>Ga0207989_1000017_pt1 | contig 120266 bp, 104 predicted proteins | sample ETNtaG_7_FD_185777 | JGI IMG/M metagenome (GOLD analysis project Ga0207989, IMG submission 185777) | Marine microbial and viral communities from oxygen minimum zone, Eastern Pacific Ocean - ETNP201406SV65 (SPAdes) (version 2) | ecosystem: Environmental > Aquatic > Marine > Oceanic ... | reverse complement strand
CGTCCATTCTGGACCTTTCGTTCCTGCAGGTCGACCAGACCGATGGTGACGGTTCAGAAGCACACGTCGTCGAGTTGGCTTCCAGTTGGATGGCCGACAACGCCGACATCGTGGCCGGCTGGATCGCTACCGCTTCTGCCCCAGTCAACCTGACGCCGGGTACCGGTGTGGAGTTGACGATGTGTCGTGCGAACTGGGCTTCTGCCTACATCCAGTCTGAGATAGTGCGCCAGATTCTCCAGCAGGCTGGTTACTCGGTTACTGATCCTTCTCTGATCGAGTTGGGCCCGTCCAACGCCTACACGGCGATGGCTGAGGGCACTTGTGACCTGTGGGCCAACAGCTGGTACCCGGGTCACTTCTCGTGGTACGAGAACGAGTTGACCGACGGTTCGATCGTCGGTGATCACGTAGAGGCCGTGCCTGGCCTGTTCCAGGACTCTGGTGTGCAGGGCTTCCTGATCACCAAGACCTGGGCTGAGGCCAACAACATCTCGACCATGGACCAGATCAACCGTGATCCGGCGTTGTACTCACAGCTCGATACCGATGGTGACGGCAAGGGCGAGATCCTTGGTTGCCCGGAGTCGTGGACCTGTGACGACATCATTGAGAACCAGATTGCTTTCGGTAACGGCACTGAGCCGTGGGACAACCTGGTGGAAACCAAGGCTGACTACGACGCAATGTTTGCTGAGATGGTGAACCGCGTGAACAACGGTGACCCGGGGATTATCTACACCTGGTCGCCGGCGTCGTACCTGACGGTCCTGGTGCCTGGAGACAACGTTCTCTGGCTGTCCGTTGAGGCGGTGCTTGATGATTCGAACCCGTTGGGCAAGGAGGGTGGCGAGAACCACCAGCAGGAAGAGGGCTTCACCGCCTTCGGCGCTGACATGTGCACGCAGCCGTGTCAGCTGGGCTGGTCGGCTGCTGACATTCAGGTATCGGCGAACACGTCGAAGCTGGATGCCAACCCGTTCATGCGGAGGTTGCTGCCGTTGGTCAAGCCGTCCATTCTGGACCTTTCGTTCCTGCAGGTCGACCAGACCGATGGTGACGGTTCAGAAGCACACGTCGTCGAGTTGGCTTCCAGTTGGATGGCCGACAACGCCGACATCGTGGCCGGCTGGATCGCCGAGGCGGCTGGTTAGGTCAATTGAATAGTTGACTGGTTTCGCACCCCCAGATTGGGGTTGGGGAACCGGATCGGTACGGAGGCCGGGCCCATAGGGCCCGGCCTTCCACCGTATTCAGATATTGGACCATCGGCCAGACCTGTGGAACGATCAAAATCGCCGTGCTAACTTCTGGCCCACGATGGACACGTCGGCTCGTAACTGCGAGAGGCAATAGGCGGAAGCTGCATCATCAGGGGGGATCGAATGTCGGACGAAGAGACGATCATTGTACTTGAGAACGTCTACAAGATCTTCGGCCCGAACCCGCGGGGCCGGGCCTTTGACCTCTGTTCAGCTGGAGTCGAAAAGGACGAGGTGCAGCGCCAGACCGGGCACGTAGTCGGCATGCGGGACATCTCGTTCTCAGTCAATAGGGGTGAGATCTTCGTGGTCATGGGGCTCTCCGGTTCCGGCAAGTCCACGGCCATCCGAACAGTGAACAAGCTTCACGATGTGACCCATGGGCGGGTCATCGTGGAGGGGACCGATGTCCAGCAGTTGAGAGGGGCAGCGTTGCAGGCCTTTCGTCGCGAGAAGCTCTCCATGGTGTTTCAGCACTTCGCGCTCTTCCCTCATCGCAACGTGATCGACAACACGGCATACGGTCTGAAGGTTCAGGGCGTCGAGAAGGACGATCGTCACGAGGCGGCCATCGAGGCGCTGGCCATGGTTGGTCTTGAGGCGTACGCTTTCAACTCGCCAAGGGAGCTCTCAGGTGGAATGCAGCAGCGGGTCGGCCTCGCCAGGGCACTCTGCACCGACCCGGACATCCTCTTGATGGATGAGGCGTTCAGCGCCCTTGATCCACTCATTCGGCGACAGATGCAGGATGAGTTGATGGCCATCCAGTCAAAGCTCCACAAGACGATTCTCTTCATCACACACGACCTCAACGAGGCGCTACGTATCGGGAACAGGGTGTGCATTCTGCGCGACGGAAAGGTCGTTCAGATCGGCACCCCCGAGGAGATTCTCACCGAGCCGGCCGACGGCTACGTGGCAGAGTTCGTGCAGGACGTTGATCAGGGTCGTGTCATCGACGTCGAGAAGATCATGCATCCGGCGGTCATCCTCGACACAAACCTGACCCTCGCCGAGTGCCTGGTCGCACTGGGGGAACGTCGGGGTGGATTTGTATGTGACACCGACGGTCGACCAACCGGAATGCTGACCAAGACCGATGCAGCGACGGCTCTCGCCGGCGGTTCCACCGGTCTGGCCTCGGTGCTGCGAACCGACTTCGACACGACCAGTCCTGCGGCGCGGTTCAACGACAACTATGCGGCGGCAGGGAGGGGCATCTCGATCGCGGTGGTGGACGACGCGGGGCTTCTCGTGGGTGAACTTGAGCCTCAGGAGATCATGGAGGAGATGGGCCGCGTGGAGCAGTTGGTAGACGGCTTCGAGAGGGAGATGTTCCTGTGAGCTTTACCACCTGGATCCTTGCTGCCGAAACCGGCGACTGGACGGGCCGAGCAGACAATATCGGGCTGTCCGATACAAGCGTCCTTGACCAGTTTCAACTACCTGTTGGCTATTGGTTTGACCAGATGGTCGACTGGCTCGACCTCAACGCCGAGTGGTTCCTCAACGGCGTCAAGTGGCCTTTTGACTTTCTGCTCAACAACATTGTCAATGACTTCCTGCTGGTCATCCCCTGGTATCTGGTGGTCATCTTCACGGTTGTTCTGGGTTCCCTGGTTCGCACACCCAAGGTCGGGATCATGTCTGGAGCAGGCCTGGTCATGTGCGGCCTTCTCGGCTCCATGTACTGGTTGGAGACCATGCGCACCATCGGCATGGTGCTCGTAGCCGTTGGGCTGTGCGCTCTCATAGGAATACCGCTGGGGGTTATCTGCGCCCGGGTGGATTCGGCGTGGAATGTGATCAGACCGATTCTGGATGCCATGCAGACGGTGCACACCTTTGTCTACATGGTGCCGTTTGTGTTCTTCTTCAGTATCGGTGTGGTCCCCGCCACCATGGTGACCATGATCTACGCCCTGCCGCCCCTGGTGCGCATGGTCAACCTGGGAATCAGGCATGTTCCAGAGGATGTGGTTGAGGCCAGCAGGGCATATGGGGCAACCGAGCTTCGCGTGTTGACAGATGTGCAACTGCCGCTGGCCAAGCCGTCGATCATGGCCGGGTTGAACCAGACGCTCATGTTGGCGATCGCCATGGTCGGTATCGCTGCAATTATGGGCGCCTCGGGGCTTGGTCTCCTGGTGTTCCGGGCTGTCCAGAACCTCGATGTTGGCCTTGGCATCTCCTCCGGCCTAGCCCTGTGGACCGTTGCCGTTGTGCTTGATCGCCTCTCTCAGCCCGAGGAGGGTGGTGCCAATCTCCTGACCCGGGTCAGGGAGGCGATGAGCCAGCGCCGTGATCCAGAGGAACTTCTGGCGAAGATCGAGGCGGCTGAGACCGCAGATCTGAAGGCCAGCAAGGCCGTTCACGTCGAGCACGAGGTTGCTTCGACGGGGCGGGAACGCCTCGGAATGGCGATTGTAGGACTGGGTGGCGTGGTCGCCGTCGTGTCCACATTGATGACCTGGGGCAGCGATGCCGGCCTGCTCTCGAGCCACTCGCGGGCTGTTGATATCAACCTGATTGGCCAGTCCTTCAATGGTTACCAGGCTTCCGGAGGCAGTTGGGCGGGCATTGTCGTGTTGTTCATGGGCTTCTTCGCCATAGTGGCAGCCGGGTCATGCCTGTTCTGGACTGGCGGGATCGGGCGTGTGCGTGGGCCTGGAGGTCTGGTGGCGGCTGCCGTAGGGGCTTTCGCCGCCCTGTTTGCATTCCCGATCTTTGCCCAGTTCGATGGTTTCGTAACGCTCGCCAACCTTGCGGGAGCCGACGCACAGTCCGTCTGGGCAGTGGCAATCGAGTCGATAGCCATACCCGCCGTCCTGGCTCTGGTTCTTGGGCTGGCAAAGACGTCGGTACCGGTCCACTGGCGTACTGCCGGAGCCTGGGCCTTGACGGCCAGCATTCTCGGCTACTTGTTTGAGACACCTGTCGGGTTGGCGGCCGAGATCCTGGCGATAGCCGTTGCGGTAATCGCTGCAGGTGCCATCGTCGCTCTGGATCGTTCCAACCTGCTTGATGCCACCAGGAACACCTGGAATGACTTGGGCGCCGGTCTGACGGTAGCGCTGGTCGGCCTGATCGTGTCTCCGGTTACAAGCCTGCTGGATGTCAGAGGTGTGATAGCGATGGCTGTCGCAGCTGTTGTCTACGTGCTCCTGAGTCAGCGACTTGACCAGAAGACCTCCCTGACAACCGGGTTTCTCGCCGGGGTCATCATGCGGTGGCTGATTCTGGGGAGCATTGGAGGTGGCGACTCAGCGATCTTTCTGGACACACAAGTTCTGTCTGCGCTCGCTATTGGCGTTGTGGTGGCGGTCTCGATCCGGTCCGGCTCGCGCTGGTTCGGTGCCGATGCGATGGTGATTGCCTCGTCCTGCATGCTGGTTGCATCGGTCACCTACTGGGTGGTTTCACCCCACATGGATGTTGAGGCCCATAGCCGAGGTCCCGGTGTGCTGGTAGCCATATTGGCCAGTGCCGTGATGCTCGTTGGCTCCCTGCTGGCCCTCCAGACAGCGCCCTATTCGGCGTTCCGTCCTCTTGATCGGATCGTGGGATGGGGTCGCATGGTCACTGGGGTATTTGTCGTCGTGCTGGTGATCGTCGGCGGCTACTCGGGCTGGACCTTTGACGAGCGCGGTGGAGCAGAACTCCCGCCCGAGATTCTGGAACAGATGGAGGTTCTCCGCGCCGAAGCCGAGGTGAACCCCGCTCTGGCTGCCACCAACACCAGCAAGGTCACCTCGCTCCGAAACAAGTTCCGCAAGAATGCCAAGGTGACAACCGATGGCTACAGCGACGAGGGCGGGGGCCTGTCCAGGCTGGCAATCGTGGTCTCGGTCATCGGAGCTGCCCTCACGGTGCCGGCCTCTGGCTTGTTGGGTCTCGATGAGCAGCGAAAGTGGCGCTGGAGTGCGGCTGTGGCCGGCGCAGGTGGTGGCCTGGCGTTAATCGGCATCATCTGGATCGCAAGCCTTGCGAGGGTCTCCGACCTGAACGTGGTTACCGGTGCCGGGGCCTTCCTGACGATGTTCGCTGGGGCCGTCCTGGCGGTCACCTCGAAGAGCATCCTTACCGAGTTCCGTAGGAACAAGACCTACGACGATGTCGAGGTCGCAACCGCCTGACGTTGCGCGTGTTGGCGATACTTCGGTCGCCTATGGGCCTCCACGCGGGTCGGGGCTAGGGTCCTGCCATGATCGAGGGCACAGGTGACCTGTTGGTTGACCGGGACGGGGCCGTGGTAACGGTGACCATCAACCGGCCCCAGGTGATGAACGCCATGACGCCGCAGATGTTTGTCGACTTTGGTCGTGTCTGCCGGTCGGTGAACGGTGACGAGACCGTGAGGGTGCTGGTACTTACGGGTGCCGGCGGGAACTTCTGTTCCGGTGCGGACGTGTCCGGGCAGGCCGACCGGGTCTCTGGTGACACACCCGTTGTTCCACTCCGGAACATGCGCCGTATCAAGGAGGCCGCAATGGCCCTGCACGATGTGCAGCACCCCGTGGTGGCCAAGGTACGTGGCGTCGCAGCCGGTGCCGGCCTCAATATCGCCCTTGGATGCGATCTGGTCTACGCCTCCGACCAGGCCAGGTTCTCGGAGATCTTCGCTCGGCGGGGCCTGTCCCTCGACTTCGGCGGTTCGTGGCTGCTGCCTCGCAGGGTGGGCCTGCACCGGGCAAAGGAGCTTGCCCTTCTGGCAGAGGTCATTGATGCACAGGAGGCCGATCGGATCGGCCTTGTCAACCGCGTGCTGCCCGACGGGGAGCTGGATGCACACGTGGATGACGTCGTGTCACGAATAGCAGCAGGCCCACCGCTGGCCCTGTCGATGAGCAAGGAGCTTCTCAACAGCGGTTCAGTGTCCTCAATGGGACAGGCGCTGGAGGCCGAGGGTCTGGCCCAGAGCGTCAACCTCGCGACAAGCGACATCCGCGAAGCAGGCCAGGCGTGGGTCGAAAAGCGACACGCCCGTTTCGAGGGTCACTAGGTCCTGCCCCGCTGCTGACGACCCAGAGTCTGCGCCGCCGGGCCGGGTTCGTCCTCCGCAGGCTCCGTCCGAATCCCGACCCGACACCGCTCGCTCTCCAACGACTGCTATCTCTGGTCCCTGAAAGTCATGACACCGATCTCGCCTCACGGTTCATCGCCACCACACCCAGCGCTGGTCACCAACGGAACCCTGTCACAGAGGCAGGCTCGGCCTCCCTCTGTTGGATCTGTTGTGTCGGGTGGCGACGAGCGAGCGCTGCCCGGCGACGTCCCAGACCGTGTCTGAGGGTTGAGGGAAACGATTGGCTAGAGACTCTGGGAGGGAAAGCCAGGGCCCTCATGGTCTCCGCCGGACATGTCGGCATTCAGGCGCGCAGCCTTCATGAGGTCCTCCACGACAGAACCCAGGTCGCCGGGATCGTCGGGCTGTTCTGCTGTTGGGCCGAGGTGCCAGCCCTCGGCGATACCGAGGTGCTTGCCGCGGATGTCAAACACCCGGCCGGTGACGTTCTGGGCCTCTTCACTGCACAGCCAGGTTGCGATGAGGGCGATCCACCTTGGTGACATCGCCTCTCTGGCCGAGTCGGAGATGTTCTCGGATCCACCCATGAGGGATTCTGTGAGCCTCGAGAGGGCGGTGGGCGCCAGGCAGTTGACCGTGACGCCGTAGCGCACCAGTTCCTGGGCGGCGATGACGGAGAACCCGGCGATGCCTGCCTTGGCGGCGCCGTAGTTGGTCTGGCCCACGTTTCCGTAGATGCCTGAAGGTGACGCTGTGTTGATGATGCGGCCGAACGGCTCACCACCGCTCTTTACGTGGTTGCGCCAGTATGTGGCGGCGTGGTGCGAGGGGGCGAAGGTGCCCTTCAGGTGTACGGCGATAACCGAGTCCCAGTCGTCTTCAGACATGGAGAACACCATTCGGTCCCGCAGGATGCCGGCGTTGTTGATGACAATGTCGAGGCGCCCCCAGGTGTCGACTGCCTGCTGCACCATCTCGCCGGCAGCGGCGAAGTCGGCCACGTTGCAACCGTTGACCACGGCCTCTCCACCCATGGCCTCGATGTCGTTCACGACCTCCTGGGCCGGGGTCAGGTCTGCGCCACCGCCTGCCTCGTCACCTCCCAAGTCGTTGACAACGACCCGTGCTCCCTCTCCGGCGAGCATCAGGGCGTGCTCCCTGCCTATGCCACGGCCTGCACCGGTGACGATGGCGACGCGGCCTTCACACATCTTGCTCATTGGGTTCTCCAGCGTGGTTGAACGGATCGCACGAGGGTACCGGTAGGCATGTAGGGAACCAGAATCGGACGGATCAGAGGGTGTGGAAGGAATCCAGGGCCAGCGACCAGGGAGAGAGGTTCTCGGGCCCGGTGTCGGTGACGAGGACCTGGTTCTCCAACTTGATCCCCTGACCACCGGCGTAGGCGCCGACGTACGACTCGACCGTCAGGACCATGCCGGCTTCGAGCACGCCGTCGTAGCCGCCTGCATCCCAGTCCGCGGGGAACTTGATGTCCGGCCATTCATCGCATTGGCCGACCCCGTGGTACAGACAGGAGTAGTGCCGGTACTCGTCGACAGGCGGCATCCACGCCCCGTGGGTCAGTTCGCGGAAGGTCCGGCCCGGGGTGAGGAGGTCGATGTTGCGTGTGACCTGCTCAACTGCCAGTTCGTGGACGTGTCGTTGCTGAGGCGTCGGTGCCGCATCGCCACATATCCAGGTGCGGGAGATGTCGGTCATCATCCCGTAGGCACCCACCAGGTCGGTGTCGAACGCGACGAAGTCGCCGTTCTCTACCACCCGGCTGCTGCACTCCTGGAACCACGGGTTGGTGCGTGGCCCCGACACCAGCAGGCGGCATTCCATCCACTCGCCGCCCCGGGCCAGCATCTCCGCCCATAGAACGGCCCACAGCGCCTGCTCGGTCATACCCGGTTCCATGGTCTCGAACATCTTCTGGCACGAGATCCGCGTGGCCTCGATGGAACATCGCATGGCGGCGAGTTCGTCAGGGCCCTTGACTGCCCGCGCCCTCTCCATGACGGCCATTCCGTCGGTGAGTACCAGGCCCTCTGCGACGAGAGCAGTGGATCCCGCCGGCGGGATCACGTCGACGGCCAGCCGGTTGTTGCCACCACCGTGGGTGCGGACCAGATCGGCTATCTCGGCTGCGAATTTCGTTGCACGCTCGTCGACACGGGTGCCGGCAGGGAAGTATGTGAAGGTCGTCGTCGGCCGGACCTCGTCGATCAACGGGTTGTGGGCAGACAGGAACTCACAGGCCTGGTAGTCGAACAGGATCAGCGGTCCGTCGGTCGCAACGAACGCCCAGCGGGCGTGGTTGTGGGTGAACCACATCTGCATGTTCGGCGAGTTGGTGGCATACATCTGGTTGAGCGGGTCAAAGAGGAGCACCCCGGCCACATCCTCGACGGCCAGCCGTTCCTGGATGCGATTCAGGCGGTAGCGCTGCATCTCATCCAGGTCCGGGAGTTCCAGCCCGGCGACAACCCACTCGGAGACGGCCGGTTCCCCGGGACCCATGACGATGCGGTTACCGATAGTTGCTGCGCGCTGAACCAGGGGGTCGTTGGGGTCCTCTGGTCTCGTGCCGGGTGCTCCCATTGCGTTAGCCCCCTGGTCAGGAGCGCATGCGCTTTCCAGCCGGGTCAAACAGCGGCTCAGCAATGCGCCTGGCCAGCCTTCTCACGCCCACCACCTCGATCTCGAAACCCTCGTCGGCATCGGCGAGACCGGCAGGTACGTAACCGAGGGCGCAGGAAGCTTTCGACCAGTGTGCGTAGCCACCCGAGGTGACCCAGCCGACGACCTCTTCGTTGTGCCAGATGGGTTCGTTGCCTATCACGTCAGCGTCGTCAACGTCGACGGTGAAGGCTGTGAGCAGGCGGTCAGCCCCGGCTTCATGCGAGGCGGCAGCAGCCTTCCGGCCAATGAAATTACCCTTGTCCAACTTTACAAACATTCCCATCTGCGCCTCCCACGGCGTGTAGATGGGTCGGTACTCGGTGGCCCAACCTCCGAAGTTCTTGTCGAACCTCATGCTGTTTAGGGCGTTCAGGCCGAACAGGCGCAGGTCGTGTTCCGCTCCTGCCTCCGTGAGCATGTCGAACAGGCGGGCCTGCAGCGATGCCGGCACCCAGATCTCGTAGCCCAGGTCGCCTGTGAAGGTGATGCGACCAACGAGGGCCGGAACCACGCCGAGCGACATCGGGCGGATGTCGAGGAACCTGAACGCATCGCCGGACACGTCCTCTTCGGCTACCGACGCCAGCAGGTCGCGCGATGCCGGTCCGGCGATGGAGAGGCCTGTCAGCTCATTGCCCAGGGGCCGGTAGCCGGCACCGTCGCCGAAGTCGTCGAGGTGCTCCCTGAACCAGCGCTCGTGGTACCCGTCGGCGATGCCCGATCCCAGCACCAGAAACCGCTCGTCGTCTCCGAGGGCGGTGGGAAGTGCCGCAATGGTGAAGTCGCCGATGAGCATGCCCTGGTGGTTCAGCATCGGGGTCAGGGCCATGCGACCTTCGGCTGGAATGTGGTTTGCCATGATCCGGTCCAGGAATTCCCGTGCTCCCGGGCCTGAGAACTCGTGCTTGGCAAAGCCAGTGGTCTCGATCATGCCGACGCCCTCGCGTACACCCCTGACCTCGTCAGCAACCACCTCGAAGGCGTTGGAGCGTCGGAAGGTGACGTCCTCGACGGGGTCCTCTCCGGGCCTCTGGAACCACATGGCCGTCTCCAGGCCGTAGTAGGCACCCCACACGGCGTTTGCCTCAGTCAGGCGCCCGTGGATGGGTGAGGTGAAGAGTGGCCGACCGGCGGGTAGCTCCTCGTTGGGGAATGAGATTCGGAAGCGACGGCTGTAGTTCTCCTGAACCTTGGCCCGCGTATAGGCCGGGGTGGTCCAGTCTCCGTAGCGGGCCACGTCCATTCCCCAGACGTCGAACCCCGGATCGCCGGTGGTTATCCAGTTGGCCACTGCAAGGCCCACACCGCCACCCTGGCTAAGGCCTGCCATCACACCACAGGCCACCCAGTGTCCGCGTTGGCCGCGGATGGGCCCGATCAACGGGTTTCCGTCGGAGGCGAACGTGAACGGCCCGTTGATGACCTGCTTGATGCCGACCTTGTTGAAGATAGGAAAGTGGGCAAAGCCCACCTCGAGAGACGGAGCGATCCGATCCAGGTCGGGGGAGAGCAACTGTGAGCCGAAGTCCCATGGAGTCTCCTTCGTCTGCCACGGAACGCCTGCCTGCTCATAGGTGCCCAGTAAAAGGCCGCCGGCCTCGGCGCGGGTGTAGATCTCGCCGCCGAAGTCGACGGCACCGCGGCCGTGTCCGTCGGTTGAGTCCAGCCAGGACCGCAACTCGGGGATCTCCTCGGTCAACAGGTACTGGTGCTCCATGGCGAGGATCGGAAGTTCGATGCCACACATGCGGCCTACCTCGCGAGCCCACAGGCCGCCGCAGTTCACGATGTGTTCGGCGTTGATGGTTCCGTTCTCGGTAACCACATCCCAGGTGCCGTCGGCGCGCTGGACGATGTCTTCGGCCCATGTGTTCCTGTAGATCTCGGCACCGGCCTTGCGGGCACACGCCGCGTAGGCGTGTGTCACCCCGGACGGGTCGACGTGGCCGCCTACCGGGTCGAACATGGCGCCCACGAAGAACTCCTCCTCCATGTAGGGGAGGTGCTCCTTGGCTTCGGCCACCGAGATCAACTCGGTGTCCATTCCGAGGTAGCGGCTACGGGCGTGGACCATCTTTAACCAGTCCATGCGCTCCTCGGTCTCTGCCAGCATCAGCTCGCCGGTCAGGTGTATTCCGCACGGCTGGCCCGACCTTTCCTCCAGGTCCTTGTAGAGCTGGATCGTGTAGCGCTGAAGGGCAGCCACGTTCGGATCGCCGTTGATGGTGTGCATTCCACCTGCCGCGTGCCAGGTGGAACCGGCGGTGAGTTCCTTGCGCTCGACGAGCACCACGTCGGTCCAGCCGGCCTCGGTGAGGTGGTAGAGAACGCTGCATCCGACGACACCTCCGCCGATCACAACCACCTTTGTCTGCTGCTTCATGATCCTGGCTCCTTGTGGGATTGCACTGCTCAGTAGTCAGTCTCGACGCCGCCTTCGGCTACCCGCCGGGCTACGAACTCGTCGAGCTCAGCACGGATTGTGGAGTCCATCGGAGGCTCCTCGTGGGAGTCCAGAAGCTGACGGGCCAGCTTTTCGGCCCGCTGATGGGCCTCGACGCGGCCGCCTTCATTCCAGCTCTCGAAGTTGCGCCAGTCCGAGACCATTGGCTGGAAGTGCTCGGTGGTGTAGCGCTCCTGGGTGTGGGAGGTACCGAAGTAGTGCCCGGCGGGGCCGACCTCGGCGATGGCCTCAACGGCAAGTGTGGCGTCGTCGACCGTGATCGGTTTCAGCATGGCCGCGACCATGTTCAGGTTGTCGGCGTCTATGACCATCTTCTCGTACGAGGTCAAGAGGCCGCCTTCGAGCCAGCCGGCACCGTGGAGCAGCAGGTTGACTCCGCCCATGACCGCTCCCCACAGGGAGAACACGCTCTCGTATGCAGCCTGGGCGTCGACGCTGTTTGAGGCGTTCACGTTCGAGGACCGGTAGGGGAGGCCGTAGCGTCGGGCCAGCTGGCCTCCGATCAGGCATGCCTGCCAGTACTCGGGGGTGCCGAATGCAGGGGCGCCAGAGCGCATGTCGACGTTGGAGGTGAAGCCCCCGTAGATGACCGGTGCCCCGGACTTCACGACCTGGGTGTAGGCGATGCCGGCGAGGGCCTCAGCGTTCTGGAGTACCAGTGCGCCGGCCACTGTTATCGGCGCCATTGCGCCGGCCAGGGTGAACGGGGTGATGACGATCACCTGGTTCCGGGCCGACATCTCCTGAATGCCGTGGAGCATCACCGTGTCGTAGCGCAGCGGCGTGCTCGCGTTGATGACGGAGATGATCGACGCCTGTTCGTCGATGGTGGAGTCGCTGACGTCCCTGGCGATACGGGTCATCTCGATGGCGTCGATGTTGCGCTGTCTGCTGAGGCTGTAGACGAACGGTGGCTTGTCAGAGAGCGTGAGCATGTCGTGGGTGGCGTGGAGGTGCCGGACCGATGGGTGCAGGTCCATCGGTTCCACGGGGTAACCGGCTGAGGTGTGGATGATGTTGAGTACCTGGCCCAGCTTGATCAGGTCGCGGTAGTCGTCGCGGTTGCCGTCGCGCCGGTCACGGCCCAGGCCGGTCACGAACGGCGGGCTAGCCACCGACGTGGTGGTGATGTAGTCGCCGCCCATTGTCAGGTTCCGCTCGGGCCGTAGCCCGTGGAGGGTGAACTGCTCTGGTGCGGTCGCTATCAGGTTGAGGACCAGGTCCGGGTCGAAGCGGACCCGGTCCCCATCCACGTCTGCTCCTGCCTCGGCCAGCTGCCGGCGTGCCGTCTCATCCAGAAAGTCGATACCTGTCTCTGCAAGGACTCGCAGGGATGCCAGATGGATTGATTCCAGTTCGTCTTCGGACACCGCCCTGATCGGGTCCAGGCGCATCCGCGGTTGTTCAAACGACGGCTGGTCTGTGGCCACGTTGCGGGTTCTGGGCCTTGCACCTTCCCGTGCACTCCTGCCGCGACGTGTCACCGAGAACCGCCCCCCGCCCCCCGGTAGCCGAGTTCAGCTGAAACTCTGTCTGCCCGGTCGAGAACCTGTGCGGCTACGTCTGAGGCCGTATCCGGTTGCGGGAACCGGTAGCTGGGCCCGTAGGTGTACAGGGCACCCACGGCGTTGCCGCGTGCATCGAGGATCGCGGCAGCGCAACTCGACAGGCCCTCCACGTACTCGCCGTGGGTCCAGATGACACGCCTGCGACGGACATCGTTGATCAGAGATCGGAGGGCGTCCGGGTCCACGACGGTGTGGTTGGTGAATGTCGGCAGGCTGCCGGCTAGGAAGGCCTCTACCTCGGCTTCGGGCCAGGTTGCCAGGATTACGAAGCCGGCTGATCCGGCATGCAGGGGAACCCGGGTTCCTGTCCAGTCCTCAGCCTGAATTGGCTTTGGTGAATCGACCTGACGGACGGTCACCACCTCATTGCCCACGACCGTTGAGATGCATGCCGCCTCATCCAGGTCGGCTGCCATTGCTGACAGGTGGTGTTCGGAGGCGGTTAGCAGGTCTGTTCCAAGATCCAGCGATTCGCCCATGCTGCGCACGAGCGAGCCGATTCGGTAGGAGCCGTCAGTGCTGCGCTTCACTGCCTCGGCGCCCTCGAGGGTGCCGAGAATGCGTGCTGCCGTGCTGACGGGAAGGTCCGTCCGCCGGGCCAGGTCGACGAGGCCACCCGGCTGGCGTGCCGCCTCCTCCATGAGGGAAAGGGCGCGTTCAATGCTCTGTACAGAATTCATGCCGGGAGTAGATTACCGAAATGTGGGAACCTGTCAAGATATTGCTGCTAAGCGGCAATCGCCCAGTGGGAGAGGGTCAGGTCGGAAGGTTCTCCGAGGTTGGCTGAGGCTCGAGGTCCGGGGTCAGGTGCAGTTCGTCGCCCTCGTAGGGGTGGGCCCTCGCGACATCTTCGTCCAGCACCACACCCAGTCCGGGCTCGCCGGACGGTATGACCATCCCGTCCTCCCACCTGATCGGAGTCTCCAGGAGGTCGGCGTGGAAGCCACCCCAGTCGTCGATCGACTCCAGGATCAGGAAGTTCGGAGAGCAGGCCGCAAGGGTGATGTTGGCGGCAGCCACGACGGGTCCGCAGTAGCAGTGCGGTGCCACCAGAGCCTGATGAACCTCGGCCATCGAGGCGATCTTCTTGCCCTGGAGGATGCCACCGCTGCGCCCCAGGTTGGGTTGGAGGATCGACGCCGCCCCTGCCCGGAGGACAGCTGCGAACTCGCCTGCGGTCGTGAGACGTTCGCCGGTGGCGATGGGGATCGTGGTTCCGGATGCCACTCTCGCCATGCCGTCTACGTCGTCTGGGGGAACCGGCTCCTCGAACCAGAGGGGGTCGTAGGCCTCGAGGCGTCTCGCCATGCGCAGCGCACCTGACGGGGTGAACTGCCCATGGGTTCCAAACAGCAGGTCGGCCCTGTCTCCGACCGCTTCCCTGATGGCCGCTGTGTAGCGCTCTGACAGGTCAAGGCGCTCCAGGGAGGGCTGGCGGCCGTCGAACACCGTGTAGGGCCCTGCCGGATCGAACTTCACAGCAGTGAAACCCCGCTCGACCTCGCGGACGGCCTGCTCTGCTGCCAGCACGGGATCGGTGTATAGGTTCGGTCCGTCCTTCGGTGCGTAGGCGTCTTCATCCTGGGGGTACAGATAGGTGTAGGAGCGCAGGCCCTCATGAACCCGACCGCCGAGCAGGTCGTAGATAGGCCGGCCGGTCTCCTTGCCGATGATGTCCCAGCAGGCCATCTCGAGGGCGCTGATCACACCGCACAACGTCGGATCAGGCCGTAGCGAGTAGCCACTTCCGATCGCCCGGCGCCAGAAGGACTCCACATTGAAGGGGCTCTCGCCGACAAGATGGCGTCTGGCGACGTCCTCGATCATCTCGGCGACTATGTGGGGCCCGACAGTTGCCACATACGCCTCGCCGACGCCCTTCACCCCGCCGTCTGTGGTGAGGGTGACGAAGATGAAGTAGCGGCCGCCGTGGCGTGGCGGTGGGTTGCCGACAACGAAGGTCTCCACGTAGACGACCTTCATCTTGTGGAGTCCCCGGTGTGGCCTGAGTGGTCGAAGACGACGACCGTCCTTATTGCCTCGCCGCTCCGGGCTTCAGCGAAGGCGGTGTCGATGTCGTCGAGGCTGTGCGTTGACGTGACCATGCTGTCGAGGTCCAAGAGACCGGCAAGGTACTGGTCGACCAGGCGGGGAACGTCCTCAGCCAGGCGGGCGGTGCCCATCTTGGAACCCAGGATTCTCTGGTTTGCAACAGCCAACAGTCCCGGGTCTATGTTGATCTTCACGCCCTCGGCTGGAATCCCCACGAGAACCAGGGACCCCATGCGGTCAAGCTGGTCTGCGGCACCGGCAAAGGCCCCAGGTGCAGCCGTAGTGACGAACACGTGGTCTGCCAGACGACCACCTGTCGCCTTGGTCAGGAGTTCGGCGATTCCGTCGGGTCCTGTGGCGTGCGTGGCGCCGAATCCGAGTGCTGCCTCCTGTTTCGTCGGAAGGGGATCGACGGCGATGATCGGATCGGCACCTGCCAGTCGGGCTCCCTGAATCACACTAAGGCCGACTCCTCCACATCCGATGACGACGACAGCGTCCTCAGCTCCGACCTGGGCCGTATTCGTGACGGCTCCCACCCCTGTGAGGACCCCGCACCCAAGGAGGGCCGCCGCTTCGGGCGGCACGGTGTCCGGGAAAGCCGCCACCTGGGAACAGTGGACGACCACCTGTTCGGCAAACGCTGCAGTGCCCAGGCCGTGGGTCACCGGTTCACCGTCGAGGTCCGACAGCGGACTTCTGTGTAGGAGGGCCAGGTCGCCGGTGCAGGCGACATCGTGGCCGCGTTGGCATGCCCGGCAATTGCCGCATGCACGGATCAGCGAGACGACAACCCGGTCACCGGCAGCGACGTTGTCGACGCCCTCGCCAAGCTCAACGACACGACCTGCTGCCTCGTGGCCCAGAACCACGGGAAAGTCAATCGACCAACCACCGTCGAGGAACATGAGGTCCGAGTGGCATACGGCGCAGGCGTCGATGGCGACCCTCACCTCATCGGCACCTGGTGCAGCCAGGAGGAGTTCCTTGATTGACGTGGCCATGCCGACGCCACGACTAACTGCTGCACGAACCTTGACCTCGCCGTTCCCCGACATGGCGCGCACGCTAGTCAACGGTGGGCCATCCGGATAGCGGGAAGGGGCTCAGCCGAGGACGATCTCGGCGACCTGACGAAGGTCGTCGGGACTGCGGGTGGCAACGTTGAGCATCGTGACCGGGCTGTCCTCCCATGCCTTTAGGCGGTCACGGATCCGCTCAGGTGGACCGACCAGGCTGATCTCGTCAGCGAACTCGGTGGGAACCGCCGCCACTGCCTCCTCACGCCTCCCCGCCAGGAACAGGTCCTGGATGCGGTGGGCCTCCTCTTCGAAGCCCATTCTCGCCATCAGCCGCGTGTGGTAGTTCTGGCCCTTGGCCCCCATGCCGCCTATGTACAGAGCGATGTTGGTCTTCACCGGGACAAGCCCCGCCTCGACGTCGTCGGTCACCTGGAGGACCACGTAGACAGCGATCTCAAAACCCTCACGTCGACCGGCGATGTCGTCGGCGTATACCTCGGGTCGGTACGGCGAGTAGTAGAGCGGCAACCAGCCATCGGCGATCTCACATGTCTGTGTCACGTTCTTCGGGCCCTCGGCACCGATGAATATCGGTATGTCGGAGCGCAAGGGGTGGGTCATCACCTTCAGCGGCTTGCCCAGGCCCTGGGAACCATCGCCCGTGTAGGGGTGCTGGTAGAACTCCCCGTCATAGGACAGGTGGCTCTCACGGGCGAATGCCGACCGGAGCACCTCGACGTATTCGTGGGTACGGGCCAGGGGTCGTCTGGACGGTTGCCCGTACCAGCCCTCGACAACCTGTGGCCCGGAGACTCCCAACCCCAGGATCAGCCTGCCGTTGGAGAGGTGGTCCAGCGTGACTGCGTGCATAGCAGTGGCGGTGGGCGTACGCGCAGCCAACTGGACGATGCCGGTTCCCAACCTGATCCGCTCGGTGTGGGCTGCCAGATAGACAAGTGGAGAGAATGCATCTGAGCCCCATGACTCGGCGCTCCACACAGTGTCGAATCCGAGCCGTTCCGCCTCCTGGGTCAGCGAGACCAGGTCAGATGGCGGCCTCGCCCCCCAGTAACCCCAGACCAGCCCAAGTTGCACGACTGGATTCTGGTACACCCCGCGTTCCGGATCCAACCCGGCCCTGTACCGTTCGCCGTGGTGGGGCATTACCGGGGAGTACAGCAGTGGGTGAGCGACCGATCATCGAACCCTTCCGGGTTCACACCGTCCAGGCAATCTCGATGCCGTCCCTGGAGGTCCGTGAAGAGGCCCTTAGGCGGGCCGACTACAACCTGTTCGGCTTGAGGGCCGACGAGGTCACCATCGATCTGCTCACCGACTCCGGCACGGGAGCGATGTCCACGAAACAGTGGGCCGGAATGATGCTTGGCGACGAGTCCTATGCCGGAAGCCGCTCCTTTTTCCGGTTCGAGGAGGTTGTGCGCGACCTGACGGGGTTCAGCGAGGTGATACCGACCCACCAGGGTCGGGCCGCGGAGAAGATCCTCTTCTCTGTGCTGGTCGACGAAGGCCAGGTCGTCATTAACAACAACCACTTCGACACCACCCGGGCAAACGTTGAGTACAGGGGTGCCGAAGCCAGGGACCTGGTTGCCGCCGAAGGGAGCGATCCGGCCCTGGTGGCACCGTTCAAGGGAAACATGGACATTGCTGCACTCCGCTCGTCGCTGGAGGCCGACGGAGACCGGATCCCACTGGTTCTGGTGACCATTACGAACAACGCCGGTGGGGGTCAGCCGGTTTCAATGGCCAACCTGAGGGCTGTTCGTCAGGTGTGTGACGAGTATGACGTGCCGTTCTTCCTGGATGCCTGCCGGTTCGCTGAGAATGCCTGGTTCATCAAGACCCGTGAGGAGGGGTACGCGGACAGGACGCCGAAGGAGATCGCACAGGAGATGTTCTCGCTGGCCGACGGTTGCACCATGTCGGCCAAGAAGGACGGCCTGGCCAACATCGGGGGATTTCTGGCGCTCAACGACGAGCGGGTGGCGTCGGAGTGTCGCAACCTCCTGATTCTAACTGAGGGCTTTCCCACCTACGGAGGCCTTGCCGGTTACGACCTCGAGGCCATCGCACAGGGCCTCGTCGAGGTGCTCGACGAGGACTACCTTCGGTACCGCACCCGGTCGGTGGAGTACCTGGCCGAGAAGGTGGCTGCCGGCGGCGTTCCGATCGTGCAACCACCTGGTGGTCATGCAGTCTTCGTTGACGCCGGGGCGTTGCTGCCGCACATCCCGCCGCACGAGTATCCGGCCCACGCGTTGGCTGTCGAGTTCTACCGGGAGGGGGGGGTCCGTGGAGTCGAGTTGGGGTCTTTGGCGTTCGGTGTGCCGCAGCAGGATGGCAGCGAGGTCCCGGCGGCAATGGAACTGGTTCGCCTGGCCATTCCCCGACGGATGTACACGCAGAGCCACATCGACTACGTGGCAGAGGTAGTGCTGGACGTGGCTGCCAGAGCCGCCTCAATCGGCGGGTACCGCATTGTCGAGCAGGCGCCCTGGTTGAGGCATTTCACGGCCAGGCTGGAGCCGGTAGTTGCGGGTTCGGATGGGTGACACGTTCCCGAGGCAGTCGGCGCGAACGCGTCGGTTTACCTGTGGTCAGCCGCGTAGCGTCTCGGTTGCCGATGACGGCAGGCGCGTTCTGTTCCTCCGCTCGGACGGTGGCGATGACTCGGTCAACTGCCTGTGGGTTCTTGATCCCGCCACGGGTGAGGAGCGCCTCGTAGCCGACCCGCCGGCCCTCCTCCGGGAAGACGGAGATGGCCTGCCACCAGCTGAGCTGGAGCGTCGCGAGCGGACACGAGAGCTGGGTTCCGGAATCGTCGCCTACGACGCACTGCCCGATCTGGCACGTGCCTGCTTTGTGCTGAATGGCCGGGTGTTCCTTGCCGACCTGGATGGTGATGGACGGGTGGTCGAGATGTCCTCGTCGGGTGATGCGTTCGATCCGCACATCTCACCTGACGGCATGTCGGTCGCCTACGTGTCCGGCAGGGGTATTCGGATCACCGGGCCTGCCGGCGACCACCGCCTGATCGGTGGAGCAACCGAAACGGTCTCATGGGGGTCAGCCGAGTTCGTGGCCGCCGAGGAAATGGGACGCACCCGTGGGCACTGGTGGGCGCCCGATGGTGAACAGGTCCTGGCGACACGCGTCGATGTCGGCGGGGTCGGGGAGTGGTGGATCTCGTCACCGGTGGAGCCCGCAGCCCCGCCACGGTCCGTCCGCTATCCCGCGGCCGGAACCGCCAACGCCGAGGTCGGCCTGGCCCTGGTTACCCTTGATGGCGCGACGACCGATGTGCATTGGGGTGGCGGTCCCGATGGTGAGTTCGAGTACCTGGCTGGCATTCGCTGGGCTGTCGGCGAACCTCTGACCCTCACAGTGCAGACCCGTGACCAGCGGACCTTGGCTGTCCTGACCGTCGACCCCGATTCTGGTGACACGACGGAGCACTACCGGATCATTGATGAGCACTGGGTCGAGTTGGTTCCGGGGTCTCCCCGGTGGTGGGAGGGTTCCCTCCTCACAGTCGAGGACCGCGCCGACACACGCTGCCTTTTTCTTGACGGCGAGGCCCTGTCGCCCGATGGCCTCCAGGTCCGGTCAATTCTGGGTGTTGCCACCAGCGGCGTGCTTGTGCAGGCATCGACGGACCCGTTGGACGTCGACGTTGTGAGGGTCGGGCGTGACGGTTCCGTCGAGTCGGTCTCTGCAGGTGGCGGAGTGCGTTCGGCTGTTCCGGGAGGTGGGCTGGTGGCCGTGTCACTGTCGGATCTGGACGGGACGTTGCTGGAGGTATCAGGTCGACCGGTGGCCTCGCTGGCCGAGGAACCACTTGTCTCGCCCCGCCCCGGTTTCCACGTGGTCGGTGAGCGTGCCATCAGGACGGCTGTGCTGTTCCCGGACGACCACGACGGTTCGCCCCTGCCGGTGCTCGTTGATCCATACGGTGGCCCCCATGCCCAGCGGGTGCAGCGGACCCGCACCCAGTACCTGACCTCGCAGTGGTTCGCCGACCAGGGGTTTGCCGTTGTGGTCGCTGACGGGCGCGGAACGCCGGGGAGGGGACCGGCGTGGGAGCGGGCCGTGGCCGGTGACCTTGCAGGCCCGGTTCTCGACGATCAGGTTGACGCCCTCCTCGCCATGGGTGCGACCGATGACCGGCTTGACCTGTCCAGAGTCGCGCTACGGGGGTGGTCCTTCGGTGGCTACCTGGCGGCACTCGCGGTGCTGCGCCGGCCCGACGTGTTCCACGCAGCGGTGGCTGGAGCACCGGTGACGGACTGGTGCCTCTACGACACCCACTACACCGAGCGCTATCTGGGTCACCCGGACACCAACCCGGAGGCCTACGAGCGGACCGACCTGTGTGCCGATGCTGCGTCGCTGACGAGACCCCTTCTGCTCATCCACGGCATGGCCGACGACAACGTGCTGGCAGCCCACACGCTCGCCCTGTCCCGCGCCCTGCTGGAGGCCGGGAAGCCGCACAGCGTGTTACCGCTCTCGGGGGTGACCCACATGACCCCCCAGGAAGAGGTGGCCGAGAACCTCCTGCTCGTGCAGTTGGACTTCCTCCGTCAGGCCCTTGACCTAGATCCGTCATCAGCCTGAGGCATCTCCCCCCGGTGGGCCATCGCCGGGTACGGCCGTCGAGGGGAGCTCGAAGGCCCGCACCCGACACTGGCCTGGGCGGTGAAGAGATGGTTAGACAGAAGTCCAGCCGCCGTCGACCAGCAGTATGTGGCCCGTCATGTAGGAGCCAGCGTCGGAGGCAAGTAACAGCAGCGCACCGTCCAGTTCGTGGGCCAGGCCACCCCGACCCATCGGGGTCCCGGACTCGACGTAGGCGATGCCAGAGTTGTCGTGGAACATGGTGTCGCTGTTCATTTCCGTCTCGAACCATGCCGGCGCCAGGGCGTTGACCCTGATGTTCTTTCGTGCCCACTGGGTAGCCAACTCGCGGGTGAGGTTGTGGAGGCCACCCTTGGCGGCCGCGTATCCGGCCAGGCGGAGTCGGCCGCCAGACCCCTCGCCCAGTATCGACCCCAGGTTCACCACGGCCCCCGGATGGTCGTTGGCTATCCACCAGCGTGCGGCCCGGCGGGCCAGTTCATAGGGGGCGATCAGATCCACCTCGATTTCGTGGCGGAAGCCTTCGATGTCGTCATCGACTGCGGGAAGCACGCGTGAGATACCGGCGTTGTTGATGAGCACGTCGAGTCGGCCGTAGCTGTCGACTGTCGTGTCGATGAGGTGTTGGGGTCCATCGGGGTCGGCCACGTCGACTGCCACGACGAGCGCATCTGGAAGGTCGGAGGCAAGGGCCTCCAGACGGTCGGCCCGACGTGCAGCCAGGACGACCTTTGCACCGACTCCGGCCAGGACCCTCGCAAAGCGTTCTCCGAGACCCGAGCTGGCACCGGTGACGATGGCGACCCTGCCGTCGAGTCGGAAGCGGTCAAGGGCGGTGTCTGGAGTGGGGTCGGCAGCCATGGGCTCTGAGGCTACGCCGGATGGACGGTGATCTCGGTGGCCTTGACAGCAGCCCACACGCTGGCGCCGGGTACCAGGCCCAGCACCTCGACGGCTGCGGGGGTCACCTCGGCCACGATCGGCAGGGGACCGTCCAGCACGACCCGCACCCGGTCAAAGGCTGGCTGCAGTTCTGTGACCGTCGCCTCCCAGACGTTGCGGGGGCTGCCGTCGGGTGCTGTGCGGTGTAGTGCGACGGCTACGGGTGGTACGACGAGGTGGACCGGTCCTGTCGCCGGTTCGCCGAGCACCACGATGGTGCCATCGGTCGTAGTCGCCGTTCTGCCGTTGGCTGCAGCTGCAATCGTGTTCAGACCGGCCAGGGATGCGGCATAGCGCGTTCTGGGCCTCGTTCGTACCTCCACGGGGCTGCCAGCATGTGTTACGTGGCCGTTCTCGAGGATGACGATCCGGTCGGCGGTGGTGGCCGCTTCCACCGGGTCGTGGGTGACCAGCAGAGTGGCCCGGTCGCCACGGTCCTCAATGAGGCTGTCGATCAGGTGCCTCGAGTCGATGTCGAGGGCGGCTGTCGGCTCATCCAACAGGAGCACCTTCGGGTCGGCTGCAACGGCTCGCGCCAGGGCCACCCGTTGGGCCTGGCCGCCAGAGCACGCATCTGGCTTTCGGTCGGCCAGCTCAGTGATGCCCAGCACCTCGAGCAGCTGCTCGACACGTTCTGGCGTTGCCCGCGGGCTGAACCCCACGTTCTGTTTCACCGTGAGGTGTGGAAACAACAGACAGTCCTGGGGTACCCAACCGATCGAACGCCTGTGTGACTCAATGAACACGCCCTCCCCGGGTACATCCGTGGTGCTGCCTGACAGGTCCAGGCGTCCGCCGGTGAGGGGTAGCAGGCCCGTAAGGGCACGGAGCAGGCTGGTTTTGCCTGCACCGTTTGGGCCGAGCAGGGCAACGGTTTCACCGGGTTCGATGTTCAGTTCCACATCGAGCATCAGGTCGCCTGCCCGTGTCGTGCCGGCCAGGTGGACGGCGCTCACTGCTCCCGCCTACGTACCGGCATCCACCGGTCACGCATCGGGATGAGCACCGCCAACGACACGATCAGCATCACAAGGCTGAGGGCCATGGCTTCCTCGGTGTCTGACTCAAGTGCCAGGAAGGTGGCGAGGGGGAGGGTCTGGGTGCGTCCCGGCAGGTTGCCGGCGAAGGTGATGGTGGCGCCGAACTCTCCGAGCGCACGGGCCCAGGCCAGGGCCATTCCGGCTCCCATGGCTGGAAGGAGTCGTGGAAGTGTGATCCTGCGCAGCACCCTCATGGGCTCGGCTCCCAGCGTGCCGGCCATCTGCTCCAGGTCATCGGTACCTGATTCGAGGGCCCCTTCGACGGCGATCACGTAGAACGGCAGTGCCACAAAGACGGCTGTCACGACTGCCCCGAGGGTCGTGAACGGAAGGGTCAGGCCGAACCACTGGTCCAGCCACTGGCCGATCAGGCCTCGTCGACCCAGGGCGAATAGCAGCGCAGTGCCGCCCACGACAGGCGGTAGGACCATTGGCAGGAGAACCAGTGCCCTGACGATGCGACGGCCCGGCATGTCGACCCGGGCCATGGTCCAGGCCAGCGGGGTTCCGATTACGACGACAACCAGTACGGCGATGACGCTTACCAGGAGCGAGAGCAGCAGGGGTTGGATGACGCTGTCGCGGCTGAGCAGTTCGTCCAGCGATGACCAGGGCGTGCGTTGGAGCAGTCCGACCACGGGTAGTGAAATGAAGATGACTGCCACGGTTGCAACCGCCAGGATCGGGCGTGGGGCGCGCATCAGTCGGGTTCTCCGGTGGCGAAGCCGTGCCTGGTGAGGATCCCCTGAGCGACAGGTGAGGTCAGAAACGCCAGGAACGGAAGCGCTCGGTAGGTCCTGGCGCCAGCTGTGTAGGTCACACAGGGGCAGGCTTCGGGCTGTTGCCAGGCGGGCTGGACTTCCGGCTCTGAAGCCACATCGGTGGCGTAGACGATTCCAACGTCGGCCTCACCCAGGGAGAGCCTGGAGAGCACGGCCCGGACGCTGATCTCTTGTGAGTCTGCGTTGATTGTCGAGTTCATTCCCGAGGTGGCGGCTCCACAGGGGACGGTCTCGGCGCAGATGACCACCCGCAGGTCATCTCGGGCCAGGTCGGCGAGGCTAGAAACCCCGGCTGGATTGCCTGCAGGTACGGCCACGACAAGCCGGTTGGAGGCGAAGTTGACTGGCCGGTCCCTCGTTCCAACCTGTTCAAGCAGTCGGGCATCGGCCGTGAGGAATGCATCTGCCGGGGCGCCGTCGCGGAGTTGGGCAGCCAGGTGGTTCGACCCGCCGAACACTGTCGTGATGGTGGCTCCGGTCTCGTTCTCGTATTCCGTTGCCAGGTCGGGGAGCACATCGGTCAGCGACGAGGCGGCGAAGACCGTGAGGTCGTTGGTGTCCGATCCGCTGCAGGCGACCGCGGTGGCGAGGAGGACAGCCACCAGAAGACCCCTCACTGGGGGCGTTCCACGACCACGTTGGTGGCTTTTACGACGGCGACGGCCAGCACACCGGGTTCAAGGCCGAGGTCGTCGACTGCCTCAGCCGAGATGAGCGACACGACACGGTGGGGCCCGGCCTGGATCTCGACCTGTGCCATCACACCGTCCTTGAGAACCCTTGTGACAAGGCCGGTGAAGCGGTTCCGTGCGGAGACGGCCCTTCCATCGTTGTCGGGCTCGTCGGCCAGTTCCTGTGCCAGGCGTGCCAGGTCGGGGCCGTCAACCAGGCGGTGGCCGCCATCGGTCCTGGATGCTGTCAGGCGCCCGGCGTCGACCCAGCGCCTGATGGTGTCGGGGCTCACACCCAGCAGATGCGCTGCTTCACCCATTTTGAACGTGTGCATGCCAGATAAGTTATCTTAATATCTTGCATATTGTAGAGTCGTGCCTGCTTCTCGCCGGGTGTCAGCCAGCGGTTAGTGTTTGACCATGAGCCACCCTGTCAACACCGAGGAACTGCCAGAGCGACTCGCCGAGTACGGCAACGCAGCTTTTGTGGTCACCATGGGTGCTGCCGGTGCCCCCAAGGTCGTCCACGTTCCCGTCGTCTGGGACGGTGAGGCAATCCGCTGCACGCCCGGCGGCGGCACCCTGGCAAACCTGGCCACATCATCTCCCGTGACACTTGTATTTCCGGCGCCTGAGCCCGGCGCCTTCAGCATGCTCCTGGACGGTGACGGCCTCGCCGACGGGGAGGTTGCAGTGGTCACCCTCACAGGCGGCGTGCTCCACCGTCCGGCACCCGACCAACCCGGCGACGAGATCAACTGCTGACGACTCAGGCCGAGAACTCCACTGAGCCACCGACCACGGTCGCCAGGACGTCGATGTCCCTGATGGCATCGGGTTCCACCTCGAAGGGGTCGCCACCGAGCACCGCCAGGTCCGCCAACTTGCCGACCTCGAGGGTTCCCTTCTCGTGTTCCTCCATGTTCAGGTATGCCGCTGAACTGGTGTAGCCCGCCACAGCTGCATCAACGCTGGCACGCTGTTCAGGACCCAGCACCTCGCCGTCGCGGGTGGTGCGGGTGACGGCCGTCCAGATGCTGAACAGCGGGTCGATGGGGGTGACCGGTGCATCGCAGTGCAGGGCGTGGGGTATGCCGTGTGCGGCGAAGCTGGCGAGTGGATCGATTCGCTCTGCCCGCTCCGGACCGAGGAAGCGGTCGCGGTGGCGGTCCCCCCAGTACCAGACGTGGTTTGCGAATACCGATGCCAGAACGCCGAGCCGGGCCATGCGTTCCAACTGGTCCTCGCGCGCCATCTGGACGTGTTCCAGGCGGTGGCGGTGGTCGGCTCTGGGTGAGTCTTCAAGCGCCGCCTCGATTGCGTCAAGGGCGTTGTCGATGGCCTGGTCTCCGTTGGTGTGGACTGCGACCTGCCATCCGCGCCGGTGTGCGTCGGTAACCAGTTCGGTGAGTTCGGCTGCTGAGATCACCTCAGTGCCCATCACATCGGGGCGGTCGTAGTAGCCCTTGCACACGCATGCCGTGTAGCCCTGGATAGAGCCGTCGCTGATGAACTTCATGGCACCGAGCGCGAGGCGGTCACCACCGAGACCCGTCCGGAATGGAATATGGCCGGCCGTGCGCCAGATCGGGAAGAGGCGTGTCCTGACACGGAGGTCGCCCGACTCGACCGCCTGTTGGTACGCGGCGTACATGGTGGGGTGCATGACAGCGGCATCTGTCGTGCTGGTTACCCCGCGCTCCAGGCACCGGTCAGAGATGGCCCTGGCACCTGCCACCAGTTCCCCGACAGTCGCGGGCGGGATCGACGATGCCACGTTGAAGTTGGCGGTTTCGTGCATCTCGCCGGTGAGGCGACCATCGGAGTCGCGGATGAACGCACCCCCGGGAGGGTCCTCCACGGAGTCATCCACCCCGGCCTTCGCCAACATTGCAGAGTTGGCATAGGACAGGTGGCCCGAGATGTGTCGGATCAGGACCGGGTGCCGGGTGGTCGCCTCATCCAGATCGTGGAGCGTCAGGTGACGATTGTCGCCGATCAGGCTGTCGTCAAAGCCCCAGGCCTGGAGCACCTCGCCGGGAGGTGTCTTGTCTGCCCACTTGCGGAGGGCATCGACAACCTCGGCGACGGACCTGCACGGGGGCGTACCGATCTGGGGTGCTGTCATCTGGACCCCGGCCAAAAGTGGGTGCATGTGGGTCTCGATGAACCCCGGCAGCACGGTCGCCCCACCCAGGTCCACGATTTCCGTTCCCGGTCCGGCGAGGGCTTTGATGTCGTGTCGGTCGCCAATGGCGAGGATGCGACCCTTCCACGAGGCGAGCGCCTCGGCGGTGGGGTTGGCCGGCTCGAGTGTCTTGAACCCGGCGTTTACGAAGATGCGGTCTGCGGCTGTCACCGGACTCAGGAGCGCTTGTTGCGCACCTCTTCCAGGTAGGCAGCCTGGGCGGCCCGCGCCTCGGGATCGCGAAGCGCTGCGCCGAGGCCGTCACCGTCGGACCACGCCCGGCTGGTGCCGACCATCTGGCTGGTGACGGCGTTGACGTGTGCCTTGGTGGCCAGGACTGCCAGGCGTGGACGCGACGCAACCTCTTCGGTCAACTCCTCGACTGCCGCGTCCAGGTCGTCCGCCGGCACGACCCGGTTGACGAATCCGGCTGCCTTGGCTTCGGCTGCGTCGAACGGCCTGCAGGTCATTACGAGTTCCTTCGTGAGGGCAGGCCCGATCTCGCGAACCAGCCTGGGTATGCCTCCCCAGGCCAGCGGGATGCCCAGGTCGACCTCGGGAATGAAGAATCTGGTGTTGTCAGCTGCGACACGCAGGTCACAGGCCGCAGCCAGCACGAGGCCTCCACCGACCACGTGTCCGTGGAGGCGGGCTATCAACACCGGCGCCATGCGTTCGAGGGCGTCGGCCATCAGGCGGCCCGTGTCGGCTGGAATGCGGCCGCCAGCCGGGGACTGCGGCATGTCGTCCCTGAACTCGTTGACGTTGAATCCGGCGCAAAAGGCCCGGCCGCTTCCCTCAACCACTACCACCCTGAGGTCCGGTTGGTGGTCGAACCAGTCGGCTGCGGTGATGATCTCAGCCATCACCGCGTTGGTGAGGGAGTTCAGGCTGTCGGGACGGTTCAGGGTGAGCGTGGCTGTGCGACCGTCGCAGGCGATCAGCAGATGCTCGAATGTCGGAGTGTCCATGGTGCCAGTCTGGCAGTGGGCCACCCGGACCTGACTACTCGGGCGCTGCTTCCAGCTCAACCTGGGAGGACAGCGCCTCGCCTTCTGAAAGGTTGATGTGTTCTGCCCGTGCGGCGGCAGCCACATCAGCGAGTACCGGTCGGAGCAGGTTCAGCCTGTCTGGCGTGTCGGTGATCGTGGCGGCGACAACAGGGGTGACGAGGGACCGCTTTGCGTTTGTCTTGTGCCGACGGAGTTCTGCGAGCGCGGCGGCAGCCACTTCGGCCAGTGCCGGATCACCGTCGCCTGCGGCGGCACGGATCTCGTCGGCATCGGGCCAGGCCTGTCGGTGGATGGAACCTTCCTGCCACCAGGACCAGACCTCTTCGGTCACAAACGGAAGGACAGGTGCGAACAGTCGCAGCATCGTGGAGAGGGCCATCCGTAGGGAGGCTCGGGCGGATGCCGCACCGGCCTTGTCGCCCTCGTAGGCACGGCTCTTGACCAACTCCACGTAGTCGTCGGTGAACGACCAGAAGAAGGTCTCGGTGCGCTCCAGGGACCGGGCGTAGTCGAAGCCCTCGTAGGCAGCGGTCGTCTCGGCGACCAGATCTGCAAGGCCTGCCAGCATGGCCCGGTCGAGTGGGCTGGTGACCGCTGACGAGTCGATGCTGTCGGTCTGGCCTGAATCGGAGTCGAAGCCCAGCACGAACCGGCTGGCGTTGAGGAGCTTGATGGCCAGACGCCGCCCGATCTTCATCTTCCCGTCGTCGAAGGCCGTGTCTGTACCTGGGCGACCGCTGGCAGCCCAGTAGCGCACCGCGTCGGACCCGTACTGCTCGAGCAGGCCCATTGGGGTGACGACGTTTCCCTTGGACTTGGACATCTTCTTACGGTCCGGGTCGAGCACCCAGCCGCTCAGGGCGCAGTGGCGCCAGGGCGCGGCATCCTCCTCGAGGTGGGACCTGACAGCCGTCGAGAACAGCCAGGTCCTGATGATGTCGTGGGCCTGGGGCCGCATGTCCATCGGGTAGGTGCGCGAGAAGAGGTCGTCGTCGCCGTCCCAGCCGCAGGCGATCTGGGGAGAGAGCGACGACGTGGCCCAGGTGTCCATGACGTCGGGGTCGCCCATGAAGCCGCCGGGTACGCCTCGCTGGTTCTCGGAGTATCCGGGAGCGGTGTCGCTGGACGGGTCGACCGGGAGGTCGGCCGGCTCGGGGGTGATCGGGTGGTCGTAGATGGGCTCGCCGGTGTCGTCGAGGGCGTACCAGAGTGGAAGCGGCACCCCGAAGAAGCGCTGCCGGCTGATCAGCCAGTCGCCGTTGAGGCCCTCTATCCAGTTGGTGTAGCGGGCCTGCATGTAGGGCGGGTGCCATGTCATCTCGTCGCCACGGGCGATAAGCGCCTCCTGCAGGTCGGGGTTGCGGCCGCCGTTCGTGATGTACCACTGGCGGCTTGTCACTATCTCAAGCGGCTTGTCACCCTTTTCAAAGAACTTCACAGGGTGGGTGATCGGCTCCGGTTCGCCTACGACCTCACCGGTCTCTCCCAGGATGGAGACCATCTCCTCTTGGGCTGAGAAGACGGTCTTCCCGGCCAGCCGTTGATATGCAGCCAGCCCCGCCTCGGTCCCTATGCACGTCGGGGCCTCAGCAGCGAAGCGCCCTGACCTGTCGATGACCGCTCTCACCGGCAGGTTCAATTCACGCCACCAGGTCACGTCGGTGGTGTCGCCGAACGTGCAGATCATGGCTATGCCGGTTCCCTTCTCGGGATCTGCCAGTTCATGGGCCAGCACCGGTACCTCTACGCCGAACACCGGTGTCGTGACGGAGTGGCCGAACATCGGCTTGTAGCGCTCATCGTCGGGGTGGGCGACGACCGCTACACATGAGACCAGCAGTTCCGGACGGGTGGTGGCTATCTGCACGTCTGAGCCGTCGGCGGCGTGGAATACCAGCCTGTGGTAGGCGCCGGGCCGGTCGCGGTCCTCGAGTTCGGCCTGGGCGACGGCTGTGCGGAAGGTGACGTCCCAGAGTGACGGCGCCTCCATCTGGTAGGCCTCGCCGCGGGCCAGATTCCCGAGGAAGGCACGTTGTGCAAGGCGCTGGCTGCGCTCGTCGATCGTGGCGTATGTCTGGGACCAGTCGACCGAGAGGCCCAGGTGGCGCCAGAGCGCCTCAAAGGCCTTTTCGTCCTCGGCGGTGAGGCGGTGACAGAGATCCACGAAGTTGCGGCGGCCGATGTTGATCTCGCGGCGTTTCTTGATGGCCTTCGGGTCGCCGGCGTCGGATGGTGCCTCAAAGGTCGGGTCATGTGGGAGTGAAGGGTCGCAGCGGACCCCGTAGTAGTTCTGGACCCGGCGCTCGGTTGGGAGACCGTTGTCGTCCCAGCCCATCGGGTAGAAGACCTCGCTGCCGCGCATGCGCTGGTAGCGGGCGACGGTGTCTGTGTGCGTGTAGGAGAACACGTGGCCCATGTGGAGGGACCCGCTGACCGTCGGTGGTGGTGTGTCGATTGAAAAGACCTCGTCGCGGGTCTTCATGCGGTCGAACCGGTAGGTGCCGTGTTCCTCCCAGGTCGCGTCCCAGCGGCTTTCAAGGCCCTCAAGGGTGGGCTTGTCGGGAACGGGGGTCCTACCTGTGGTTTGGTCAGTCATGGCGGTCCGAGGCTAGCGGTGTGCCCCGGTGCTCCTGCAGACCGTATGTGGTGCCCACTGGTGCTCGGCTAGCGGGCAGGTAGCCTGCGCCGCCATGGGGACGCACTCCGACCGTCGACGGAGGCGGCCAAGGGGATTCTGGGTTGTCTGGACGACGGTTGCCCTCGACCTGGTCGGCTTCGGAATCGTGATCCCGGTGCTTCCCCTGTACGCCGAGGACTATGGAGCATCACCGGCGGTTGCCACTGCGGTATTGGCCACGTTCTCGGCATTCCAGATGGCTGCTGCACCGCTGTGGGGCCGTCTGTCGGATCGGGTGGGTCGTAAGCCGGTACTGATCGTCGCCCTCTTCGGATCGGCGGCCGGGAGCCTTGTAACGGGCCTGGCTGGAGCACTTTGGGTCCTGTTCCTCGGGCGGGCGCTGGACGGTGCATCGGGTTCGTCATATGCGGTCGGTCAGGCGGCTGTTGCCGACCTCGCCGAACCCGCCGACCGACCCCGTCTGCTGGGCCTGCTGGCGGCCGCATTCGGCCTCGGCTTCGTGATCGGCCCTCTCATCGGTTCCCTGGCTGCACTCGGCAGCCGGGAGTTGCCGTTCTACGTTGCTGCGGGTCTGGCTGGTGTGAATGCACTTGTGGCCATTGTGCGCCTGCCGTTCGGCTCGGTAGCCGGGGCGTCGCCCGGTTCTGATCGCCTCGGCCCCCTTGCCGTTCTGGGCGGTGCCGGCCGTGCGATGAGGCGTCTGGCCCTTTTGGCATTTGTCGGGATGGCCGGCTTTGCGGGTTTCGAGTCGACCTTCGCCATGTTGGTGGACCGACGGTTTCCGCAGCTGGACGACCCATCCATCTACGGGCTGTTCGCTTCGATCGGCCTCGTGATGGTGCTCGTACACACGAGGCTGGTCGGGCCTGCGAACGATCGCCTCGGTACGAGCGGGGCCCTACGGGTGTCTCTGTTCCTCGTGAGCTTCGGCATGCTCGTGCTGGCATTCGGTGGGGCCTGGGTGGGCCTGACAGTTGCCCTGTTGCTGCTGGTCCTGGGCCAGGGCATGTTCGGCCCGACGCTGTCGGCAGCAACGGTCGAATCCGTCGGAGCAGATGCCAGGGGAGCTGCCCTGGGGCTCCAGCAGAGCGCCGGTGCCCTCGGACGGATACTGGGACCCCTTGGCGCCGGCATCCTGTTCGGCAGGGTGGCAACTGGTGCGCCCTATCTGGTTGGTGCCCTCCTAGCGGCATCCGCCATTTTGCTGGTGGATCGACAGGCCGGTGAGGAAGCGCCGGTTACCGGTCGGTAGCGTCACGGGACTAGTGATCTCCTACCAGCGAGGATTCCGGGATGGCCGACTTCTCCCTTGAACTGAACGACGACCAGATCCAGTTGCGGGACTGGGTGCACGAGTTTGCCGTTGACGTGATCCGCCCGGCAGCCGAGGAGTGGGACCGCCGCGAGGAGGTTCCTTGGCCCATCATCGAGGAGGCAGCCAAGATCGGCCTCTATGGCTGGGAGTTCCTGGCCGACGGCATGTACAACGACGACACCGGCCTGAACCTGATCGTGGCCATCGAGGAGCTTTTCTGGGGCGACGCCGGAATCGGAATGGCCATCATGGGTTCGGGCCTGGCCGCCGCCGGAATCGCCGCCGCCGGGACCCAGGAACAGGTAATGGAGTGGGTGCCCCAGTGTTACGGCAGTGCTGATGACGTCAAGCTGGGCGCCTTCGCTGCATCGGAGCCGGACGCCGGGTCAGACGTGTCTGCCATACGAACCCGTGCCGTCTACGACGAGGCCAGCGACGAGTGGGTGCTCAACGGGGTCAAGACCTGGATTAGCAACGGTGGAATCGCCGATGTGCATATCGTCGTGGCGGTGGTTGATCCCGAGTTGAAGAGTCGTGGCCACGCCTCCTTCGTCGTTCCTCCCGGCACGAAGGGTCTCTCCCAGGGCCAGAAGTTCTCAAAGCACGGCATCAGGGCCAGCCACACCGCCGAGGTCATCCTCGACGATGTGAGGGTGCCCGGGACCTGCCTGCTCGGCGGTAGGGAAAAGCTCGATGCCCGTCTGGCACGGGTCAGGGAGGGCAAGCCCGGCAACTCACAGGCGGCCATGCAGACGTTTGAGTCCACGAGGCCGTCGGTTGGTGCCCAGGCGGTCGGAGTGGCCAGGGCGGCATTTGAGTACTCCCGTGACTACGCGAAGGAGCGGGTGCAGTTCGGCCGGCCGATCATCCAGAACCAGGCAATCGCGTTCATGCTGGCCGACATGGCCACCGAGATCGACGCTGCCCGCCTGCTCGTCTGGAGGGCGGCCTGGTTGGCCAAACAGGGTGGCTTCATCGAGGCCGAGGGATCCAAGGCCAAGTTGAAGGCCGGCAGGGTTGCGGTCTGGACAACGGAGCGTGCAATGCAGATACTGGGTGGTGCCGGTTACGTGACCGACCACCCTGTGGAACGTTGGCACCGTGACGCAAAGATCTACGACATCTTCGAGGGCACCGAGCAGATCCAACAACTGGTGATAGCCCGTGCCCTCTCAGGCATGCGCATCGAGTAGTTGGGCCTGTCGCGGTGCTGGCACCGGGACGCAATGATCTGCGCCTGCAAACACGGCTTCGAGGGCACTGAGCAGATCGAGCACCTGGTCCAACGGACCCTCAAAGGAACTTGGGGAGACGCCAAGCAGGTTGCAACTGCAGTGCACTTCCTTTTCGAATCCGATTCTATGACCGGAGAATGCGTCACGATCGATGGTGGTGAGAGATGGGCTCACGTGCGCAGCCGTTTATTCACGGATGAGGGCGGGGAATAACTCGAGACATCGCTCATCTATTGATGAGTATCGCTACGTGACTGGTTTCAGCCCTTGGAGTCATGTGTTGTTCTTCCTAGAAGTCGACCACCTCGGTACGGAAGCTGTTGAGGCGGTCATTCTTCCTGGCCCACCTCCACGTATATCTCGTCGAGTGATTTCCGCCTCAGGTCGGGCACCTTGACGCCTTCCAGTGGGTAGCCAATGGGAAACATGGCAAAGGGGCGCTCGTTCTCAGGGCGCCCGAGGAGTGGCCGAAGAAATGCCATCGGTGACGGAGTATGGGTCAAAGTGACCAGACCCATGTTCTGGAGAGCAGCAACAAACAGTCCAGCAGCCATGCCGACACTTTCCTTCACGTAGTAGTTCTTCCTGGTTGAGCCGTCCTGTCGGCGTTCGTAACGGTGTTCGAAGAGCACTACCACCCAGGGAGCGATTTCTAGGTACTCCTTGTGGTGGTCCGTACCCATTGGCGCTACTGCCTCGATCCACTCGGCATTCATGCGATTTAGGAGGTAGTTGGCTTGCTCTTCCTTTTCAGCAGCAATTCGCAGAATCGATTTCACTTCGGGATCTTGGGTTGCAGCGAAGGTCCACGGCTGCTTGTGGGCACCTGACGGAGCGGTCGATGCTGATCGCACGGCCAACTCAATCAGTTCCCGGGGCACCGGGTCAGAGCTGAACATTCGGATGCTGCGGCGTTTTTCGGCTTGAACGTGAAAGGCCTGGGCTCGCTCCAACATCTCGGCTTTGGGCCGCCGTTGGAACTGATACGAAACGAAGGGGAACCTTGCCTCCAGATCTGGAGACGGATAAGGATTCTCGTAGGTGTTGCTCACGGTGCCCGTTGTAACAGATTTCGGCACGGCCCGGTTCCTTGCACTTTCTAGTAGGTGATCTTTCCTATGAAATCGCTATGAGGGAAACACTTGCCATTGTGGTCCGACGAAGAACACCCGGAGGCTCCGGTGTCACCCACTCCCCTAAGAAAGGAGTGACAAACTGGGAATGTGAACAGAGGGCATGCCTTAGGCCTATTACACGCTCAGAACCAACAAACCTGCCGACACCCCACCAGCTCGAAGAGACAATGAGATTTTGCACAGCCATCAACTGCATGGACGGACGAGTCCAACTACCAGTCATCCAACACCTGCAGAAACGGTTCAACGTCGACTTCGTTGACTCGGTTACCGAAGCCGGACCCAACCTGATCCTCTCTGAAGCAAGAAACAAGAACTCGACCCAATCGATCCTTAGCCGAGTGAACATCTCAGTCGAACACCATGACTCCGTGGGGATTGCCGTCGTCGGCCACCACAGCTGTGCTGGCAACCCGGCATCCCGGGACGAACAAGGCGTCCACACCCTGAACGCAGTTCAGCTACTCCGGCAGCAGTACGAGAACATGGAAGTAACCGGATTATGGGTTGACAGCCATTGGGATGTGCACGAGGTGAACTGAGGTATCGCTGCCTCACCTGCGGGTGAGACCTCCAGTCGTTGATGCAGAGACTGGGTGGTGCGGGTTATGTGACCGACCCCCCGGCCGAGCGCTGGCACCGGGATTTCAAGATCTACGACATCTTCGAGGGCGCCGAGCAGATCCAGCAACTGGTGATCGCCCGTGCCCTGTCAGGCATGCGCATCGAGTAGTTGGAACCTGTTGAACCGGGCCTAGTCGCGGCGTAGGGCCAGGGCCACGGCCTCCGCCCGGCTGTGCACATCCAGGCGGGCCAGGATGTGTTGGATGTGGTTTCGGACGGTCGCCGGTGAGAGGACCAGCCTCTCGGCAATGGCGGCACCGTCCAGCCCCTCGGCGAGAAGGTTCAACACCTCCCGCTCACGGTTTGTGAGCACGTCCAGGCGCCCGTCTTCAACACCTGTAGTGGGGCTCCAGTTCCTCAGCCTCTCAACGATCACGCGTTCCAACTCGAGGGGAACCGCCACTTCCCTCACCAGGTGAACCAGACGGCACTGCTCCCGAAGTTCGGCTGGTGGGGTGATCGTCGAGGCACTCAACCACAGGGTTTCGCCGCCAGCAGAATGGCCCAGTACCTCTCTGGTCTCGATCGCCTCGTCTGGCTCACCGACGGCCGCCGCCGGGCAGCGACCGTCGCACACGGCATTGCCGCAGCGGTCCCGCCAGCAGAGGACCTCATGACAGGGCCGGCCCAATACCTCATCGGGGGAGTAGCCCAGCAGTTCGGTCGCCGCCCCGTTCCAGGCGATGATGCTGAACTCACCGTCGATTGCGAGCATTGCATCGCCGGTCCGGCCGAGCACGTCGAGCAGGTCCGCGAGAATGCCACCAACTCGCGGCTTGATGGCAGTCACGCTGGTCATAGACGGGACCGAATGTAGGTTGGAGCTCGGTTCCAGTCAACGTCGGCGGGGGGAATGTCAGACCACTCCCTGACCCTTCAACATGGCGAGGATGCCACCGGCTGCCAGGATCCTGCACATTTCCTCGGGCAGTGGATCGGCCTCGAATTCCAGGCCGCTGGAGACGTTGATGATCCGGCCCTCTCCAGGGTGGGCCTGAATTTCGTCACCCTGAGTGAATGCAGCGTGGGCGTCGCGACACACGAGTGCAGGAAGTCCCACCGCGATGGCGTTGCGCATGAACAGCCGCGACAGGGACTCGGCGACAATGCAGGTCACCCCCAGCGCCCTGAGGTTCTCGGCAGCAGTCTCCCGGCTGGAACCACAACCGAAGTTGCGGCCCGCCACGATCATGTCGCCGGGCTTCACCTCGGAGGCGAACTCCGGGACGACGGACTCCAGCACGTGGAGCTTTCTGACCTCGACCGGGTCGACGGCATAGGCACCCGGTGACAACACGTCGGTGCTGATGTCATGGTCGAGCCTCCAGGCTCGACCCTTCAGGATGTCATCGGCCATCGGGTGCTTCCAGGTGCCTGGGGTCGGTGATCTGGCCGGTCAGGGCCGCTGCCGCCACCGTGGCGGGGGAGGCCAGGTAGATCTCGGCCTGGGCACTACCCATGCGTCCGATGAAGTTTCGGTTGTGGGTACCGATGCAGCGCTCACCGGGTGCCAGCAACCCCCCGTGGCCACCGAAGCACGGACCGCAACCCGGCGCCAGAATCGAGGCACCAGCCTCCACGAGCGATGCTGCAACCCCCGTCTCCAGTGCCTCACCCAGGACGGCCTGTGATGCGGGGGCAACCAGCAGGCGAACCCCGTCAGCAATGTGTTTCCCGGCCAGGACCTCGGCTGCGGCCCGCAGGTCCTCGATCCGCCCGTTCGTGCAGGAACCGATGAAGGCCTGATTGATGGTGATGCCCTCGACCTCGACTACCGGGCTGACCCTGTCGACCTCGTGGGGAAGTGCAACCTGTGGCTCGAGGTCGGAGAGCGTAATTTCGTGGACGGCCTCGTAGGTGGCGTCAGGGTCCGGCTGGAAGGGTTCGGTGCCTGCACCTCCGTGGTCCCGCAGGTAGGCGTCGGTGACCTCGTCGGCTGCGAACAGGCCAAACTTGGCCCCCATCTCGAGCGCCATGTTGGAGACGGTGAGTCGGCTGGACATGTCGGCTCCAGCCACCGCCGGGCCGGCAAACTCCATCGCCCGGTACTGGGCACCGTCCGAGCCGAATCGGCCAGCCAGGTGCAGGATCACGTCCTTCCAGGAGACCCCGGACATCAGTTGGCCGGTCATCTCGAAGCGGATGGTCTCCGGGACCCGGAACCAGAGCCTCCCCGTCGCCAGTGCGTAGACCATGTCGGAGGTACCGATGCCCGTTCCTCCGGCACCGAGGGCTCCGTAGGTGGTCGTGTGGGAGTCGGTTCCCACGACCAGCTCACCCGGTCGGATGTGGCCCTGTTCGGGAAGCAGTTGGTGGCAGATTCCGCGGCCGGCGTCGTAGAAGGCTCCGATACCGAGCCTTTCGACGTGCTCCCGGATCTTCTGGTGGAGTTCCGCAGCGGCGGTGGAAGGGGCTGGTACCAGGTGGTCGATGACTACCACTGTCCGATCTGGATCCGACACCCTGTCCACGCCGACCTCGCGGAGCAGGTCGAACACCTGTGCGGCGAAGATGTCGTGCAGGAGGGCCAGGTCGACCTCGGCCATGACGAACTCCCCGGCGGCCACCTGGTTCCGTCCGGCAGCGCGGGCAAGGATGCGCTCGGCGAGGTTCATACCCACGGTGCCGCACCCACCCTCATCCGGCTCCCAGACTCCGACCGCCACACACGTAGAGCGTCTGGCCGGTCACGTAGGAGGACTCGTCGGATGCCAGGAACAGTGCAGCGTTGCCAATGTCCTCGGGCGTGCCTATGCGTCGGGCCGGGATGGTCTTTATCAGGCGCTCCTGCACATCCTCCTTGAGCCCCCGGAACAGAGGTGTGTCGACGAGCGCAGGGGCGATGCAGTTGGCGGTAATCCCGTAACGGGCCATCTCCAGGGCGAGTGAGCGGGTCAGGCTCACGACGGCTCCCTTGGAGGCCGCATAGTTGGTCTGTCCGGGTCCACCCAGCCATGCACGTGACGTGATGTTCACGATCCGACCTGATTCCTGTTCCATCATGTGGGGGGCCACCGCCCGGCAGCACAGGAACTGCGACTTCAGGTTCACCTCTATCACTGCGTCCCAGTCCTCTTCCTTCATCTTCGCCAGGTAGCCGTCCCTGGCGATGCCGACGTTGTTCACGAGGATGTCGACCCGGCCGTACGCGTCGAGTGCGGCATCCACGAGGCTCTCGGCACCCTCGGCAGTAGCGACGTTGGCGGTGTGGCCGGTGGCCTCTAGTCCGGCAAGCACGAGGTCGGCTGCCACAGCGTCGATCTTCTCCGGGCCGAGGTCGTTCAGCACGATCTTCGCCCCGGCTGCGGCGAGCACCCTTGCGATGCCCTCACCGATGCCCTGACCCGAGCCTGTGACTATTGCAACCCTGTCCAAAACACCCATGACTGTTACCTCCTGGTCGGTATCAACGTCCCTTGAACTCGGGTGGTCGCTTCTCTATGAAGGCCTGGATCCCCTCATCTCGGTCCTCGCTGGCACGCAGAACGGCATGGCTCGTCGCCTCCAGTTCCAGGCCGGTCTCGAGGTCGGTCTCGCTGGCCCGGTTGACGAGTGCCTTTACCCGATCGTGGGAGAGTGGGGCGCGACCGGCGATCCGTGCGGCCAGCGCCAGCGCCTCCTCCATGAGATCACCGTCAGGCACCACGCGGTTGACGAGGCCCATGCGCAGGGCGTCTGTGGCGCTGACGTGGTCGGCGGTGAACATGAGTTCCTTGGTGAAGGCGGGTCCTATCAGCCGGGTGGCCCGCTGTGTTCCACCGGCACCGGGCAGGCTTCCCACCTTGGCTTCGGGGAATCCCAGGCGGGCCCCCTCAGTCGCCACCCGGATGTCGCCGGCAAGGGCCAGTTCCAGGCCTCCGCCCAGGGCGTAGCCGCGGATAGCGATGATGACCGGCAGGTGGAGGTCTTCCAGACGACCGAACACGTCTCGTACGAGGATGCCCAGTGGATCATGGATCAGGCCGGCCTCGAACTCCCTGCCCCGGCTCTTGAGGTCGGCACCAACACAGAAGGCCTTCTCTCCTGCCCCGGTCACGATGAGCACCCGCGTTTCCGGGTCGGTCTCGACGTCGTCGAGGATGTGGGACATCGTCTCCAGCATCGCCACGGTCATCGAGTTGAGGGCTTCTGGTCGGTTCAGGGTGAGGATCCCGACCGCACCGTCTCTCTCGTAGAGCACCGTTTCACCTTCATCAACAGTTGCCTGGTCGTCGGTCACCGTTGTCTCCTCTTCTGGACTGGTTCGTTTTCGTGGCTATCGCCCAATACCCCGTTCCGGAGCAGTTCTACGACCTCGGAGTCTGCGAAGCCGTTCTCGGCCAGGATCGCCTCTGTGTGTTCACCGGGGATCGGGGGCGGTGGCCCTGTGAAATCACACGGTGTCTGCGAAAGTCGACCGGGGAACACCGGGGTACGGACATCTCCCACAGCAGGGTGTTGCACGGTGACCAACGAGTCCCCCTGGGAGACATGTTCCTCAGCCACCAGTTCCGGGTATGTGAGGAGTGGGCCGCAGATGACATCGACGTCGTCAAGAGCGACGGTCCACTCAGCGGTAGTCCTGGTGCGAAACAGCGGTTCCAGGACATCGCGAAGTTCCGGCCTTGCCCTGACGCGCTTCTCGTTGGTGTCAAAGCGCGGATCTGTCGCCAGCTCTGGTTGGCCCAGTGCTCGACAGAGGGCTGGCCACCGGGTCGGCGTATAGGCAGCGACCATCAGCTGGCCGTCGCTGGTGGCGAACGCCTCATTCGGCGCCGCGTACGGTGCGGCACTACCCAGCCGCGTGGGGGCCTGTCCGTCGGCCAGGAACATGGAGAGGGGGATGACCTGGTAGGTGAGGAGGGAGTCCAGAAGGGACACGTCGACACGTTGTCCCTGACCGGTCCTCTCCCGCGAGAACAGGGCCGCCAGGATTGACTGCGATGCGAACACACCCCCGGCCATGTCGGCTGCGGGTACGCCGACCTTCACCGGTGGACCATCGGCGGTTCCGGTGACGCTCATGATCCCGCCCATTGCCTGTGCCACGCCGTCGACTCCGGGTCGGTCCCGCCAGGGGCCGGTCTGGCCAAAGGCAGAGATGGCCGCGTAGATGAGGCGTGGATTGCGTGCCGCCATCGCCTCGTAGCCGGTGCCGAGCCTGTCAGCCACGCCGGGACGGAAGCTCTCAAGAGCAATGTCGCAGCGCTCGGCCAGCCGGAGGACGACTTCGGGTCCGTCCGGCTTCTTCAGATCGACGACGATGCTGCGCTTGTTGCGGTTCATTCCGAGGAAGGCGGCGGCAACGCCCTCGACGAACGGCGGACCCAGACCCCGTCCCCATTCGCCTCCCGGTGGTTCCACCTTGATGACATCGGCACCCAGGTCGCCCAGGTACATCGAACAGGTCGGCCCGGCTGCTCCCTGTGAGAGGTCCAGCACGGTGATGTTCTCAAGGGGTCCACCCATTTTCAACCTGCCCCACCCATGGTTGTCTCGGGTCCACTGGTGACTCCACGGACCGCGAGGTCGGCGAACTGGGTGGCGATCTCGTCGGGGGTCAGGTCGCCGCCCGGCTGGTACCAGCGAACCGCCGAGTTGCACATGCCCAGCACCGCCTTCACGGTGAGGCTGATGTCCCGGTCCAGGAAGTCGCCCGATGCGATTCCCTCCTCGAACATGTTCCTGAAGATGAACTCGTAGCGGTCGCGCAGCGCTACGTGGGCGGCCATGAAGTCCGGTGCCAGGTACCGACCCTCCTCCATGAAACAGGCCTGGGCATCCTGGTCGCGAATCCCCTCAAGGGTGTGTTGGCGGATCGCCCGGTGGAGCCGTTCCACCACCGGTAGGTCGGATTCGGCCACCTCACGCAGCAGGGGGGTGACCCGGTTCACCGTCAGGTCGATGATCTCCGAGAGCAGGGACTGCTTGGAGGGGAAGTGGTGGTAGAGGCTGGACTTGGTGACGCCCACCGCGGCTGCAAGGTCTGCCATGCTGGTGCCGTTGAACCCTCTCTGGTTGAACAGGGCTGCGGCAACCTGGAGGATGTGATTCCTGGTGGTTGGAGGGCTGGTCATCACACGCCGCCCGTGACGAGTCGGGCACCGGCCCGCAGTGCCTTCAGGTTCATCTCCAGATGTCGGGACGGGACCCTGTCGGCCACTGCCCGATCCAAGGCATCTGTCTCTACTGCTCCGGTTAGGGCCTGAAGTACCCCCAGGGTCACAACCCCACTGACCAGGTGACCGCCGCTGATGGAACGGGCGGTGTCGACGATCGGGAACTGGTGGTCTCTGACACCCAGGCTGGTCGGGGCACAACGACTGTCGGCCACCAGGCGGCCGTGTTCCATCAGTTCGGGGTGGTACCTGGAGCAGGCCTCGCCGCTGAGGGCCACGAGGAGGTCGATCTGTTCGGCCAACGGATAGCCGATCTGCTCGGTGGCGATTACCACATCGGAGCGACTGGCGCCCCCACGGGACTGGGGTCCGTAGACCTGGCTGTGGATGGCCTCGGATCCGGACAGGATCGCTGCCTCTGCCAGGATCCGGCCGGCCGTGACCACCCCCTGGCCACCGGCGCCGGCGATACGGAACTCGCTACGACCCATTGCAGTCGTCTCCGCGGATTCCGGCAAATACGGGTCGCTCCTCACAGTAGAGGATCCCCGTTGTGATCCCCGGCGGTGGGATTGAGGAGGGTACGTGGCTGACGAACTGTTTGGAGGACAGGGGGCCGGTCACGTTCTGGTCGCGGCCGGCCATCCAGGTGAGCATGTCAGCGCCACCGCCGACCTTGTTGTAGCGCCCGTAGTACTCGGGGCAGTCGCTGATCACCTCAATGAACGAGAAGCCACGGTGTTTCATGCCTTCGACCATGACCTTGGTCATCTCCATAGGTGTGGCGGCCAGCACCCGGGCCACAAAGGATGCTCCGGCACCGAGGAGCAACCGGCAGGCATCGAAGTCGGGTTCGCTGTTTCCGGCTGGTGTGGTGGAGGCCACCGCCCCGGCGGGGGTTGTAGGGGCAGCCTGGCCGCCGGTCATCCCGTAGATGGAGTTGTTGAGCAGTAGGACGGTTATGTCTATGTTCCTGCGGGCTGCGTGGATCAGGTGGTTGCCGCCGATGGCCAGGCCGTCTCCATCGCCGGTTATCACGACGACCTCCAGGTCGGGGCGGGCCAACTTCAGGCCGGTGGCAAAGGCGGGTGCCCTTCCATGCGTCCCATGCAGGGTGCAGAAGTCCACGTAGCCGACTAGGCGACTGCTGCAACCGATGCCGGCGACCATTGCAAGCTTGTCGGGGTCTATCCCCTGTTGGTCCACGGCCTCCAGGAACGACCTCAATACGATGCCGTGGGCACATCCGGGGCACAGGACATGCGGCATCGCCCACTCACGGAGATGGTCTCTCACGTCGGTCACGTTCTGGCTCCTGCAGGGTCAGGCAGCGCGGCGATGAGGTCGGCCGGTGTGATCGGTTCACCGTTTGCACGCAGGTGGCCGATGACCTCGGTCGTGCCGGCCACCGCCCGTTCCACCTCGCCGATGAGTTGACCAAGGTTCATCTCGGCAACGAGCAGCGTGTCGATACCGGCTGCCACATCGGCGACCTGCGCGTAGGGGAAGGGCCAGAGCGTGAGTGGGCGGATCAGGCCGACCTTCATGCCGGCCCGGCGGGCCCTCAGGACCGCCTCCTGGGCGGACCGCCCTACGATCCCGTAGGCGAAGATGGCCACTTCGGCATCGTCCAGCATGAATTCCTCGACGGCGCTGATCTCGTCTTGATGGTCGTAGACCTTGTCGTGGATCCGGGTTATGAGGACCTCGGTGTCTCCCGGGTCGGTGGTTGGAAAGCCGTGTTCATTGTGGGTCAGTCCGGTCACATGGAACCGGTAGCCGTCTCCGAAGGCCACCATGGGGGGTACACCGTTGGCGGCCGCAGCCTTGGGTTGGTAGGTGGATGGGTTGCCTTTGGGCCGCGACCGGTCGACGATGTCCACCCGGTCCGGCAACACGACGCTCTCTCGGGTATGTCCGATGATCTCGTCGTAGATGAGGATGACGGGGGTGCGGAAGCGCTCGGCCAGATTGAAGGCCTTCACCGTAAGGTCAAAGACCTCACCTACCGATGAGGGGGCCAACACGATTGCGGGATGGTCGCCGTGGGTACCCCAGCGTGCCTGCATGATGTCGCCCTGAGAGGGTGATGTGGGGAGTCCCGTGCTGGGGCCACCCCTCATCACGTCAACGATCACGCACGGGACCTCGGCCATTGTGGCGAATCCGATGTGTTCCTGCATCAGGGAGAAACCCGGGCCGCTGGTGGCCGTCATCGCCTTTGATCCGGCCAGGGAGGCTCCGATGACGGTTGCGAGCGAGGCGATCTCATCCTCCATCTGGATGAACACGCCGCCGGCGTCAGGCAGGCGCCGGACCATGATCTCGGCGATCTCCGATGAGGGTGTGATGGGGTAGCCCGCGTAGAAGTTGCATCCGGCTGCCAGTGCCCCTCGGACGCAGGCCTCGTTGCCCTGGACCAGCTTCGCCCCGCTCATAGTTGTTCACCGGTCAGGGGCACGGGCTCTTTCAGGGAGGCCGTATCGCGTGGAGGACTGATCGCTATGGCGAAGTCGGGGCACAACATCTCACACAGCCGGCAACCGGTGCAGGACTCTGCGTCAACGATTGCAAGCGCCCCGTCGATGTCCACCTCAAGGCAGTATTCGGGGCACACTCGGGAGCAGATGTCACAGCCCTTGCACCAGTCGTGTCTGATGTCGATCTGGTGGGGACCCGGGAAGCCCACCGGGTCGGGTGGCCTCCGCTGTACGGACGCCTCTGCAACGTCGCAGCCGGCCCGGAATGCAGCCAGGTTCACCTCCTCGGTGCCCCTTGGCACCAGGTGCTCTATCGCAGCCTCCCAGTGGGTGTGTTCGATGTCCATGAAGGCGGCCACCGAGCCCAGGATCACGCTGTTGGCGGCCCTGATGTTGCCGAGTTCGGCGGCGGTTGAAGAGGCGTCGATCAGGCGACTCTTGAGGGTACGGCTGCTCAGGAGGTCGGTATCGATGCCCGGGTAGAGGGTGGACCAGGATCTTCTGTCAGTGCAGGCACCGGGAGGGACGATCCTGTGCAGGTTGGCTACCACGGCCCCGCCTTCGCGCACGTATTCGACCCAGCGCAGGGCTTCGGCCCATTCGAACGCTGCCAGCACATCGGCACTCCCGAGCGGAACGAGGGGGCTGTCGACGCTGGATCCCCAGCGGATGTGGCTGAAGACGGAGCCGCCCCGCTGGGCCATGCCGTGGACCTCGCTCTGCTTGACGTCGTGGCCGGCCCGGACCAGTGCGTCGGCCACGATCATCCCGGCCAGGATCACACCCTGGCCGCCGACACCGGCCAGAAGCAGACCCCTCGACTTGTTAGACATGCTCTGGCACCTCAGGTACCGGATCGGGAATCGGAATGATTGCGAGAGGTGGGCAGATCTGTGCGCACAGCGTGCAGCCGGTACACGTGACCGGGTCTATCACGACCTTTCGCCTGCCCTCGAAGGTCTCGTCGCTCCAGACGATCGACGGGCAGCCGGCGGTCATGCAGGCCTGGCATGCCGTACAGGCCTCCGCCAGAACCTCGTAGGGCCTGTCCCTGACCTTGGTGGGTGCCTCTACGCAGGGACGGTTGGTGATTACCACCGATGGGCCGGGGCTCGTGGTCGCACCCTCCAGGGCGCTGAAAGTGGCGGCCAGATCGTATGGATCGATCACCTTCACGTCCCGGACGCCCAGCGCCGCGCACAGTGCGACCAGGTCCACCGGTGTCGTCTCGGCTCCCTGGAGCGTGATGCCGGTTCCAGGGTGTTCCTGACCGCCGGTCATGGCGACGGTTCCGTTGTCCAGGATGAGGACGGTGATGTCTGCCTGGCTGTAGACCGCGTCAATCAGGCCCTGTATTCCTCCGTGCAGGAATGTCGAGTCGCCAATAGTCGCGACTACGGGCCCTCCCGCTCCACCGGATGCGGCCATCCCGACGGCCATGCCGATGCTGCTTCCCATGGCCACGCAGGTGTCCATGGACGACAGTGGCTCAAGGGCCGCAAGCGTGTAGCAGCCGATGTCGCCGGTTACGACTGCGCCAAGTCGCCTCAGGGCCAGAAATGGTGGCGTGTGTGGGCATCCGGGGCACATCAGCGGTGGTCTGGTGACCGTCGGTGGAGCTGGCTCGACAGTGGGTTCCGGGGGCAGGATGTCTGCAGCGACGAAACCGCGTCGGACGGCATCGGGGCTCAACTCTCCAACCTGAGGGAAGAAGGCCTTTCCCTCCACGGTTATGCCTGCGGCCATCAGGTCATGCTCCAGGTGTGGGTCCAGTTCCTCGACCACGAAGAGGCGGTCCACCGATTCGGCGAAGGAGCGGATGCGCTCAGTCGGTATCGGGTAGCTCATGCCCAACTTGAGGATCCTGGTGTCGGGAAGTACCTCCCTGACGTAGTGGTGGGCGATGCCCGACGTGACCACCCCGATTCCGGTGTTGCCACCTGACTCGACGGTCAGGGGGCTGGCCTCGACGTAGTCGCTGAGCAACTCGAGTCGCTTCAGCATCTCGGGCCGTCGCAGCCGGGCGAAGCCGGGAATCATCACGTACTTGGTTGGATTACTGGTGAAGCCGGTTACAGGGTGTTCGGTTCTGGGGCCCAGATCCACCAGGCCCCGATTGTGTGATACGCGGGTGGTTGTCCGGATGAGAACGGGCGTGTCGAACTCCTCGGAAATGGCGAAGGCCAGCGCCGTGAAGTCGCGGGCCTCGGAACTGTCAGCAGGCTCGAGCAGGGGTACCCCCGCCATGCGGGCGAACGCCCGGCTGTCCTGTTCGTTCTGCGAGCTGTGCATGCCCGGATCGTCGGCTGTCACGATTACGAGGCCCGCCCCGACCCCCGTGTATGCGGTGGTCATGAAGGTGTCCGAAGCCACGTTGAGGCCGACGTGCTTCATTGTGGCCAGTGCCCTGACCCCGCCCAGCGATGCGCCGAGGGCCACGTCCAGTGCCACCTTCTCGTTGGGTGACCAGCGGACGTCGATGTCATCGCGGTCCGCAATGGATTCCAGGATCTCGGTACTCGGCGTTCCCGGATAGCCGGCGGCGACCAGTACCCCGGCCTCTACCGCCCCGCGGGCCACGGCCTCGTTGCCAGAGAGGAGCACGCCTGGCCTGATCTCACTCTCATCTTTCGGGTCCGCTGCGACATCGGCGGTCGTGTCGATGCTCATGGTGCGCCGACCTCGCTCAAGAGCTCCAGAATCTCGGTCTCGGAAAGGACGTGGTCGGAGGCCTTGGCGGCAGCCAGCACCTTGTCCACGGATGGTTCGTCACAGGACTGGCCGTGCCTCGTGAGCCACGCCACGGCGTTTGCCTTCCCGCTCATAGGACCGACCGTGATTTCCTGTTCGCGTCCCAACTCGTCGGCTGGGACTCCGCTGTAGATGCGGCTGGCCAGCCAGGTGTCGCCGGTCCGCATGGCTTTGAGCACGGCTGCGGCGTGAACGCCGGTGCTGGTCTGGAAGGCGTTCTGGCCGATGGCAGGGCAGTTCTCGGGGATCGGCGTGTCGGTCGCCCTTGAGATCGTGTCGCAGTAGGCGGGTAGGGAATGGAGGTCGTTATCCAGCCAGCCCAGGAGCTTGAGGTTCACGAGGAGGGTCTCGGTCGGGGTGTTGCCAACCCGCTCACCGATACCGAGGCCGCAGGTGTGGACCCGGCTTGCGCCGGCTGACAGGGCAGCCAGGGAGTTGATTACCGAGAGGTTCCGGTCCCGGTGACCGTGCCAGTCGATCTTCACGTCTTCGCCGCTGTCGGCCACGATCTGTCTGGCGAACTTGACGAGTGCCCTCACCCCCCATGGCGTGGCATGGCCAACCGTGTCGGCCAGACAGATTCGACGGGCTCCCGCCTCGATGGCGGCGGTGTAGACGGCTCGTAGGGCTTCGGGCCGTGCCCGCGTGGTGTCCTCGGTGACGTACATGACCTGAAGGTCCTCACGGCGGGCAAGGGTCACTCCCTCCACCGTTGTCCGGATCAGGAAGTCCAGGTCCCAGCCCTCCACGTATTGGCGGATGGGGCTGGAGCCGAGAAAGAGGGCGGCTTCTATGGCGACGCCGGAGCGCTGCTGGGCCTCGCTGATCGGAAGGATGTCAGCGACATGGGTGCGACCGGCGCAGTTCGGCTGGATCGCCAGGTCGGTACCGCCTGTGGCCTCGGCGAGTGCGATGACGTGGTTGAGCATCGTGGCGCTCGCCCCCGGGTAGCCGATGTTGGCGGCGTGGATACCGAGTTCCCCCATGCGACCGAGGATCTCCAACTTCTCGCCCAGGCTGGGTTGCCGTACCGATGGGCTCTGCAGGCCGTCGCGGAGGGTCTCGTCGTCGATCTCCACGGTGGTGGGTCGCTGCAGGTCGCCCTCTCCGGTCAGGTTCCAGTCGTGGAGGTACCTGTCCCTCTTTTCGTCGGGCTGTTCCTCGTGTTCCAAGACACCTCCCATCCAGAACTGGCCGTCCGACCGGTCGGACGCTCTATGTAGAGGGTCCCAGCGTTGGCCACCCATGACAATCCTGCCCTTGCCTCATTTTTCTGATGCGAACACACCACATGGCCTGGTGAGGTCCAGCTACCTGGGCACGGTGTCACCCCAGATCTCGACCAGGCTGGTAGCGCCGATGGATCAGACAAATGAGGCAGTCACCTCATTGACGAAACTGTCCAGAGGGGAGGACACTCAGGTGTACAGATGGACGACCGAACGGCCGGACGGCTGTTCCTGCCCGGCGCCAGCCTTCAGACCAGACAGAGGAGGAACGTTGACTGGAGCGGAAACACAGGCCTCGTTTCGACCGAACGAGTTGGAGGTATGCCCCGACGGGGCCGGCCACCTGCTCGGTAGCCGGTGCAGCTCCTGTGACGCCCACTTCTTTCCGGTTCGGGAAGCCTGTGCCGGGTGCCTCGGAAGCGACCTGGAGACGATTCGGTTCTCGACCACCGGAACCCTCTACACCTTTTCGATCGTGAGGCAGTCGACGCCAGAGTTCGAGGTCCCCTACGCACTGGGCTACGTGGACTTCGTCGAAGGCGTCCGCATCATGGGTCAGATAACCGGGTGCGACTTCGAGGACATGAGGATCGGTATGCCGCTGGTCCTGTCCCTTGAACCGTTCGGAGAGGATGACGAGGGGAATCCACTCACCGGCTACAGGTTCCAACCATGCGAGGTCGAAGGTGACTGACGTCCACATCCTCGGGGTCGGGATGACCCGATTCGGCAGACACCCCGACAGGGATGCCGCCGACCTGGGGGCCGAGGCCCTGCTGGATGCCGTTGCCGATGCCGGCATCGATGCCCGGGCCGTTGAGGCTGCCTACTGCGGACACGTGTTCCAGGGGATGGTCACAGGCCAACGGATCCTTGCTGAGGTCGGCCTCGCGGGCCTACCGCTCACCAACGTCGAGAACGCCTGCAGCAGCGGAGCAACCGCCATCCGGGAGGCATCGCTCGCCATTCGGGCGGGGGAGCACGACGTAGTCGCAGCGATCGGCACCGAACACCTCACCTCCAGGTTCAAAGGGGCGCTGACGCCGGATCCGAGCGATCCGGAGGCGGCCGTCGGGGCCACCATGCCCGGCGTGTACGCAATGCGGGCACGCCGCTACATGGAGGAGTTCGGGATGACCCGTGAGCAGCTCGCACTGATCCCCGTCAAGAACAAGGCCAATGCGGCGCGCAACCCCCTGGCCCACTTCAAGACACCGATCACCATCGAGGACGTGCTGGAATCGCGGCCGATCGCCGATCCGCTCAACCTCCATGACTGCTCACCGGTTACCGACGGGGCGGCAGCGGTGATCGTCATGAGTGACAGGGCACTCCGGAAGTACGGCGGAGACAGGGCAGTTCGACTGGCGGCATCGGCCCTGCGGTCCGGCTCGGTCGACGTGGAACCGGTCTCGATGACGTTCGAACCGCTCACCTGGGCTACCGCGCAAGATGCCTACGAAAGGGCCGGCATCGGACCCGGTGACGTCGACCTGGCAGAGGTCCACGACTGCTTCAGCATCGCCGAGGTTCTGCGGGTAGAGGGTCTCGGGCTGTTCGAGCAGGGAAGTTATCCGGCGGCTGTGGAGCGCGGCGAGGCCGACATCGGTGGCAGGCTTCCGATCAACCCGAGTGGGGGGTTGATCGGTAAGGGCCATCCCCTGGGCGGTACGGGTGTGGCTCAGGTCGTCGAGGTGGTACGGCAACTGCGTGGCGAGGTTGGTGATCGCCAGATCGAGGGAGCCAGGGTGGGCGTGGCCCACTGTCGGGGAGGCAAGGCCGTCGGAATCGAGGGTGCGGCGTGCACTGTCCAGGTTCTGGTCCGCTGACTGGCAGCACGGGGGAGCAGATCCGTCTTCCCTTTGTCCTGATGAGGGGTGGAACGAGCAAGGCGGTCTTCCTGACCGGAAGCGTGCTCCCTGAGGATCATGGTGGGCGGGATGCAGCGATTCTGTCCCTTTTCGGCAGCCCTGACCCCCGTCAGGTGGATGGCCTCGGGGGTGCGGATCTGTTGACCAGCAAACTCGCCATTATCGATCCCCCGACAAGGTCCGATGCCGACCTCGACTACACCTTCGCCCAGGTGAGCGTCGCCCAGCCCGTGGTCGACTTCGACATCAACTGCGGGAACATCTCAGCAGCGGTCGGGGCCTACGCCGTGGACGAGGGACTCGTGACCCCTGTGGGGCCCGTCACGAGTGTGCGGATACACAACACCAACACCGGAAGGGTTCTTGTCGCCGAGGTTCCGGTGATCGACGGTGTCGCCGCGGTCGAAGGCAACCATGTGGTGCATGGCGTGCCCGGAACCGGTGCCCCCATCGCCCTTGACTTCGGTCAGACCGCCGGCGGCATCACCGGGTCACTCCTACCCACGGGCAGAGTGGCTGACGTACTCGACACGGCCATCGGCCCCATCCGGGCTACGATCATGGACCTGGCCAACCTCACGGTGTTCTTTTCTGCAGCCGAGGTTGGAATGGCTGGAACCGAGGGGCCAGAGGAGTTCATCGCGGAGCAGATGGCGGCCATTGAAGCGGTGAAGGAGGCGGCAGCCGAACTGCTCGGAATCGCAACCGACGGCCTGACTCCAGTTCCAGCGGTCGTGTCCCCATCGGCCGACTACACCAACTACACCACAGGCGGCCCGGTTGGCAGCGACCAGGTCGACCTGATTGCCCGGGTTGTGGGAGGTCGCCCAGCGGTTCCCCACAAGGCCTACCCGGGGACCCTGGCTGCATGCACCGGGGTGGCGGCATGTATGCCCGGCACGACGGTCCACGGTGTTGCCGGCCAGCAGAGAGATGGCGAGATCCGGATCGGGCATCCCTGCGGTGTCATGCCGGTCCAGGTTGATGTAATGCCTGACGGAAGCGACTGGACGGTCGACCGGGCCGTTTTCCATCGAACAGCCCGTCGCCTTGCCGAGGGTACGGCGTTCATCCGTCGGTCTTCCGTCTCCGGGGTCAGTGGCAGCTGATGACAGAACAGGTCCTTTCCCTTCAGGTCAATGGTGTGGAACACAGGATCCTGACTGCTGACCACCGCACCCTCCTTGAGGTACTGCGCGAGGACATGGCAATGGTTGGGACCAAGCACGGTTGCGACCTGGGCGAATGTGGAGCCTGCACCGTGTTGTTGGATGGTCGGCCCGTGCTGGCCTGTCTGGTGCTGGCTGTACAGGTTGCTGGACGAACCATCACGACCATTGAGGGCATGGCAGAGGACGGGACCCCCCACCCCCTCCAGACGGCCTTTTCGGAAAAGGGTGCCGCCCAGTGCGGCTACTGCACACCCGGCATGCTGCTGGCGGCCCGGGCTCTCCTCGATGAGGTCCAGGTCCCGGGACCGGACGACATCAGGCAGGCCCTCGCCGGCAACCTCTGCCGCTGCACCGGCTACAACAAGATCATCGAGGCGGTTGAGGCAGCCACTGGGGCCCAGGACTGATGGGAACCGGCCACAACGTTCTGGGGCGCGCCCTTCCCCGCGTCGACTCCATGGAGCAGGTGACGGGCGCAACCCGCTTCGCCGACGATCTGACCCTGCCCGGCACGCTGGTCGGGCGACAGCTGCTCAGCACGTACCCGCATGCCCTCATTGTCGGCATTGACACCAGTCGGGCCGAGGCCCTCGACGGCGTGAGGGCGGTCATCACCGGCTCGGACCTGCCCATTACCTACGGTATCCTCCCGGTCAGCCAGGACGAGAACGCCCTGGCAATGGACCGGGTGCGCTACGTGGGAGATCCCGTGGCCGCCGTGGCCGCCGACGATGCCGAAATCGCCGAGAGGGCGCTCTCGCTGATCGAGGTGGACTACGAGCCCCTCGCAGAGGTGGTGGACCTGGGACAGGGCCTGTCAGAGGACCGCCCGCTCATCCATGGTGAGGGATCCGGCCGGAACGTCCACAGGTCGGTGGCGCTCGAGTTCGGTGACGTCGATGAGGGATTCGGTGTCGCCGACCATATCCGTGAGGACGTGTTCCACTACAGCGGGAACACCCACGCAGCACTGGAGACCCACTGCGTTCTGGCCTCGTACGATGCTGCCGGGAAGCTCACGCTGTGGTCGTCCACCCAGGTTCCCCACTACCTGCACCGCTCCCTCGAGAGGGTGCTGGAGCTCCCCGCCGGTCGTATCAGGGTGGTGGCAACGCCGAATGGGGGTGGGTTCGGTGGGAAGACCGAACCGTTCTCCCACGAGTTCGTCGCAGCGAAACTGTCGATCCTCACCGGGCGACCTGTCCGCATCAACCTCAGCAGGGAGGAGGTCTTCTACGCCCACAGGGGACGCCACCCGGTGCTCATGTGGGTGAGAACGGGCTTTGCATCCGACGGTCGCATCACCGCCATGCACTTCAGGTCGTTCCTCGACGGGGGTGCCTACAGCAGCTACGGGATCGTCTCCCTTTACTACACCGGTGCCCTCCAGACCACCACCTACCGGATCCCCAGCTACCGCTTCGAGGGTGTACGGGTCTTCACCAACAAGCCTGCGTGTGGGCCCAAGAGGGGCCACGGCACACCGCAGCCCAGGTTCGCCGTCGAGTGCCAGCTGGACAGGGCCGCGGAGGATCTGGACATGGATCCCGTCGGCATTCGACTGGTGAACGCCGTGGAACCTGACTCGTCGACGGTCAACCACCTGCGCATCACCAGCTGCGGCCTCCGCGACTGCATTGCCAAGGTGGCCGGGGCATCCGACTTCACAGCGAGGCACGGTCGGCTTCCACACGGCCAGGGCCTGGGCCTCGCTGTTGGTGCCTACATGTCGGGAGCGGGCCTACCCATCTACTGGAACGACATGCCCCAGTCCGAGGTCCAGGTGAAGGTGGACAGGGGAGGCGGCGTGACGGTCTACTCAATGGCCACCGATGTCGGTCAGGGGTCGACGACGATGCTGGCGACCGTGGTGGCTGAAGTACTCGGTCTCCAACCATCGGACCTGGCAATGGTGACAGCCGACACCGATCTGACACCGGTGGATCTCGGGAGCTATTCCAGCCGGGTGACCTTCATGGCTGGGAACGCCGCGGTGGAAGCGGCCGGGAAGGTCCGGGACCGCGTGGTCCGGGCCGTGGCCGAGAAGCTTGAGGCCAACCCATCGGACCTGGTCCTCGCCGACGGCCGGGTGTCAGTGGCCGGAGACCCGGCCACCGGCCCTGACTGGTCCGAGGCGGTTCGCATGGCTATAGCTACCGAAGGGCCCCTGATTGAGTCAGGCAGTTACCGGACACCCGAACTGGCCGGTCCCTACAAGGGATCGGGCGTCGGCATCTCTCCCGCCTACAGCTATTCGGCATGTGTCGCCCAGGTCAGGTGTGATGCAGATACCGGCATGGTTGTCGTGGAGAGGGTCTGGCTGGCTCACGATGTGGGCAGGGCGATCAACAGCCTGCTGGTCGAAGGCCAGATCGAGGGCGGTGTCTACATGGGCCTGGGCGAGGCACTGCTCGAGGAGCAGGCCTTCCGCGGTGGCCTGCACAGGGGGCCCAGCCTGCTCGACTACAAGATCCCCACCATCCTCGAGATGCCACCAGTTGAGTCCATCATCGTTGAGTCGGTTGACCCTGAGGGCCCGTTCGGTGCCAAGGAGGTCGGACAGGGCCCTCTCCTCCCGGTGGTGCCTGCTGTCGCCAACGCCGTCCACGATGCCCTCGGCGTCTACATCGACGAGGTACCGATCACCCCGGACAGGGTCATGGCTGCCATACGCGACCTTGCCCGTGGCGGGAGTGGCAGGTTCGGTCCGGAATCAGTACCGGATTTCGACTTCGGAACACCCGTGCGGGTCGAACCGCCTGAGGGGTTTGTAGCCCCATGACCATGCGGCTCCCGAACTTCGAGTTCGTCGCCCCGGCAACGGTCGATGAAGCGGCCAGGCTGCTCTCCGACCCCGGGCGATCGTCGTTGATCGTAGGTGGCGGTACCGACCTGTTTCCCAAGATGAAACGCCGGCAGGCCGTTCCGACCACGCTCGTCTCCCTGTCCGGGCTCGACGAAATGAGAGGCGTTCGCGTCGATGCAGCGGGTAACTGTGTCATCGGCGCTTCGACGCTCCTGGCTGACCTTGCGACCTCTGAGGTGGTTCCGTCGGCCGTGGCGACCGCTGCTGCGAGCATCGCCTCTCCCCAGATCCGCAACACGGCGACGGTCGGCGGGAACCTCTGCCTCGACACCCGATGCAACTACATCGACATGCCGGAGACCTGGAGAGAGGCGAGCGGCCACTGCCTGAAGGACGGTGGCGAGACCTGTTGGGTGGCCCCACAAGGTGATCGATGCTGGGCGATCAACTCATCGGATCTGGCACCCGTGGCCATCGCATTAGGTGGTTCAGTGCGGCTCACGAGCGTGCATGGAGACAGGATCATCCCGGTCGAGGACCTGTACCACGATGACGGGATCGCCTGTCACACCAAGTCTGCCAAGGAGATCCTCGTTGAACTCCTCTTGCCGTCGGGTGGCACACGGGCCACCTACCGGAAACTCCGCAGGCGTGGATCGATCGACTTCCCCCTCCTGGGTGTGGCCGCCGCCGGCCGGTTTGACCCGGATGGGACCTGCCTCGAGGTGCGCATCGTCATAGGGGCGGTAACGCCGGCTCCGGTACGGGCCACAGAGGCCGAGGAGTTCCTCATCGGCCAGCGGCTGACCGAAGAGGTGATCGTGCAGGCAGCCGACATCGCCTCGGGCCCTGTTCGCCCTCAGGACAACACCGATACGGGTTCGCGTTACCGGAAGTGGATGATCCCGGTCTTCGTAGGTAGGGCTCTACGTGACCTGGTGGCAGACGATGGCTAGACGATCTCGGGAGGAAGAATGATGGAGGCCCGTACCGACCGGTACTCGTGGCAGATGGTCGAGGCGGGTCGGCCCCTCGAGAGGTTCGATGGCGCCGCCAGGCAGCCGGGGGACGGCGAGGTCCTGATCCAGGTCGCCGGGTGTGGCGTTTGCCATACCGACCTGGGGTTCCTGGACGGGTCTGTCAGAACTCGCGCCGACCTGCCCCTCGTGCTCGGCCACGAGATCAGCGGCCGCGTCCTGGAGGCGGGGGAGGGAGCCCGTGACTGGATCAGCAGGGATGTCCTGGTGGCCGCCGTCATTCCCTGTGGATCCTGCGACATGTGTTCAGTCGGTCGGGGAAACGTCTGCAGCGACCAGAAGATGCCCGGCAACGACATGGACGGGGGATTTGCCACCCACGTGACCGTCCCGGCCACAGGAATCTTCACCTGCGAGGGTCTGCCCGACGGATATGACCTGGCCGACCTCTCAGTGGTGGCCGATGCGGTTACGACGCCGCTCCAGGCGGTACGTCGGGCCGGGGTCGCCGGGGGTGACTTCGTTGTCGTGGTCGGAACAGGTGGTGTCGGGACCTACGCGGTGCAGATCGCAGCGGCATCTGGCGCAACGGTCGTGGCTGTGGACATAGAAGATGCCCACCTTGAACCCCTCCTCGCCCACGGGGCGGCTGCAACGGTCAACGCACGGGGTCTTTCACCACGGGATGTACGCGACAGGGTTCGGGAGCATGCGAGGTCGTCTGGTGTGGCGCCCACCGGCTGGAAGGTCTTTGAGTGCTCTGGCACGCCGCCCGGGCAGGAGACGGCCTTTGGCCTGCTCGGTCCCGCCGCCACACTCGCAGTGGTTGGATTCACGCGGGAGAAGGTTTCCATCAGGTTGTCGAACCTGATGGCATTTGATGCCACGGCATTTGGCAGCTGGGGCTGTCCGCCAGAGCTCTACCCTGAGGCCATCGACCTGGTCACCTCGGGAAGGGTGGACCTGCTTCCCTTCACCCGGAAGGTTCCTATGGGCGACCTCGAATCAGTCCTGGCCGCTGCGCACGGTCGGAGTGATCCCCGGCGGACGATCCTCGTCCCATGAGAAACGACCCCAATCAGATGAAAGGTGCAATGCAATGGACTTTGTAAGCCATGACCTGGATCCCAACAGGGAATTCACCGAGATCCTCTACGAGCAGCGGCCGGTGTTTGACAACGGCGGGTCGATGGTCGAGGGCCTCCACACGGTCTGGATCACCCTCGACAATCCCGATCAACTCAATTCCTATACGACGGAGTCGGTCAAGGACCTGATCCTGGCCTTCCGCCGGGCATCGGTGGACCGCGCCGCGGTTGCCGTGGTCTTTACCGGTGTCGGCGATCGGGCGTTCTGCACCGGCGGCAACACCGAGGAGTACTCCGAGTACTACGCGGGTCAACCGAATGAGTACCGCCAGTACATGCGCCTCTTCAACGACATGGTCTCGGCGATCCTGTCGTGTGACAAGCCGGTCATCAACCGTGTCAACGGTATGAGGATCGGTGGTGGGCAGGAGATCGGGATGGCGTGTGACTTCACCCTGGCTGCCGACCTGGCAAGGTTCGGCCAGGCCGGTCCCAAGCACGGCTCGGCGCCCGACGGTGGGTCCACCGACTTTCTTGACCTGTATGTGGGCTGGAGTGAGGCGATGGCCAGTTGTGTCCTCTGCGATCCGTGGAGCGCCCACCAGGCGTTGAGGCTGGGTCTCGTCAACGACATCTTCCCGGTACTCAGGGTGGACGGAGAGTTTGTTCCCAACCCTCTGGTCGTCACCGACCGCTACCTCGACGAGTGGGGCAGGATCGTCCACGGAGAGTCGAAGCAGGGTGACGACCTGGCAGCCGGCAAGGCACTGCTGAAGTCCGGAATCGTCGACTTCGAGTTGCTCGACGAGGGCATCGACACCGTCGTGACCAAGTTGCTCTACACGATGCCGGACTGCACTCTTAAGACAATCGAGTCGCTCCGGAAGAAGAAGCTCGAGTACTGGGACAAGAACCGTGAGAGCAACCGGGCCTGGCTGTCGCTCAACATGATGACCGAGGCCCGGGCCGGCTTCCAGGCGTTCCACCGCGGGTCACGCGAGGTCGGCCGGGAGGTCGACTTCATAGGTCTGCGTCAGCGCCTCGCTGCCGGGGAGATGTGGGGTGACGACCTCGTCAGGGCCGTCTCACCCCAGTACAAGACGGGTTCATGAGCGACACCTGGATTCACCATGACGTCTCGGCCGACGGAGCGGTCCACACGATCACGCTCGACAGGGCCCCGGGGAACGTGATCGACATTGCGCTCTGTGGACAACTCCGCCCTGCCATCCAGAAGGCAGCGGACTCCGCAGACGGCAAGGTTCTGGTGATCCGTGGAGCTGGCAGGCACTTCTGCTTCGGAGCCAGTGTCGAAGAGCACCTCCCCGAGACGGCACCCGAGATGCTGGCTGCCTTCGGTGGGGTCATTCGTGACCTTGTCGGTTTCCCCTATCCCACGGTCGCCGGGGTCCAGGGCAGTTGCCTCGGAGGTGGCCTGGAGCTGGTCCTGGCGTGTGGCGTCGTGATCGCAGAAGACGGTGCGATCCTTGCCAGCCCTGAGATCCAACTCGGGGTCTTGGCGCCGGCAGCCACCGCTCTGTTACCGACCCGGGTGGCCGAGGATGTGCTCCTGACCGGTCGAAGCCTCACCGCTGACGACGGCCTCCGGCTGGGGATAGTCAGCTTGGTTGTGCCTGAGGGTGGCCTGGATGAAGCGGTCGACACCTTCGTTGACACACACTTCGTTCCCCGGTCGGCCCATTCGCTCCGGCTGGCGACGCGGGCAGCGAGGGGTCAGCGACAGGTCGAGGTTGGTGAGAGGCTGGACGAGGCTGAGCGCCTCTACGTGGAGGAGTTGCTACCTACCCACGATGGCGTCGAGGGCATCAGGGCCTTCATGGAGAAGCGCCCGCCGCAGTGGCGGAACTGCTGAGGTTCCTTTCCCGGGCCCTCGGGGCTGGTATCAGCCGTCTCTCTTCCCTGCCCTGGTGAACAGTGCCACGTACCCGGAACAGGCCGAGACGGCGCAGGTGGTGCAGGCCTCACCGAAGGTGGACGGGTCCAGTTCGGTGGTGGCTGTTTCGAACCCGAGGGCCGAGTAGAGACCTCTGAGTTCCTCGATCCGGGTGCGGTCACCGACCGTTCGTTGCTCCCAGCCTTTGGCCTTGAGGTCATGGGCACGGAGCACCCTGATGCCCTCCGAGCAGTAGACGGGCTCGGAGACCTCTGTCTCCTTCATGCCTGCATTCCCGCCGTGGCCGGCACGTCGCCCCTGGCCCCGATCTTCTCGAGCCGTCGATGTCCGAGGAGGGCACAGCCGAGAGCCTGAACATGTTGGACCATGTCGGCATCGGGGACGTTCGCCTCGGAGTCGAGTATGTCGCTCACCAGCCTGCTCATGGTCTCGAACCGTAGGATTCCACCGATGAGGGTGAATTCCGGTTCGGCCCGTACCCGCTTCATCAACTGTACGGACCGGTTTGTCAGCGACTCGATAGCGCCCTGCATGATGTCCGCTGGCGCCGTTCCCAACGAGAGGTGGTTGATCACCTCGGACTCAGCGAAGACGGCGCATACCCCCGAGATCGGTACCGAACCCTTCGAGGTGGTCATCAGGGCACCGATTTCGGTCGTCTCGTAGCCCATGTAGCGGGCGGTCTTTTCCAGGAAGGCGCCCGTGCCGGCGGCACACTTGTCGTTCAGCCGGAACGAGATGACCTTCGCCGATTCGTCGACCCGACTCGCCTTCATCGTCTGTCCGCCCACGTCCAGGATGGTGCGGGTACCGGGGAACAAGAAGATGGAACCACGGGCACATGCGGTCAGGTCTGTCACGTGCAGGTCCTTGAAGTCGACCTGGTGGCGACCTGCTCCTGTGGCGATCACGTAGGCGATGTCAGTTTCGTCCAGCCCTGCATCCTCGAGCGCCAGGTCGTAGATCGTGCGTGCCACCTGGCGAAGTTGGAATCCGGTGGGTCCCATCGCCCTTCCCAGGATCGTCCCGTCCTGGGCCAGGATGACGGCTTTGGTGTAGGTGGATCCGACGTCGATCCCGGCCGTGTTCGTCATGACGCCACCCCTGCACCGCTGCCTACGGGGGTTCGCCCGGTCAGCACGTGGTCCATGGCGAACATGGCAGCGCCCACCGCTCCCATGTAGTGGCAGTCATCGCTGATGTTGAGAGAGGTGCCGAGGCGCTCTTCGAGTGCCTTCACCATCCCCTCATTGCGTGAAACGCCACCGGTGAACGTGATCTGATCGTCGAGGCCGACGCGTCGCATCAGTGCAACCGAACGGGAGGCAATCGAACTGTGGACCCCCCAGAGGATGTCCTCGATCTTCTTGCCCTTGCCGATCCATGCAAGTACCTCGGATTCGGCAAAGACCGTGCAAGTGGTACTTATCTTGATCGCCTTCGTGCTCTGTAGGGATACGGGTCCGAGATCGTCGAGGGGAATGTCGAGGGCTGTGGCCGCGGCGCCTAGGAACCGACCCGTTCCCGCGGCGCACTTGTCGTTCATGCAGAAGTCTGTGATCTCGCCCTTGGCGTTGACCGAGATGGCCTTGGTGTCCTGGCCGCCCATGTCGACAACCGTCCTGGTCTCGGGGAACAGGTGCACCGCCCCCCGGCCATGACAACTGATCTCCGTGACCTGGCTGTTGCCGAACGTGACCCGGAAGCGGCCGTATCCGGTTCCGATGACGTAATCGACCTCCTCTTCGTCGATGCCGCCCTCTTTGAGGGCGGCCGTATAGGAGGATTCCGCTGCCTGGATCACGTTGGCGCCTGTGTCGAGGAGGGCCCTACCCACGATTTGGCGGTCCTCATCGATGATGATGGCTTTTGTCTGGGTTGAGCCGACGTCGACTCCTGCTGCATATGACATTGTGGTTACCTCACATTCAGGTTCCGGCCAGGGAATGTTGTCTGCGCGATTCGAGGCCTTCGAAGAAGGCATCGATCCGGTTCTTCATCTGTGCCTCTGAGACCACCCGGCGATCCATCATGTCGGACTCGATGAACAGGGTCGGGATGTCGATCTGCTCTGTCAGGTATCGGCGCCCGTCTGCCAGTCCGGTGGAGACGGTTCGACAGCTCTTGATCGGGTGGTAGATGACCCCGTCGGCGTCGAAGTCGGTGATCATGTCGGCGAGGATCTCGTTCTGGTGGAACATGGAGTCCATGGCATCGCGGACGGAGACCAGTGTTCCCTCGGCGAGGCTGGCCAACGGGTCGGCGAGGTCGTATTCAAAGCCACGGTTGGTTCCGCCCGACGCGAACCAGAGGTATGTCGAGTTGACGAAGGTGGCATCCCACTCACTGAACAGTTCGTTGAATCGGCGGAAGATCGGGTAGCAGGGCACACCTACGAACAACAGCCGGTACTTCTCCTCGATCGTCTGGCCGATTCCGTTGGCGGCCTTGTACTCCATCTCCTCTACGAGACGTTCGAAGTAGCGGGCGCCTGCCTCCGTTCCCCTGAAGCCGTTGGCAACCCCGAGGAAGATGGTGCCATCGGTGACGGCGTTGAAGAGGGCAGGCCTGGCGCTGTTGAGCTCCAGTATCCGATTCCAGCAGCGGCTCATCGTGTTGGCGTGTCCCAGGACCTCACGGAACCTGTCGATGTCGAACTTCTTGCCGGTCACCTCCTCGCAGAGGCTGACCAACTCGGTCAACTGGACCTCGATGTACCTGCGGTCGGCTTCGAAGTCGGCGGCTCCCTGCCAGGTCTGAGTACCCGCCTGGCGGGTGCCGGGAATGTCGATCGTGAAGGTGGGCGTTTCGTACATGCGCTCCCAGATCTCGGCCCACTTGATGTAGGTGTTGCATGCGTTCGTGAGCACCGTGAGGCTGGGTGGCGGTATCTGGCCCATCGGATGCTGACCGCCGCGCAACTGCACGGCCACGTCGGCCTTGACGTAGCCGCAGATGTCCGGTGAGTACCCGTAGTCCTCTGCCTCGTCGAGGTACTCATGGGCGACGCGACGGACGGCTGTCTGAAGTGAGTTGATCTCGGGGAACACAACGGGGAGGTCAAACGACTTGAGGATCTCGTTGAGGCTTCCCATTACGAAGACGTATGCGGCCTGGCCGCCGTTGGCTGCTGTCTGGTCCAGTTCGGTGAACCAGTCTTTGAACAGGGCTGCACCCTCGCGGTTACCCCGTCCTACCAGTTCCTGCCCGCTCTGTTCAGTTGTCATGTCCACCTCCGGTGAGTGGCGTACCTGGTCATGCGAACAACAGGTGTTCGACAAAGGTCTCGACCTGGAGTTCGAGTTGACTGAAGGAACTCATGTTCTCTTCGAACTCACTTACGAAGTAGGCGATTTCCTCGTCGTCGAGTGCGTGCGTGTAGGCGACCTGTTCCTCGAGGCCCGGCTCACACATCTTGGCGGCCGCGAGGATTGCAGCATCCGCCTCGGCCTTGTTGATCCGGTCGATGAGCATCTTCTCTTTTGGTTTGCGCAGGTCGTGTTGAACCGGGCTGTAGGAGGAGCGTTCGATGTAGGCCTCGGCCAGGTTCAACAGGGGGTCACCGTCGGTCGGTACGTCGTCGGTGATCCAGCGGAGCCCGATGAGCAGGTCGTCGTCGACCAGGTAGGAGGTGCGCCCCAGCATCCGGATCAGATCGAATGGTGGCTGTTCGCAGAAGCCACCCTCAAACACCAGACGGATCCGGTCCTCCGGCCTGGTGGTGCGCTCACGCACCAGGGGCAGCAGGGTGGCCAGTAGGTCGTTGTGTTCCTCGCGGGGAATCATCCCGGCCAGGGCCACCAGGGCGTAGGCGTCCTCGGCGGCGATCAGCCACGGGGTTTCCCTCTTGATGTCGTAGAGGTCGCGCATGAGGCGGCGGTTTTCGTTGAAGACTGCGATAGAGCAGCGGAGGTCGTCGTCTGTGATCTCCCTGCCGGAGACATCCTGGGCAAGCCTGCGCATCCTGTCGTATTCGTGGCGCAGGTAATCGATGCTTCCGGCCGAGTTGGGGTTCTGTGGCAGGTACAGGATCTGGCAGGGGTAGTCGAAGTTGCGTCCCCAGATTGCTGCCAGGTTGCGTGCTGCGTCGCAGATCGGATGGGATACGAACATGTCCAGCTGGACTTTCTGGTCCAGTGCAAGCTCGAGCGAGGTCTTTAGTATCGAACAGAGGTAGGAGCCGAAGTGTGAATCCGCCAGGTTCGGTTCTACCGGGGCACCGCGCACCTTGAAGGGGAGCATCCCGGCTGCGTGGACGATTTCTTCTGGGAAGACAACCTGGAAGTGGCCGACCACCTTGCCTCCGGACTCACGCCAGCGGGCCACTGGTTCGAAGTCCGGGGATTCGACCATGTCGCGGCACTCCAGGAGTGCGTCGTCGAGAGACTTGCCATGCCATTCGCCGAAGACTGTCGTGCTGGTCGGGTTCATGCCGGTTCGCCTTTGGGTGTGATCGAGACCCCGCCAAAGAAGAGGCCGAGGACGTGTTCGAGTTGGGCTTCGGTGTTTTCGAGGGTCACCTCGGCGTACTGGCCGATTACGACCTCCACGAGGGCCACGAAGGACCATGCCAGGATCCTGGCGTCGCAGGCCGCCACCTCTTCGTCCCTGATCCCGTCGTTGATGATGGTTTCGATCTGGGCCGGGAGGGCCTTCTGGTATGCGCTGATGAGGCTGTCGCGTTCCTTCCCGGAAAAGGTGTTGACGTCGCGTCGCACCAGGTGGGTCAACTCGCGCTCTTCGTGGGGAAGTTCGAGGTAGTCCCTGGTGAGCTGGGTCAGACGGTCTCTGCACGTGCCGGGTTTGGCAACAGCCTGTTCGAACAGGCGGCGCTTGTCCTCGAAGTCACCCAGCATCATCGCCAGGTAGAGGTCTTCCTTGCTGGCGAAGTGGTGGTAAAGGCCACCCTTGGTGATTTCGGCCGCCGTTGCGATCATGTCGGTGGTGACATCGGAGTAGTTGCGAGCGACGAACAGGCTCTTGGCGGCAGCGATGATCCTGGCTGCTGTGGCCTCTGACCGGGTCTGGGTTGTGAGCAAGGAGGGCTCCGTTCATCTACCGACCGACTGACCGGTCGGTTAATACTGTACGGATATCCGCATGTCCTGTCAAGGGGCCTGAACTGTGCTCCTTGAGGTCTGGTGATCCGAACGGTGCAGGTGGCAGAGGTTGTGGCCAAGGTAGCGGCAGTCCTAGTTTGACCCGGACGTGATAACCGACCAGATGCCTTCACCCACCGCCCTGCTACGCGAAGAACACCAACTCATCCTGGCCGTGGCAGCCGTACTGGATCGGGTGCTCGCCGTGGAGGTTCCCGGTGGGCCACCAGGCATCGACACCGTCGACCGGTGTGTCACCTTCTTCCGACTCTTCGCCGATGCCTGTCATCATGCCAAAGAGGAGAACATCCTGTTTCCTGCGCTTGAGGCATGCGGCATGTCGCCGGACTCGGGCCCGGTGGGGGTGATGCTCGGTGAACACGAGCAGGGCCGGGCGCTGGTGCGGTCCATGGGAGAACTGGTCGGACAGGCTCGTGATGGTGATCGTGATGCTGAGCCGGCCCTCAGGACGGCGGCCTCGGGTTTCGTTGAGTTGATCACGTCCCACATCGCTAAGGAGGACGGGATCCTCTTCGATATGGCCGACCAGTTGATTCAGGGACCTGCATGTGATGCCCTTTGCGCTGCGTACGCGGAACTCGCCGACGAGCGCTACGAAGGCCACTCGAAACAGGATCTGGTTGACTTGGCCGGCGAGATACTTGGAGTCGGTTAGGGCCCGTATCCTCGGTTGCAGCGACTTCCCTTTGACCGGGTGGCGATGGCGCCACGTACACGACTGGAGTTTCCGAGATGACTGATTTCAACCCCGCCCCGCCCCCCGGCTCCGGCATCGACCCGGAAGCTCGTGTTCCTGCTGGATGGTGGCGCCGCGCCAAGGCGCTGATAGTCGACATCATCATCTTCATGCTGGCAGCGATAGTCCCGACGGTGATGCTCGTCGTCGGCCTCGCGTTCGCTCTTGGCGAGGAGACCGGGTCCGACTCGTCCGGCATCGGCTGGCTTCTGTTTGCCATCGGTGTGGTCCTCTGGTTGGTCATGATGGTCTGGGCCGGCTGGAAGTTCGGTTGGCGCCAGGGCATCACCGGAACCACCCCTGGCAAGAGCAGGCTGGGTATACGGCTCGTAGACGTTGCAACAGGCGAGGCCCCCGGGGGTGCAAGGGGCCTGGGACGCTGGCTGGTGCCGTGCCTGATCAACAGCGTCATCAACGTCTTCCAGTTGATCGACTACCTGTGGCCTCTCTGGGACGACCAGAATCAGCGGGTCACCGACAAGATGTTCAAGACCCGGGTGGTGGAGGCCTGACGACCAGCCGTGGGTCTCCTGGCTGTCAGTTGAGCACCAGGTCGTCCTCCGAGACCTCGACCGACACGGTGTCTCCCTCGTCGTAACCGCCGTCGAGCAGACGCATTGCCAGCGGGTCGGTGACCCGGCGCTGGATGACCCGGCGCAGGGGTCGGGCTCCGAATGCCGGGTCAAAGCCCTCCTCCGCCAGGAGGTCCTTTGCCTCTGGGTCAACGGCCAGGGTGATGCGCTGCTCGGCAAGCCGTTCGGCCAGGATGTCGAGCTGGCGGTCCACGATGAGGCGCAGGTCCTCGGGCCGGAGTTCGTTGAAGCGAACGATTTCGTCGATCCGGTTGACGAACTCGGGCTTGAATACGTCCAGCGGATCTCCGACCAGGTTGGATGTCATTATCACCACGGTGTTGGAGAAGTCGACGGTGCGGCCCTGACCGTTGGTGAGGCGGCCGTCGTCGAGGAGTGCCAGCAGCACGTCGAACACGTCTGGGTGGGCCTTTTCCACCTCGTCGAGGAGCAGCACCGAGTAGGGGCGGCGTCTCACGGCCTCGGTCAACTGTCCGCCGTCCTCGTGACCTATGTAGCCGGGAGGGGCGCCTATGAGCCGGGAGGCCGAATGCCGTTCCAGGTACTCGCTCATGTCGATCCGCACGAGAGAGCGCTCGTCGTCGAAGAGGAAGTCTGCGAGGGTGCGGGCCAACTCGGTCTTTCCGACGCCGGTGGGACCCAGAAGGAGGAAGCTTCCGAGAGGCCGGCCGGGGTCGGACAGGCCGGACCTGCTGCGGCGCAGGGCGTTGGACACCACCGATACGGCCTCACTCTGACCGATAACCCGCTCTGAGAGCACGCCCTCGAGGTGCATGAGGCGGTCGGCCTCCGTCGCCAGCAACCTGGTTGTGGGGATGCCGGTCCAGGCGCCCACGACCCTTGCGATGTCCTCGGCCTGAACCTCTTCACGGAGCATGGGGTCGTCTCCCTGACAGGCGGCGAGCACCTCTCCGGCTTCGGCAATCCGCTGTTCCAACTCCGGGATACGCCCGTAGCGGAGTGCGGCCGCCTGCTCCAGGTCGGGTTCACGCTCGACTGCCTGAGCCAGGCCCTCCAACTCCTCTTTGAGGGCACGCACGTCGTTGATGGCGGCCTTTTCGGTCTGCCACTTTGACCGCAGGCTGGAGAGTTCCTCCTCCAGGTCGGAGAGCTCGGAGTCGAGGACTACGAGGCGTGCCACGGACTCGTCGTCTGATTCCTCGGAGAGGGCCAGCCGTTCGATCTCCAGTTGGCGGTGGCGCCGGTCGATTATGTCGATCTCGGTGGGAACCGAGTCGATCTCGATGCGCAGCTGGCTGGCCGCCTCGTCCATCAGGTCGATGGCCTTGTCGGGGAGGAAGCGGTCCGTGATGTAGCGGTCAGACAGGGTTGAGGCCGCAATCAGGGCGCCGTCCTGGATGCGTACACCGTGGTGGACCTCGTATCGCTCCTTGAGGCCGCGCAGGATGGCGATTGTCTCATCGGTGTCGGGCGGTTCGACCACTACCTTTTGGAAGCGTCGTTCCAGGGCCGGGTCTGATTCGACGTGCCTGCGGTACTCGTCGAGGGTTGTCGCGCCGATCATGCGGAGGCGACCTCGGGCCAGCATCGGCTTGAGCATGTTGCCGGCGTCCATTGAACCCTCTGCCGCACCGGCACCGACGACGGTGTGGAGCTCGTCGAGAAAGGTGATGATCTCGCCGTCGGACTCGTCGATCTCTGCCAGCACCGCCTTGAGGCGTTCCTCGAACTCGCCGCGGTGGGAGGTTCCGGCGATCAGCGACGGGAGGTCCAGCGCGATGACCCGGCGGTCGCGCAGCGAGCCGGGAACATCGCCTTCGACTATGCGCGAGGCTAGCCCCTCGGCGATGGCGGTCTTGCCCACGCCCGGTTGGCCGATGAGCACGGGGTTGTTCTTGCGGCGTCGGGAGAGGACCTGCACGACCCGCCGGATCTCGTCGTCCCTGCCGATGACGGGGTCGAGGCTGCCCTCGCGGGCCTCGGCTGTGAGGTCGCGGCCCCAGATCTCTAGGGGCCTGGGTGTGTTCTCGGGGGCCGGTTCTGTCATGCGCTGTACCTCTGTCTCAGTATGCTCAGCGTATATCACTGAGAAATCTTGATACAGAGTATATCAACTTCTGAGGACAGTGTAAACGGGCCTCGCCTGGTATTTCAGCAGGTGCCGGCCTCAGCCGTTCACCGAGAAGGACGAGTTGGGGTTGATCTCCCGGTTGCGCCGGTAGAAGCCCATGTTCATCTCGAGGCCCGTGAACAGGCCAGTCACCACCAGCGGGTCGGCGTCGTGGTCGTGGCCCTTCTCGACGGCGTCGATCAGCTCGGCCATGCAGTAGCCGGCTACCGGAGCGTTCTTGAACTGGTTCCCGCTGGAACCGATTGCCACGTAGAAGCCAGCGAGGTCGGTGCGGTCGTATATGGGAATCCAGTCGTCGGACACGTCGTAGAGGTCGACGATGCCCTTCTTCTCGTTTGGGACCCCGAGGCTCGGCATGCGTCTCGCAAGCCGTAGCACCTGGGCGTTCCACTGCTCATCGGACACGACGGTGTCGTAGTCATCGGGGTCATCCACCCAGACCTGCGGATCGCATGGTGGGTCCTCCGAACCGATCAGGATGTTGTTGCCCGACTCGGGCCTCACGTAGATGGCAAGGTCGGAGTCCGAGGTGTGGAGGCCCTCGCTCTCGAAGTCGATGCCGGCCGGTGACGGGACATGGTGCACCTCGTGCCGCAGTGCCTTCGTCTTGATGTTCATCGAGTCGTAGACGCCCGCCATCTTGTTGATGACAAACGAGTGCGGTCCGGCCACGTTCACGACAACGGGGGCGTCGACCTCGGTGCCGTCGGCGAGCATGATGCCGGTTACCCGGCCTTCAGCCTGGCGGACCTCGGCCACCTCGGCCTTGAACATGAACGTGGCGCCCTTCGCCTCGGCTGCCCGCTGCAGGTTGTGGGTTGCCAGCTGCGGGTCGCTCACGTATCCCGAGTCGGGGGTGAAGAGGCCCCCGACAAGTTCACCCTCTGGCTCGGCCCAGAAGCGGTCATCCTCTGGGCGTGTCGGATCGCCATGGGTTCCGTGCTCGAAGAAGGGCACACGTTCGGCCATGGTGGCGTTGTCCCAGACCTCGTAGGGCACACCCACCTGGTCGAACAGCGGCAGCACCTTCTCGTGGTGGCCACCCTCGAGCATGAACAGCACCGTTCCCGACTGCATGTAGATGGCGTGACCGCGCTCGTCGTCGGAGTCCAGGTAGCCGGACCAGTCCTTCCAGTAGCCGAAGCCCTCGTAGGCCATCGCCACGCCGTCGTAGGTCGAGTAGTGGGCCCTCACGATGGCGCACGAGTTGCTTGTGGAGCCGTAACCCGACGTGGGCAGCTTGTCGACGTTGAGGGTCCGGTAGCCCTTCTTGGCCAACTCGAATGCGACCGCTGCACCGACTATTCCGGCGCCAACGATGATGGCGTCGTACTGCTGGTTCTGTGTTGGCTCGGACATCCTGATCTGGTCCCTCATGGTTCGTGCCCCGGACACGGGCCCGGGACAGGCCGACTCGCGGCGGGACGCTATCCAATCGCCGGATCCGGCGCTACGGGTCAGGTTGGGACTTCAACTGGCCCTGTGGGGAAGGTCTACAGCCACCTGGTCTGCCACCAGCTTCCCGATCTCGAGGGCGGCGGTGGCCGCGGGTGATGGCGCGTTGATCACGTGCAGCGACCTGTCTCCGGCAACCAGGTGGAAGTCGTCAACCATGTTGCCGTGTACGTCGACCGCCTGGGCCCTCACACCCGCGCCAGCAGGTTGGAAGTCGTCCGGATCCAGCTCAGGCACCAGGGCCTGCGCAGAGGCGACGAACTTCCGCCTGCTGAGAGACCTCGCCAGCTCGGCCAGGCCGACCCGTCCGTAGCGCCGAGCCAACCGGAGGGTGCCGGGCCAGGCCAGGGTTGAGGCGAGGTCACGTGGCGACACGTTGCGCCAGCGGTAACCCTCGCGGGACGCTGCCAGGACGGCATTCGGACCTGCGTGGACGTGTCCGTCCAGCCCTCGTGTCAGGTGGACCCCCAGGAACGGAAGGCGCGGGTCGGCCACCGGGTAGATGAGCCCCCTCACGAGATCTGCCGAAGGGCCGGTCACGTCCAGGTACTCGCCACGGAAGGGGACGATCCGGGCAGCCGGGTCGGTACCCGACCTGCGGGCCACCCTGTCGCTGTGCAGGCCTGCACAGCCGAGCAGGTACCGGGCTTTCACAGGCTCGTCTGACGTGTCGACCAGCCAGTTCCCGCCGACCAGCGCCGCCCGTCGGTATTTGACGCCTGTTCGGATGGATCCACCCCGGGAGGTGACCCGCCGAGCCAGTTCGTTCGCCACGCCGACGAAGTCGGCCCTCCCGGTTGAGGGCACGTGGAGTGCGGCCACGCACGCGACGTTTGTCTCCAGTTCACACGCTGCCTCAGGGGCGAGTCGCGACGCCGGCACCCCGTTCGCCATGGCCCGGGCGGCCAGGGAGTCGAGCAGCGGGATCTCGTCAGCGGTGGTTGCCACAACCAGCTTTCCGCAACGGTCGTGGGCGATTTCGTTGTCAACACAGAAGTCGACCATGCTCTCGATGCCCCTGACGGCCAGGTCTGCCTTACGGGTGCCGGGCGAGTAGTAGATGCCGGCGTGCAGGACCCCGCTGTTGTGTCCCGTCTGGTGAGCAGCCACCTCGGGTTCCTTCTCAAGGACCGTGATGCTGATTCCGGGCAGGCGCAGCTGGAGTGCGTCGGCGGCAGCCAGACCGATGATTCCACCACCTACGACGAGCACATCGGTTGGGAAATCGGCCATGTGTCGACGCTACCGGTGGTCGGCCCACCGGTAGGCCAAGGTGTGACTAGCGGAGGTTCAGGGCAGCCAGGGGATCCACGAAGTCGAGGTCGAAGGTGTCAGCGACAGCCCTGTCGGTGACGACGCCGGCGCAGACGTTCAGGCCGTTCAACAGGTGGGGGTTGCCACGAAGGGCTGCACTGGTTCCCTGCTCGGCCAGGGCCAGCGTGAACGGGAGCGTTGCGTTCGACAAAGCGAGCGTCGAGGTGCGGGGCACGCCGCCGGGCATGTTGGCGACGCAGTAGTGGACAATACCGTCGACGACAAAGGTCGGATCGGTGTGGGTGGTTGCCCTGGTGGTCTCAAAGCAGCCGCCCTGGTCGACAGCGACGTCGACGAGAACCGACCCGTCACGCATGCGTGAGAGCATTTCGCGGGTAACGAGCCGTGGCGCCTTGGCTCCCTTGACAAGCACGGCGCCGATGACGAGATCGGCGTCCAGGACCGAGGCCTCCAGTTCGGCGCTGGTCGAGTAGACCGTGCGGACACGGCCACCGAATCGCTTGGAGAGGCCTTCAAGCACGGCGGGGCTGCGGTCCAGAACGGTCACATCGGCACCCAGGCCGATCGCCATCTCTGCTGCGTTCTCGCCGACGACGCCTCCGCCAATTACCACGACCTTCCCGGGCCGTACACCGGGTACTCCGCCCAGCAGCAGTCCGGCACCGCCGTGGGTGGCCTCGAGGGCGTGCGCCCCGGCCTGGATTGACATGCGACCGGCAATGGCCGACATCGGCGCCAGCAGCGGAAGGCGTCCGGCGTCATCGGTGACGGTCTCGTAGGCGATGCACGTGGCACCGCTGGCCAGCAGGTCGTCGGTCTGGGGTCGATCCGCTGCCAGGTGCAGGTAGGTGAACAGTGTGTGGTGTGGCTTGAGGCGGGCACGTTCCACCGCCTGTGGTTCCTTCACCTTCACGATCATCTCCGACGTGTCGAAGACCTCGTCGGCGCTGTCGACAATTGCCGCTCCGACCTCTTTGTACTCGGCATCACCGAATCCTGCGCCGAGGCCGGCATCGCTTTCGACGACGACGCGGTGGCCGCGCGAGGTCAACTCGTCGACGACACCGGGAGTGAGGCTGACGCGGCGCTCGGCGGTCTTGATCTCTGCGGGTACTCCGATGTCCATCGCATCGTCTCTCTGTGTGGGTGGCACGGGGACAACCGGTCGGGCCCCCTGATCGGGGAGACGCTAGGTGAAACCGGGCGCTGCCGGATTGTGGAGCTGGGCGCATTCATAAGAGTTGACACAACAGAGTTGTGTAGAAGTATCCTTGAAGGCATGGAACATGCAGAGAGAGCTCTAGATGGTGTGGATCGTGCCATCCTGGATCTTCTGCAACAGGATGGTCGGATCGCAAACGTCGACCTGGCAGAGGCCGTCCACCTTTCACCGTCTGCGTGCCTGCGACGGGTACGGCGCCTCGAGGACGGCGGCTACATAGACCGCTACGTAGCACTGGTCGACCCCTCGTCAGTCGGCCTCGGCACCGACGTCTTCGTCGAGATAACCCTCGTCGGCCAGGCCGAGGCCACACTTGATGCCTTCGAGGCAGCGGTTGCCGACCGACCCGAGGTGATGAGCTGCCACCTGATGGCCGGCGACTTCGACTACCTCGTACACGTAGTCGTGAACGATGTAGCCGACTACGAGGCGCTGCACCGGACCCACCTGGCACAGCTCCCGGGGGTGGCCCGGATGGTGTCCAGCTTCGCCCTTCGGCCTATCTGTGATCGGACCGCCTACCCCATCGACCGTTAGGACAGGTTGCGGGCCCTGAGTTCAGACAAGGGTTTTGAGGAGCTCCCTGGTGCGGGTGAACTCCTCTGTAGACCTACCGAACTCAAGGGCGGCGAAATCGGTTGTTCCGGCCTGCTCCAGATCGGCGATCTGGGCGGTCACCTCGGCTTCCGAGCCGACCACGGCAACCTCGCCGGGGTGCTCGACCCCCTCCCTGTCGAGCATCGCCCGGTAGGACGGGAGCTCTCCGTAGATCGAGAAGATCTGTGAGGCGGCGTCACGCACCGCCTCTGCGTCGTCGGTCACGCAGACGGGCAGGCTGCACACGATCCGCGGCTCGGACCGGCCAGTTTCAACAGCCGCTTCGGTCAGCCGTGGTCGGATGTGGTTCTCGATGGTGCGTGGCCCGACCATCCAGAGGATCGTCCCGTCGGTACGGCGCCCGGTCACCCGGAGGGCCTGTTCACCGAGCGCAGCCACCATCACCGAAGGGACACGGTCGGTAGGGCGGACGGACTCGATGTGTGCCGTGAAGGCCTCGCCGTCGTAATCGGCTCGTCCATCGGCGAGGATCGGCATCAGCACCTCCAGGTAGTCGATGAGGTGCCTGATGGGCCTATCGAACGACAGTCCCAGCGCACCCTCGATCACCGGCTTGTGGGAGAGCCCGATTCCCAGCACGAGGCTGCGGTCCCCGAGCACGGCCTGGGTGGTCAGTGCCTGACCGGCCAGCATTGTTGGGTGGCGTGGAAAGGTTGGGGTGACCGCCGTCCCGAATTCGATTCCAGGTGCAGCATCGGCGACGGCCGGGAACACCGTGAGGGCGTCAATGAGGCCCGTCTGGGCCAGCCACCAGCCCGCGAAGCCGTCCTCGGCGGCAGCCGCCGCATGCTCCTTCAGGCGGCCCACATCGGCGTGCATCAGTTCTGCTGAGGCGTTGATGGCAATTCTCACGGGTTCCTCCGGTCTACGTCAGTCTCGGGATTTGACCACCGCCTCTAGCCGGTCAACGAACCCGGTGACGAATTTCTCCGCATCGGCAATGAAGGGGTCTCCCAAACCATCCGGCAGTGGATCGATCACCAGCGACCAGGACATGAGGCACGTGTCGCCCTGGTCCACGAAGGCGGTGGTGCCCTGGTAGAGGGTCACCGGAGCCCCCGAGAGTTCGTACACGCGTCGCCACGGCGGCTCAAAGGAGATGACGGTCTCGGTCAGGTCGAGGCCATCCAGGCTGAAGCAGAGCACAGCGCCCAGGCCGTGGGGGACAGGGTCACCGTCTGCTTCGTAGGTGCCGATACCGGCGAGGACCATCTCGTGGAGGGTGTCCCAGGCGACCTGTCGGGTCGTAGCCAACTCGCGCTCGACCACGAAGGTCCGGTAGGTCTTCCTCTCGGTGCTCATCCGATGATCATGCCCGCAGGGCAGCCCCCAGGTCCGTTATGCCCCTCATGTCCCCGCGGCCTCACCGACAACCGACCTCGGGTCGGCAGCACCTCGAAGGCCACCGTCAACGACCTCGATGCAGTGGGCGTGGCCGAAGTTGGCTTCGCCGACCCGTACACGGTGGCCCCTGTCCGCCAGGCCTCGCGCCCAGTCAGCGGGCGCATGCTCCTCGACCACGACCTCCACGGAGCCGACATCGTCCCATGTGCCAAATCCGGATCCACCAGCCAGCACCCAGCGGCCACCGCCGACCACGTGTCCGGGGTCGGCTCCGTCGACCAGCAGCCTCACCAGCATCTGGAGGACCACCTGGGGTTGGGCATCGGCGCCCATAGTCCCCAGTACGGCTCGTAGCTGCCCGTCGGGACGGGTGACCAGGGCAGGGGCCAGGGTATGGGGAGGCCTTCGTCCCGGCCCGTAGCCGGCGGGATGGTCCGGGTCGGTGCTGAACCCAATCCCCCGGTTGTGCAGGAAGACCCCGAGGCCGGGCAGCGCCAGGTGGCTTCCAAAGCCGTCCGCATTGGACTGGATGAGCGACACGGCCATGCCCCTTCCGTCGACTGCGCACATGTACATGGTGTCGCCCTCGTGCCAGGAATCGCCCAGAGTCGCCACCCGATCCGGTCTGATCGCCTCGCGACGTGGGACCAACCGGTCATCGTCGATCAGATATCGACCGTCGGCGTGCTCGTGCAGGACATCGGGTCGGTCAAACCCGGCCTGGCGTGCCGATTCAACGAGAAGGTGTGCACGCAACGGGTCGTCCTCGGGGGGAAGGTCCAGTCCCTCGGCTATCCGGGCGGCAGCCAGGGACAGATAGCCCTGTGAGTTGGGCGGAACCGTCCAGACCCGGTGTCCCCAGACGTCGACACCGAGTGGGTCAACCCAGGTGGCGCTGGGAGAATCGAGGTCGGCGGCCGAGTACTCACCGTCGCCTACGGCAAGCAACTCATCGCCGAACCGTCCCTTGTAGACCCCGTCTCGCCCACCAGAGCAGAAGGCCCGCAGCACCGATGCGACACCGGGGCGTGTCACGACATCCGTTGCGGCTGTCAATCCCGCGAAGTCGCCACCACCCGGAATGTCCTGCACGGCCTGAGCCGACCCTACGAGCAGGGGTGAGGCGGCGAAGCCGTGTTCAGCGAGGTCGATGGCCCGGGCCAACAGGTCGGGTAGCGGCATGGAGCCGAACCGCTGGTGGAGCGCCCACCATCCGTCCACACACCCCGGAACCGGAACCGACCGGATGTCGCCCCGGTGCGGCATGGAGGTAAGGCCGTCGGCGAGGAGGCCGTCAAGGTCCGCGCCGGAGCCAGCCCTTCCGGATGCGTTTAGACATGCTGGAGGCCCGGATCCGGTGTGGACGAGTGCGAACAGGTCGCCACCCAGCCCGCACATGTGCTGTGCGGTCACCGACAGTACGGCGTTTGTGGCAATCGCTGCGTCAACGGCGTTGCCACCAGCGGCCATGACGTCCACGCCGGCCCTGGTGGCAAGCGAGTCGACACTCGCCACCATCGCGGTCTCGGCCTTACGGAGCTGGCTTCCCCAAGGCGCCGTTGTCATTGCCGAAGCCTTGCAGGTTTTGGAGCCGGAGGCCTCCGGTCTCGTCCTGTCGACCCGGGCCCTGTGATACTCAGCACAGGTACGAGGAGACGGGAACCATGGGCGACAAACTGATACGGAGCGAGCTGGCCGACCTTGAGGGCTACGCCTTCGACGAGGTGCCCTGGACCACCCCGGGTCCGCTCACCGAGAGCCGGGTAGCCGTCGTGACCACAGCCGGCCTCAGGGCCGAGGGTCAGCCCGACTGGAATCCGGGCGACCAGTCCTTCACCGTGCTGCCACGCGACCGCAACGACCTGGTGCTGTCCCACTACAGCCCCAACTTCGACAGGACAGGCTGGATCGTCGACCCAAACGTTGTGCTGCCGATCGACCGCCTCGACGAGATGGCCGCTGAAGGAGTCATTGGTTCGGTGGCAGACACACACATCTCCTTCATGGGCGCCCAGATCGACTACACCCTGGAGACGATCCGGCTGGACACCGGGCCCGCCGCTGCCCGTGTGCTCTTGGACGACGGAGTTGACGTCGTGCTCCTGACTCCCGTTTGACCTCTGTGCACGCGTACCGTGGGTACGCTCGCATCGGTCCTGGAGGCATCCGGAATAGCCACCGTGGCGCTCTCACTCATCCGCCAGCAGGTCGAGACCACGAGGCCTCCTCGGGCTCTCCACTGTGAGTTCCCTCTCGGGCGACCGCTGGGCCGCCCCGAGGATCCGGCCTTCCAGACAAGCGTCCTTGACGCCGCATTCGCCCTCTTGGATGAGCCCGAGGGGCCTGTGCTCGTCGACTTCCCCGAGGAGATCACCGATGATTCGGACGCTCCCCTTGTGTGCACGATTCCACCTGCCGACACCGGCGACCTACACCCCGCCGAGGCTGAGGCCAGGGGCCTGCTCCCCGCATGGAAGCGGAGCACCGAGGCATACGGCCGGTCGACCGTCGGCAAGGTCGTGGCTGCCGAGGAGGTACCCGCAGTGGTGGGTCTCTTCGCCCGCATCGCCGACGGGGAGGACTGGCAGGAGGTAGGCCTGCCGGGAGACCCGACGAAGGCCGCCGCAGATGTCCGGAACTTCTACGAGGAGGCAGCACTTTCCCTCACCGAAGCCGTGCCCGGCGCCCGTCAGGCGGAGACATGGTTCGTGGGCCACACCGCAGCCGGCGACGTAATTCAGCGTGCGAGGGTGGCGATGAAGGAACAGGGTGCGGGCTTCTACTTCTGGTACTACCTGCTGCCCGCAACCCAGCACCACGATCCGGGGGACCGGTAATGAACGACCTTCTTGCCCATTCCGATAATGGCGCCACGTCGCCGATTGAGCCCAGCCGTGCACAACTTGAGGCCCTGTTAGGGGTGGGGCGACATGGTCCGGTCCACATGCTGAACCTGCTCAGGTTCAGAGAAGTTGCGGAGTATCCCGACAGTTGGGACGGGCCAACGGGAACCGGTGAGGAGGCGTACACCCGTTACGGCCAGGTGGCCATGTCGCGGGTGGGGGACCTGGGTGGGCGGGTTGTCATGTTCGGCCCGGTCGAGGCCGTGGCGGTCGGCATCGACCCCTGTCGTTGGGACCAGGTCGCCGTAATCGAGTATCCCGACATAGAGAGTTTCCTGGCGCTCACGGAGGATCCTGCCTACGTGGATGCTCTGGTCCATCGTAATGCCGGCCTTGCCGAGACCGAGGTACTCGCAGTGAACCCGATCGTCGGACGGGCATATTGAGGCTTGGTCGCCGGGCGACGGTGGACGTTGGGTTGGCTGGGCACCGGCGCACGGGAACGCTACGGGGTGACAGCAGCAGTACTGTTCGCGGACTGCCACAAGGGAGGGGAGAACATGGCCACTGATCGGGAACTGGCCGACGAGATAGTCGGAACAATCAAGGCCTGGATCGACCATGATGTGGTTCCCAGCGTGTCTCAGTTCGAGGCTGCCGACGAGTTCCCACAGGCCATGTTCGAACAGATGTGTGAGTTCGGCCTGTTCGGGGCCACCATCCCCGAGGAGTACGGAGGCCTGGGTCTCGACGTCACGACCTACACGCGAATAATCGAGGAACTCTCCCGCGGCTACATGTCGCTGGCGGGAATCCTCAACACCCACAAGATCGCTGCGACCATGATCGGCCGGTTCGGCACCGACGAGCAGCGCCAGCGGTTCCTGCCCCGCATGTGTGACGGCAGCTTCAGGGCTGCCTTCTCGCTCTCCGAGCCAGACGCCGGCAGCGACACGGGGGCCATCCGCTGTCGGGCTGAACGTGACGGCGATGAGTGGGTCGTAAACGGAACCAAGATGTGGGTCACCAACGGCATGCGCTCGTCCCTTGTGATGCTGCTGGCCCGCACCCCCGACGACCGCATCACCTGTTTCATTGTCGAGAAGGACCCGGGTGGGTCCTTTGAGGGGATCACCGTCTCAAAGAAGATCGACAAACTCGGCTACAGGGGGCTCGAGACGGTCGAGATGTCCTACGTGGACCACCGCGTCCCGCACGCCAACCTGCTCGGAGGCGACGATGGCCTCGGTCACGGCCGTGGTTACGCCCTGTCGGCCCTCGAACTGGGGCGTATCAACGTGGCCGCCAGGGCAGTCGGCGTGGCACAGGCGGCGTTCGAGGCGGCCATCGCATACGCCCAGCAGCGTGAGACCTTCGGTAGGCCGATTATCCAACACCAGGCGATTTCGTTCATGCTCGCCGAGATGGCCACCAAGTTGCAGGCGGCCCGCCTGTTGACCTACGACGCGGCCCGCCTAGCCGACAATGGGGAACGCGTCGACGTCGAGGCCGGGATGGCGAAGCTGTTTGCATCCGAGGCTGCATTCGAGATCGCTACCGATGCCATGCGCATCCACGGCGGTGTCGGCTACACGACCGAGTTCCCGGTGGAGCGGTACTTCCGCGACACCCCCCTGATGATCATCGGCGAGGGAACGAGCGAGATCCAGAAGATGGTGATTGCACGTAACCTCGTTGACCGATACCCCGTGGAGTGATGATGAACCAGAACCAGAACCAGACCGGAACCTCGATACTCGGTAACGCCGTTCTCCGGCGCGAGGACGACACGCTGCTGCGGGGACAGGGCGGCTACGTCGGCAACGTGGTCCTGCCCGGTGCCGTGCATGCCCACTTCGTACGGTCCACCGCCGCCCATGGCGAGATTCTCTCCGTGGACATCGCCGACGCCCTGTCAATGCCCGGCGTTGTGGCCGTCTACACCGCGGCCGACATCGGCCTCGACGACCGCCCACCGCCCATGGGCTTCTACCCGTCCGAGATGGCGCGGCCGTTCCTCGCCCGTGACCGGGTCCGGTTCGTGGGTGAGCCCGTTGCCGTCGTCCTGGCCGAAACTCCGTACCAGGCAGCCGATGCAGCCGAGGCGATCTGGGCCGACATCGAGCCCCTGAAAGCGGTCGTTGACCTGAACGAGGCACTGGCCGGCGACACCGTCCTGTTCCCCGAACTCGGCCACAACCTGATCTGGGAGCTGCCGTCTGCCGGGGCAGTGGACTTCTCGACCTGCGAGGCCGTCATCGAGGCCGACATCGTCAACAGCCGCGTTGCTGCGGTGTCAATCGAGCCCCGTGTCGCTGCAGCCACCTTCGAGGACGGTCGGGTCACCTGCTGGGCCAGCTCCCAGGGTGGCCATAACTACCGCGACGGCGTCGCCGGGGCGATGGGTCTCGAGCAGTCCGACGTGCGGGTCCACGTGAAGGACATCGGTGGAGGATTCGGCGCCAAGGGGATGGTCTCCGAAGAGGAGATAATGGTCGCCCAGTTGGCGCGCCTGACGGGTCGGCCCGTGCGCTGGACCGAAAGCCGTACCGAGAACCTCACCGGGTACGTGCACGGGCGGGCACAGAACCAGCGGGTCACCATGGGCGGAACCCGCGACGGGCGAATCACGACCTACAGGCTCGAGGTGCTGCAGGACTGCGGTGCGTTCCCCAAGTGGGGTCCGTTCCTGCCGGAGTTCACGAGGCAGTTGGCCTGTGGTGTCTACGACATCGCCGAGGTGGAGTTCTCAGCGAAGTCGGTGGCGACCACCACGGCTCCACTGTGTGCCTACCGGGGTGCCGGAAGGCCAGAGGCCACGGCGGCCATCGAACGGGCCGTCGACATGTTCGCCGCCGAGATCGGCATGGATCCGGCCGAGGTGCGCCGCATAAACCTGATTCCCGCCGATGCCTTTCCGTTCACCACGCGCACCGGAACGTCCTATGACTCGGGCGAGTACGAGGCCGCCCTGGATGCAGCCCTCGCCGCTGCCGACTACGCCTCGCTGAGGGCCGAACAGCAGCGCCGCCGTGAGGCCGGCGACCGCCACCAGATGGGCATAGGCGTCGCCACCTACGTTGAGATCACGGGCTTCGGCGGAAGCGAGTACGGCGAGGTTCGACTGCGGCCCGACGGGACGTTCCTGGCGATCACCGGTTCCACACCGATCGGCACCGGGCACGTCACCACCTGGGCGATGCTGGTCGCTGACCGGCTTGGCGTTTCGATGGACCAGGTCGAGGTCTTCCACGGAGACACCGACGTGGTTCCCTCGGGGGACACCACCGGTGGGTCCAGGTCAGTGCAGCTGGCGGGATCGGCAATGGCGGACGCCTCCGAGAAGCTCGTCGAGGTGGCCCGTCAGGCCGCAGCCGACCAGCTCGAGGCGGCGGTCGCCGACATCGTCCTCGAGGACGGAACATTCCATGTGGCGGGTACCCCGGCCATGGGCAGGTCATGGGTCGATCTGGCAGGTTCCTCAGATCAGGCACTCACGGGTGTCTCGGACTTCTCCCAGACCGGTGCCACCTTTCCGTTCGGCACCCACATCGTTGTCACCGAGGTCGACACCGAGACCGGCCATGTCACAGTCGACCGCATAGTCGCCGTCGATGACGCCGGCACCCTCGTGAACCCGTTGCTGGCGGCCGGCCAGATCCACGGCGGCCTTGCGCAGGGCGTGGCCCAGGCGCTCATGGAGGAGTTCCGCTACGACGATGACGGCAACCCGCAGACCACGAACCTTGCCGACTACTCGGCCGTGTCGGCCATGGAGGTCCCGAGCTACGAGCGCACGTTCACCCAGACGCCGTCGCCCCGAAACCCTTTGGGTGCCAAGGGAATTGGCGAATCGGGAAGCATCGGGTCGACCGCAGCGGTTCAGAGCGCGGTCGTCGACGCCGTGTCGCACCTTGGTGTGAGGCACATCGACATGCCGCTGACTCCCGAGACGGTCTGGCGTGCAATCCAGTCGGTCTGACGGGTTGGGGTACGTAGCCCGACAGGTGCCGACACCGTGAACGAACCACGGCAGTTCCTCGTCGAGAGGCTGCGCCAGTTCGGCATAACCGTCTTTGCCGAGATGTCCGCTTTGGCGGACCGGACCGGTGCCATCAACCTGGGGCAGGGGTTCCCCGATTCCGACGGCCCACAGGAGGTACTTGAGGCCGCCGTGGCAGCCATCCGGGCGGGCCACAACCAGTACCCCCCGGGTCGCGGGATCCTGCCGTTGCGTCGGGCGGTCGCCGACCACCAGAAGCGCTTCTACGACATCGAGGTGGATCCTGAGGCCGAGGTGCTCATAACCGCCGGTGCCTCCGAGGCAATAGCTGCAGCGATGCTGGCCCTCGTCGAACCCGGTGACGAGGTCATCATGTTCGAGCCCTACTTCGACCACTACGCCACCTCGGTGGCACTGGCCGGCGGGCACCGTCGGGTGGTGACGCTGCGTGAGCCCGACCTCTCCTTTGACGTCGCCGAGTTGGAGGCAGCCGTCGGGCCACGTACCCGCCTGATCCTCGTGAACACCCCCCACAACCCTTCCGGCAAGGTGTTCAGCGCCGACGAGTTGGGGCAAATCGCACGGGTAGCCGTCGAGCACGACCTGCTGGTGGTCACCGACGAGGTTTATGAGCACCTCATCTACGACGGTGGAAGCCACGTGTCTCTGGTGACCCTCCCCGGTATGGCCGAGCGAACCCTCACCATCTCCTCTGCGGGCAAGTCCTTCGGGTTCACCGGCTGGAAGATCGGCTGGGCCAGCGGACCCGAAGCCATGGTCTCGGCCCTGCTCACGGCAAAGCAGTCGCTCACCTACGTGAACGGCGGACCCTTCCAGCATGCCCTCGTGACGGCGCTCGGCCTAGGCGATGGCTACTTCAGGGACCTCGCCGACGACCTCCAGGCCAAGAGGGACCTCCTCAGCGAAGGCCTCCGAAGTGCGGGTTTCAGGGTGTTTCCGACAGCGGGTACCTACTTCATCACCGCAGACATCAGGCCACTGGGTGCCAGCGACGGCGTCGAGTTCTGCTTGTCGCTTCCCGAGCGCTGCGGGGTGGTGGCGGTTCCGAGCGTTGTGTTCTATGACAACGAGGAAGCTGGCAGACACCTCATCAGGTTTGCCTTCTGTAAGAGACCTGAGGTGCTCGCCGAGGCGACGGAGCGGCTGGCGGGCATGGGAGAATCTCCCTCATGAAGGTCGCAGCCGTCCAGCACGACGTGGTCTGGGAGGACCGCGACGCCAACCACGGGCACCTGACCGGGCTGATCGCAGAGGCGGCAACCGACGGTGCCGACCTCGTAGTCCTGACCGAGATGTTCCCCGTCGGGTTCTCGTTGGCCGCCGATCGCATTGCTGAGCCACCAGATGGGCCGAGCGTCCGATTTCTCCTGGAGCAGGCCAGTGACCACGGTCTCTGGACTGCTGGTTCGGTGCCAGTTGTCGATGATGCGGCCTCGATGCCGGTGAACAGGTTCGTGCTCGCCGGCCCCGACGGGACACTCCACCACTACGACAAGATGTACCCGTTCACCTACGCGGGCGAGCGCGACCACTACCGGCCCGGTGACCACCCGGTGACCGTGACCATCGAGGGGGTGAGGGCCAGCCTCTTCGTCTGCTACGACCTGCGCTTCTCTGAGGCTTTCTGGGATCTGGCCCCGACGACCGACGTCTACCTGGTTCCCGCCAACTGGCCGTCCAGTCGCCGTGAGCACTGGATGACCCTCCTGCGCGCCAGGGCCATCGAGAACCAGGCGTACGTCGTGGGGGTAAACCGTGTCGGTGACGATCCCCGGTTCTCCTACTCGGGCGACAGCCTCATCGTTGATCCCCTCGGTGAGGTCATCGCCGATGCCGAACCGGGTGTCGAAGCCGTTCTGGTCGCCGACGTGGAACCAGAACGGGTTGCGGCTGTCCGCGCCGAGTTTCCCTTCCTTCAGGACCGACGGGAGAGATGAGCGGCCCCGAGATTCTCGAGCGGGCACGCCGGCTGGTCGAGCCGGCAATGGTCGCCGCCGTCGACGGCCTCTGTGGCGAGCTGGGTCTGCCCGCCCGCTACCACCTGGGTTGGGCCGAGGCAGACGGTTCACCGTCAACCGTTGGTGCCGGAAAGGGCCTCCGGCCTGCTCTGGCCGTGCTGTCAGCCGAGGCGGTTGGTTCCCCCGGCGAGGTTGCCGTCCCGGGGGCGGTCGCCGTGGAACTGGTTCACAACTTCTCGCTCATCCACGACGACATCATCGACGGCGACCTCGAGAGGCGCCACAGGGCCACCGTGTGGGCAGCCTTCGGCACCGACGACGCCATCATCTCTGGCGATGCTCTCCACAACCTGGCCTTCCAGGTCCTGCTGGGTGAACCCACGCCGGAACGGGTAGCGGCCACCGCCCGCCTGGCCAGGGCCACCTCGGCGATGCTGGCCGGGCAGGCCGCCGACATGGCATTTGACGACCTGCCGGTCGTGTCCCTCGATGACTGCCTGGCAATGGAGGCCGACAAGACCGGCGCCCTGCTGGGTTGTGCAGCGTCGATCGGTGCCGTGCTGGCCGGTGCAGCGCAGACGACCGTCGATGCGCTCGACTCCTTCGGGCGGGAGCTGGGCCTGGCATTCCAGGCTGTCGACGACGTGCTCGGCATCTGGGGCGACCCGGCCATGACCGGTAAGGCCGCCGGCAACGATCTGCGGGAGCGCAAGAAGTCCATGCCGGTTGCCGTCGTCCTGACCGGAGGTTCGGGCGGGGCCGAGGACCTCGCTGCCATCTACGACCAGCCCGGTGACCTCTCTGACGGCGATGTAGCCCGGGCGGCCGGGATCATCGAAGCCGCCGGTGGCAGGGAACGAACCGATTTTGAGGCGGCCAGCCGGCTGGAATCAGCCCTGGCCTCGCTGGGCGCACTCGAGATTCCTGCCGAGGTGGACGCCGAGATCCGTGGCCTTGCCCGGTTCGTCGTGGAGCGCAGCTTCTAGAATCCGGGGTCACAGGCGTCTGATTCCACCCAGCCGGACGACTGCTCGCCCCTCCTCACGTGATGCGGCCAGGTCCACGCGACCGTCCAGGACCCACTCGTTGAAGCCGTCGGGGTCGGCGATTGTCTGGGTTGCCGGCCACATGTCGGGTGTGCTGTCGTCAAGCACGAAGTACTCGCCGCCCCTTGCGTGGCTGTCGGTTGGCATAACCGAATGGTCCTCCCAGTAGGGGGCGATTGCCTCCCTGATCGAGTCGGCGTTCCACGCTGCGTCGCCTATGGAAGGCACCTCGGCGAGTACGTCGGTGGCCTCACCGCTTCGGCGGGAGAGCAGCTGCACCCATCTGAAGACCTCGTTTCGCACCATTACCCGAAAAGCCCTCACCGACGTGGTCACGTCGGGGCGCTCGGGCTCGGCACCATCGATGGGCCCCGTGTCGTCCGGGTCCGGGTTGCGTAGCTTCTCCCACTCGTCGATGAGGCTGGAGTCGACCTGGCGCACGGTCTCGCCGAGCCAGGCTTCGAGATCGCGGAGTTCCTCGGTCTTTTCCTCGTCGGGCACGTTCTGGACGACCGCCTTGTAGGCCTGCGTCAGGTAGCGCAGCACGACACCCTCTGACCGCTTCAGGCCGTGGTGCTCCACGTACTGCCTGAAGTTGAAGCCCAGTTCGTACATCTCGCGTGCCACAGATTTGGGCTGGACGTTCTCGTCGCCGACCCACGGGTGGTGACTGCGGAACACGTCGAAGGTTCCGTAGAGGAACTCGGCCAACGGTCGTGGAGGACGCACCTCGTTGAGGCGTTCCATGCGTTCCTCGTACTCGACACCCTCCATCTTGAGCCTGTTGATCAGCTCTGTCTTCAGGCGGTTGACCTGTGCGGCAAGGATGACCCCGGGGTTCTCCAGCACCGATTCGACGACCGAAAGAAGGTCCAGGGCGTGTTGTTCGGGTGTCTGGTCGGAGCCCTCGTCACCCAACTCAGGGATCACCTCGAGGGCGAAAAGTGACAGCGGCTGGTGCAGGGCGAAGTCATCCTGGAGGTCCACCCCGATGCGGACCATGCGGCTCTCGTCGTCTGGTTCGTTGAGTTCCTCGATGATGCCGGCGTCCCGGAGCGAGCGGTACACGCCGATCGCCCGACGGATGTGTTGTCGCTGGCGCTTGCGCGGCTCGTGGTTGTCGGTGAGCAGCCGTCGCAGGTCGGCACCGCCATCACCGGGGCGGGACAACACGTTGAGGACCATCTGGTGGGTGACGTCGAAGCTGGAGTCCAGGGGTTCGGGGTCGCCGCTGACCATCTTGTCGAACGTCTCCTCATTCCAGTGGGAGTAGCCGCGTTCCGGTGGCTTCTTCTTCATCAACTTCTTTCTGCGGGACGGGTCAGCTGCCACCTTGGCCTCGGCCCGGCGGTTCTCGATCCAGTGCACAGGAGCCTGGGCCCAGACATGCCCCTCGTCGTCAAAGCCCCGACGACCGGCACGTCCAGCGACCTGTGCGAACTCGCGGTTGGAGAGCAGGCGTGTGGTGGAGCCGTCGTACTTGCAGAGTTGGGTGAAAAGGACCGTGCGGATCGGCACGTTGACGCCGACTCCGAGCGTGTCCGTTCCACAGATCAACTTGAGAAGGCCAGCCTGGGCCAGCTTCTCGATGAGTAGCCGGTAGCGGGGGAGGAGGCCGGCGTGGTGAAGGCCGATTCCGTGGCCGATGAAGCGGCGCAGGTCCTTGCCGATGGGCGTGTCGAACCTGAAGCCACCGACCGCCTCGCGGATCTCGGCCTTCTCCTCTCTGGTGACCACGTCGAGGCTGCAGAGGTCCTGAGCCTTTTCGGTGGCGGCCTTCTGGGTGAAGTGGACGATGTAGATCGGTGCCCGGTCCGAGTCGACCAGCTCGGTGATGGATTCGTGAAGGGGGGTCTCCCGGTATTCAAAGGTGAGCGGAACCGGTCGCTCGGTGCCGGCCACGGTCACAGTCGGTCTGCCGGTTCGCTCGGTCAGGTCATCCTCGAACCTGGTGGTGGGGCCGAGGGTCGCCGACATGAGGAGAAACTGTGTGTCGGTCAGTTCCAGCAGGGGTACCTGCCACGCCCAGCCGCGCTGAGGGTCGGCGTAGTAGTGGAATTCATCGGCCACAACGAGGCCCACGTCGCATGAGCGGCCTTCCCGTAGGGCTCTGTGGGCGAGGATTTCGGCAGTGCAGGCGATGATCGGTGCACCCGGATTGACCGATGCGTCGCCGGTAACCATGCCGACGTTGTCGGATCCGAAGTCGCGGGCGAGTGCGAAGAACTTCTCGCTGACAAGTGCCTTGATGGGTGCCGTGTAGGCGCTGCGTTCACCCCTTGCGAGGGCGGCTGCGTGGGCAGCCGTGGCAACGAGGGACTTCCCCGAACCGGTGGGGGTGGCCAGGATCACGTGGTTGCCGGCCAGCAGTTCCAGGATGGCCTCCTCCTGGGCCGGGTACAGCGTGAGCCCGGCCTCGGTGGCCCATGCGACGAAGCCCTCCAGGATCTCGTCGGGGTTCGAGCCCTGTGGCAGCCGATCGAGCAGGCTGGTGCTGTTGGGCCGTGCGTTGAGGTTGCTGTTCACAGGGTTGGGCGGAGCAGTGCCGCTCGCTCATCCTCCACTACGGAATGGAAGGCGCAGCCGGGCAGGTGGTCGTTGACCATGCCCATCGCCTGCATGAAGGCGTATGCGGTGGTGGGCCCCACGAACGACCACCCTCTCGTTTTCAGGTCGCGGCTGAGAGCGGTTGACTCGGCCGTGGTGGCGGGTATCGGTTCGTCCGGGGACCGGGCCTCACCGGCCGGCTCCCATGACCACAGGTAGGCGGCCAGGGAGCCGAATTCGTCGGCCACCTCCAGGGCCCGGGCGGCATTGTTGATCGTGGACTCGATCTTGCCCCGGTGGCGAACGATGCCGACATCGCCCAGCAGGCCGTTTATTTCGTCGTGGCCGAACCCGGCGACAGTTGCCGGGTCGAAGCCGGCGAATCCGGACCGGAACGCCTCGCGCTTGCGCAGGATCGTCAGCCATGACAGCCCGGCCTGAAACCCTTCGAGGCAGATCTTCTCGAACAGTCGGGTGTCGTCGGTTGTCGGCCGACCCCATTCGTCGTCGTGGTATGCGAGGTAGTCGGCGTGCCCGCCGGGCCACCAGCAGCGCACGATCCCTTTATCGCCGGTGACGAGGCCCTCAGTCATCTCCGTCCCCGTCCGCTGCTGTGCTCCACGGGGACCGACGTTACGCTCCGACGACCCATTGCCCGACCAATCAGAGGCCTCCCGTGATCGTGATAGCAGGAACCATCAACATCGACCCGGCCAGCAGCGACGACGCCGTGGCGGCGATCGTGCCGATGATGACCGCAACGCATGCCGAGGATGGCTGCATCGACTACGTGCTCAGCATCGATCCGGTACAGGCGGGGCTAATCAGGATCTTTGAGAAGTGGGAGAGCGACGAAGCCCTCAGCGCCCACATGGGTTCGTCCCACATGGCCGAGTTTCAGGGGGCAATGGCCGGTTTCGGAGTGACCGGAATGTCCGTGGAGCGTTTCGACGGCGCCACGGTCACCAGGCTGATCTAGGGGGCTGCTCAGCAGCCCACTGCGGCCTCGAGGGTCCAGCAGGCCTGTTTCATGCGGGCATCTGAGAGGGTCGTCACACGTCGCCTGAACGTGTCCCGTGCGATCGTGTGGATGTTGTCGAAGTTGACGACGCAGTCGGTGGGAAGACCGTCGATGTCGGCCCGTAGGGGAAGCTCGGAGATCAGGCCCCGTCTCGTCCTGGTGAGCAGCGCCACGACCACGTGACCGATTCGATCGGCAACCGGATCTCGGGTGAGTACAAGGACGGGGCGGTCGCCGCCCGGCGTCGCGGTGAACCAGACCTCACCCCGTTGCATCGTGCCAGTCCGACCAGTCCTCGGTTGGGCCGAAATCGGCGATCTCGGTGAGCTGGAGTTCGTTCTCGTCCAGCGGGTGCTCCTCCCATGCCTCGGAGTCGCGTTCGCCCGTGAGGGTTACCAGGTGGCGGCGCAGGGCGTCGCGGACCAGGTCGGATCGCGACACACCCAGGTAGTTGGACCAGGTGTCGATCTCGTCCGATATCTCGTCATCGAGTCGGACGCTCAGGAGTGTCATACGTCTGATGGTAGTACGTATGACACAGTGGTGGAACCTACAGGACGGCTCCCAAGGGGAGGCCCTCGACTATCTGGTCCAGGTACTCGGACAGGCCCCAGCCGACATGGCCGTCACAGGTGAAGCGGGTCAGGCCCTCGGTGATTCTCGTCAGCAACTCGTCGCCTTCGGACGTGGTCCGGCGGTTCCGTAGCGGGATCAGCGACGTGACATCGCCTACGACCTCGTAGGTGCGTTCGGCAGTGGTGACGGTGGCAACAAGCCCGGTCTGGTACCAGGCTTCGTCCCAGGTGGTGTCGATCGAGACGTCGGTTATCTCGTGGTACACGTCGCCGTGCAGCACCATGCCCCCCGACCGGGTGGCCAGGCCGTCACGGCTGATGAGCGAGATGACCATGGCGAAGTCCTCGTCGAAGACGAGGGGCAGCCAGCGGTACCAGGAGATCGCTTGCCAGTAGCGGGCTCCCCAGGACTTGTCACGCAGGCCGAGCCCGTCCACCTCGAAGCGCTCACCGTCGACCTGGATGAGACCGGTGGCAGCCATGTGCTGTTCGTAGTGGGCCTTGGCAAACGACTGTGCCGCCTCTTGTGAAGGCTCCTCGCCGGTGACAGCGTCAACGGGCCGTCCACCCAGCATCGGGGAGATGCCCCGGTACGCCAGGTCGATGCTGCAGTCCACGATCGGGTTGGTTGAGAAGGCCAACTTGGGTTCGGCCATCTCGCCGGGGTCGCCCAGCAGGCAGACCGGTCCCTCGTAGCGGACCCGTAGCCGGTCGAAGGGTTCCTCAACTTCGAAGCGCATGCCGGCGGCGTCGAATACCTCGTTGGTTTCGATGCGCGGTCGCTTGAACATGAAGCCCACCCGGCCGTCGGGCAGGTACACGCAGCACGACATCTCGGCGTAGCCCTCGTTCACCCGGTTCCCCAGGCGGAACCATCCACCGACGCCGGTCGCGTGGTCGACCACGTTGAAGTACATCGACTCGTTGTAGTTGGGCACCGGGTCGGGTTCGTGGTTGTACTCGTCGCCGGGTTCCAGCACCAGACGGATCCCCGAAGCCTCAGCCATGCCTTCGAGTGTGGCAGGTCCCTTGTCACGGCGACGGACCGGGTGGGATAGTGACGTGGTGCGCAGGCTCGTGGTAGCGGTGTTGGCGATCTCGCTGTCGGGCTGCTCTGGTGGTGCGGACGAGGCAGCGACGGCAGTGGAGCCTGCGATGGCGGCCACGCCCCAGATCTAGGCCGACGCATCGACCTCGGCTCCGGTCGAAGTTGGCGAAATGGCCAGTGCCGCCACCACCAGCCCAACGTCGACGACCGCCCCGACCACTCGGGGTCTCGCGCCTACCGGCTGGCGGATGTCAGCGAGCTGACCGTCGTTGCAGATGACCTGGGGGGAGTGCCGGTAGTCGTTGTGTTGAATCCCGATTCCATTTTCGGGATTGCGTTCGAGGCGCTCGTGGACGGTGAGGTTCGCACCTTCAGCCCGGGCCGGGGTGGCATCGTCGATGACCTGGGAGGCGACTGGCGGCTTGATGGCTCCGGCTCCGACGGTCGGCAACCCAGTTTTGTGATCAGCTTCGTGACCGAGTGGTACGGGTGGGCCGCATACCATCCCGATACCGACATCTGGCAAGGTTGCCCCGGCCCATGACTGTGTAACTGGCCGGGTGTATGTTCCGTTGTCATGGACATTCGTGAACTATCAAACATCTCAGACATCATCCTGACCGGTACGGCCCAGAAGCCCGACGCCGACATGATCATCTACGGCGATGAGCACATCACCTGGTCCGAGATGAAGGACCGTTCAGGGCAGGTGGCCAACGCCCTTCGGGCAGACGGTGTGGGCCCGAAGGACCGCATCGCGTACATCGACAAGAACGGCCCCGAGTATTTCGAGCTGGCGTTCGGATGCAGTTTCATCAATGCCGTGACCGTCGCCGTCAACTGGCGTCTTGCGCCGCCCGAGATGGCCTACATCGTCAACGATTCCAAGGCTCCGGTCCTGGTCATCCATGAGGACCTGGCCGAGCACCTTTCAGCGTTCGAGGCCGACCTTGAGAGCGTCAGGCGCATTGTGGTCATTGGCTCCCACGAGACCCACATCTCCTACGACGAGTGGCGCAACGCTCACCCGACCGAGAGCGACGTCCATGATGCTCAGCCTGATGACGTCTCGATGCAGCTCTACACCTCAGGAACAACCGGCATGCCAAAGGGTGCCCAGCTCACCAACTCCAACTTCAACGCGGCGTTTAACAACGTCGACTGGGAGATGACCGGCGACGCACGGACCATGGTCATGATGCCGCTGTTCCACATCGGGGGTAGCGGTTGGGCGTTCTTCGGCATGGGCAGTGGAGCCACATCGATCCTGGTGCGCGAGTTCGATCCGGTGGCCGGGCTCCAGCTCATCGAGTCAGAGCAGATTTCGCATGCCTTCTTCGTGCCAGCGGTCCTTGCGTTCTTCTCAATGGTTCCGAGTGAGGGGATTGACCTCTCCTCCATGAAGACGATTGCCTACGGTGCCTCACCCATCACCGAGGACGTGCTCGTCAACTCCATGAAGATGTTTGGCTGCGAGTACTCACAGGTCTACGGCCTCACCGAAACGACCGGCGTGGTCACCCAGTTGCTGCCTGAGGACCACGACCCGGGTGGGCCGAGACAGAATCTCCTGCGCTCAGCCGGCAAACCGATAGCGGGAACCGAGATTCACATCATCGACCCCGACACAGGTGACCGACTGCCCGACGGTGAGGTCGGCGAGGTCTGGATACGGTCCGGGCAGATCATGTCCGGTTACTGGCAGATGCCCGGGGAGTCGGCCAAAGCACTCCCCGGCGACGGCTGGTTCCGGTCCGGGGACGCCGCCTACATGGAGGACGGCTATCTGTTCATCTACGACCGCGTGAAGGACATGATCATCTCCGGCGGCGAGAACATCTACCCGGCCGAGATTGAGAACGCCCTCATGGCCCATGAGGGTGTTCTCGACATAGCGGTTATCGGGGTACCCGACGAGAAGTGGGGTGAGGTCGGCAAGGCTCTGGTGATCCCGGTTCCCGACAGTGGCGCGACAGCAGAGGACATCATGGCCTTCTCCAGGGAGCGTCTGGCCGGGTTCAAGTGCCCCAAGTCGGTCGACTTCGTCGAGGCCATCCCACGGAACCCGACAGGCAAGATACTCAAGCGCGAGCTACGGGACCCCTACTGGGAGGGCCACGAGCGTCAGGTCAACTGACGAAGTCTGACGCCCCCGAGTTCCCGGTCTGTCCGGGAGGCTGACTAGGGTCGCCGTTCATGGACATCAGGGTCGACGGCAGGGTTGCGATAGTTACAGGCGGATCCAGGGGCATCGGGCGTTCAATAGCCGGAACCCTGGCGGCCGCGGGTGCAAAGGTGATGATCACCAGCCGCAAGGCCGATGTCTGCGAGGCGGCGGTGGCCGAACTGTCCGAGGAGACCGGCGGCGACCTGGCATTCGTGGCAGGCAACGTCGGGTTGGCCGAGGACGCCGAGCGGGTGGTCGAGGCGACGCTCTCCACCTTCGGCGCGGTTGACATTCTCGTGAACAACGCCGCGACCAACCCCTATGCCGGCCCGGTGATCGATACCGACATTCCCCGTTGGGAGAAAACCTTCCAGGTCAACTTGACGGCCCCGCTGGTGTGGACGCAGCTGTGTTGGAACTCGTGGATGAAGGAGCACGGGGGTGAGGTGATCAACATCTCGTCGGTGGGTGCCTTTGCCACAAGTCCGATTCTCGGTACCTACGACATAACCAAGTTGGCCCTCGTGCAGCTGACCCGCCAGTTGGCCGCTGAGATGTCGCCGGGTGTGCGCGTCAACGCCGTCTGCCCCGGCCTCATCAAGACCGACTTTGCCAGGGCCCTGTGGGACGAGGGTCGTGGCGATCAGGTTGCCCAGGCCTATCCGCTGAAGCGCCTTGGCGAGCCTGAGGACATTGCCAATGCAGCGTTGTACCTTGCCTCTGAGGCTTCAGGCTGGATGACAGGTCAGGCCCTCGTGGTCGACGGCGGCGGTCTGATCGGCTTCGCCCAGATCGGTTAGCAGTTGACCCGAAACTGGGACCGACTCACACCTCGAGCTGACGTGCGAGATCCTCGGTGGCCTCGATGAACTCCTCGATGATGTCGATGACCACCTGTCCGGCCGGCCTCGACCTGTTCATGGTGCCGACGATCTGACCGACGAAGTAGGTGGCCAGTTTCTCGGCGCCCGACCCCTCCACATGGGCGGCCCTGTTGATTCGCTGCTGGGCCTCGTTGGTGAGTATCGGCTGGAGTGGCATACCCAGGGGGTCCGGGGTGTCCTCCCTGTCCCATTCCTCGCTCCAGGCGGTGCGCAGCATGCGGGCCGGCTTGCCGGTGAGTGAGCGGGATCGGAGCGTGTCGCTGGAGCCGGCGTCGAGCATCTTCTTCTTGACGGTCGGGTCGGTCTCGGCCTCCTCGGTGGTGAGCCAGACCGAGCCGCACCACACGCCGGCCGCCCCGAGGGCCATTGCTGCTGCCATCTGTCTGCCCCGTCCGATGCCGCCGGCGCCCAGCACGGGCACGGGTGCGACAGCGTCGACGACCTCGGGTATGAGGACCATCGTGCCGATCTCGCCCGTGTGGCCGCCGGCCTCGGCCCCCTGGGCGATGATGATGTCGGCTCCGGCGTTGACGTTGCGTTCGGCGTGTGCCCGGGTTCCGGCAAGGGCCGCCACCTTCAATCCGGCTTCGTGGCAGCGTTGGATCATGTCGGGTGGCGGGGGTCCGAGGGCGTTGGCCATGAGAGAGGGCCGGTGGGCCAGGGCGATGTCGACCTGTCGTGCCGCCCGGTTGGCCGAGAAGGGGGCGTCCGCCGAGTGGCCAACCCACCCCTTGGCTGCGTCGTAGACATGTTCGGCAACCCCGTATCTGTCCAGCATGTCTGCCAGGAACTCACGGTGTTCTTCAGGGATGAGGGCAACTATGTCGTCCATGCTGAAGCCGCCGTCGCTGTCTCCCGCGTACCGTGCCGGCACGATCAGGTCCACGCCGTAGGGGAGGTCACCTATTTCGTCCTCGATCCAGGCCAGGTCAACCTCGAGGCCCTCGTCGCTGTGGCCCACGGCACCCAGCACGCCGAGCCCTCCGGCCTTTGACACTGCAGCCACCACGTCGCGGCAGTGGCTGAAGGCCATCACTGGGAATTCGATGTCGAACATCTCGGTGATGGGTGTCTGCACTGTCTGCCTCGTCCCGGTTTCTCAGACGGAGACCGAGCCGTCAGGTGACAACTCGGCGCTCCTGCCTACGTGTTCCTCTATGAGCATTGCACCCACCAGGCCAGAATCTCTGGTCGTGCCCCAAACGCGGGCGTCGGCTCCGGTGCGTAGGGAAACGACGGCGTGTGTCGGTAGTCCGATCCTGTCGTGCATTACTGAGTAGGCCTCGACCTTCGCCTCACCTGAGAAGCCGGGGTGGGTCCGCCGTTTCGGAAGGGAGGCGGCCTTGTCGGTCACATCGATGTTTGTGAAGTGGGCACCTGGCCGGTCGGAGTAGACGCCGAAGGCGTGCTTGGTCACATATCCGCCGTTGGCGTGGACGAGGCCAGTTCCGGGCTGTTCACGTATGCAGCCCACCATGGCGGCAATGGCCTGTCCGCTGTAGTTGTTGTAGGCCGCACCGGCGAACGTTAAGCCACCGGTGACGGTGAGTGTCCGGTTCTGGTCGATTCCGAGTTCCGTGGAGGAGATCTGCACGGCGGACGGGAAGCATGAGTAGAGGTCCAGGTGGGTCAGGTCGCCTACGCCAGTACCGGCCGAAGTAAGGGCGCATTCGCCGGCCAGGCGGAGGACCGGAGCCCTGTGCAGATCCCACCTCTCGCTGATCCATTCGGTGTCGAGGCCGTTGCTGCCCGCCAGCGGGAACACCCAGCGGTCTCTCGGCACTCCGGCGGCTGAGGCGCGTTCCGCTGACATGAGCAGCACCGCCGAGGCCTGGTCCACGTTGTTGTGGGCGTTCATGGCGATCGTGTATGGGGCGCCCACCAGGCGGTTCGCCTCCGTGGGGGTGGTGATCTCATCGGCGGTCATTGGTTTACGGACAGCGGCGTGGGGGTTGTCGACGGCGACCCGGTTGAAGCCCTCCCAGAGGGTTCCCAGTCGTGAGCGGTGCCTGGAGATGGACTCGCCCATGGCGTGGCGGATAGCCGAGTCCAGGAGCGGGTAGATGGTGACCGGCGCGTCAACCCCGCGGTCCTTTTCGTGGCTGGTGGCCATGACGAGCAGTTCTCCGAACGCCTCGGCCGCGGGCAGCGTGGTGTCGTAGTCGCGTCGGTACTCGAGCCCCAGGGTTCTGGCCAGACGGCGGCTGCGGTTGGTTTCACCGCCGATTACCGCTGCCGACCGGATCTCACCGGCCTGAATGCCGGCAGCCAGGTGGTTTAGGAGCAGTTGGGGGCTGTGGCCGGACCAAGACGTGAGCAGCGTCGTGGCCGGGTCGGCTCCGACCCTGCCGGCCAGCTGCCGGCCGGGGTCTGTGTAGCGCCACAGCCCGCCGACCACTCCGATTGCATCGAGGTTGCCTACAGCGGCACCGCAACCTGAGTCGGACCCAGCGGTCAGGAGTGCATCCTCCATGAGGTCCAGGGCCGATCGGGCCCCGGTCGGGTCGTCGACCCGGTCTGTCACCTGGGCGACGCCCACGATTACCGGGGTGTGGGGGTCGAGGGCCATGACAGGAGTGTGTACCAGCAACTGTGCTGTCAGCGAGGCGGACCCGCCACCACAGTTAGGCATCCCTCACATGCGCCTACACTGGTGGCCATGGCATACAGCACACCCGAATACCACCCGGCCTTCGAGGAGTACTGCGAAACCATCTACGAACTCGCCGAGGATGACCTCGACGTGATCCAGGCCCGCATAGCGGATCGACTCGATATCAGCCGACCGGCCGTCTCGGAGATGATCAGGCGCATGGAAAAGGAAGGGCTGATCGCCACCGATGGAACGGTGATATCTCTCACCTCTGATGGTCAGGACCTCGCGGTGTCGGTGGTCAGGCGCCACCGCCTGGCCGAACGCTTCCTCACCGACATGCTGGGCCTCTCCTGGACCGACGCCCATCACGAGGCCGGAAAGTGGGAGCACGTCATCTCGCCGGTTGTCGAATCAGCCCTCGACAAACTGCTCGGCGAGCCCACAACCTGCCCGCACGGCAACCCCATACCCGGAAGTTCATATGAGGAACCCGATTCCCGGCATCTTGTCGAGGTTGCGGTCGGCGAGAGGTTCACCGTCAGCCGTATCACCGAGGAGTTGGAATTCACCGAGGGGATGCTGGACTTCCTTGAGGAATCCGCCCTCATACCGGGCAACAGGGGAACCGTCACCGCAGCGTCACCCGACGGTACGGTCACCATCGAGATCGACGGTAACCACCTCGGGGTCGGAGTCTTCGCGGCTGAGCGCATTCTCGTTACCGCCGGCTGACCCGACCCGAGCGGTCGCCAACAGGCGGTCTTGCCGGGAACCAGATCAGGCCAGGTAGGTGACTCGCCGCACGATGAGCATCCAGGTCATCAGGGCGCTGATCGCCACCAGCACGAGGGCCAGGAGGGCCATTTCCGGTAGGTATGCCGCCTCGTAGGTGTTCCAGATCTCCACGGCCAGGGTTCTGAACCCGATCGGTGACACGAGCAGGGTCGCCGGGAGCTCCTTCATTGTCGAGAGCATCACAAGGCCACCGCCGGCTGCGAGGCCGGGTGCCATCAGAGGGAGTTCCACGGTCCGCAGGCGCCGCAGGCGACCTGCCCCCAGAAGCCGTGCAGCGTCCTCCATGCGCGGCGGAACCGTCGACACCGCCACCTGGGCGGTCCGCACAGCCTGGGCCCCGAAGTGGACCACGTAGGCGAACACGAGCACCGGGAGGGTTCCGATGAGGAAGTCGAAGGGGGATGCGTGAAGGGTCCAGAAGATGAGTGAGAGGGCGACGACAAGCCCCGGAATGGCGAAGCCGGCGACCACTACGCCGTTGATCAACCCGCCGACCCTCGAGTTGTGGCGTGTCAACAGGTACGCGACGGGTAGGACGGCGACTATTGCGAGCGCTGCGGCAACGACGCTGATCCAGACGGTGTTCCAGGTCGGCCCCACCAGATCGTCAAGGCCGATGCGGAGGCCCGCCCCGCCGCGTAGCTGGCGGGTCCACCCCGAGAGGCCCCAGTCGGCCAGCGACAGTGCCGGTGAGAAGAGCGCCAGGCCGACGACAAGCGAGCAGGTAGCAAGTGCCGGTACCGACCACGGGCCGAGGGGGATCGGGAGTGCAGGGCGGCTGCCGACCACGTGGGTCCGGCTGCCTCGTCGTGCGACGGTTCGTTCTACGGCCACAACCACGAGGGCCAGGACGAGGAGCACCAGAGCAAGGGTGAACGACCGGTCCTGATCGAACAACCTGGTCCTGAACACGGTCTGTGTGAGGGTCTCAAACCGCATCAGGTGGACTGCGCCGAAGTCGCTGACCGTGTAGAGGAACACCAGTAGCGAGCCCGCTGCAATTGAGGAACGGGCCTGGGGCAGGACGATCCTCCGGAAGACCTGTACCGGGCGGTCGCCCAGAAGTCTGGCGTTCTCCTCGAGGGATGTCGGCAGCGTCGAGAGGCGTGCTGCGACGGGCAGGTAGACGTACGGGTAGGTGAAAAGGGTCAACACCAGCCATGCACCGAAGAGTCCGTGGAGTCGCAGGTTCAGGCCGACTCCGGCTACTGAAACCAGGTCGTGGACGAGTCCACCCGGAGTGAGGCCGGACTGCAGTGCGCTGGCACCCACGAAGCTCGGGTAGACGAGGGGCAGGGGGACGGCGATGCGCCAGAAGCGGCGAAGTGGCAGGTCGGTCCGGGTCGTGAGCCACGCCAGCCCCGTCCCGATGAACGCGGCTGCCACGGAGACTAGAAAGCCCAGCTGGATGGTCCTCCACAGTGGTTCCAGAGTTGAGCGTGAGGCGATCGTGGCTAGCTGGCCGCCGCCTGTTGTGGCTGTCCGCCAGACGACGTAGCCGCCCGGGATGGCGAACAGGACGGCTATGAGGAGGTTCGCTGAGACCAGCGAACGAGGAGGTCGCCCGGCACCCGCCCGGTGTCGGGCGACCTCCTCGTTCACCGGGTCGACCTCACTGGTCCAGGATCCCGCTGGCTTCGATGATCTCGATGGTCCGGGTGAACTCGGCAGCCACGTCTGCTATCTGCACGGCACCAACCGTGTCGGCGGGTGCCGGTGGAAGGGTCTCGGCGGCCTCGACTCCGATAGCCAGCGGATACTCGTAGACGGTGTCAGTCAGGTACCGCTGTTGTGAGTCGCTCAGGAGGTGTGTGAGCAGCCGGTTGGCGAGTTCCTTCTCGTCGCTCTGGTTCAGCACCGCAGCGGTGGCGATAATCATCAGGCCGCCATCGTCGCCCTGGTTGAAGCCGTGGTTGGCGGAGCGCTGGGCGTCGCCGTTTGCTGCCACCTCCTGGTGGTTGTAGTAGTGGTTCACCAGCCCAAACCGGATTTCGTCGCGTCCCACCGCTTCGACGATTGCCCGGTTCTTCGGGTAGAAGCGGGCACCGTTGGCGACCATGTCGTCGAGCCACCTGATGGCGACATCGTCGCCGTTGCGCAGGCGAAAGACCGTAAACCAGTCCTGAAATGAGGAGTTGCTACCCGGCACGGCCACCAGGTTCTGGTAGTCGGGTCCTGTCAGGTCGAATACGGACCCGGGCAGGTCGGCTTCGGGAACCTCATCGATGTTGTAGACGAGCACACGGGCGCGGCCTGCGAAGCCGACCCAGGTTCCATCGGGGGAGCGGTCGGTTGGAACGACCCGGTCCAGGGTGTTGGTGTCGATGGGTGCCAGCATCGCCAGGTCGTCGAGGTAGCCGGCGGGCCCGGGGCTCCTGGAGAGGAACACGTCGGCAGGGGTCTTGTCGCCCTCTGTTGAGATCGCCAGGGCAAGGTCGTTAGAGGAGCCGTAGCGGACATCGAGGGTCACTCCGGTTACCGCTTCGAACTCGGCGAAGATGGGGCCGACAAGCTTCTCGCTACGGCCGGAGTAGACGGTCAGCGTCTGGTTGTCGTCACCGCCTCCACACGAGGTCGCTCCTGCAACGAGAGCGGTCAGCAGGAGGGTGGTTGCGAGGAGCGTGGTTATGCGTAGGTGTCTGTTCAGCATTTGAGGGGGTTTCCTTGTGGTTGATTCCAGTATGTAAAGGAACCCTAACAATCAATGGCAGGTCATCCAACTTAGAAGGCGAAGACGCCCGGCCCGTCATACGCCACGGTGACGCTGTCACCCCTCTGGAACGAGACGTCTGTATCGGTCCTGGCTCGGACGGTCGTGCCATCCCCCAGGCGAATCAACACCATGGTGTCGTGGCCGTAGTACTCCACCAGTTCTATGACACCGTCACCGCCCGGGCTGACGGCCAGATCCTCGGGCCGCAGCATGATCTCGGTGGGTTCGCTCACCTTAGAGACGAGTGGGACAGGTCCTATCGGCGTGGGGCAGGTGGAGCTGTCCCCTTCTGGAATCTGAACGGGGAACAGGTTCGCCTCGCCCACGAAGGTAGCGATCCACTTGTCGGCTGGCCGACGGTAGAGGTCGTCGGGGCTTCCGACCTGGGCAAGACGGCCATCGTGGAGCACGGCCACCCGGTCACCCAGGACGAACGCCTCGTCCTGGTCGTGTGTCACGAAGACGGTAGTGACACCCAGTTCCACGAGCAGGTGGTGGATCTCGGTGCGTACCTGGGAACGCAGGCTGGAGTCCAGGTTCGAGAACGGCTCGTCAAGGAGCAGTACAGTGGGGCGCGGCGCCAGCGCCCGTGCAAGGGCTACCCGTTGCTGCTGTCCACCGGACAGGGTCCCGGGCATCCTGTCGGCAACGTTGTCCAGCCCGACAAGGGAGAGGGTCTTGCTCACCCGTTCGGTGCTGAGGTCGCCACGGGGGAGGCCGTATCCGACATTGCGGGCGACATCCAGGTGTGGGAACAGCGCCCAGTCCTGGAACACCATCCCTATCCGCCGCCGTTCGGGTGGCACGAACTCACCCGGACCGGTCACGAGTCGGTTGCCCAGTGAGATGCTCCCCGCTGTCGGACGTTCCAGGCCCGCAATGGCTCGCAGCAGGGTCGTCTTACCGCATCCGCTGGGTCCGAGCAGGGCGATGATCTCTCCGGGGGTAACCGAGAGGGACACGTCAGAGAGCACCTCTGGGCCGCCGTAGTCCACAGACACAGCGTCGATCTCGAGTCCGACCGGGGTCGGGTCCACCGGAACCGTTCGGTTGATGTTCACCACGCCTAACAGGTTAGAGGTGGTTGACCTCTCACCACAAAGCGCGGGTTTCCCACGGCATCCACCTAAGGCTGCACTGCTGCCTACGGTGCCCGTCATGGGTGATGTCGGCATCGGGCTGTGGGGCCTTGCAGCCTCGCTCCTTCTTGTGCTGGCGGCAGTCGGAATCTCCTTTGTCCGGCACCTGAGGCTTGAGCGTGACCTGCTCACCGCCGTGGTGCGTTCTGTCGCCCAACTGGTGCTTGCCGGACTGGCCCTTCGCCTGGTGCTGGAAACAGACACCCACATGGCGTGGGCATGGGCATGGGCAGTTGGTCTGGTGCCCTTTGCGGCGGCCAGCGCCAAACGGCGTGAACGTCGCCTCCCCGGCCTGTTCTGGATCACGGCATTCGGCTACACGCTCGGGCTGGGCGTCAGCCTCGGTGTCGTCTTCGGCCTGGGGGTGATGCCCCTGGAGGCAAGGGTTCTCGTACCCGTGGCGGGAATGGTCGTCGGCAACTCCCTGAAGGTCGTGGTGGTTGCGGCGACCCGGCTCGTTGACGGCGTCAGGGACCGTGCCGGTGTGATCGAGGCCATGTTGGCCACGGGCTTCACCGGTAGGCGGGCCATGCGTGACGTGGCAGCCGACGCTCTCCGCCTGGCACTCCTTCCGCAGATCGAGATAACGAGGTCCGTGGGCCTGGTGTTCATCCCGGGAGCACTGACCGGCCTGATCCTGGCCGGGGTGGATCCTCTCGATGCAGCGCTCGTTCAGGCGGCCCTGTTGTTCCTGATCCTGGGATCAGCGGCAATCACGGGCCTTGCGGTGGTCCTTCTCGGAGCCGGGCGCTTTCTCACCCTGGATCAGAGGCTTGAGGCGCCCGGCCGGTCGGGGACCTGAACACCTAGGAGCGACAACAGTTCCAGAGCGGCCCCCAGCGACAGCCCGACCACGTTGTCACGGCAGCCGTCGACCTCGGTCACGAACCGGCCGCCGCCACCCTGGATGGCGTAGCCACCGGCCCTGTCAAGGGGTTCACCGCCAGCCACGTACGCCCGGATCTCCCCATCGGTGAGATCCCTGAAGGAAACCCTGGTGGTGACCACACCGGCAGCGTCATGGCCGCCGTGCCGTACGGCGATGCCTCCTACCACCTCATGGGCACGCCCGGAGAGCCGACTGAGCATTTCGTGCGCCCGGTCAGGAACCAGGGGCTTGCCGAACACCTCACCGTCGACCACGACAGCGGTGTCGGCAGCAAGGCCCGTTTCACCGGCCACCACAACCGAGTGCAGTTTGGCGAGCGCAAGCCGCTGCACCATGGCTGACGGTTCCTCTCCTGACAGTGGGCTCTCATCGACCGGTGGCACCCTCACCTCGGGGTCAAAGCCCGCATCGCGCAGAAGTGTCAGTCGCCGTGGTGAGCCCGATGCCAGCACTAGGTGCACGCTCACCTGCTCACCCTCCCGAGACCAGGGCCTCGGCCTCGGGAGGCGGAGGTGTCATGTCCCCGGGGTCGTCCAGCCAGCCGTCCGGAAGAACGACGCGTCTGGGCCCGCTGCGGTGGCTGCGTGGAATCCGCAGTGACGCCGGGTCGATGCCCATGCCCCTGCCGATGTCGTCCAGCAGCCCTCCGAGGATTCCCTCCAGGTCGTCCGGGGACTCAACAGCCTGGAGGTTCCTGCGTGCCGCTGGCCCGGTCGGATAGCCCTTCAGGTACCAGGTCGTGTGCTTGCGAAAATCCCTGATCCCATGGGGGCCTGCCCAGTCCACGAGCAACCGGGCATGCCGCGACATGATCGCAGCGACACCGGCGAGGTCCGGGGGGTCACCTGTGTCGGAACCACCGGCGCCCGGTGAGTTCCCGAATACGGCTGCCAGATCTCCGAACAGCCACGGGCGGCCCAGGCAGCCCCGCCCTACAACAACTCCGTCACAGCCGGTCAGGCGCATCATGCGCAGTGCGTCCCAGGGTTCCCAGATGTCGCCGTTGCCGAACACCGGTATGGAGGTGACTGCGGCCTTGAGGGACGCAACCGACGACCAGTCGGCCTCACCGGAGTAGAGCTGTTCGGCTGTGCGGGCGTGCAGCGCAAGGGCTGAGACGCCGACGTCCTCGGCGATACGGCCAGCCTCGAGGTAGGTGAGGTGGGCATCGTCGGTGCCCTTCCTGAACTTCACGGTTACGGGCACGTCGCCGGCCGCACCGACCGCAGCCCCCACTATCGACCCGAACAGGCGCGGCTTCAGCGGAAGGGCGGCACCGCCGCCCTTCCGGGTGATCTTGGGCATCGGACACCCGAAGTTGAGGTCGATGTGGTCGACCCGGTCCTCGTTCACGAGCAGGCGTACGGCGCTGTGCATGCTCTCGGGCTCGGTTCCGTAGAGCTGGATGCTGCGGGGCGACTCGTTGGGTTCGAACCGGCTGTGGCGAACGGTCTTGGCATTGCCGTCAACGAGGCCACGTGCGGTGATCATCTCGCTGACGAACAGACCGGCACCCATCTCCCTGCAGAGCGTCCGGAAGGGGGCGTTGGTGACGCCGGCCATCGGTGCCAGCACGACCGGTGGCCAGACCTCCATGGTGCCGACCCTGACTGCGCCGAACTCGTCGGCGGCCGCCGGTGCAACACCGACGTTCACCTCGCTGCGTAGCCCCATGGCGGCAAGCGTACGGCCGGCGGGACTGCTGGTGTTCAGGCTGCCAGGCGAAAGCCTTGGTGGGCCGTGGAACTGTCGGGCGTGTTGCCGAGCCTCGCCCCCACCCGGTAGCGGTGGCAGTAGCTGTCGTGGCACAGGAACGAGCCACCCTTTGCGATCCTGTCCACGCCCATCGGTGGACCGGTCGGGTCAACGAGTGGCCGTTTCACCGGGTGGTGCGACGAGAAGTGGTCCGCGCACCACTCCCAGACGTTTCCTGAGCAGTTGAACAGGCCGTAGCCGTTGGGTTCGAACGTGTCAACGGGGCAGGTCCCTGCATAGCCGTCCTCCGCGGTGTCCTCGATCGGAAAGGTCCCGGTCCAGATGTTGCACCGGTGCCTGCCTTCTGGGCAGAGGTCATCACCCCACGGCAGGCGGGCCTGTGTCAGCCCCCCGCGGGCAGCGAACTCCCATTCCGCCTCGGTTGGAAGCCGCCCTCCTGCCCAGTTGGCAAATCCCACGGCATCGAACCATGAGACATGGACCACCGGGTGGTCAGCCAGGCCGCCCAGGTCTGAGTCCGGGCCAAGGGGGTGGCACCAGGCGGAGCCGAAGACCTGTCGCCACCACGGGGCGCTGACCACCCCACGGGTTTCGGGGAAGTCGTCGGGCAGGTGGCCGGCGAACACGAAAGACCAGCCCTCGGACTCGGCAGTCGTGACATGCCCGGTGGCCTCAATGAACGCACCGAACTCGTCGTTCGTGACCGCTGTGGACGAGATGCGAAAGGGAGAGACCACCACCTCCCTGACCGGTCCCTCTCCGTCGGACGGGTACCCGAGCGGGTCGTCGCTACCCATCAGGAACGAGCCCCCCGGGAGGTCGACCATCCCGGCCAGGGGGTTGAGGGTCATCAGATACCCGTCACGAACGACCGGATGGCATCCGCACACTCCCGGGCTGCCTTGACGTGGACCATGTGGCCCTGCTCTGGGACAATGACCGTGTCACGCACGTCGAGGTCCCTCTGGAAGAGGCCGGCGGCGGCTGCGAAGCGCCTGTCACGCTCGCCCAGCAGGATGAGTGTGGGCGCGGTGATCTCGGTGAGCCTGTCGATGACCATCGAGTCGACGTGCATGGAGAGTTCCTCGACGCCGGGTGGCAGGCCCAGCTTCTTCGTGCTGGTGACCACGGCCTCGTTCCACTCGTCGCGGGCCTCGACCTTCCGGAATCCGGGGCCCGAGGCGACCAGCACCAGAGCCGAGACCTCATCGGGGTGTTCGAGCGCATAGGCGAGGGACAGGTAGCCGCCCAGGCTGTGGCCGATGAGCACCGCTGGTCGGTCCGTGTCGTCCACCACAGCGTTCATGTCTCCGAGGGCGTGTTGTCGCGAGTAGTTGCCCGGCGGGGGTGAGTCGCTCTCTCCATGGCCCCGAAGGTCCCAGGTGGTGACGGAGTGGTCGCCTGCCAGATCGTCGGCGATAGGTGTCCAGACAGACCGGTTGTTGGCCCAACCGTGGGTAAACACCAGGCTCGGACCGTCGCCCCGGCATTCGGTGGCGATTCGGGTTCCATCGTTGCCGGCGATCACCTCAGCCCCCTGAAGAACTCCCTGATGTCGTCAACCAGCACATCGGGGCTCTCCATGGCGGCGAAGTGCCCACCGGTGTCGTGGTCGGCCCAGAAGGTCAGGTTGTGGGCCGCCTCCACCCAGCGTCGCCTGGCCGAGAACAGCTCGTTCGGAAAGGTTGACACACCCAGGGGGACGTCACCCGTGGCGCCCAGGTTGGGAGACGGTGCCTTCATGGTTTCGTAGTACATCCGGGTCGAGGAGTTGATGGTCTGCGTGAACCAGTACACGGACACATTGGTGAGCAGTGTGTCGCGGTCGATGGCCGTGAATGGATCTCCGTCATGGTCGGTCCAGCCGTGGAATTTCTCGCCGATCCAGGAGAGCAGGCCGGCTGGTGAGTCGTTCAGCCCGGTGGCGAGCGTCTGGGGTCTCGTCTCCTGGATGCGGAAGTAGCCGTTGTCCTCGGCCACGTACCACGTGGCCCGGTCCAGGTGCTGTTGTTCCAGCGGTGTGATGTCCTCGAAGTCGTCGTCGTGCCCCGGAGGGCCGGCGGTCATCATGTTCACGTGGCACCCGACCACGTGGTCCGGGTCCACCTGGGCGATCTGGCGTGAGATGAGCGAACCCCAGTCACCGCCCTGAACCCCGTAGGAGTCGTAGCCGAGACGGTCGGCCAGGGTGGCGAAGGCCTGCGCTGTGCGTTCAACGCCCCAGCCCCGCTGGGTGGTCGGCCCCGACCATCCGTAGCCGGGTAGCGAGGGTGTGATCACGTGGAAGGCATCCGCCTCGTCGCCGCCGTGTGCCGTCGGATCGGTCAGTGGCCCGATGATCTCCTGGAACTCGACCACGGATCCGGGCCAACCGTGGCTGAGCAGGAGCGGCAGCGCATTGTCGTGGGGGGAGCGCTGATGGACGAAGTGGATGTTCTGGCCGTCGATCGTCGTGGTGAGGTGGTCGAACTCGTTGAGCTGGGCCTCCCTACTGCGCCAGTTGAAGCCGTCGGCCCACCACGCCGCCAGGTCCTTCAGCCAGGCAAGGTCACAGCCGTAGCCCCAGCCCGTGTTGGGGATCTGGTCCGGCCAGCGTGTGTTGCCGAGGCGGTTGCGGAGGTCGGCCAGGTCGTCATCGCCGACGTTGATGGTGAACGGGGAGAGTGCTTCGGACATGGACGGACCGTAACCGGCGGCCGCAGCCGGGGTCCGATCCGGCTGTTACGTTCGTCGGCCATGGAACTCAAGGGGGCACAGGTAGTGGTCACAGGTGGGTCGCGGGGGATAGGTGCGGCCCTGGCATCCGCGTATGCCGATGCGGGGGCGTCGGTGGTGGTGGCGGCACGCTCCGAGGATGACCTCCGCCAGGTGGCCGAGCGGATCGGGGGAGCCGCCCACGTGGCCGACCTGTCCGACCCCGATGTGGTCGATGGCCTCATCGAAGCTGTCGAGGCAGCGCATGGTCCCATCGATGTGCTTGTCAACAATGCCGGCATCGAGACCGTCGACCCGGTCGCAACCGTCGACCCGGACTCGGTGCGGGCAGCCGCCCGCGTGAACCTGGAGGCGCCAATGGTGCTGACCAGGCGGGTTCTGCCCGGGATGCTCGAGCGCAACCGTGGGGCGGTCGTGTTCATGTCATCACTTGCCGGCACGGCCGGTTTCCCGGGGATGGGCCCCTACTGCGCCACCAAGGCCGGTCTCAACAACTTCGCCGCCAGCCTCCGGATCGAGTTGAAGGGGACGCCGGTCAGTACCACCCTCGTGGCTCCCGGCCCGGTCGACACGCGCATGTGGGACGCGGTCGAGTCGGCCTCCCCGAGCATGCAGCGCACCAACCACCGGTTCCAGAAGCTGCAGCTGATTCCAAAGACAACACCTGAGCGGCTGGCACGACGGGTGGTTGCGGCCACGGCCTCAGGTCGCCGACATGTCCGCCATCCCCGGCGCCTCGCCCTCAACTTCTGGCTGGGAGAGTCGCCACGACGGCTCACCGAACTGCTCCTGACCGGTGTGAGGATCGACCCCCTTGACCGGGTGGCCTGAGAGCAGGTCTGCGTCAGGCGTGTTCTGCCAACTCGCGTAGCTTGCCGAGCACCTGGGCCGGGTCGCTGCCGATCGGGTTGACGTTCAACGAGGTCACGCCGGCTTCCTTGTAGGCCGCCAGGCGGTCCACGATGTAGGCCTCGTCTCCACACAACGTGGTGTTCTCGATCAGTTCGGCGGGTAGGGCGGCCGCGGCATCGTCCCTTCGGCCCTCCAGGTAGGCGTCCTGTACGGTCGTCGCCTCGTCGGCGAATCCGTAGTCGCGGCACACGTCGTTGTAGAAGTTCTTTCCCCTTGCTCCCATGCCGCCGATGTAGAGCGCCGCCATCGGGCGGGCGTAGTCGCGGAACTGGGCGGCATCGTCGCCGATTGCAACGAGACCCCCGGCGACAATGTCGAACCCGCCGAGGTCCGGGTCCCTCCGGGCCATGCCGGCCCTGACAGCGTCGCCCCATACCTGGTCCATGCGCTCCGGGTACACGAGAAACGGAAGCCAGCCACTGGTTGTAGCAGCCGTCTCCTCGACACTCTTTTGCCCGAGGGCCGCTACGTAGATCGGGATGTCGGCCCGGACCGGGTGGTTGATGATCTTGAGGGCCTTGCCCAGGCCGGTTCCCTGGTCGGGAGGAAGGGGCAGGGTGAACACGCGGCCCTCGTGCACCAGCGGCTCACGGCGCCACGCGGTGCGACATATTGAGATGATCTCCTTCATCCTGGTGAGGGGCATCGAGTAGGGCACACCGTGGAAGCCCTCGATCACCTGGGGGCCAGATGCACCGAGGCCGAGTGTGAAACGCCCGCCCGAGAGGGAGTCCAGCCCGGCGGCGGTCTGGGCAATGCACGCCGGGGTGCGGCTGTAGGTGTTAAGGATGCCACTTGCCAGCTGAACGGTGTCGGTGCTGGCGGCGAGGAAGCCCAGAAGACTCACCCCGTCGAAGCCGTAGGCCTCGGGTATCCAGATGCAGTCCACGCCGGCCGCCTCGAGTTCTCGAGCCTGTTCGGCAGCGGCCAGCGGGTCGGTGGCGTAGTTGAGGAGGGTTGTGATGCGCACGGGCTCATTATCGCAGGCCCGAGGGGGTCAGCCTGAGTCCGGGAACCTGAGGACCAGGATGACTCCTACCGTCGCCATGATCACCGCGCCTGCGATCATCGAGAGCGAGTAGCCGCTGGCGAAGGCCGAGCGTGCCGCTGCGGCGATGGTGTCGCCTGCACTTCCGGGTGCACTCCGGGCCACGTGGAGGGCGGCACCCACCGAGTCACGGGCGGCCTCCAACGCTTCAGCAGGTAGCGGCAGGGAATCCAGGGTGTCGCCCAGGTCCCTCCGGTAGCCGGCTGAGAGAAGGGATCCGAGCAGAGCGATCCCGACGGCTGATCCGACCTCGCGCGTCGTGTCGTTGACCGCCGACGCCACACCTGCCTTGTCGAGAGGAAGGGAGCCCACGATGGCGGTGGTCGCCGTCGGGAAGGTCATTGCCATGCCGGAGGAAAGCATCAGGATTCCGGCCAGCACATGGAGGTAGGACGAGTCGGCCGACAGCAGGGACATGATTACGCAGCCCAGGGAGGCCAGGAGCAGCCCGCTTCCCATGACCCTTCCGGCGCCGAACCGCTCTACCAGACGCGGGCCGCGTGGTGCGACGGCAACCATTCCAAGGGCGAAGGGGATCACCCGCAGGGAGGTGTTCAGCGGGGAGTAGCCCATCACGAACTGCAGGTACTGGGCCAGGCCGAAGAACATCCCGAACATGACGGCGAAGGCAGCGGTGATCGTGAGGCTGGCCAGGCCGAAGCGCGAAATGGCGAACAGGGCCGGGTCCAGCATCGGCTCCACCTGGCGACGGGCGTTGAGGACCCATGCGGTCAACAGCACGACGGCTGCCAACAGGCCGCCGATGACACCCGGATCCGACCAGCCGAACTCGGGGCCCTGGATGAGCCCGTAGACGAGGCCCGTGAGGCCGCCGGCCGTGAGAAGGCCACCTACCGGATCCAGGGGGCGACGCTGGGAGTCCCGGGATGTCGGTACCACGAGCGTGATGAGGATCAACGCCACCAGGGCGATCGGAATGTTCACGAAGAAGACCGAACCCCACCAGAAGTATTCCAGCAGCAGGCCGGCTGAAAGCAATCCGATAGCTCCACCGGCTCCGGCGAAACCTGCCCAGATTGCAATCGCCCTGGAGCGCTCCTCGGGTGGGAAGACGGCGGTCAGGATGGAGAGGGTTGCGGGCATCGTGAACGCTGCTCCAACGCCCATGAGGCAGCGCCAGAGGATGATCTGTTCGGCGCTGCTGCTCCGGGTTGCCAGGATGGCACCGGCCAGAAATATGGCCAGGCCGAGCTGAAGTGCACCGCGTCGCCCGAAGCGGTCGCCGAGGGCCCCGGCCGGGAGAAGCAGTGCTGCGAAGACAAGGGCATAGGCGGCGTTGATCCACACCAACTGAACGCCAGTGGCCCCCAGTGCCCGCTGGAGGGAGGGAAGGGACAGGTTCAGCGAGCTGACACTCGCAATGATCATGATCAGCGACAGGTTCAAGATCCCGAGGATGATCCAGCGGCGCGGATGCCCGGTTGTGATCTCTTGCAAGGGTTCGTTCATGGGCCTGAAGTTTCCCTTGCTTCCTTCTCGTAGGCAATGGCCCTGTTGGAGGTCATGGGTCACACGACTCCCCCCGGCCGTGCGGGGCTCACCTACCATCTCTACATGCCTGAGCAGGAGGCTTCACCGCAGGTGGACGAGGTTGAGTTGGCCGACCACTCTATCTGGCGCGACCTGGCCACCGGGTCCCTGCGTGGTGACACCGTTGAGTCCCTCTCCACCACGGTCGACGGCATCCCCGTCAGGGTGCTCTACCGGTCAGACGACCCTGGCATGGTCGAGCCGGTATTGGGTGTCCCCGGCTCCAGTCCCCACACGAGGGGAGGCTCGGCTGCTGCGGGCCTCGTCGCGGGCTGGGATGTGAGGGCCCTCGTGCTGGATGCCGGGCCGACGGCAGCGAATGCCTCGGTGCTCGACGAGTTGGGGAACGGGGCCACGTCGGTGCTTCTGGATCCGGTTGCAATCGATATGGCCGCCATGTCGGACCTGGATTCGACCCTCGACGGGGTCCATCTTGAGATGGTGCCGGTTGCCCTCGTTCCGGGGCCCCGGTGTGTCGAGACGGCCAACTGGCTGATCGACCTGTGGGACGACCGGGGCATTCCCGTGGGGGACCGGTCCGGTGACCTGGGTGTTGACCCGCTGGGTGTGGCGGCCCGTCACGGGACACCTGCGGCGGTGGACGCCTCGATTGCCGAGGTGGTCTTAGGGACCGCTGGAGCAGACCGTGTCCGTGCTGTCTCGATCGACTCGACGCCATATTCCGGTGCCGGCCTGGGACCGTCGTGGGAGGTGGCGTGTTCACTCTCCACAGGTGTCGCCTACCTGCGTGCCCTCGAGGACGGTGGTGTCGAGGTCGACCGCGCACTGGGCTCGATGGCGTTCACCTATTCGGCTTCGGCCGACCAGTTCATGACCATCGCCAAGTTCCGTGCGGCACGTCGCTGCTGGGACAGGGTGGCCGCCGTGAGCGGGTCAGGGGCTGCGGGCCGGGCCCAGATCCAGCGGGCACAGACATCGGCGGCAATGGTCACCAGGGTCGACCCGTGGGTGAACATGCTGCGTGTCACGGTGGCCGGCTTTGCTGCCGGCATTGCAGGGGCCGACTCGGTGACCCTGCATCCCTTCGACAGCGCTGTCGGGCGCCCCGATTCGTTTGGTCGTCGGATGGCCCGCAACACACAACTGCTCCTTCTTGAAGAGGCCAACCTGGCCCGCATGGTCGACCCAGCCGGTGGTTCCTGGTACGTCGAGGACCTCACGGACAGGCTTGCACGGGCGGCGTGGGATCGCTTTACCTCCATCGAGGCCGATGGCGGAATGGCTGGGGCAATTTCGAGCGGACGGATGGCTGCCGAGGCAGAGGCCGCGTGGTTGGCGGGTCAGGAGCGACTTGCCACAGGAGAAGAGGTGATAACCGGCGTCACCAGCTTCACAGACCCGGACGAGGTGCCTCTCGTCCGGTCTGGTCCGACTCCGACACCACAGGGGCCACTCCCGCTGCGTCGATCGGCCGGTCCCTTTGAGGCGGAGGCGGCGTCGTGACGATTCCCGACTTCACCAGGGTGGATCTCGGCTCAACCGAGGCCGACAGCGGTCCCGGCTGGGATGACCTGCTCGCAGAGGAGACAGGCCGTGGTCCCGCGGACTTCGTCTGGGACACACCCGAACAGATCCCGGTGCGGGCTCTCTCCACTGCCGCTGACATAGCCGACCTGGACTTCGTCAACACGTGGCCCGGCCTTCCTCCCTTCGTCAGGGGCCCGTACCCGACCATGTACGCCAGCCGCCCATGGACCATCCGCCAGTACGCCGGATTCTCGACCGCCGAGGAGAGCAACGCCTTCTACAGGCGCAACCTCGCTGCCGGGCAAAAGGGTCTGTCGGTGGCCTTTGACCTACCCACCCACCGGGGCTACGACAGCGACCATCCACGCGTGGGTGGAGACGTCGGCATGGCAGGCGTAGCCATCGACTCGATCCTCGACATGCGCACCCTCTTTGACGGCATCCCCCTGGATGAGATGAGCGTGTCCATGACGATGAACGGTGCCGTGCTCCCGATCCTTGCCCTCTACGTGGTGGCGGCCGAGGAACAGGGGGTGCCGCAGCACCAGCTGACCGGAACCATCCAGAACGACATCCTCAAGGAGTTCATGGTCCGCAACACCTACATCTACCCACCTGCGCCGTCGATGAGGATCGTTTCGGACATCCTCGCCCACACCAGCGCCGAGATGCCCCGCTTCAACGGCATCTCCATCTCCGGCTACCACATGCAGGAGGCAGGCGCCACCGCCGACCTCGAGTTGGCCTACACGCTGGCAAACGGAATCGAGTACGTACGTGCCGCCATCGACGCCGGTCTGGAGGTGGACGACTTCGCCCCGAGGCTCAGCTTCTTCTGGGGCATTGGCATGGACTTCTTCATGGAGGTGGCAAAGCTGCGTGCCGCCCGCCTTCTCTGGTCGAGGCTCATGTCGGAGTTCTCCCCGAAGGACCCCCGATCCCGGTCGCTTCGCACCCACTGCCAGACCTCTGGCTGGAGCCTCACTGCCCAGGACGTCCACAACAACGTGGTGCGTACCTGTGTCGAGGCCATGGCCGCCACCCAGGGTGGCACGCAGTCGCTCCACACCAACTCCCTCGACGAGGCTCTGGCGCTCCCAAGCGATGCATCGGCGCGGATAGCCCGGAACACACAGCTGTTCCTGCAGCACGAAACCGGGACCTGTCGGGTGGTTGACCCCTGGGGAGGCAGCTACCACCTTGAGAGGCTCACCGCCGACCTGGCAGCCAGGGCGATGGAACACATCTCAGAGGTGGCCGAGAGCGGTGGGATGGGCAGGGCCATCGAGGCCGGTATCCCGAAGTTGCGCATCGAGGAGTCTGCTGCACGCACCCAGGCCCGGATCGACTCTGGGCGCAGGACCGTGGTCGGCGTTAACAGGTACCGTTCCGACGTGGAGCAGCCGCTCGACGTGCTCCGTGTCGACAACGCCCAGGTGCGCGCAGACCAGGTGGCGAGGCTTGAGAGGCTTCGGGCCGAGCGGGATGAGAACGCGTGCACTTCAGCCCTTGACGCCCTCACGGCCTGCGCTGACTCCGGCGACGGCAACCTGTTGGCCGTAGCCATCGATGCTGCCCGTGCCCGGGCTACCGTCGGCGAGATCAGCTACGCCATGGAGAAGGTCTTCGGGCGTCATGTGGCCGAGGTGAAGATCATTTCTGGAGTCTTCAGCAGCGAGGTGGGTGAGAGTGACCAGGTGTCTGGAGCGCGTGCTGTCGTGGCTGCATTCGAGGTCGATCACGGCAGGCGGCCCCGGATTCTCGTTGCGAAGGTTGGCCAGGACGGTCACGACCGTGGTCAGAAGGTGATCGCCACGGCGTTCGCCGACCTGGGCTTCGATGTGGACATAGGGCCTCTCTTCTCCACCCCGGCAGAGGCGGCGATGCAGGCCGTTGAGAACGACGTCCACGTTGTCGGGGTGAGTTCGTTGGCTGCGGGGCACCTGACCCTGGTTCCCGAACTACGGAATGCGCTCGATGAACTCGGCCGCGACGACATCGTGGTCGTGGTGGGTGGCGTCATCCCCGATCATGACCGTGATGCGCTGATGGCCTCCGGCGCTTCAGCCATCTTCCCGCCCGGCACCGTCATCGCCGAGGCAGCCACAGACCTGCTCGGGTTGCTCGGGTGAGCGACGATCTGGAGGGCACCCTTGCCGACCTCAGGGACGGCGTCCTTGCCGGCGATCGTGCAGCAATCGGTAGGGCGATCACGCTTCTCGAGTCCAGTCGGTCAGACCACAGGGCTGATGCCCGGGCCCTCCTCTCAGGGCTGGGCCAACCGGACGGGGTGGCCCACAGGGTCGGCATCACAGGTGTCCCGGGCGTCGGCAAGAGCACGTTCATCGAGGCCCTCGGTAGCCACCTGACCGCTGCCGGCCACCGGGTGGCCGTGTTGGCGGTCGATCCCACGAGCAGCGTCACCGGCGGGAGCATCCTCGGCGACAAGACCCGTATGCAGGGCCTTGCCAACGACCCCGACGCCTTCGTCAGGCCGTCCCCCAGTTCGGGGACCCTCGGTGGCGTCACCCGTTCCACGAACGAGACGATTGTCCTGCTGGAGGCCGCCGGCTACGACGTGGTGGTGGTTGAGACCGTGGGCGTGGGCCAGTCCGAGACAGCCGTTGCCTCGATGGTCGACTTCTTTCTCCTTCTCATGCTTCCCGGCGCCGGTGATGAGCTCCAGGGCATCAAGAAGGGTGTGCTGGAGCTGGCCGACATGATCGCCGTCAACAAGGACGATGGCGAGACCTCTGGTGATGCCCGTGCTGCGGCGCGTGACTACTCGGCTGCCATGCGCCTGACCCACTCCGCCACCCCTTCGTGGACCCCGCCGGTGGTTACCTGCAGTGCCCGGACTGGTGAGGGGCTTGCCGAGATCTGGCAGAAGGTGGAGGCCCACCGTGAGGCCCTCGTGGCCACGGGCGAGTGGGATCAGAACCGGCGTGCCCAGCGGTTGGCCTGGATGTGGTCGATGCTCGAGGATCGCCTCCTGGCGGCGGTCAGGGAGAACCCGGCGGTACTCGCAATCCTTCCTGAACTGGAGCACAGTGTCCTCGACGCCGAGGTCACCCCGTCGGTGGCCGCCGACAGGCTGCTCGATGCCATTGGTGGCCCCTCTCCGGCCACATCCTGAGGGTCACATGGTCCCGGGTGGCCGACTCGACCGGCGAGCCTTTCTGCAGGGCGGGCTGGCGGTTGCTGCCGGGGCTGGTCTGTTGGTGCGTGGGGTGGCTGCCGGGGCTGCTGAGCCGGGTACGGGTCCCTACGGGTCCATTGCAGCACGGTCGCCGGACCGCAACGGTCTGATCCTCCCCGAGGGGTTCTCATCGAGGGTTGTGGCAGTGAGCGGCGACCCGGTTGGTTTGAGTGGCTACGAGTGGCCCCTGTTCCCCGGAGGTGCCGGCACGTTCACCGACGGTGCGGGTGGCTGGTTCTACGCCTGTAACAGCGCCGTCTACGACTACCTGACGCCGTGGAAGCCCCTGGGCGGTGCCTCGGCAGTCCACTTTGACCCCCAGGGTGAGGTGCTTGATGCCTACCGGATCCTCGTGGGGAGCCATTCGAACAGAGATGGTGGTCCGACCTCGTGGGGTACATGGCTGTCGTGTGAACAGGACTTCGAAGGTGACGGCATCGTCTGGGAGTGTGACCCGTCCGGATCTCAGCCTGCGGTAGCTCGCGAGGCGTTGGGGCGTCGCCGCCACGGGTCAGCCACGGTGAACGCCACCGACGGCGTGGTCTACCTGACCGAGGCCGAGCGCGACGGCCTGCTCTACAGGTTCACTCCCGACGAGTTCGGCGATCTTTCTGCTGGTCGCCTGGATGCGATGATCCTGGACGCCGACGGCACCGTCGGCTGGGGCCCGGTGGTAGACCCCTCAGGTGGCGAGGTACCCGCACGCCACCAGGCACCCGGGGCTTTTGTGACGGCGGTGGGCGGAGGTGTCTGGTGCCAGGACGGCTGGCTCTGGTTTACCACCAGCCTCGACAACCGCGTCCACGCCGTCGACCTCCTGAAGCGGCGCTACGAGCTTGTCTGGGACGGTGTGGGCAACCGTCAACCTCTGGCCGGCATAGCCGACCTCACCGTGGCGCCTGTTTCGGGCGACCTGTACGTGGCCGAGGATCGGGGCGACATGGAGTTGGTGCTGATTGGTGCTGATGGCGATGTGGCACCGTTCGCCAGGTTTGCCGACCCGACCCATCGGCTGTCGGAGGTGACCGGCCCCTGCTTCGACCCTGCAGGGGAGCGCCTGTACTTCAGTTCCCTGCGGGGCCCCGGCAACCGCCTGACACGCGACATCATCCCTGACGTCGACTGGGGTGACGCACCCGAGGGCCTCATGGTCGGTGTCACATACGAGGTGACAGGTCCCTTTCGGGGGGTGGCAATGGCTGCCCCTTCTGCCCCGGCTGTGAGCCCCACCTCCAGCCCGGCACTGCCGGCGACCACCTCCCTGCCTGTGGCCGCTGAGACGACTGTCGCCGACGCAGCTTCCGGCGCCCCGCCCACAGCAACGTTCCCCCCTTCTACCGTTCCAGCACCTCCGTCGACGTTGGCCGGGGCCGGCCAGGGTGGATCCCCGGATGGCTCGTGGGAGACGCTCATGGGGGTCGGGGTGGCGCTGGCTGCAGGTGCCGTAGCTGTTGTAGGCATCCTTGCCCTGCGCCGACGAGATTCAGGCGGAACCCCGGATGAGGCCCCAGAGGAAGACGGGGCCTAGAAGTCTTCGTCGAACGCCACGTCGCCCTCGACACCAACCTGGTAGGCGGCGACCGTACGCTCGAAGAAGTTGGTCAACTCCTGCACGTCCTGGAGTTCCATGAAGCCGAACGGGTTCTTGGCTCCGTAGGTCTTGGGCAGGCCCAGTTGGGCGAGGCGCTGGTCGGCCACGAACTCCAGGTATGTGCGGGTGTCGGCGGTGGACATGCCGGGCACGCCCTGGCCCAGGAGGTCCTCGGCGAACTGGTACTCGCAGTCGATCGCCTCGTCCATCATGGTCTGGATGCGTGAGCGGAGGTCATCGTCGAACAGATGGGGTTGTTCGGCCCGAACCGTGTTGACCACCTCGAAGGCGAAGTTCATGTGACAGCTCTCGTCGCGGAACACCCAGTTGGTGCCCGATGCCAGGCCGTTCAGGTAACCCTTGGAGCGCAGGAAGTAGACGTATGCGAAGGCGGCGAAGAAGAACAGCCCCTCGATGCAGGCGGCGAAGCAGATCAGGTTCAACAGGAACGTCTTGCGCTGCTCGTCGGTGTCGAGTTTGTCCAGGTCGTGGACCGAGTCCATCCACTTGAAGCAGAACTCACCCTTCTTGCGGACCGAGGGGATGTTGTGGATGGCCGCAAAGGCGGCTTCCCGCTCGTCGAGGTCGGGGATGTAGTTGTCGAGCAGCGTCAGGTAGAACTGGACGTGCAGGGCCTCTTCGTAGAGCTGGCGCGACAGGTACATCCTTGCCTCGGGGGCGTTGATGTGCTGGTAGAGGTTGAGCACCAGGTTGTTGGACACGATCGAGTCACCGGTGGCGAAGAACGCAACCAGCCGGCTGACGAGGTGCTTCTCTGGTGGGAGCAGTTTGCGGTCGAGGTCGACCAGGTCGTCTGAGAAGTCGATCTCGTCGACGGTCCAGGTGTTCTTGATGGCATCGCGGTACATCTCGTAGAAGACCGGGTAGCGCATCGGTCGCAGCGTGAGGTCAAAGCCGGGGTCCAGCAGGTTGCCGCGTACGGCTGAAGGGACGTTGCCCTGCGTCTCTCCGGGTGACTCTTCGTCGAACGCCTCAAGGTTGGTTTCGGCCAGGGCCATCAGTCGCACGCCTCACAGGTCTCGGGGTTCTCCAGGGAACATGCCACCGCCTCGGCGTCGCTGAACGCAGGAGAACTGCCGGCGACAGTGGCCGGTTCACCTGGCGCCGGACCATCGTCGGTGGTGGTCTTGTTGATACGCGTGGCAGGCCGCGACCTCAGGTAGTAGGTGGTCTTGAGACCCGACTTCCATGCATGCAGATACATGGAGCTGAGCTTGCCGATCGTGGGCGACTCCATGAACAGGTTCAGGGACTGGCTCTGATCGATGTATGCACCCCGGTCGGCGGCCATGTCTATGAGCGACCGCATCGGAATCTCCCATGCGGTGCGGTAGATCTCCTTGAGCTCGTCGGGCACCTCGACCACGTCCTGGATTGAACCCTCGGCCCGCTTGATGGCGTTGGTGGTCTGCTCGTTCCAGATGCCGCGTTCCTGGAGGTCGCGAACGAGGTAGCGGTTGATCTGGATGAACTCGCCGGAGAGGGTTTCGCGTTTGAACATGTTCGAGACCTGGGGTTCGATGCACTCGTAGCAACCGGCGATCGAGGCAATGGTGGCAGTTGGCGCAATGGCGATCATGAGCGAGTTACGAAGGCCGTGCTCGACAATGCGCTCCCGGAGGGTCTCCCAGCGGGCAGGGTCGGTCGGCTCGACACCCCACAGGTCGAACTGCAGGTCACCGGCGGCTGCACGGGTGATGTTGAAGTTGGGGTGGGGGCCCGAGGCCTCGGCCAGTTCGGTCGATGCCCACAGGGCGTTGAAGTAGATCTCCTCTGAGATCCGTGCCGAGAGCGTGCGGGCCTCGGGGTGGTCGAACGGGAGGCCCAGCTGGAAGAAGACGTCCTGGAGGCCCATCAGGCCCATTCCGACCGGGCGCCACGCTGAGTTCGAGGTTGCCGCCTCGGGGGTCGGATAGAAGTTGATGTCGATCACCCGGTCGAGGAACGGAACTGCGGTGCGGACAACCTCGCCGAGGCGGTCGAAGTCGAACGAGCCGTCGTGCACGAGCGATCCCAGGTTCACCGACCCCAGGTTGCAGACAGCGGTCTCGTCCTGGTCGGTTACCTCGAGTATCTCGGTGCAGAGGTTGGAGAGATGCACGACACGGTCGGGCGAGCCGGTCTGGTTGCACTTGGCGTTGGAGGCGTCCTTGAAGGTCATCCAGCCGTTTCCGGTCTGGGCCAGGGTGCGCATCATCTTGCTGTAGAGGTCCCTGGCTGGTACCTGGCGTACGTAGAGGCCCTCCTCTTCAGCCTTCAGGTAGGCGGACCGGAACTCGTCGCCGTAGAGGTCTGTCAGGTGGGGAACCACCTTGGGGTCAAAGAGCGACCAGACCCAGTCCTTTTCGAGTCGTTCCATGAACAGGTCCGGAATCCAGTTGGCGAGGTTCAGGTTGTGGGTTCTCCTCTGATGGTCGCCGGTGCTCTCCTTGAGGTCCAGGAAGTCCTCGATGTCGGAGTGCCATGACTCGAGGTATACGCACGCCGCCCCCTTGCGGCGGCCTCCCTGGTTGACGGCCGCAACCGAACTGTCGAGCGTCTTTAGCCAGGGGATGATTCCGTTGGAAAGGCCGTTGGTGCCGCGGATCAAAGAGCCCTTGCTCCTGACCCGGTGCCATGCGACGCCTATGCCGCCGGCGAACTTGGAAAGTTGGGCGATGTCGGTGTAGCGCCGGTAGATGCCTTCGAGGCTGTCCTCGGGGGAGTCGAGCAGGTAGCAACTGGACATCTGGGGGTGGGTCGTTCCTGAGTTGAACAGGGTCGGGCTTGAGGGCAGGTACTGCAGCGATGACATGAGCCTGTAGAAGCGGATGGCCTCGTCAGGGCAGGTGGACAGCCCACAGGCGACCCGGAGGAAGAAGTACTGCGGTGTCTCAACGACATTGCGGCTCTCGGGGTGGCGGAGCAGGTAGCGGTCGTAGACGGTTCGCAGGCCGAAGAACTCGAACAGGTTGTCGCTGTCGTCCTGGATGGTGTCGTTCAGCTTGCGGGCATTGTCTGACACGAAGCCGGCGGCCTTGTCGCCGATGAGGCCCTCTTCGTGTCCGGTGGCGATCGACTGTGAAAAGGAGTGGATGTCCTGGTTGCGGACCTCCTTGTCAATGACTGTCGCCAGCAGCCGGGCGGCGAGGCGTGAGTAGTTGGGTTCCTCGACGATGAAGGCAGCTGCGGTGCGGATGGAGAGTTCGTCGAGTTCCTCGGTGGTGGCGCCGTCGCACAGGCCCGAGATGGTGCGGGTGGCGATGCGCATGGGGTCGACGCGCGGCAGGCCCTCGGAGCAACGCTCGACGGCACGCACGATCTTGTTGACGTCGACCGGCTCGAGGTCACCGTTGCGTTTGCGCACCCGCATGTTGGAGCCACCGGCCTGGCTCTCTGTGTTGATGCTGTCGAGGCGGTCCTCGGTCAACGCCATATGTGGTTCCTCTTTCGCCCCTGCCGGTGTCCCCGGTCATGCCTGGTTGTGTCCGTCGTCCCGGGGTCGGAGGATCCACCGCCGCTGGAGGGGGGGAGGGAACATCGCGTCGTCCGGACAATGAATTGCACGCATGTAATTACACCGATGTCAAGTGATTCCCCCGCTGCCAGGGAGGATTTCTGCAACACCGCGCGGTGGGTGGTCGTTGCAGGGTAGGAAGCACCGCTTGTCGCGCTCAGCGCGCGATGTTGTGTGTCGGGTTCAGGCCCGTCAGATGGAGGAGAGTGAGATCCGCAGAGCGAGTCCCTCGACCTCGGTGTCGACAGCGCCGGCCGGAGCCCCGCCAAGGTTCAACTCGGTGGCGAGCACCTGCGCGGCAACGTAGTCCCGGTGGATCCGGACGGCGTCGAGTACCGCCTCGTGTCCGCCGAGTTGCAGGATGATGCGGTCGGTCACGACAAGGTCGGCGTCGCGACGCGCCTGTTGAACCTGCCTGACGACGTCTCGTGCCAGCCCCTCGGCCGCCAACTCGGGCGTCACCTCGGCGTCGAGCACGACGACCGCATCTGCTGACCCGAGGGCGGCGGCTGCCACCCCTTCAGGTGACTCGAGCGCCAGGTCGAACTCGTCGCCACTGAGGGTGTGACCGGCGACGTCAACGGTGCCATCGTCGTTGAGGGAGAAATCCCCGGAGCGGGCAGCGGCGAATACGGCCTGGACGTCACCTCCCAGCCGGGGTCCGAGAGCCCTTCCGTCGGGCCTCAGGGTGAAGGTGGCGTGGCCCTCGAGGTCGTCGGTCAGGTGGACGGCTTTGACGTTGACCTCATCGACCAGCAGGTCGGTGAGGCCGGCAAGGGCCTCGCTGTCGGCGCCGGCGACGGTGAGCGAGGTGAGTGGAAGCCTCACCCGCAGGCTGTTGTCCTCGCGCAGGCGCAGTGCAGTCGATGCCACGTCGCGGACACGGTCCATGCGGGCCACCAGGTCGGGGTCGGCAGGAAGCTCAGCCGGGTCCGGCCAGTCGGTGAGGTGAACGCTCGGCAGGCCGGTCAGGCCCGTGTGCACCTCTTCCATCACCATCGGCAGGAACGGTGCGGCAACTTTCGAGAACGTGACGAGCACGGTGTAGAGGGTGTCGTAGGCATCGCGCTTGTCGTCGTCGTTGGACTCTGATGCACCGGCCCAGAACCGGTCGCGACTGCGGCGGATGTACCAGTTGTTGAGTGCGTCGATGAAGCCCCTGATCTCGGCTGTTGCGCCTGGCAGGTCGTAGGCGTCCATTCGTTCGGTGACCGACTCGACCAGGGTGCGAGTCTTTGCCAGCAGGTAACGGTCCAACAACTGCTCGGAATCTGCCCGGAGCTGCGCCCTGTAACCGTCGGCATTGGCGTAGAGCGTGAAGAAGCTGAAGGCGTTCCACACCGGCAGCAGCACCTGACGGACAACGTCGGTGATACCCGGATCGCTGATGCGGAGGTCGCCTCCCCGCGAGATGTTCGATGACATCAGGTACCAGCGCAGTGCATCGGAGCCCTGCTGTTCGAACACGAGGGAGGGTTCGGTGTAGTTGCGGAGCTTCTTGGAGAGCTTGGCGCCGTCCTCAGCAAGGAGGATTCCGTGGCAGATCACGTTTTCGAATGCGGGCCTGTCGAACAGGGCCGTGGCCAGCACGTGCATCGTGTAGAACCAGCCGCGGGTTTGGTTGATGTACTCCACGATGAAGTCGGCGGGGAAGTGGTCCTCGAACCAGGCCTCGTTCTCGAACGGGTAGTGGAACTGGGCGAAGGGCATGGACCCGGATTCGAACCAGCAGTCAAGAACTTCGGGGACCCGCCGCATCGTGGACGTCCCGGTGGGGTCATCGGGGTTTGGGCGGGTCAGGTCGTCGATGAACGGACGGTGAAGGTCATCTGGCCTCACGCCGAAGTCGGCCTCGATCTCGTCGAGGCTGCCGTACACGTCGGTCCTCGGGTACTCGGGGTTGTCGCTCTTCCAGACCGGGATCGGGGAACCCCAGAACCGGTTGCGGCTGATTGACCAGTCCCTGGCGCCGTCAAGCCACATTCCGAAACGGCCGTCCCGGACGTGCTCTGGTACCCAGTTGATGTCGGCGTTCAACTCGATCATCCGCTCCCGGATGTCGGTGACCTTGACGTACCACGAGGAGATGGCCTTGTAGATGATCGGCGTATCGGTACGCCAGCAGTGGGGGTAGTTGTGCTCGTAGGTGTCGTGCCGGAAGATCCGACAGCCCTCCTTGAGTGACCTGATGATGTCGGGGTTGGCCTCGAACACGTTGACGCCGGCCCAGTCGGTCACCTCGTCGGTGAAGCATCCCTGGTCGTCGACCGGCACCACCCGGCCGATCTGGATGCCGTTCGCCTCGCAGATGGTTTGGTCATCCTCACCGAAGCCGGGCGCCATGTGCACCACACCGGTGCCCTCGGAAGCATCCACGAAGTCGGCTGCAAGAACCCTGAAGGCGTCGGTGCGGTCAGAGAAGAACCCGAACAGCGGTCGGTAGGTCCTGTCGACCAGGTCGGCTCCGGTGAGCGTGCCTACCTCGTCGGTTCCGTCCAGCTGGGCTGCGTAGCGCTCCACTGCATCAGAGCCGATCACGTAAACGGTCCCATCGGCGTTCCGGTGCATTGAGTAGGCGACATCTGGGCCCACGGCAATCGCCAGGTTTGATGGAAGTGTCCAGGGCGTTGTCGTCCAGGCCAGCAGGCGCATCGGTCCGGGGTCGCCATCGTCAGGTTCCAGGTCGAAGCCGACGGTTACGGCGGGGTCCTGTCTGGGGCGGGTTGCATCGTCGAGTCGGATCTCAAAGTTGGACAGCGGGGTCTCGGCTCCCCACGAGTAGGGCATGACCCTGAATGCCTCGTAGACCAGACCCTTGTCCCAGAGTTGACGGAACGCCCACATGACCGACTCCATGTAGTCGCGGTCCATGGTCTTGTAGTCGTGGTCGAAGTCGACCCAGCGGGCCTGGCGGGTGACTGTCTCCTCCCATTCGTCTGTGTAGCGCAGAACTGAGGAACGGCAGTGGGCGTTGAAGGCCTCGATGCCGTAGTCGATGATGCTTGCCCTGCCCGCAACCGGCAGTTCCTTTTCGGCCTCCATCTCGGCGGGTAGCCCGTGGCAGTCCCAGCCGAACCTGCGTGTGACTTTCTTTCCCCGCATGGTCTGGTAGCGGGGAACAACGTCTTTCACATAGCCGGTCAGGAGGTGGCCATGGTGGGGGAGGCCGTTGGCGAACGGGGGGCCGTCGTTGAAGGTGAACTCATCGTCGGACGATCTGGCATCTACCGAGGCCTGGAAGGTACCTTCGGTGGCCCAGCGCTCCAGAATTCGTGCCTCGAGGTTCGGGAAGTCGGCCTTCCCCACCTCCGGGTAGGCGTCTTGGGGGGGAGGATGGCTGGACATGACCGTCAGCAGGGTATCGGCGCGGTGCCCGTCGGTTGGTGAGCCGACCGGCTCACGGCGCCGGCGCCGGAGCGACCTGAAGGGTCTGGCCGGTCAACCGGCTGTGATCTGTGCCGCCACCTGGCGCAACTGGTACCTGAGGACCTTGCCGCCGGGGTTGGTCGGAAGAGAGTCAACGACCTCCACGTGTCGCGGCGCCATGTGGCTGGCGAGCTCCTCCCGGGCCCAGGACAGGACCGCAGACGGGCCAACATGCCGGCCGGCTGTCGGGATCACGAACGCCATTCCGACCTCACCCATCCGGTCGTCGGGGGCACCTACAACAACCACCTGGTCGATGTTCGGGTGTGCTGCCAGCACGGCCTCGACCTCGGCGGGATAGACGTTGAAGCCTCCGCAGATGTACATGTCGGTGGAGCGGCCGGTGACAGTCAGGTTCCCAGCCTGGTCCAGCACCCCTGTGTCTCCGGTACGGAGCCAACCGTCGGTGTCTACGGCTTCGGTGGTTCCTGACTCGTCGTCGAGATAGCCGGCCATGACGTTGTAACCGCGGAGAAGTACCTGGCCGGGTTCGCCGGTGGGCATGGGAAGGCCGTCGTCACCAACAACCTGCAGGTCGATGCCGGGCAAGGCCCGCCCTGAGCTGGTGGCCGCCAGGTTCGGCGGATCGTCGTGATGGCAGGTGGTGCTGACCCCTGATGCCTCGGTAAGCCCGTAACCGGTCAGCACCGTCTCAAAGCCGAGTTGGTCGTGCAGTTCGCCCACCAGGTCTGCTGACACGGGTGCCGCTCCGGTGACGGCGAGGCGGAGTGTGGAGGTGGCCAGAGGGAGCCCACCCAGGTGATCCATGAGTGAGCGGTAGATGGTCGGTGGACCGGGAAGCACGGTGATCGACTCTTCGGTTACCCGGTCTGCCACCACCTGCGGATCAAACACTGCCTGTGGGACGAGGGTCGTTCCGGACATGAGGCAGGCCAGGATTCCGCCGTTCAGGCCGAATGTGTGGAAGAAGGGGCTGACAGCCAGATACCTGTCGCCTTCACGCAGGCCGACAGCAGCGCCCCACGCGCGGTAGGAGCGGCAGACCGCGCCGTGGCGGAGCATGGCGCCTTTCGGCGTTCCGGTTGTGCCGGAGGTGAACAGGATGTGGCACAGGTCGTCGGCGCTGACCAGGCCGGTGCGCTCACTCAGGTCGGGCCTGTCGGCCTCGGTCACGAAGGCCTCCCAGCGCGTACAGGCAGCGGGAGTCGGACCGCTCATGATGACGGTCTCCTCCACTGTTCCGGCACCGCCTGCCCCGGCGAGCATCGCCACGTAGTCGGTGTCTCGAAAGTCGGTAACCGTGAACAACAGCCGTGCCGACGTTCGGTCTAAGAGACCCGCGACGTCACCACCCCCGAGCCTGGTGTTGAGCGGAACAAGCACGCCGCCGGCGCAGTGGATGCCGAGTGCCGTCGCTGCCCACCCTGCCGAGTTGGGCGCCCAGACAGCGACCCTGTCGCCCGGCTGGATTCCACGTCGGATCAGGGCCTCGGCGACCCTGTGGGCCTCATCCCGGTACTCGCTGAACGACCAGCGAAGGTCGCCGTCGACGACGGCTTCCAGGTCACCGAACCGCTCGGCGGCTGCGTCGACCAGTTCTGGGATGGTGGAGGCCTCCACGGGCAGGACCCTACTTTCGGGGCCCACCTGTTGCCCTAGGAGGCTTCGGGCTCGGGTTCTTCTTCGGCGGTTGCCTCTTCTTCGGCGGTTGCCTCGTCCTCGGGCTCGGT
>Ga0207989_1000011_pt1 | contig 128852 bp, 131 predicted proteins | sample ETNtaG_7_FD_185777 | JGI IMG/M metagenome (GOLD analysis project Ga0207989, IMG submission 185777) | Marine microbial and viral communities from oxygen minimum zone, Eastern Pacific Ocean - ETNP201406SV65 (SPAdes) (version 2) | ecosystem: Environmental > Aquatic > Marine > Oceanic ... | reverse complement strand
GCTCATGACCTCATTCCTCAACCAGACTGGTTAATATCTTCTCTCATTATGAAAAAAACAGCGTTTAATATCAGTGGTTTTGGAGGATCTGGAAAATCATCCCTAACAATGCTCTTAGCAATTACGGGAGCATACCATCTCCCAACCTTTTTAGACAATAAAGTGCCGCAGCCGTTTTCAACATTGATTATGAACCAGGAGGACACACTCAATCAACTGAAACTAAAGGCAAAAGCTTATTGTCAGCATTTTAGGCCGACAGAAGATCATGTTCAGGGTGACCTCTTGAACAAAAGGAAGCCAAAAGATAGAAAAGATATATTTTTTTATTCAGGGGCCGAAGAAAAATTCATTCTTGGAAAATTTAAAAAAAATATACTTGAAAAAATGCCACACTATGACGAGGTAAAAAGTTTGGTCATAGAAAAAAATATTGATCTTATTGTTTTCGATCCCTTTATTCTTTTATTTGAGGGTCTGGATGAAAATTCAGCACACGACGTTTCCAGTGCAATGAAGCTATTAACCGAGATTGGAGTTCAATCAAACGCAGCCGTGGTCATTGTGGACCATACGTCAAAACAATCTCTCAGCTCTAATTACAAGAATGACATCAACGCACGTCAAAGTGCCACGAAGGGTTCCATCAATAAAATGAGTGCCGCAAGGGGCGGCTTGCTTCTCAATCACATGACAAAGGATGAAGCAAAAAAAGTTTTTGGCATTGATGAAAATAAATGTACGCAGTTCATTAACGTATTAGATTCCAAGAATAACTACGCCCCAGTGAAGATCCGGGGTTCCTGGCTCAAAAAGAAAGTCGTTAATGTCGATTCTCAGGACTGTATGATTTTGAAAGAGGATGAAACTTTAGCTCGCGCCTACGCACAGAAAAAAAATGAAAAGGAAAATTTACTTCAAAACAATATTCTATCTTGTTTTGATAGGATTATTGAAACATTTGGTGGGAGGGATGATATTTCGGTTAATAAGATCGCTGCAAGTATCGGCAATGAATACTGCTATAAAAATATAAAACACACAACCGTGTGTGAGCAAATTAAAAAAGCTTTATCAGGTGAGGGGGTAACAAAAAACACTATCAGAATACACTACTGCTATGATGACAACGACACAAAGACAAAACACAAGATTATTAAAAGTACAGTGCCCGATGATGATCCTCTCTCTTGTCATTCCTGAACATATTTTCTGCCATGTTCGGATGTTCGGATGTTCACCTATTATATGTTTATTTAATGATAAACATATAGGTAGAACTGAACATCAGGAGGTTAAATGTTATCATGGTTTTTGTGGCTGATTATAAGTAAAAAATCGAATTTGTTTATTTTGGATTAGCACCACTAATATTATGAGCATAAAAACGAAACGTGAGCCTTGATCCTTGGCCCACGGAACACGCCTAACCCCCTCTGACAGAGGGCACTCAAAACATATGAGGGTTATGTTACAGGGTTACTGAGGGTTACACACGGCAACACATAAGGAACACGGTAAAAAGTAAAGCTGTGTGTTGGCAATTACCTTTGTTTTGTAACGAGTTTTGTCTGTTCAACACAGTAACACGGTACTTTTACGATATTTGGTTGTTATAATATTAGCAGTTTATCGTAACATAAAAAAAACAGAAGTTTTAGTGTGTTGGTGTGTTAGATGCTACGTCTGAGATGTATGTGTGGTGTGCCAAATGCCAATGAACACTCAACATTCCTCGTGGTTGGTGGTAGGATTATTGATTTGAATCAAAATAACCATCGTAGTTGGTGGTGAAATTATGTTATTAAAAATTAATGCTGAATAAAATAAATTTAATTGAATATTTTGAAAATGGAATCAAGCCTGATACCGAATTAAAAATCGGAACGGAGCATGAAAAATTCATTTTGAATGAATCCACTTTAAAACCTCTCTCTTATGAAGAAAAAAACGGAATACGCGACATCTTCTCAAGTCTAATAGAGTTGGGTTGGAAACCGATTTATGAGGGGAAAGATAATTCAATTGTAGGTTTAAAACATGGTAAACAAAATATTAGTCTAGAGCCAGCTGGTCAGTTTGAACTATCTGGTCAGCCATTAGAAAATATTCATCAGACTTGTGATGAAATTACTAAGCATCTTAATCAAATGAAACAAATATCTAAAAAACACAACTTTATCATGCTTGGCATGGGAGTAGAACCAACACTTGATCTAAAAGATTTCTCCTGGATGCCAAAAGAACGCTATTCTATTATGCGGGAATATATGCCGAGCGTAGGCAAGAATGGCTTGGACATGATGCAAAGGACGTGTTCCACGCAAGTGAACCTTGATTATTCATCCGAACAAGACATGGTTAAGAAATTCCGCGTATTATTGTCTCTGGAATCCATCGGAACAGCTATTTTTGCCAATTCTCCATTTATCAGTGAAACAGTATCTGATTTTAAGAGTTTGCGGTCTGTGTACTGGATGAATACTGATAATCAAAGAACAGGAATTATACCATTTGTATTTAATGATAATTTTAATTTTGAAGCGTATGTCGACTATGCCCTGGATGTGCCAATGTATTTTATTAAAAGAAATGACACATATATTAATGTGACGGGTTGCAGTTTTCGGCAATTTATGGAAGGAAAACTGGATCAACTGCCAAAGGATAGAGCCACATACGATGATTGGAAAAATCATTTAACTACTTTATTTCCCCAAGTAAGACTTAAACAATATCTTGAGTTACGATCAATGGACGCATGCTCGTGGGATGAGATTTGCGGACAGCCTGCCTTTTGGACGGGACTTTTATACGATAAAGACTGCTTGGATGAGGTTTCTAATATAACTGGTGAATGGACACATGAGGACAGGCTTTATCTTTATAAGAATGTTCCCCAATACGGTTTGGCGACTTCCTTCAAGAATGGCAAGGTTCTGGATATTGCAAAGCTACTATTAAAAATATCACAAAGGGGACTTAAAAACAGAAAGTTTTTATCCAAAAGCGGCTATGATGAAAGAAAATATCTGGAAAACATTGAGATAAATTTGGAGAAGAATCTTTCCCCCGCCGATATGCTCATTGATAAGTATTATCATCAATGGGGAAAATCCATCAAACCCATTTACGAGGAAAACATTTTTTAATGACCATAAAAAAAATAGCCATTCAAATGGACGCAATTGAAAGAATTGATTTAGATTTTGATACGTCTTTCCTGTTAGCCATGGAGGCGCAGCAAAGAGAGTACGAAGTTTTTTATTATAATCCAATTGATCTTGAATATGATAAGAGCGTTGTCCAAGCTTGGGGATATTTTATAGAACTGTTTGATCAGAAGGAAACTTATTTTAAATATTTGAGTGAAAAAAAAGAACTGTTTAATCTTGCTGAAGTTGATGTTGTTTTAATCAGGCAGGACCCGCCCTTTGACATGAATTACATCTCTTCTACTTATTTGCTTGAGCAATTGTCTTCTTCTACAGTAGTGCTTAATAACCCTGTATCGATTAGAAATGCGGCAGAAAAAATTTACCCCTTTCAATTTCAAAAATATATACCCCCAACAATCATCACCCAGAAGATTGAAACGATTAAAAAATTTTTAATAGAAAATAAAGATATTGTCACAAAACCCCTTTACGGGAATGGAGGAGAAGGTATTTTTCGATCAAAGATAGATGATTCAATTTTACAGGGTATTGATGAGAGTAAAAATATATTAGACGAGCCGATCATGGCACAAAAATATATTCCGGAAATCGTGGAGGGTGACCGTAGAATAATTCTCATTGATGGTGAGTATGTAGGCTCTGTTGCCCGTATTCCTCAACCCAATAAACTAAAAGCCAATTTTCATGCAGGAGGACAGCCGCGAAAAACTGATTTAATATACAGGGATCAAGAAATTTGTGATGCATTAAGGAACGACCTGAAAGAAAAAAATCTTTTTTTAGTTGGAATTGATACAATCGGGAATTATCTTACCGAGATCAATGTTACTTCTCCAACTGGGCTGAAACAAGTCAACGAACTCAATGGTGTCAACCTCGCAAAAGTTTATTGGGATAAACTTGAAGCAAAATTTTTTTAATTTATCAACATTCCTCGTGGTTGGTGGTAGATTGAATTATGCAAACTTGGACCTATTCTTTGCAATCCTAATAATTTTGACAAGATTTATGTGGGTAGTTATAACTTCTCTTTGCTAATGAAAAATGGAGATATAGATGACTGTTGAAAAAATTCACGAAGGTGGCTGTGCATGTGGCGAAGTTCGTTACAAAACAAAAGGTGAGCCAAAAGTACAAGCAGTTTGTCATTGCAGATATTGTCAATTGAGAACTGGGTCTGCATTTGGTATGGGTGCCTATTTTTCTGCCGATAATGTAGAGTTTAATTCTGGTGAGCAAACTCAGTTTAAATATGAAACTGTATCAGGCAACAAAGTGACAACATCATTTTGCAAAAAATGTGGAAGCACTACAAATTGGTCCATTGAGTCTAAGATGATGGCTGGAATGACAGCCATTGCAGTTGGTACATTTGATCCGCCAACATTTTGGTTCAAGGTAACACGAGAGATTTTTTGTCGGTCAAAGGCAGAGTTTATAGAAAACGATATTGAAAATAAATTTGAAACATCAGCTAGCTACAAGCCTATCCGTAAAGATGAACCAAGAAAAACTGTAGTTTAAGTATTATTTACCAACATAAAAATTAATATGCAGGCGGCAACTATGAAAACTATTTTTAATGACTTACGTTCAGGAAGCAATGGCTTATTAAATCTGTTCCAAATATCTTTTAATTTATACATATTTTGTCTCCTTTAGTTTTAATCAAACATCTAGAACTATATCCTCTGACATCAGTTATATTAACTTAAAACTCTCCTACTTTACCCTCAACATTCCTCGTGGTTGGTGGTAGGATAGTAAAATAAAATACATTGCGATTATATGTAATGCTTTTTAATTAGATTAATAAATCTCATGCAGGTCATAAAATCAACAGGATTAGCTTTCGAAATGATTATAATTCATTTGTTTATTTACAGGCTTTTGCTTGATTTTAATTTAACTCCTCCACATAAACAGCTAGTGAACTTGAAATTAGTAACTTTTGTTTTCATAAATAACAATTTTTATTTAATTTATTATTTACCAGACAGAACCATCCGGTTTAATGACACCCTTGGTTAATATAAAGCATCCATAAGCTCTTGCATCAGTAGTTGACACAATTGCATAGGCTTCTTTAGCCTCCTTATAAAATTGCAATCTTTCTATAGTGCCTATTTTCCATTTATCACCGGATGTTTCTTTTAAAATATTTATAAAGTCCTTATGAACGTCGTTTACTTCTTCAGGATGATTGTCAATTTCCATTCTTGTTACTGGATAGTCGATAAAACTATCTAGAGGAAATACGGAAAGTATTGCTTTAGCAGCAGTGGCAATATTGATTCCATCTAACCTAATCAATCTTTTAGCTAGTGAAGTTGCAGGAAAATTAGCATCAGCTAAAACTAGTCTATCTCCATGGCCCATAGAACGCAAAGTGCTTAACAACTTAGGACTCAATATTGGGTCAATATTAATTAACATGTTATAAAATCATATTATTTATAAAAAATTATTTTATATTAATTATATCTCTATTAGAATAAATTCTTTTTATGTCTAAGTTAGTTGTTATTTCCGATCCTTATCCAAGAACATTAAATCTTATATTTAATAAGGAAAAATTTAGATTATTCAAAAAAAAATTCCAAATAATTTCAGCCCCATTGAAAAATAAACGAGCTTTTTATGAAAAGAATATTTCAAAAGCTACATTTATCCTAGGTCAACCAGATTTACCTTCTACACTTTTACAAAAAGCAAAAAAATTAAAGGCTATTTTTAATGTGGAGAGTAATTTTATGGACAACATGGATTATAATTATTGTTTTAATAATGGAATACATGTTTTAGCAACTTCTCCCGTTTTTGGTAAAGTAGTTGCAGAACTTGCTTTAGGATTAACGTTGTCCCTTGCTAGAAATATTCATGGTGCTCATTATGATTTTAAATTTGCAAAAGAAAAATATGGGGGAGAAAGCAATTTAAATAGCTTTTTAATTACCAATAAACATTTTGGAATGATTGGCTTTGGTGACCTTGCTCGAGCTTTATTGCCATTAATTCAACCGTTTTCAAATAAAATTTTTGCTTATGATCCCTGGATACCAGATCAAGTTATTAAAGATAGTAAAGTGATACCATGTAGTCTTAATACACTTTTAAAAAAATGTGATATCATCTATGTCTTAGCCACTGTTACTTCAAAAAATGTAGATCTTATAAATAAAAAGAATTTATCTACACTTAAAAAAGGATCGTGTTTCATCTTAATGAGCAGGGCCGCTCTTATTAACTTTGATGATTTCATTGCGAGGCTTAAAAGGGGGGATATTTATGCTGCTATAGATGTATTCCCTAAAGAGCCTGTGAACAAAAAAGATCCTATTAGAAAACTGAATAATGTTTTATTTTCCGCTCATCGTGCCGGAGCTCTTGATGTAGCTTTTAAAGAAATGGGCAATATCGTTTATCAAGATATGTGTTTAATAATGAATCATTTACCTCCGCGATTATGCAAAAGAGCTGAAAGGGAAACTGTCAAACATCTTCGCTCGAAACCTGTTGAAATAAATTAGTTTTTTCCTTAAGTAGTTATTACATGACTTTCAATTCCTCTGACATCATCCTTGAAGCCAGGGGAGTTTCTAAATATTTTGGAACGATTACTGCTCTTGAAAACACCAATCTTAATTTAAGACCAGGGGAAGTTTTAGGCGTTGTTGGAGATAATGGCGCTGGAAAGTCCACTTTAATGAAAGTCTTATCTGGATTATTTAAACAAAGCGCAGGATCGATATTTTTTGAAGGAAAGAAAGTAGAATTTTCCAGTCCTCGGGATTCCCAAAATTTAGGCATAGAGATGGTCTATCAGGATCTTGCTCTGGCTGAAAATCTACCAATAGGCGATAATATTTTTTTAGGAAGAGAGCCTACAAGAAATTTCGGACCATTTAAATTTCTCGATCATAAAAAAAGAAAACAACTGACCGAAGAACATCTTTCTAGGTTAAAAATAAATGTTAAAAGCGCTGATCAAAGAGTCGAAGAACTTTCTGGCGGTCAGCGTCAAGCGGTTGCAATTGCCAGGGCAACAGCCTTTGATGCAAAAATAGTCATTATGGACGAGCCCACAGCAGCTCTTGCAGTAAAAGAGGTCGGGAAAGTTTTAGATTTAATCAAGGGCTTAAAAGATTTGGGTGTAGGCGTGATTGTAATCAGTCATCGCATGGATGACATTTTTACCGTATCAGATCGTGTTATGGCTTTATTCCAGGGTACGAATTTTGCCGAGTCACAATTAAGACAAACATCCAGGGATGAAGTCATTGGATGGATAATGGGCAAAAAAATATAAGTGTATGGAAAATAAAGAAGACACCCTTTTTATTAGATTAATCCCCTACATTGACAGGTACGGGATACTTCTTTTGATTGCAATAATGCTGCTCATCCTTCATCTTCTTCAACCTGATGTCTTTTTTTCGTGGCGCAACATAACTAACATATTCAAACAAATATCGTGGCAATCTATGCTTGCCCTTGGTGTTTTCATGGTCATTGTCACTGCGGGCATAGATTTGTCTGTAGGATCTATACTCATGTTATCTTTAATGGCTCTTGCAATTGCATCAAGAGCTGGACTTCCTTGGCAAATTGTTATTTTTGTTGCACCTGCGGTGGGAATGGTGTGCGGGATGATTAATGGACTGGGAATTACCATTCTGCGGATGCCCCATCCATTTATAATGACTCTCGGAACACTTTATATATTCAGGGGTGTTGGAAACTTGATTTCAGGAGGCGTTCCAATAGGTGGATTTGCAGATCAACTTAGATCCATTGGCAGTGGAAAAATAAGATTAGAGTGGCTTTATGGTGAGGGTGCGACACAATACATTCCTTCAAGTTTAATCATCATCATTATTATATTTTTTATTTTTTGGATTTTTTTAAACCAAACTAAAATTGGGAAATGGATTTATGCCATCGGTGGCAATCCTGAAGCTGCACGGGCAGCTGGAATTAACGTTAATAGAATATTAATTCTTGTATATACTTTATGTGGTTTTTTATCTGGCATTGGAGCACTAATTCTTGCAGGAAGAACTGGTTCTGCATACCCTAATGCTGGCTTGCAATCAGAACTGGATGCAATAGCTGCTGTCATCATTGGAGGAGCCAGTTTTTTTGGGGGTCGAGGCACCGTATTAGGGGTTTTTGCCGGAGTTTTCATAATGGGCTTGCTCAGAAATGGTTTAAACCTGATGAATGTCAGTGTTTTTTGGCAGCAAGTTTTAATAGGCTCTATCATTATATTAGCCGTATACATAGATGTACTGCGCAGGCAATTTGGTACTAGAAAATAGATATAGAATCAGTTGAATTTTTTTCTTTTTTAGCTACATTATTAAATAATTTTTTTAGGAGGAAAATTATGAAATTATTTGTTTCTTTAATTACTGCATTATCAGTTCTTTTCTCTTTTAGCGCATTTTCAAAAACAATTTTGGTAAGCACTAAAGGACCTGGTTCAGGAAACCCTTTTTGGGCGGCTGTTGAACAAGGCGCAAAGGATGCTGCTGCAGAACTTGGCGTTGACTTGGTTATTTTATCGCCACCGCAAGAAAGTGATGTGATGGCACAAGTTAACCAGCTTGAAGATCAAATTGCCAAAGGTGTTGATGGTATTGCTGTTGCACCAACTGATCCATCTGCTGTTGCTCCAATTCTAGATGAAGCTATTGCGGCAGGCATCCCTGTCGTTTACATTGATACCAATGGTATTAATGAAGGCGTTACTTTTATTGGCACCAACAATATTAATGGAGCAAAATTAGCAGCTGATTATATTTGCGGCAAAGTTCCTAAGGGTTCTGATGTTGCAATACTTCAAGGCATGATTACACAAACAACAGGTCAGCACAGAGCTGAAGGATCACACAAGGGTCTTACTGAATGTGGTTTGAACATTGTTGCTGAACTTCCAGCCAACTGGGACACTGCACAAGGCATGTCTGTTATGGAAGATATCATTACTGGTAATCCAAACATTAAAGCTGTGTTTGCGTCTAATGACAATATGGCTTTGGGTGCATGGGAAGCTCTTGAAAGCGCTGGCATGACTGATGTTGTATTGGTCGGATTTGATGCTAACCCAGATGCAGCTGCGAGCGTTGCTGCCGGTAAAATGTCTGCAACTGTAGCGCAGTTCTCTTATAACATGGGCAAATACGGAGTGGAAAATGCTCTTAAATTGGCTAATGGGGAGTCAATTCCAGATAATATTGATACTGGAACAGTCCTTGTAACTAAGGAAAATGCAGCAGATTTCATGTAGAATTATTATTATACAAATAAAAAAGGCAGATAACTCTTCTGCCTTTTTTTTATTACATATTCTTTGTGGTTGGTGGTAAATGCTCCCTCAAAAGAACAACCACCTAATCACGAAGATCAAGCCAACTAAATAAGATGAAAAAACCTTTAAAAATGAAAGAGGGAAGCGATAGGCCTTACCACTTCCCCGAGTTCCCTATAAAGATATTAAAAGAAATACCAAATGATTATGTAAATCAATCCAACCCAAAAGATTATCTTACCAAGTATCCAACAAAGAAAACCAATCATACTTTATCCTATCGTTGCTACGAGTTTTTCTGGATCAAGTTTCGTATAAACTTTCAACAGCACACCAGGATTTTTATGACCACTCATAAGTTGAACAGTAGGCAGATCAAACTTTCTGATTTGAAACATTTGCGAGATTGCTGTTCTTCTTAGATCGTGCCACCGAAAGCCTTCTATCTCTGCTCTTATCTTCGCTCTATTAAAATGGCTTTTCAAAGAGTCCCTGGTCATGGGGAACATTTTTTTATCGAACTGCCGTGGAAGACTACTCAATATTAGAAATTCTTTCTCGCTCAAGGGAATGGTTCTATTCTCCCCGTTCTTTGTATCAAACAAAGTTAATAGTCTTTTCTTCCAATTAATATGATCGTATTTAATCTTCAGCAGCTCTCCTTGCCTAACAGAGGTTTCAATAGAGAACGACACCATGGGTTTTAAATAAATATTATTACTAACAGCACACTGCTCAAGTAACCTGGTTTGCTCATGCTCCTGGAGTACTCTTTCCCGAGGGTTGCCCTCTGGCTCTCTCTTAAATATCTTACAAGGATTATGAGGAAGATACATTTCCCAATCCGTTAAGGCTGTTTGAATGACCACACTAATAAAATTAAAGTCTTTATTAAAGGTCGGGCCTAGAACATCCTCTAATCTTCGATCTCTATAATCGGCTAAATGCTTAGTCGAAAACCTTAATAGATTAACAGTAGAGATCTCATCTTCCAGGAGTTGATCTTTACGATACTCCTCATTCTTCCACTGCTTTTTCTTCTTATGCTTACCTTCACTAATGTAACGCTTAAACAAATCTCCTAATGTAACCTTACTAGCTTCAGAATAGTCAGAGGTATCCCCTCTATCAAACTTCGCTTCCATGGTTCTAGACCACTTCTTTGCTTCCGTTAATGTTGGAAAAGATTTACTAAAAATTCCGTAGCCTCTACGCTGAACAGTAACCAGATAAGATGTACTAAGTTTATGTTTTCGTTTTTTTATATATGCCATTCTCACTCTCTTTCTGAAAGTGAATATCGACACAGCCTCGACAGAGAGGTGCTAACTAATTATTTACTCGTGGAATTTGGCTTCTATTGGAGCGGGCGAAGGGATTCGAACCCTCGACTTCAACCTTGGCAAGGTTGCGCTCTACCCCTGAGCTACGCCCGCTTAATTTGCTTTTAGCATTAAAGCTTGTGATTGTCATTATTTCGAAGTGAAAGGCATATATTTATTTTTTCATAATATTGTTTTAATTTATTTAAAAAAGATTCTCTTTTTTCTTTGTCTAGTAGATCTTCATAAATAACTATAATTTTTCGTTTAGTAATTTTATTAGTTTTTGATAAAGCATACAAAAAAATATTTTATAATTTATTTCCAATAGTTTCTTATAATAAAATTAGACATATGTTCTTTTTGTATTTTTCCCTTACAAACAATTATTGATATATTTGTATCTAAATCCTCTTTTTCTTTAATATACTTAAAATAACGTACTTTATTCCCAGGAAAAAATTTATATTTTACATTTGAACTAAGTATAACTTCTTGATCGCCAAATGTTTTATGATTATCATAAAATAATTTATTTTTAGAATATTGAAACCAAATTTTATTTAACTCTTTATTATCTGTATTCCAAAATAACATAGAAGAGTTAATTTTATAATAAATGTTATTATTTAAGGATATAGGGTTACACAGAATATTTAGGTATTGATTTTGAACTATAAATTCATCAATGTTTTTTAGTATGATCATATCTAAATCTAGATATAAACAACAACCAGTTAATAAACCTGGTTTAAAAAGCAGACATTTATTCCACCATCCTTTTATTGATTTGTCTTTAAGATTTATAACTTTTATTTGTTTTAACAAGTTTTGGGAATTTTCTGTGAAGCAAATAAAATCAAAAGGAACTGTTAAGTATCTTTTAGCCATAAGATACAAAGTATTTACATAATCACTATCATACTTGTCTCCTTCTTTTACACAACAAACATTTATTTTAGGCATAATATATTTGTTCTTTAAAAAAATACTCAGGCATCTTTTATAACAATCTTGTTATTTCCTTAAGAATAAAATCCAGATCATCATTTACAATAAATGTTTTTTGATTTTTATACCATTCAGACTTCCCTTCATTAAGTTTCGAACAAGTAAAAATTTCACAATCAAATGGAGAAATTACTATACATTTTTTTCCTATGGATCCTGCAAGATCAATATTTACAGTTGGGGTAGTAACAACAGCATCCAAACAATGAATTAGAGATATAACGTCGTCAATTTGATTAAATAAATCTATTTCTTCGATCTCAATAATTGCATTATTGTTATCATTATTAAAAGATTTTAATTCAGAATTATTTCCATATTGTAGATTTACAAAACCAATATTTTTATTAGCGAGCAAAGGCTTTAAATCATTTAGCAAAAGGGATTTATTGCCGCTCTCAATATTAGAACTTTTCCAAGAGATGCCTACGAATTTTTTAAATTTATGCTTTGATAAGATTCCTCTATATTTATGTATTTTGTCTTTATTTGGTATCAAGAAAGGATCACCATCAAAATCATTAATATTTTTTCTAAAATACTGCCCAAGACTGCCTGAGAATAAAAATTTATATTTTTCTGCAACTAAGTCATTGATTCTGGAATAATTTTTATTGTTAATGGATTCAGAATTGTCAAAACTTCTTTCAAATATTTCCCTTAATCGTATATCATTTATGAATTTTACATTAACCTTTAAATCTAATAAGTTTTTATACACAGAACTAAACAATATCTGATCACCCAATCCTTGTTCAGCTACTATTGCTATTTTTTTTTCTTTTGAAAAGTCTATTGATGATACTAAATAATTTTTTATTAAATTACTTAGTTTATTTTCATATTTTTTTGTAAAAATCCTTTTTTCAAAAAATTGCCAAGCTAAGTGATATTTTTTCTGTTTTAGCAAAACATAGCCTTTGTTGTAATAATAATTATGATTATTAGGCTCTAATGAAATTGCCATATCATAATTTTTTATTGCAACATCAAGTCTAGAAACTCTTTTATATAGATTACCTAAATTATAATAAAAATTAGGGTTGTTTTTATTTATATCTATTGCTTTTAAAATTGATTTTTCAGAATTAATGTAATCTCCTATTATAAAATATGCGTATGACAAGTTATTTAAAACTACTTCATTATTTTTTTTAATAAATAAAATTTTCTTATAACATTCTATGGCTTTTAGTGGATCGCCATTATTAAGTTCATTAGTACCTTTTTTGAATAAGTTTGTAAGTTGATTCTTATTTAATTTTTCCATATTTATTAATTATGCTTTATTGTAATTTATGTATATCAAAAGCTATAATCATTCTCTCACTCTTCGATTTAAAAGATATTGTTTTGTGAAAAAGGGAAGAAGGAAATAAAACAAGATCACAAACCTTAGGCACAATAGTTATTGTCGGGATATTTTTTATTTTTTTAGGATAGTCATCCCCGTGAAGACTAAATTCTATTCCAGCTTCTTTTTTTTTTATATCAGAAGGTATTTTTAAATAAACTACACCACTCAACCAACCAGCCGGATGAATATGAGATGTGTTGTACCCTTCACTTTTAAGTATATTGCTCCAAATATTAAATTTGTATTTTTTTGGCCATTTTTGAATAAAGGTACAGTTCTTGTTTTTAAAATTTTCCTTATAATTTGAAATTTCGTTAACTAATATATTTTGTAACTTTGATAAAGATGTAATCCCCAATTGAGTTAAATTATATGCGGAACTACCTCCTACAGTTGTTTTCCCAAAAAGCTCCCATGTGAATTTTTTATCTGTAATTTCTCTAATTAATTCTTGTATTTCTAAATTACCATTTTCCATATTTTTTTTAATATTATTTTTTAGTATAAAGTCTAATGGCTTATTACAAAAAGGATAGATATTACTAATACCGAACTGATATGATATATATGCCGAAATTGCCGCTATTCGTCTATTGTCAGGGTCATTATTACTAATACTGCCAATCAATTTTTGATACTTTTTCTTTTTATTTAAGATAAAATAACATTCGAGTATTCTCGAGCTAGTCTTTTGGTGATTAGATAAGTCATAACAGGAAAGAGCCTTATTAATATCATTAATATTTTTATAGCATTCTCCTAAGTAATAATAAACCGATATAAGTTTTTTATTATGAACCAAACATTGATCGAAAAATTTTATAGCTTCTTGATATTTTTTAAGATTTAAATGAATCATTCCAAGATTTAAAAAAGCTTCGGCATAATCCTCTTTTAGCTCTATTGCTTTGTTTAATTCTTTGATTGCCTCCGAGTATTTTTTTTGAGTATAAAGTATAAAACCAATATTATTATAAGCTTCAGGAAAAGTATTATTGATCTTTGTTATCTCTTTGAAACACTTAAGCGCTTCTTCGGTTTTTCCTAAATTCTGGTAAACTGTACCCAAATTAATTTTTGCAGATATAAAATGAGGGTTAATTTTTAGAGCTTCAGAAAAATTACTTTGAGCGATCTTGTATTCTTTTTTTTTAAGAAATATTGTTCCTCTTAAGTTGAAAAGTATATCTGATGAAGGAAATTCAAGCAACAAGGATTTAACTTTATTTAGAGCTAATTCAAGATCACTATCTTTAACTAAAGATATAATTTCATTAATTGAATCATTATTTAAATTATTCACAATTTTTATATAACCTTATATCTTTAAAAAAAATTTTTCAATTACTGCGATTTTAATTTACAATATCACTCAATTTTTTTAATTCTTGCTTATAAATTTTCCATCTATTAATTGAATTTGAATAAATTTTTTTTCTTATTTGGTGGTCACTAGAAGTTCTTACAGGTCTTATAGTTTTGTGAAAGTTCATACATTTATTTTCCCATTTTAAATTGCAATAGTCCAATAATTTTTTTGTTTCTTTTTTTTGGTAATATATAAAATCTTCATATTCAATTTCATAAAAACAATCAGGTAAAATCTTTTTCCAATAATTCATAATATCAATATATAAATTAAAAAAAATACCAATCTCCGACAGTTTAAATGAATACTCATTTCCTTTTGCAAAAAAATTTTGTTGAAAAACTGAAAGACATGTGTCCATTGGATTGCGCTTACAGTGAACAATTATTGCGTTTGGTAGAATCAACTTAATTAAACCAAGCCATCTAAAATTTAATGGCAGTTTATTTATAATGTATTTTTTATCAGGAGATATTTCTTTAGTTTTTTTAATATAATAATTGCCAGCATTATAAAAATTTTTTTTGAAAAAAGTTTTAGAATCAAATAATTTTTTTTTATAAAGAAAAAATTTATTAATTGTATCATCAAGATAGGTTATTTCTCCAGCGCCAAATACCTTGGAATGACTTGCTAATACTTGTTCTATAAGAGATGTTCCAGATCTTGGCATGCCTACAATAAATATTGGTGACGTATCTTTTGCACCACAATTCTTAAATTTATTATTTACATATTTGTTAAATGTTCTTTTAATATTGTTGAAAAGACTTATGTTATTTTTAGATGAATATTTTATAGTTGAGCGCTTCAAAGAATTTGCTTTTTTATAATAATAAAAAGATTTCTTATGATCTTCTTTATCATTTAAAGCTTTTCCAAGAGCAAAATATAAGAATTCTTTTTTTTCTTCATTCAATTTTATAGATTTAGAGAGAATTAGAAGCTTTTTGAATTCCTCATTATTATCTTTATAGTTTAACAATTTACTTATGTTGAAATGTGCTTTTGTATTAGTTGGGTTACATTTAATGGCATGTGAAAAATTTTGTTTTGCATCTATAAAATTGCCATAAGCCATATTAATTAATCCTAAGTTATTGTAAGCTGCATCATGTTTGGAGTTAATTTTAATAGCATCTAAAATATTTTTTTTTGCCTTATCTAATGAACCTAAGTAATAATATAAATAACCTATGTTGCATGAAGAATCAGCATTCTTCTTCATAAGTATTGATTTATTGTAAAATTCAATAGCTTTATCATAATCCTCAAGCTCAGTTAAAATTAGACCTAGAAAATATAATGTTTCGGCATTGGGAGAAATTTTCAACGCTTTAAGAAAATAATTTTTTGCAGTTCTGTAATTTTTTAAATCTAAATTAATTACACCAAGATTATTTAATGCAACAGTGTTCAGAGGATTTATTTTTAATTCTTTATTAAAAAACTTCAATGCGGATTTTGCTCGATTAGTTTTAAGATGTATTAAACCCAAGCTAGCAAATAAATTATTTACAATTTTATTTTGTTTGATTAATAATTTGTAGCCTTTTTCCGCATTTATTAAATCGCCAGATTTTTGAAGTTTTAAATAATATTCAAAATTCATAGAAAGTTATTTTATTTTATTCAATTAATTTAAGTCTATAGAGATTTTTACTGTCTAGAGTTTTGTTTTTTGCATAAATTTTCGATAAAAAAATATTTTTTAAAATTCTTTTGTAATGAGCAGAATAATTTTTTCTACCTGATCCGATACTAGGATGATATCTTAAGATATCACTCAGATACTTTTGATCGATTTTTTTTATACTTATGTAATTATTAGTCATAAAATTTATTAATGTTTAAAAAATCTATAATTAGAAAAATAAAGAGGAAGTCCATAAGAATTAGCATATTTAATGGTTTTATTGTCGTTGATAGACCCCCTTGGTTGAATTATAGATTTACAATTATTTTTTATTAGTAATTTAAGATTGTCTGTAAACGGGAAGAATGCATCTGAAGCAGCCACAAAACCAACCTTCTTTGTATGATTACTAGCTTTCATAAGAGATAATTTAGTCGCATCGACTCTGCTCATTTGACCAGCTCCGATTCCAATAGTTTGTTTGTTTTTTGTAAGTACAATTGAGTTTGACTTAACATGTTTACATACCCTAAGTGAAAAAATTAAATCTTCTATTGTTTTTTTTGAAGCTTTTTTGTTACTTACGCAATAAATACTGTTAAAATTAATTTTAGTTAAATTCTTATCCTGAAATATATAACCGCCATTGATTGATTTTATATCTTGTTTTTTATCAATCAATAAATTTTTTATTTTAATTATTATTAATTTTTTCTTTTTGCTAAAAATTTTAAGCGCAGGTTTTGTAAAATCATTTGCAATAACAATTTCATAAAAATGATTAGATATTTGTTTTGCTAAATTTAAAGTAACCAATCTATTCAAAGCCACTATACCTCCAAATGCACTAATTGGATCTGCCAGACGAGCCTTTTTATATGCACTTAATATGCGCTTACATGATGATGCCCCGCAAGGATTATTGTGTTTTACAATTATGCACGTAGGTTCTTTAAATTCATTAAGGCAATTGATTGCTGAATCTATATCAAGAATATTGTTATAACTAATTTTTTTACCTTGCAAAACATTATCGAAAAATGTTTTTTTACTTTTGTTTTTGTAAAAAAATGATTTTTGATATGGATTTTCACCATATCTTAAGCTAATTTTTTTATGATTTCTTATCTTAAAATAACGACTTTTATTTTTGTCAAGCCAGTTTGATATAGCTAAATCATATTTAGCAGTAGTAGTATATGCCTTTCGTGCCATTTTTTTTCTAAAATCTAAAGTGGTAGATCCTAGATTACTATTCAATTCATTAATAAAACTTTTATAATCTTTAATATCACAGATTGTTGTGACATATTCGTGATTTTTTGAGGACGATCTAAGTAAAGCTGGCCCCCCGATATCAATCATTTCTATGCATTTTGAAAAATCTGAGGTTTTTTTTATAGTTTTTTCAAATGGATAAAGATTAACAATTAAAAAATCAATAACCGGAAATTTTAATTTATTAAAAGATTTAATATGTTCGATTATTTTTCTATTAAATAACAAGGATGCATGGATATTTGGATGGAGTGTTTTTACTCGACCATCTAAAATTTCTTTAAATTTTGTAACATTTGATACAGACTTGCAAGGAAATCCCAAAGATAAAATATGTTTGGCGGTTGAACCAGTAGAAATAATTTTAATATTGTTGTTAAAGAATGAACTACATAAATTTTTCAGACCATTCTTATTGTATACAGAAATTAGAGCAAATTTTTCTTTCATCATAAATTATGTTTTAGTAATAGACCAAAACTGTGTTTGTTTTGAAATATCGGAATAATTGGATATAACAATTTGTTTGGTTTGTTCTATTTTTTTTCCTTCTCTTATATAAATACTATCTTCAAGTGTTAAACTTGTTTTGGATGTAAAAATCCAAGATTGGCCCCCTTTTGTCTTAATTAACACATTTTTATTATTATTAGTAAGCAAACAAGAACAATTAGGAGTTAAGTGAAATCTAACATTATAAAGAATTTTTTTATTATGTAATTTTGTTGTAATTATCGTGTCTTCACCCTCAATTTTGTTAAATTTTTTATAAATCTTAATTTTTCTTTTGATAATTTTGTTAAAGTTTTTAATATATCCATCATGACTTCCAGACCAAATTAAACTGTCTTCGTTCTCATTATTTTCAAAAATAATATTTCTAGGTATTCTTTTATATGATTTTTTTTCAACCAACTCGCTTATATTTGTATTTGCAACAATAATAGTTGAATGAGCAGCACTACATCTAAAATAATCTGGTCTTTTTACAAATCTTTTTTCTATTGATCCACAATTAGTAATAATTTTTTCATTATCACAACTAAATTCAAAACTTAAAGTACTTGCATGAAGATTTTGGTTAATTTCTTTATTTGAAGGTTTAACAACATCAAAAAATATTTTTAATTGATTATTTGAATAAACAGCAATTCCGTTATTGATGTTTTCAAGATTTTTTAATTTAATGTCTTTTGTTAGATTAATTATTTTGATTATATTATTATAATTTGCGCTATTTGATCCATTAAACAGAGCAATAGAATTATCTTTGTGTATTAAATTTCCAAGAACAGATGTCATATTGAAAATTTGATATTGAATTGAGTCAGGAACTTTTATTTCAAAAAACAAAAATATATTATTAATTTCATGTAAATTATTAATAAATTCAGCCTGATACGAGGGGTTATGAGATCTATGAAAACCATTGTTATCAATTTGTGCTCGCATTTGTTCTTTTAGCAAATAAATTATATTACTAATATTTTTATTATGTATCAATTTAAAAAGTAAAAGTATTTTTATAATTTCAATTGAAATATTTTTTTTTGAGACTCTAAACTTGTTTAATAAGTCTAAAATTAGAAAATGCTCTAATATGATTTTCCTAAATAATTTTTTTTCATTATTGGTTGAAGATATCGCATAAAAATCATAGTTATAAATTAGATTAATTAATCTTTTGCTTGTGAATATATCATTCCAAACAAAAGTTTTTTTTGAATATCTTTTATTATGCCAATTGATAATTTGTTTTTTTGCTATTAGAACACACTCTGTGCCGCCCAATTTTTTTGCAGCTATAAGCCAATCAAAACTATGATAAGTTTTACTTTCTTCTTCATAAAATTTAGAATTAAAATATTTTTTTGAAAAAAAAATTTTTTTTAAAAATAATAAATCCTCAAATATAATGTTTTTGAAATCATAGTTATAGTTTTTTTCAATAAATTCTTTCTCTCTAATTTTTAAAATAATACTATTTAGTAAAAAAAATCTGTAAATATAAAATAAAAAATATTTAATCATTTTTTTGTAATTTTGCTGCAAAAAAACCATCTATGAAAAATTTATTTCTAAAATTTGTTGGATGAGTTTTAAAAAATCCTTTTTCATTTATTAGTTCATTAATATCATGATTTTTAGAAAAAAATTTTTTCAAACTAAAATTTTTGTTATTATATAAAAATCTTTCAATCTGATTTTCCCCTTCAATATTTAAAAAAGAGCAAACCATATAAATAATAATACCATTATTCTTTACTAAATTTTTTGCCTTATTAAGAAACTTGTATTGAATTGAAGTAATGTATTGAAAATTAGGAGAGGAATGTCTGTAAAAAATTTCAGGATTTCTTCTGATTGTACCAATTGAAGAACAAGGTGCATCAATTATAACAATATCAAACTTATTTCTCGAATTTATTTTTAAACTATCTTTATTTATTATTTCATTTTGAAAATTCAAACGGCGAAGATTTTCTTTCATTATCGACACTTTATTTTTATTTTTATCGTAAGAAATTACTTCAGCATTATCACAAATCAATTGAATAGTTTTTCCCCCAGGAGCGGCACACATATCCAGTACCTTTTTTGAATTTTTTTCATCTAATAAAAACAACGGCATCATAGAAGAAAAATCTTGAATCCACCAAACACCCTCTCTGTATTTTGGTAAATTTTCAATTTTTGTGGTTTTTTTTATAATAAGCGAGTTCTTAGTTGTTCTAATGCTTGGCAACTTAAACTTATCAAGATCTTTTGAGGTTTTAAAAACTAAATGAATATCAGGCTCATTTTTTATAGTTTTAACAAAATTGGTCTTTTGTTTTTCATTCCAGTTTTTAGTTTGATCTATAAACCATTGAGGTAGCATTGAAAAAGAGACCTTTATTTTAGAAAGTTTTTTTTTGTTACGAGCTATGTTTCTTAATAAACCATTGATAAAAGCAGGATAAATTTTTAAGAATTTTTTATTTTTTGCAATTTCAACTGAAGAATTAATTACAGCATAATCCTTAAAATTTAGAAAAACAATCTGGGCTATACTACTTAATATAAGAAAATAACTGTTACTGTTTTTATTAATTTTTTTTACGTATATCTTTAAGATCTTATCTATTTCTAGATTATATCTCATACTAGTCAAAACTACATTTTGTATTAGTTTAATGTCACTTGAACTAATCTTTTTATTTTTTATTATTTTTAAATATATAGAGTCATAATTTATTTTCTCATTTTTTAATGATTTTAAAATTTGAAAAGTTATATATCTTGAAATCAAACCTTTTTGCATAATTTTCTAAATAGAATAATCTGATATTTTAATAAAGTAATCTTTTTATTGACAATCCAGCAGGTTGTTAGAATAATATCATTTTTAATATGATTACAAACCTAATTAATAACAATTTATCAAATTAATGCGTGGAAATTTAGAAACTATAGTAGGTGCAATGTTTGCAGGTAAAACTAGCGAACTTTTAAAGAGAATTTTATGGGCAGAACATCAAGGGAAAAAAATATTAGTTTTAAAACATAGAATTGATAATCGTTACTCAGAAAAATTAATTTCAACACATAATAATTTAAGTCACGAATGTTATGCAATGGACGACTGGAAAGATGTTCATTCACATTATGATTTTAGTAATAAAAAATATGATGTAATTTTTTTGGATGAAATTCAGTTTATGGATGCTGATGAAACAATATTAAATGTTGAAAAGTTTTTACAAATTGGTATTGATGTAGTTTGTGCCGGATTAGATCAAGATTCACGTGGCAAGCCTTGGGAAACATCATCATATTTGCTAGCTCTTGCAGATAAAATTACGAAAATTTATGGGTTTTGTAATGTATGCGGTATAGAAGCTACCAAAACATATAGAAAAATTGAGGGAGGGGACAGAACTCAGGTTGGCGCCTCAAATATTTATGAACCCAGATGTTTGAAACATTGGGAACCAAGATAATTAATAGATATGCAAATTTAACTGTAAGAAAAATAATTCATATATTTTTTACAATATTTACTAATTTCATTTATTTCATTATCTCTTAAAGTATTTTTATATTCGTTGATTTTTTTAGTAGTGATATTATGTCCCCATAACTCTGATTGGTAGGCTTTTTTGTTGTTAGATGCATAAACATCTTTGGATCTTTCCCAGATGTTTTCAGTATTTTTGTATAATTTTTTGTTAAAAAATTTTACTGAAAAGATGTTTAGTTGTTTAAGAGGATCCGTAACAAAATCTTCATATTTAATTGTATGAATTTTTTTTGAAACAAAATCTTCAAACTTAGGCTCAAGATATAAACGGTAAGAGATATTTATTTTATTACATAAAAGACTTAAATTATAAGGAAAGTGAGGCTCAATATTTTCATCTTTCTGTTTTTTTCCAACTCTAAGCATAGAAGAAATTATATCTCTCGGATCTCTTACAATCATTATATAATTTCCCCCTGGGAAGAAATCATATAAAACATTCATATTGGGTGTGAGTTTCATACTTTTTATGATTAAATTATCTACAGAGTATTTTTTAAGTAAGTTATCATAAAAAATTTTAATACACTGCTGAAAATATAATTTTATATCTTTATTTGTTTTATATATAGTTTTTTTCTATGTCAGCTTTTCTTAATAGCTGCTTATAATATAAATGAGATAAATCTGATGCAAAATGACTTTCTGGAAGAGCAGGATTAAAAATATCATTCGAACAAAGTGCATTATATATAATTGTTGAACCAGAACGAGGTGAACTTACTAGATTAAATATTTTTTTCACAAAAATTTATATTATTTGTTTAATCTATTTTTTACTAAATCTTGTACAACACTTGGATCAGATAAAGTAGTTGTATCTCCCAATTGATCGGGTTCGTTAGCTGCTATTTTTCTTAATATTCGCCGCATTATTTTTCCTGACCTTGTTTTGGGTAGACCTGAACTAAAATGAATAAAATCAGGAGTTGCTATTGGCCCTATTTGTTTACGAACCCATTTGCTTAAATCCTTTTCCAAAGTATCAGTTATATTTTCTCCAATATTTAGGGTTACATAACAATACAAGCCATTACCTTTAATATCGTGGGGATATCCAACTACCGCAGCTTCAGCAACTTTTGGATGAGCAACAAAAGCACTTTCAATTTCTGCAGTGCCTAAATTATGTCCCGACACAATAATTACATCATCAACTCTTCCTGTAATCCAGTAATATCCATCTTTGTCTCTTCTACATCCGTCTCCAGTAAAATATTTTCCATTATACTGAGAGAAATATGTTTCAATAAATCTTTGATGATTTCCATAAACAGTTCTCATTTGTCCTGGCCAAGAATCAGCAATACATAATCTTCCCTCGCATTCTCCATCTAAAATTAATCCTTTTTCATTTACAATAATTGGCCGAATACCATAGAAAGGTTTTGCTGCTGATCCAGGCTTCAATTCCATTGCGCCTGTTTGTGGAGAGATTAAGATTCCTCCTGTCTCAGTTTGCCACCATGTATCAACTATTGGACATTTTCCATTACCAGGAACATTATAGTACCATAACCACGCTTCTGGATTAATGGGTTCTCCAACAGTACCAAGTAGTTTTAATGAGCTTCTTTTTGTTTTTTTAACAGGCTCATCTCCTTCACGCATTAATGAGCGTATTGCTGTTGGAGCTGTGTAAAATATATTAACCTTGTGCTTATCAACAACCTGCCAAAATCTTGATGGATCAGGAAAATTAGGAATACCTTCAAACATTAATGTTGTAGCACTATTTGAAAGTGGTCCGTAAATAATATAGCTATGGCCTGTTATCCAACCAATATCTGCAGTGCACCAATAAATGTCATCTTTTTTATAGTTAAATATGTATTCATGAGTTATGGATGCATAAACTAGGTAGCCGCCTGTTGTGTGAAGAACGCCCTTGGGTTTCCCAGTTGATCCAGATGTATATAATATGAACAAGGGATCTTCGGCTGACATTTCTTCAGGTTCACAAATTATATCAGCAGAAGAAATTTCATCATCCAAGTATAAATCTCTTGATTTAACCCAATTAACTTTATTTCCAGTTCTTTTTATTACTAGACATTTTTTTACATCAGGGCATTTTTTCAACGCAGTATCAACAATCTTCTTGAGAGGAATAATTTTACCCCCACGAATTCCTTCATCGGCCGTGATAACATATTCAGATTTACAATCTTGAATTCGTCCGGCAATTGAGTCAGCTGAAAATCCACCAAAGATAATTGAGTGTATCGCACCAATTCTTGAACAAGCCAACATCATATAGGCAAGCTCAGGTATCATTGTTAAATAAATGGTGACCCTGTCGCCCTTTTTAACACCAATTTTCTTTAGAACATTGGCAGCCTTACATACATTTTCTAACAATTCCTTATATGTAATTTTCTTTGATGTTTTTGGATCATCGCCTTCCCATATGATTGCAACTTTATCAGGAGTATTTAATGCATGTCTATCAATGCAATTATAGGAAACATTCAAGCTGCCATCGTAGTACCATTTAATGACAACATCTTTGGAGCTATATTTAACATCCTTAATTTTTGAAAAAGGTTTTATCCAGTCTATCCTTTTTCCGTGCTCCCTCCAGAATTCTTCATTTTTATTAATTGATTTATCATATAACAAAGCGTAATCGTTTTTATTTACCTTTGCGTTTTGAATCCAATTTTCTCTTATCTTTATTTTTTCAGTCATACCTCAAGCACTTATATTCCAAGTAATTGATTAATGAAATATAATAAATATTATTTCATATATTCAAAATATTTTTTTCATCGTTATGAAATTCTCAACAATATTGTTATATGCCCCCTAATTCACATATTAAATTCCAAGATATTTTGTCTATTGGCATTACAGATAGTCTGCCTTGCTTAACTAAGGCTAAGTGTGATAATTTTTTTTCTTTTTTTATTTGTTTAAGAGTTATGGGATTATTTAATGATTTTTTTGTTTTTACATCTACAGCAACAAACTTTTTCATTTTATCCGTTGGATCTGTGTAATGTTCTTTTATGACAGATACAATACCAACTATCCTTTTTTCATTAACTGAGTGATAAAAAAAACACAGATCATTTACCCGCATACTCATTAAATTTCTTCTTGCTTGATAATTTCTCACACCATCCCATATGGTGATCTTTTCTTTAATTTGGTCATCCCATGACCATGTGTTTGGCTCTGATTTAAGTAGCCAATATTTCATAGACTGCCCGATTCTATAATTGACAGCCTTGGATTCGCTTTAAAATTGAATAAATGATCGGGTTTTATCTTGTGTTTATATTTTTGCAGTCCAACTAATGCAATCATTGCTGCATTATCGCCGCAAATTTCAATTGGTGGATAAACTATATTATATTTATTTATTTTATCATTGTTCAATAAGGAATTTCTCAAAGCTTTATTTTTTGCAACACCGCCCACTATTGATATATCTGCAATATTTATATTCTTATTTTTTAACATTTTAATTGTTCTTTCAATTTTATTGATAATAATTTCTATTATTTTATTTTGAAAAGAAGCGGCCATATCCTCTTGAAACTTTTGAGTAATTTTTGTTTGATTTTTTACGATTAAATTCACGGCAGTTTTAATACCAGAAAAAGAAAAACTCATATTTTTTTTATTTTTTAATGGGTGGGGCAAGTCATAAGCATCAAATTTTCCTTTTTGTGCAAATTTTTCTATTTCAGGTCCTCCCGGGTATGAAAGGCCTAGTAGTTTAGCCACCTTATCAAAAGACTCCCCCACAGCGTCATCAACAGTTTCGCCTAATAGCTCGTAATCATTTGGTTTTTTTATAAAATATATTTGAGTATGCCCACCTGTTAAAAGAATAGAAAGATTTGGAAATTTCAATATATTATTGAAAGTCGGAGATAATAAATGACCCTCAAGATGATTTACTGGATAAAAAGGTTTATTGATTCCAATTGCCATAGATTTTGCGATAGTTGATCCTACTAACAAACCCCCAATAAGCCCAGGTCCACAAGTTGCACAAAAAATATCTATATCATTTAGGTTTAATTTTGCTTGCTTGAAAGACAAGGGGATAATTCTTTGGAGAATTTGTAAATGAGCTCTAGAAGCGATTTCAGGCACAACACCTCCAAATTTATTGTGGACTTGCTGATTTTCTATAATTTGGTTTAGAATTTTTCCATCACTATCTATAATGGCAACTGAAGTTTCATCACAAGACGTTTCAATTGAAAATGCAAGGGCCATAAATTTCTATAAATTTTATACTGTGAAACATACTTAGAAAAATGATAAACTCAATAACAAATGAATAACGGCTTTTTAAATAATTTTTACCTTCTTACCAAATTAACGACTACCCTTATATTGTTTTTTGCTGTTTTGTTTCTCGGATATCTTTTGGTTAAATCATATAAAGTAAATAATGAAGAAAGTCATATAATAACTATTGATAATAAAATAAACGCACTATCACAATCAATTGAGAATTATTCTCAAAAGCTAATTTCAATTAATCAAAAAGTATCTAATAATGAAAAATCTTTAAGCCTTTTAAATGAAACATTCGATAATAATTTTGTGGATGTTATACTTGATGAGTTTTTAAAGAAAAATCAAAACTTACAAGATCAGATCACAAATCTAGGCAATTCAATTAATTCTTCTGAAGATAGAATTATTAAACATAATGAAAATAAAGGTGCGAATAACACTGTTTCTAACTTGGTTAATTTAATAATACTTAAATATGAAAACGGCTCAAATATAAATGCTGAGTTACTATTATTACAAAATCAAACTTACGATGATTCTAAAAAAGCTTATTTAGAGAAACTTTTTATTTTGTCTGATCAAAAATTTATTGGAATCATTAATTTACAGAATCAATTTGAGATATTAATGAGAGAATATCTCAATGATTATTATAAAAAGAAGAACAACAACCTATTTATAAATTACTTAATAAATTTTTTTTATATTGAGCCAAACTATAATTCTAATTTTAAGAATGAGATCCTTAAAAGATTTTCTATGATAAAAAATAAATTATATGAAAAAGACATTAAGATCTCTTTAGAATATTTATCTTTAATTGACGATAGTGATATTTATTTTAATAGTTGGATTGAAGAAGCAAAAAACTACATTGATTTTAATGAAAATATAAGTTTTTTTTACAATAGCTAATGATAAAATTATTTTTTATATTTATCCAATTAACAATTTTAGTAATAATTGGTAGTTTAATAATTGATTATTCATTTCCAGTTTCAATAACTTTCGATGAAATTATTATTTTTACCTCAACCTCTTTTCTAATTTTCTCGGTAATTTTAATTATTTTTTTTGTTATTTTAGTTTTGAGAATTAGTTTTTTTTTCAAGTATCGAATTTTTAAATTTGGATTAAGTAGACAAAAAAATAATTATGAAAAAGGTTATCACGCTTTTACTCAAGGAATGATTGCTCTTACGAACAAAGATTATAAAAAAGCAATTCAAGAAAACAAAAAAGTTTCTTATTATATTAAAGACAAATCTCTGAATTTACTGCTAAAATCTGAAACTCTCAAAGTAGAAAAAAAATTTGTTGAGTTAGAAAAAGTTTATGAAGAAATGTTAAAAAATGAAAATACTAAAATTTTAGGACTCAAAGGCTTGATGAAACAAAATTTGTATGCTCAGGATTATCATCACGCGTTTATTTATGGGGAGAAACTTTTTAACCTAAATCATCAAATAGATAAAATTTATGACACTCTTGTTAAAATAATAAGCAAGACTAATAATTGGCATAAGCTCATTCAAATAAATGAAAAAGCTTTTCAATTTAGATTGATCGACAAAGAAACTTACTCAATTAATAAGTCAATTGCTTTATATGAGATATCAATAATAAAAAAACAATCTGCACTGAAAGACTCAATTAATTTGATAGAAAAAGCTTTAAAGTTAAGGGAGTATTTTCCCCCATATGTTGGCCATTACGTTGAGCTTTTGATTGAAAATAATAATTTATTAAAGGCGAAAAAATATCTGTATAAATCGTGGCGTCATTTTCCCCATCCTGATTATAGGTCATTGATAAAATTACTTTCAATAAAAATGAAAGTGTCTTATTCTTGGTTAGCAGATTATATTACTAGCAATACGAGAAGTTTGCCGCAGTCTAAGATTTTGATGGCTGAATCATTAATTGATAAACAAAAATGGACTGAAGCAAAGAATCATCTTAGCTCTCTTTTAGAACATAAGCCCTCAAGAGAAGTATGTTTGTTAATGTCAATAATAGAGACAGGAGAAACGAATGATCCTCAAAAAATTAATGCCTGGGTGTCCCGATCTAACTTTGGCGAGCCTAACAATGTATGGATTTGCCGTTTCAGTAATATTTCTGAAGAAAAATGGGCATCAGTTTCAAAAGAAGGATATTTTAATTCCCTTGTTTGGAAAAAACCAGCATCATTGACTGAGCCAACCTCTTCTGGGATTGAATCAAATATAATTAAATATATAAACAATTAATGGTTATTGACAAACCTACTTTTTTTATCGGATATGATTCAAAGGAAGATATTGCTTATAGAGTATGCAAACAATCATTAATAAAAAATTCTTCAATAAAAATTAATATCCTTTCATTAAAATTACATGAACTAATTTCGAAAGGCTGTTATAAAAGATATAAAAGAGACCCCTTAGCTTCAACAGAATTTACCTATTCTCGTTTTCTAGTTCCGCATTTAATGGGATTTAAAGGATGGGCGGTTTTTTGTGATTGTGATTTCCTTTTTTTAGAAGATGTTTCTAAGTTATTTAAAACACTATCCAATGATAAAGCTGTTTATTGTGTGCAACATGACTATAAGCCAAAAGAAAAGTTTAAAATGGACGGGCAGCAACAAACCCTTTACCCAAGAAAAAATTGGTCTAGTTTCATTGTTTTTAACTGCGCTCATCCGAGTAATAGAGAGTTAAATATGGAAACTGTTAATTCGCAATCCGGCTCCTATTTACATCAGTTTAAATGGTTAAAAGATAGTGAAATAGGGGCAATTGATGAAAGATGGAATTGGTTAGAAGGCTGGACATCAAATTATAGTAATAAAAAGCCGTTCGCCGTCCATTATACCCGAGGCGGACCATGGTTTGAAGAATGGCAACACGTTGAATTTGCTAAAGAATGGGTTAATGAAAGAGATTTATATATAAAAAATAAATTCAATTAATAAATTTATGAGTTTATTTTCTAAAATATTTGAAAATATTTATCAAAAAAAAATTTGGACTGATCCTAATTTAAAAAATCCCCCCTCATATTCAGGCCCTGGTAGTTATCCAAGAAATGCGGAAGTATATTTAAAATTTCTTAAATTATTCATTGATCAAAATAATATTACTAGCGTCGTTGATTATGGATGCGGAGATTTAGGATTATATAATAATTTTTCTTGGACCAATATTAACTATCTAGGTATAGATGTTTCGTCAGAGGCCATAAGACTGGCAAAACTTTTGTGTAAGCAGAAAGTTAAATTGCTTTGTCAAGATACATTTGACCTTCCTCCGGCAGATTTATTAATAGTGAAAGATGTATTCGGACACTGGGAAGGAAAAAAGAATGATGTTGTTGGACTTGGTGATAAATTGTATTTAATATCTGATTTTTTAGAAAAAAATATTAACAAATTTAAATTCATTTTAATATGTGATGGAATAGAGGGAATAATTGAAAAATATTTTCCAACAAATTTTAAATTTAAAAAATACTACGTAGATTTTTCGAATAAAAAGAAAATTCTATATTTCTCAAAAAAAAGTACAGAACATCCTATTTGATCAAAATTTAATCAAAACAGTTTAGATAATAAAATAATGAATTTTTTTTCTAAACAATTATAAAATATCTACATAAATTAAATTCAATTAATAAATTTAATAATTTCTTTCTTTATGTTTTGAATAGCATTTTTGTTATTGAATAATTTAATGCTATTATACCATGGTGTTCTTTCGTTTTTTTGATTCCAATAATGAAAAGTGGCGTGATTTGGGGGCTTAATCAAAAATGTAGGCACTCCAACAGCCCCCGCTAAATGAGCTGTACTGTTACTGACTGTAACAAATAAGTTCAAGTTTTTTAATAATGCACAAATTGATTCAAAATCATTAAATAAATCAAGTTTATTGATAGTAGTTATTTTAATATTTTCATTATTTTGAAAATTTTCAAGCTCATCGTGTGTTTCACCGTACTGAAGATTGATAAATTTAACATTTGGAATTTTGAATATTGGCTTTAACTCTTCAAGATTTATTGTCTTATCTTCACTGTATCTTGCTTTTTGACTTTTCCAAGAAATTCCAATTTTTTTTTCTTTTCCCAAGTCATCTAAAATTTTTTTAATTTCAGTTACTTTGTTTAATTCTGGTTTTAAAAAATTTTTTCCAGTAAAATTTCTAATATCATTTCTGAATAATTTGCCTAGACTTCCTGCGAAAGTGACATTATTGAAATTAGTTAAATCTTTTTCTTTTCGAGTAAAAGTACCAAAAGGGAAAAAAATGTTTTCACTTTTTATGTTTAATGATCTTTCAAATAATGTAATAAGCCTCTTATCTGATTCAAAGCATGTGTTTGGATATTTTTTTAGCATATCTTCATACATAGATGCGTAAAGTATTTCATCTCCAATACCCTGTTCTCTAACTACAAGGATTTTATCTTCTTTTAATAATTTTTTGTTATTTGAGAGTTTTTTTCTCATATTATACATATCCCCATCTTTTGCATAAAAGGAACCAAGTTTAAGCCTTCCCTCAAAAAGTTTCCAAGCCTCTTTATATCTTCCTTGTTTTAATAAAAGCATAGAATAGGCTTTGTGTAATCCTTCACTATTGGGATTTATTGCATAAGATTTTTTGTAATATTCTTCCGCCTTATCCTCATTATTCAAATTGGTATAGGCTATACCTGTATTAAATAATATACTGTTATTCTTAGGATCAAATTTTAAGGCTTCAAAATAATAATCTAGCGCTTTATTATAGTCACCCTTATCAATAAAATAATTAGCTAAGTTATTTTTTACCTCAAGTGACTTTGGATTTAAAGTCAATGCCTTACTAAATGCTTCAAATGATTTTTTACGCTTATGAAGCAAAGTGTAACAGTGACCCAAGTTGTTATAAGATGAAAAATATTTTGGATTGATTTCAATTGCACGAATAAAGGTATTTTTTGCTTCCTTTAATCTTTTTAAAGAAATTAAGATTAAACCAAGCGTGTTAAGAGCTATATGATCATTTTGATTTTGTTTAAGGGCTGATACTATATATTCAAAAGCTTCATCTGGTTTTTGCAAATAATTTAATATTAAAGCTTTATCTCTTTGAGCAGGATAAAAGTTCTTTTTTATTTCTAAGACTTCATTCACATATTGATGTGCTTGTTTATATAATTTTTTGTCTAGATACAAAATGTATAAATTGAATCTTGATTCCCAATGACTCTTGTCATTCATGATTACCTGTTTATAATTTTTTATAGCCAGATCTTCTTTGTTGGTTTCATCACACATTATAGCAAAATTGAATCTCGCTACGTCATCATTTGGATTATTTTTAAGATAATTTTCTTGTTTCTTAAAAGCTTTAGATTTATCTCCGCTTTTAAACTCATCTAATATTTGAGTAAAATTTTTTTGATAATTATCTGACATTATAAACCCGGCATATTTGCCGGGATATTAATATTAATTAAATACTATTAAAAGTTGTTTATCGTCGCTGACCAAACAATCTAAGGAGCATGATAAATAGATTAATGAAATCAAGATAAAGTGTTAAGGCACCCATAATTGCTTTTTTACCACTTAGTGTTTCGGAGTCAGAAGCGTAGTACATATTTTTAATTTTTTGGGTGTCATAAGCCGTCAATCCAATGAATATTAACACACCTATAATTGATATAGCAAAATACATTGCCGGACTTTTCATAAATATATTAACAACACTAGCAATTATTATGCCAATTAGGCCCATTATTAAAAAACCTCCAAAAGCAGTTAAGTCTTTTTTTGTCGTATAACCATATAAACTCATTGCAGCAAAAGTTGCAGAGGATATAAAAAATACTCTGGTGATCGAAGCTCCTGTATAAACAATAAATATAGAGGCCAATGAGAGACCCATTAAAGTAGAGAAAATCCAAAACGTTAACTGTGCTGAAGAAAGACTCATTTTATTTATTTTAAAACTAAAATAGAAGACAAGTCCTAAGGGTGCTAGCATTACAATCCATTGCAATGGAGAGTTGAATAGTGCATTACCTATTTCTGTTAAAGCAACTATTTGTCCAAGGTCATTTGTTACTATAGAGGCTTTGCCAAAGAAGAATGCAACTAAACCCGTTAGTAAAAGTGCAGTTGTCATATAATTATATACTTTAAGCATATACGCTCTTAAGCCTGCATCAATAACCGCACCTTCGGTAGCGCGTGTATACGATCTTTGTTCTAAAGCCATAAAATCTCCTTTTAATTATTACTAATATCGCTATAAATTTGATATTTTCAAGATAATTTCAAAAAAAAATGAAATATAGAAAATTAGGCACAACGGGTTTAGATGTAAGCGTAATCTGTCTTGGTACTATGACATTTGGGGAACAAAATAGCCAAATTGATGGTTTTCAACAAATGGACTACGCGGATGATCGAGGTATTAATTTTATTGATACAGCGGAAACATATCCGATAATGCCTAGAAAAGAAACTTATGGGAGAACTGAAAAAATTATTGGTAATTGGCTTAAAGATAGAGGAAATAGAGATAAAATTATTATAGCATCAAAAATAGCATCCAAGTCAACTGGCCTTGAATGGATTAGAGAAGGTAGTAAAAATCTTGGCTTTGATAAAAAAAATCTGAATAAAGCAGTTGATGATAGTCTTAAAAGACTCCAAACGGACTACATTGATCTTTATCAATTACATTGGCCTGAAAGAAAAGTTCCTCTTTTTGGTCAACTTGATTTTGAATATGATCCAAATGACAATAAATGGAACGCATTAAAAAAAGTTTTAGAAAATTTAAAAGAATTAATAAAAGTGGGGAAGATAAGATACGTTGGACTATCTAATGAGACGCCATGGGGGACAATGAAATTTTTAGAGATTGCGAAACAAATAAATTTACCGCGAATGATGTCGATACAAAACGCTTATAATTTGGTTAATCGTGTTTTTGATATTGCAAATTCTGAAGTTGCAATAAATGAACAGTGCGGTTTACTAGCTTACTCCCCAATAGCAGGAGGCAGATTAAGTGGGAAATATATTAATAATCAACATCCAAAAAATGCACGCTACACTCTTTGGCCAGCTAGATTCTCAAGACATCGTACGAAGAGAGGAGAAATTGCTATAAAGAAATATGTTAAATTGGCGAAAAAATATAACATAGCCCCATCAACCTTTTCTAATGCTTTCGTAAATGATAGACCGTTTGTTACGAGCAATATTATTGGTGCGACAACAATGGATCAACTAAAAGAAAATATTGATAGTATTAATATAACTTTGTCTAAAGAAATTCTGGAAGAAATTGAAAACATACACTTATTTGACCCTAATCCATGTGTTTAGGGAATTATTAAATTAATTCAATACATTATAATTATCTTTTATCCTGTTTGAATCAGTTGATTTATCAAGGCCCTCTTTCAGAGCGTTAAATCCTTTGTTCATTAAATGTAATCTAAAAAAAACATCTAAGTTTTTTATTGATTCATTGTCCTTTGTTTTTTTAAAAAATTGAAAATCTTTGTTAATTTTTTTTCCATCCCATAAATTAGAATTTAAAAAACTGTTTTCAGAATAAATTTTATTTGTATATTTAATATATTCTTCGTTATATAAATTTTTAATACTTGGAAGTCCTTGTTTTCTATTATCATTATTTATTGAAGGTGATAAAATATCATTAAAAGAATCTCTGAGTATTGACTTGTTTTTCCCGTTTTTAATTTTAAATGAAGTCGGCAAAGCCAATGCATATTGAAAGAAATTCCAATCCATAAATGGCGATCTTATTTCAACCGAACTAGCCATTGATGTTTTATCCCATTTGTTTAAAAGCCATTGAAGACCTCCATAATTTGCTTCAGCTATCATAAATTGCTGTCCGAACTCAAAACCTTTAAGGTCTTCTAAATCATTTAAAAAAAATTCAGGAATAAGATCAATTTTCTTGCTCTCAATGTATTTTTTTTGATTAATATTAAATGAAATTGTCGGATACATTAATTTTAATAGATTCAAGTCATATTTAGTAATATTTTTTACAAAATTATATTTTTCTATATTCATTTCTATAAATTTATTTCCTGCAATATTATTTAAAGTTTGATAAGTTCCAGCAATAGAATTGTGATAATCAAAAATGAAGTTAACTATATTTCTGGGATATCCACCAAGGCATTCGTCAGCTCCATGGCCGTCAATACTAACCTTAAATCCATTTTGATTTTGGTTTTTGTAAATTTGTATTTGACTAAAATAAGTAGAAGTTGATTCTAAAACTGTGAACAAATTAGATAATTGATCTGGCTTGTATTTTATATCCTTTATTATTTTGGGTTTTCTTTTGTAATAATTGCATAATTCTAACGCATTTTCATATGCAATATTATTATCTTTAAATACGAAAGGATCAAGATTAAGATTATTATCGTCAGAATATTTGTTTAAAATTGAAAAAATTATACCTGAATCGATTCCTCCACTTAAAGAAGTTGAAATTTTTGTATCCGAAATTAACCTAATTCTCGTTGAATCATAAAGTAGTTCATTAATTATTTTCTTTGATTTTTGATAATTTAAATCAACTCTTGGTAGATTATCTATACTTCGCCACCATCGATGTTTAGATATTTTAAAATTTTCTAAATCAATTTTTAAAATGTGACCAGGAGGGAGAATATTAAGATTATGATATCTAGTTGTAAAAAATTTTTCTATCTCTTTATTTCCTATCAATAATTTATTGGGATCTAATTGTATGTTCGTTGAAGAAGCTAATATGCCTTTTATTTCTGAGGAGAATATGAATTTTTCTAAATTACTAAAATAATAGCATGGCTTAACACCGTACCTATCCCTTGAAATTATAATCTCTTTTTTTTGAGTATCAAGTATAGCCAATGACCACATCCCATTAAATTTTTTAAAACATTCCTCCCCCCATTCATAAAAAGCTTTCAAAATAACTTCAGTATCAGTTTCAGAAAAAAACTTATGACCATATCTTTTTAGTTCTTCTCTAATGGTTTTGAAATTGTAAATTTCTCCATTGTAGGTTATCCAAAATCTTTCATCACAAGTCATCGGCTGTTTACCTTTTGGGGAGAGATCCAAAATTGACAATCTTACATGGCCAAGTATTGAGTTCTCAAAACTCATTATTCCTTCATCATCAGGGCCGCGATGTTTTATCGCCTGATTCATGATATAAATTTCATGCTTGTTTGGTTTTTTATCTTTGTAAATTATTCCGTTTATTCCACACATATTTATTTGTTATTATATTTAAAAAAAATTGTTATAACATTATTTTAGCAGTAATTTTACCTATCGTTTTTTTTGCGTGATTATATAATATTTGTTCGGTCCATCTTATCAAATTTCTTTTTTCATCGCTTGATAATAATTTAAGTTTAATAAATATTTTCATAGCTAAGGGAGGTATAGCTCTTTCGTTGCCATCTTCGATTTTTATAACTCCACCAATATTTTTTGAAGTATCAGCAAATAATAAAACACCTTCAGCCCCCCCTTTGCAAAAAATTCTGCCTTTAGTATGTTTTATTACTTCACTATCAAAACGTTTTTTTCCGCCAATAAGTAAGGGGTATTTAGCTATCGCGTTTAAGAGTGTGCAAATAGCTTTGGAGTACTCATTTTTTGTGTTTCTCTTATTGACAAGATTAATAATCGCGTTTGTTAAATTATCAATTGAAAACGCATATTGTGGCGCATTGCAACCATCGATTCCTATACATTTTTGTTTAATTGAAGATTCAGTAAAGTGTTCAAGGGAATTTCTGATTAATTGTTGATATGGATGATCATAATCTACATAGTTAGCGTATTCCATTTTATTTGCTAAACACCCACTAAGCATTGCCAAATGTTTGCCTGAACAATTATTATGTAGTTGATTGGGATTTTGCCCGCTTAATAATAAATTATTTGAGGATTCGTTATTTATTGGATTATGAATACCGCATTTAAGATTTTTTATTGATAAATTTATTTTTTTTAACCAATCTTTTAGAACAGACAAGTGATTCGGTTCACCGCAATGTGAAGAACAGGAAATCGCTAAATTTTTTTTATTCAAAAAATATTTTTCAGGAGCCCCTGAATTGATGAAAGGCAATGCTTGGAATATTTTGATTGCAGAGCGGGGATATATAAGTTCCTCGCTATGTCCTGATGATAATATTGTTTTAGAATTTGAGTTTTTTACCAAACATTTTGCCGTATGAATACTTTCAGCTAACATACCTCTTTGGACAGATACTTCAAACAACATTTTATTATATTATATATAAAAATTTTTTTGTCAGTTATTATATTATCTTCAGTTATTATATTATCTGAAGTAATTGATTGACATTGATAAAACTCTACAACATATGATATATCAGCAACAACAAAACTATAACGCAATATATGAAAATTTTTATTCAATTATTTTTTTTTATATCTTTTTTGTTTCCTGCTAATATTCTTTTGGCAGATATTGAAAAAGGAAAATGGAATTATGTTAAAGAAAATGATTACTGTTTTATTGTTAGTCTGCCTACTAATTCAGATATGCCTGAAGGAAAAAAAAGAGGAAAAACCTATGTGCTTGTATACAGAATGAATAAAAATCCAGATGCCATAGTTCAAATTGAAGCAGGCTATCCTTATGATCAAAACAAAATAGTGGAAGTTAAGATAGACAACTCTTTATATAAATTTTCTTCTGAAGAAGAGACACCAGAAACTGCTTGGACAAACGAAGATAAAAAAGTTATTTATGCGATGAAAAAAGGCTTAAAGTTAACTATTTTTGGCATTTCCTCAAGAGGAACAAAAACAGTTGACACATATACACTAAATGGATTCACTGCAGCCTACAATAAATTAATAAATGATTGTTAATTGGTTATAAAATTTTATAATGTAATTTTTATTAAATTGTTTTTATCTGCAATAAATTATATTTTTTTTATAAATATAGTATTATTAAATTAATGCCTAAAATTCCAAACTGTGTTGTAACAGATCATTTTATGAGTCAAAAAGTTATTGGATCTTTTGCAAAAGGCATAAACACAACCCCAATAAATATTAAGAAATTTAGAGATTTTTCAAAACCTCTGGTAACATATGGAATATTAAGAGGAACTGGAGATCTATTTCATAAAGTAAAAGATTTTTATTATATTGATCACGGATACTTTAGTTCTTCGTCTAGATCTTTTGAACAGGGAAAAACTTTTATAGAAAGTTTGGATGGATATTTTAGAGTTGTAAAAAATGATTTTTTTCATTCAGGAAAAGGTAATTGCAAAAGTGATAGATTTGATAAATTGAATATACAGATAAAAGAAAAAAGAAATTCTGGAGAATTTATTATATTATCAGAACCTTCAATTTATGTGAAAAAATTTTTTCAACTTGATGATTGGGTTAAAAAAACAATTGCAGAAATTTCAAAATATACAGACAGAAAAATATATGTACACAACAAGCAGTCAAAAATACCTCTAGATTTATTACTAAATAAGGCTTGGGCCTTTGTGAGTGATCAGTCTACCGCAGGATTTAAAGCTATGCTTGCAGGAGTGCCTGCGCATTTTACCAACAAAACATTAAAAGGGATAAATTCTATTAAAGAAATTGAAGATGGCGATATAAATATAAATATATTCTACAATATTGCATATGGACAATGGACATTAAATGAAATGCAGTCAGGTGAAACTTGGGAATATATAAATAGATTTAATTAAGTATTAGCGACTAGCTAACTTTTATTTATTTAATTTATGTTTTATTTATAGTTTTTGCCTATTTTACTTTAACATTGAATAGTCTTAATGCATAATATAATGAACAGTTGAAAAACCGAACATATGGCAAAAAAGATTGTACTAGCCTATTCTGGCGGGCTTGATACCAGCGTCATACTTAAGTGGTTGCAACTAAATTATGATTGCCCTGTTGCAACTTATACTGCCGATATTGGTCAAAATGATAATTTTGATGAAATTAAATCAAAGGCAAAAAGTTTGGGTGTAAAGGATATTTGTGTTGAAGATCTAAAAGAAGAATTTGTAAAAGATTATGTCTTTCCTATGTTCAGAGCAAATGCTCTTTACGAAGGCGTTTATCTTCTTGGCACAGCTATTGCAAGACCACTTATAGCTAGAAAACAAATTGAATATGCAAAAAAAATTGGAGCTGATGCTGTAGCACATGGCTCAACAGGAAAAGGCAACGATCAAGTAAGGTTTGAAATAGGTTATTATGCAACAGATCCGAACATAGAGATTATAGCGCCATGGAGATTATGGGATTTGGAATCAAGGGAGAGTTTAATACAGTTTGCCCAAAAATATCAAATTCAAATTCCGAAAGATAAAATTGGAGAACCACCGTTCAGTGTCGATGAAAATGTTTTACATACATCTGCTGAAGGAAAAGTTCTGGAAGATCCATGGGTGTCTCCTCCAAATTATGTTTTTTCAAGAACAAAAAACATTGAAGACACTCCCAACAAAGCTGAAGAAATAATTATTTCCTTTGAAAATGGAGATCCAATCAAAATTAATAAACAAAATTCAAGCCCTTACGAAATTTTGAAAAAATTGAATGATCTAGGTTTCGAACACGGCATTGGAAGAGTTGATATGGTTGAAAATAGATTTATTGGTATGAAGTCAAGAGGCGTTTATGAAACACCCGGCGGTACAATTTTATATCACGCACATCGGGCTGTTGAGAGCATTACTCTTGATAGAGAAACAGCACATAAGAAAGATCTTATTGTTTCAGAGTACGCCGAATTGGTTTATAATGGCTTTTGGTTTAGTAAAAAAAGAAAAAAATTTCAAGAGATTGTTGATACCTACCAAAACAATGTCAATGGAGAGGTAAAACTAAAATTATATAAAGGAAATGTTATTGTTTTAGGACGTAAATCAGAAAATAGTTTGTATAATATTTCAAAAGTTTCTTTTGAAAATAATAAACAAAAAGATCAGCAATTTGCAGAAGAATTTATCAAGTCTCAATTTAAAAAGATTAATTAAAGTGGGCTTTGGTGATGAAATTATGGCTACTTATTATGCTAAAATAGAGAAGAAAAAATATCCAGATCGCCAGGTTGTTGTAGGGAATTATAAAACAAGACAAGCCTTAGATTCCAGAGTTTTTTTTAATAATCCAAATATTTCAGATCCAAAAAAACTAGACAAAAATAAGATTGTTCATTTTGTGGATCTTAATAATACTAATCGTCCGTACATAGATTGGGAAAGAACTACAATGCATAAATATTATTGGAATCTTAATCATCGCACTATGCCAGGAGAATTATACTTTGACGAGCAAGAAATTAATGAAGCACAAAATGCAATAAGAGAAGCTGTTGAATTTTGGAAATCTTCAAACTCAATAGAATACAAAGGAATAATTTTTGTTGAATCATCAAGAGTTGAAGAAAAATCAAGTAAACACGATAAAAAAATTTTTAATAAATGCGGAAAAAATCAAAATTGGAGCCATAAAAAATGGGGCAAGACAGTTGAAATATTAAAAAAAAATTATCTCATTATTAATCCAACTCATCAAAATAGTTTTACTTATCAAAATACTTTTTCATATGGCTGTAATTTTAGAGTTGCTTGCGCAATAATGAAATATTGTAATCTTTATTTAGGACCAGAAGGAGGATTTGCTCATGCTGCAGCTGCTCTTTCAAAACCAGGCGTTGTTATATATGGAGGTTGGATACCTCCTCAAATTATTGGATATGATTTTCATGAAAACTTGTATGTGGATATAGAAGGTTCTCCGTGTGGAATACGTGATAGAGAATGTGATCATTGTAAAAAATGTATGGATTTAATTACAGTTGATAATGTCATTAATGCGGTAGAAAGAAATATTAATAAAAAAGTTAATTACTAGCTTTACTTTCAAATATATAAAAAACATAAACTACGATGGATTTAAATAAAGATATTTTGTGGGTTTTTTCTCATTCTAACCCCTCCTCTATTCCAAGTTATGTATTTAGTGGAATTTTACCGGCTGATTATTTAAATATTCAAAAAGTTATTTTTTTGAAAGACCATGATCCAAAGGAGATATTAACACGTTTTAATCCTAAACTGATTATTATTAACAAAGCAATGCATACCAATGTAATAAATCTTGCAAGGACTGCAAAAGAATTAAATATCAAAGTAATTTCGATTTTTGATGATTGGTATTTTATAAAACCAGAAGGTAAAAGAACGAAGCTAAGGTTTATCGATAACTTAAAATTATCTAAATATTCCGACAATATTGTTGTAAAGACAAAGAGCGCAGCAGATATTATTTATAAGCATACTGGATTTAGAGCAAAAATAATTCCTGACTGTGTAAGATTTGAACCCCATATGCCGATTAATAAAATTAGTTATCCATTTACAATATCGTGGTTTGGCATGGACACAAATCACGACACCCTGGAGTTTGGTATCAGAGAAATTTTGGAGTATGATTTTGTGGCCAATATAAAAATAATTACAAATAAATTAGATAAAATTAGATCAAAATTAAGCAACCTAAATTTAAAAAATATTTCTCTAGAATTTATTAAATGGAATGAATTAATGGACAAGGAAGTTATCACCACAGATATTGTTATTATCCCCTATCTTAATGATCACAAAAGACTAGTGAAGTCATATAATAGAATAACGGATTCAATAAATTTAGGAAGGTTTACAATTATTTCAGATCTAAATCATTTAAGAAAATTTAACAATTTTTGTTTTTTAGGTAATATTGGCAAAGGTTTAAAATGGTCTAAGGAGAACAATCTTTTAGCAGTTGAGAAAGCTAAGAAAGGATTTGAATATGTTAATAAAAATTACAGCGTTGCTACAATAGCCAGAGATTGGAAAAACATCATATATCAAAACATAAAATGGTAAAATAATAGATTAATTTTTCTTATTTTTCTATTTAGTTAAATTTTTTTATAAAATCTTTTACTGATATCAAATTTAATAATTTTCTACGATTATTTTTTAAAAATGCATAATTCAAATTTTTTTCTGATTTAAAAATTTTTTGATTGCCAACCTGAATTACCCCAACTCCCCAATCACTATCAACACATGACATATTTAAATTCTTATTATACATTCTATTTTTTACATATGATCTCCAAACTGTTCCGTTCCAAGCTGGAAACTTGCCATTTACTTCATAAATTTCTCTTTGATGAAATTCTGTGGGAGGATTGCAATCATGCATTATGACAAATCCATCTTTTTTTAAAAAATTTAAGGAATTACTTAGATCTTTATCAACTTGATTTTCTAAATGTAATCCGTCAATAAATATTAAATCAAATTTTATATTATTTGTTATAAAAAAATTATCAGAGGTTTTAATAATTATATTATTAAAATAATTTCGAGGTTTTGGATCAACACCTATCTTATTGCGTGCAATAATATTATCAAAGTTGCGTCCATCACGAGTACCAATCTCTAAATAATCTTTTAATTTATATTTATGAATTAAATGATTAATGATCGATGTTCTATTAGCCATATCATATCCATAGCTAAATTTCTGTACTGTTATTTCCCCATTCAAGCCATTTTTTACTTCATCTTCCCTAATTTTAAAATCATTGGGGAAAGTAAATAATTTTTTCATACTTATTGCGATATATTATTTCAATACACACTGTGGAGTTTCTATATTCCTTTTTTCAAAAACTACTATGCTATTATAGAAGCATATTTTGTATGTATTTTTTGTGAAATAAGGCATATTTATTTTTTCTTTTATTTCTTTTTTATAAATTTTATAATCGTAGTATTGATACCAAAGATTTAGTTTATCAGCTAATGATTTAGCATAATCCATAAATGTAAAACCATCTTGTCTGTCTTGGAAATCAGAATGATAAGAAGCATGAGTGTCTTCCACTAAATAAATTCCTTTATCGTTAAGGTGACCAAATAAATAATTAAAACTTATAATTTGCTGATTAGATGTATGACCGCCGTCATCAATTATTATATCTGGTTTGCCAATGCCTTTAATAACCGAGCTTAAAAAATTTACATCCGCTTGATTTCCAATGTATGTTTTAATATTATCTTTTTCAAATTTCTTGCACTCGGGATTAATATCAATTCCAACAATTGTTGAGTCAGGACTAAAATAATTTTTCCACATCCTCAAAGATCCACCCTTGGAAATACCTATTTCTAGGATAGTAGTTTTCTTTTTTTTAAATTTAGAAAAATTTTCTTCGTAGATATCGAAGTAATGCAACCATTTGTGCAAATCCTTTTTGTTGTTTTTATTAAAAAATTTTAAAAATTCATTCATTAAATATTATTTAAGAAAACTATTCTTAAATGCAATTGTCGTATTTCTAAGCAAACAAGCTATTGTCATTGGTCCTACACCGCCAGGAACAGGAGTAATGGCTGAGGCTTTCTTTTCTACCTCACTGTATTCAACATCGCCCACTAATAATGTTTTTTTCTCACCATCTTTTAATATTTCAACTCTATTTATGCCTACATCTATTACAATGGCTCCTTCCTTAACCCATTCTCCTTTGACCATCCTTGGTCTTCCGACCGCAGCAATTATTATGTCTGCATTTTTACATAATCCGGGCAGATCTTTGGTTTTTGAATGAGTGATCGTTACTGTACAAGATTCTTTTATTAATAATTGCGCCATTGGTTTGCCGACAATATTGGATCGTCCAATCACAACAGCATTTTTTCCGACAAGGTCAATATTCAAGTCCTTTAGCATTATAAGACAGCCATATGGCGTACATGGTATCAGGAGATTTTCATCATTATGAGCAGCAATCGATAATTTACCAACATTAACAGGATGAAAACCATCAGCGTCTTTATCAGGGTGTATTGAATCTAGAATAGTTTGTTCGTGCATATGTTCTGGCAAAGGAAGCTGTACTAATATTCCATGAACATTATTTTTATTATTAAGAGTGTTGATAAGTTTCAATAATTCTTCTTCAGATACTGACCCTTCCAGATGATGATCAATGACTTCAATTCCCACCTCTTGAGCATTTTTTGTTTTTGCTTTAACGTAGACACTACTTGCTGCTATATTTCCAACTTGAATAACAGCTAATCCAGGAACATCCCCGAATTTATTTTTTAGTTTTGAAATTTCTTTTTTAAGATTATTGCGAAGATTTTGCGCAATTTCTTTGCCATTAATAATATGCGTCATAATTATCTCGGCCAATATTCAATAAGCAAACTTTGAATAAACCACAATAATAAATACACTATTATAGGCGATATATCGATATTACCAAATGCGGGAACATATTTTCTTACTAAACGCAAACTCGGCTCACTGAGTCTATAAAGTATTTCCATAACACTATATATAAAACGATTAGATGTGTTAATTATATTAAAATTAATTAACCATGTTGCAATGATATAGATTAATAAAACTAATTTGTATAAATTAATGATTTGTATTATTAAACCAAGTAAGGAATTCATTGTTTTGCCTATAAACTTTAAGTTTTAATTCGCAAGTGTGGATTGTATTTCCACTCAAGAAATTTAATTAACTGGACAACAAGGAAATTTAAAAAAAGATAAATAGAACCAGCAGCAATAAAAGCTTCAACTGGAGCAAAAGTTTTATACATTATGCTTCTGGCAATACCTGTCATTTCCATATAGGTGGTTAAGCTTATTAGTGAAGTTGCTTTAACCATCAATATAATTTCATTACCATATGCTGGTAGAGCCTGCCTAAAAGCACAGGGTAGGATTATCCTAAAATACATCGTAAATTTACTCATTCCTAGAGATTCACAGCTTTCAATTTGCCCTTTATTTACAGATTGTATCCCTCCTCTGAATATTTCAGTCGTATAAGCGACAGTATTTATCACTAAGGCGATTACCCCACACCAGAAAGGCTCTTTTAAAAGCACCCAAAGAAAGCTATCCCTAACAGCCTTGATTGATCCGAGACCAAAATAAATCAAATAAATCTGAACAAGAAGAGGAGTGCCACGAATAACAAAAATATAATAATATATGCTTTGTGATAATATTTTTATTGAAGAAACTCTAGCGAGAGCAAAGGGGATAGATATAAAAAAACCTAAAATTAATGATAGAAAAATTAGTATCAAAGTTTCATCAAGACCCTGCAAGATACTAAAGAAATTATTAATTATTAACTGAATATCCATTATGCTTTCACTTGATTTTTATTTGAATAATCTTCTAATTTATTAAATGCTTTTGATGAGAAAGAAGTTAAGATTAAGTATAATACTGCAGCGGTCAGATAAAAAGTTAGAGGTGAGTGAGTTACATTAGCAGCGACTCTTGACTGTCGCATGATTTCAACTAATCCTGTTACAGAAATTAAAGCAGTATCTTTTAGCGTTATTTGCCAAACATTCCCTAATCCTGGTAAGGCATGTTTTAATATTTGCGGAGTTAAAATCTTTATAAAAGTATTAATTTTTGACAATCCAAGAGCTCGAGCAGCTTCGATCTGTCCTCTATCTATAATATTATATGCTCCTCGAAAAACTTCTGTGGAATATGCTGCTGATATAATCCCAATGCTTATCGTTCCCATGGTAAAGGCGTTGAACTCTATGTAACCATAATAGCCAAATATTTTGGAAATATACATGATGCCAGCGCTACTTCCAAAAAATATTAAATAAATTACTAAAAGTTCAGGAACCCCTCTAATGACTGTAGTATAAAAATTAGCAATTATTTTTAAAACAATATTTCCAGATATTTTTGCCCAAGCCGTGAAAATAGCAATAAAAACACCAAGTCCCATAGCGCTAAGACTCACAAGTATTGTCATTATACAGGAAAAAAGCATCTCATCACCCCAACCTGTATCGCCAAAAATTAATAAATTAAATTTAAGCATAAAAAAATAGCAACAAACTCTCTTCTTATCCTATTTATGTAAGAAGAATATAAATTAGTTATCTGTAAGGGAGATACTTCTAAAATCGATAAGGACTTAGAGAATCAATATTAATATTAGTGGGTTGATTTTCAATCAATGATCGCATCACTTTGCCTGTCACTGCAGCCAAAGATAGCCCGAGATGTTGATGACCAAAAGCATAGTAGACATTTTTACATTTTCGGGATTCACCAATTACAGGCAATGAATCTGGAAGGGTCGGTCTAAATCCCATCCATTGACTCTTAACCTTTCCTAATTTTGGAAGAATGCTTCTCGCAGTAGTTTCGATCATAGCTAATATATTTTTGTTCATGGGTTTTATTAAACCTGCAATTTCAACTGTTCCAGCAGCTCTTATTCCATCTTCCATTGGAGTCATATAAAAACCAGTTTTTGCCCATCCTACTGGGCGGGTAAGGAGATTGTTGTTATTTTCAAATATAATATGATATCCGCGCTCAGTATCGAGAGGAAAATTATCACCAATAGTTTTTGCTAAAAAATTTGACCATGCACCAGCTGCAACAACAATTTTATCAAACTGATATTCTTGTTTCTTATATTTAAGAAAAAGAAAATCGCCTTTTCTTATAATTGAATCTATTTTTGACAGAACAAAATGACCTCCATTATTTATAAAATCATCAAATATTTTTAGCGTTATTTGCAAAGGAGATTTTGTAAAACTTTCACCTTTAAGAATCATCCCTTTATAATATATAGGTGCAAGAGAGGGTTCCATTTTTGCAATGTCCTCTTTATTGATTACATCAAAGTGAACATTATTTTTTTTTCTTAAGTTAAAAGCATATTGATTTTTTTCAAACAATTCCTTTGATTCATAAAGAAAAATTGGTTCTTTATGAACAATGATTTGAGATACATCTACTTCATCAAATATTTCTTCATAAGCAAGTCCTGCATGAGATGAAAAATTACTTAGAGATTTTGCAATATGATCAACTCTTTCTGAAGTGCAATTCCTTAGAAATCTAATTGCCCATGGCAAATGTGTAAGAACATAAAACCAATCAATCACTAAAGGACTATTTTTACTTACTAGCATGCTTGGAAAATTCTTCCACAAGTGAGGCGAGTTAGCAGTAACACATTCATGATTTGCAAACAGCCCTGCATTTCCAAAAGATGTTTGAGTTCCGGGATTATTTTGATCAATTAATGTTACTTTATGTCCATTTTTTTTTAAAAAAAAAGCAATACAAACTCCAATTATGCCCGCTCCAATAACTGCCACTTTACTCATAACCTATGATACCATAGTATTAATTGCGCTAAACAAATTATAATTTAAAAAATTTTTTATAATTTGATTTAAGAAAAAAAAAGCGGCTAAAGCCGCTTTTTTTTTATCTTATTTTTTTTTATAAATTACATAGATATATCTCTGCCAAACCATTTTTCAGTAATTGTGGCAGTTGTACCGTCTGCACTCATTTCTGCAATCGCTTTATTCCACATTTCAAGAATGTCAGTGTCTTCTTTTCGAATAGCTCCACCAACCCCATCACCCCATGGGCCGCCTGAGAAAGTTGGTCCAGTAAAAGCTGCATTGGAGCCCTGGTCTGTTCCCATAAAATCAATTGCAGAGCCTACATCTGTTAAAACTGCATCACAACGACCTGCTGCTAAATCTATATTGTGATCATCAACAGTTTGATAAAGTCTTACATCAGAACCGGTCGACATATATTGCGTTGCAAAGTTTGCATGAGTTGTAGATGATTGAACACAAACAGTTTTGCCTTCAAACATTGCAATCATTTGACCTACTGCTGCATTTTCTTTTCCGCCAGCTGTATTCATGTTAACCTTTGCTACCCCTGCCAATGATATATTTGCAAGTCCACTATCTTTGAGAACAGAAAATCTTGCTCCATCAGTCATATATCCATTAGTAAAGTTAACTTTTTGTTTTCTTTCTTCAGTAATTGACATGCCAGCAATAATGATGTCATATTTACCATTCAGTAGAGCAGGAATGATGCCATCCCAGTCTTGAGTAATCCATTCACACCCCGCACCCATTCTTTTGCAAGCTTCATTGCCAAAATCTATTTCAGCCCCTTCAAGTTCACCAGCAGCATTAAGATTATTCCACGGCGGGTAAGCCCCTTCTGTTCCAATGCGAATTGTTTTTGCATTAGCAACTGTCAGCATACTTAGAATCAATATCGCTAACAAAGAAATAAAAATTTTTTTCACAAATCCTCCTTATTGTTCATCTATCCAAGATTATAATTTAATTATTTTTATAAAAATTAACTATAGATAAAATCATAGAAATTGAAATAAATACTATTAAAAGCGTTGACTTTCTTAATATATAAGAAAGAAACAATCCGTTTAATAGCAGGTCTATGAAGAAAAATTATTAGAAAATAAGAAATCTATTGTAAAAGAGGGAAAATTTCATTTCTAACTATTTTTTTTGTAAGTGGTCCGAGATGTTTATAAATTATTTTACCATCATTGTTTAATAAAAAAGTTTCAGGTAAACCAAATACTCCAAATTTTAGTCCAATACTACCATCATTATCTAGGCCAACAAAATCATACGGGTTTCCTTCCTTATCAAGAAATTTTATTGCATCAGATTTTTTATCTTTATAATCTATTCCAATTATCATCACATCAGAATAATTATTTTTTAGTGTAAAAAATAATGGATGCTCATCTTTGCACGGAGCGCACCAAGAAGCAAAAAAATTTATTAAGATTTGCTTATTATTAATATCAACATTTGATAATTTTTTTGAATTATCAAATAAATTAATTATTTCAAAATTAGGTAATTTTTTCCCAAAGATATCACTTGTAGAATAATCTTTTTTCCAATAATCTGATTTTTTGAGCTGTTTTTTAATTGAAGACGGCATATAATTTTCATCATGTTTAGCAAATACTTTTGATGCTAATATTTTTTTCTTATCAGCCAAAATACCTTCTGTTACTGCGCCCTGACCTTCTTTAAACAAGTCAGGCAAAATTCCTTTGTACTCTACTTCAATATCATTTAGGTTGTCTGTAATTACAAAGTTGTAAAGATTGTCTTTTGCATTTCTCATTAAAGAGTTATTTTTTACAAAACCGCCAATTCTAACCTTACTATTAATATTATGATGAGAATTAATTAATTCAGTCGGAGTGAAAAAAAAAACTAAATTCTCTTTCGAATTTATCATAATTAATATAACTGCTCCAGCTGTAAAAATCAGAGATAGAAGTATAATTATGAGTCTTTGAAATTTGACTGTCATTTTATAATTATTTATATTTTTTTAATTTTCTAAAAGAAATTAAAATCAATAAAAATATTAATATCAGAGGTATAGAGTAAGCTAAAAAAATATACCAAAAATACATACCCCTTTTTATCAAAGATAAAGAAGTTGAACAGAGGCCTTTTAGCCTCATTCAAATTAAATCTTATCTTTTCTATCTAAAATTTCACCCTTAATACGTATTATGGCGATTAACAATCCAACACATGTAAAGGAAATTGTCATTGTGATTAAAGGCATCATAAAACTTGAATCAATTGATGGTGAAGAAAATTTACTAATACTAGCTGGTTGATGCAAAGTATTCCACCAGTCTACTGAGAACTTTATTATTGGAAGATTTATTGAGCTTACAATAATAAAAATAGCGGTAATCTTTTCTCCAACATCTATGTTTGAAAAAGATCTTCTAAAAAAAATTATTATTAAATATATAATAAATAAAACAGCTACTGATGTTAGTCTAGCATCCCAAACCCACCATGTGCCCCACATTGGTTTTCCCCAAAGAGATCCAGTAAATAAGCAAATAAATGTAAATGTAGCTCCAATTGGTGCAACAGCGGAATTTACAATAAAACCAAAGGGAATCTTAAACGCAAGAGCCACAATACTGTAAATTGTCATAATAAAAAATGTCAAAATTGCTAACCACGCTGATGGCACATGTACATACATAATTCTTACAGTCGATCCTTGTTGGTAATCATCCGGGGACAAATACAAGGCAAAAATTAATCCAAAAAACAATGCAAGAATACTAACAATTAATAATGGTTTAAAGATTATATCAGCAAAACGACTAAACTCACCAGGATTGATAAATATTTTAATCATTAGTTATATTTTAATGCAATTTTAATACAACCAGCGCTCACCCAAGGAGTCAAAGCTAAAAAAAATAATAAAATTCCCCCTAGAATACCCAGTTGAGGTTTTATTAATTCAGGAGGAGCGTTAATAATACCGGTGCTGAAAATAATTAAAGGTATGCTTAAAACCATTATAATAACACTGCCGACTGCAAAATTTTTATTATTTAAAAGATTCATAGAACCTGAAATAGAGGCTAGTGATGTTAACACTGGAGAGCCTAGAAAAAAAGTAATAAGGATTAAATAAATATCTTCAGTCCCAATTCCCAATATTAGACAAGCAATAGGGATAACAATTATGAAGGGCAGTTGGAAAAAGAACCAAAGAGCGATTAATTTAATTAAGACTATAAGCTCAAAAGATAAACCACTCATATGTAAAAGAAAAATATTGCCATCATTATAATCGTCTTGGTAGAATCTTTTTATTGATAAGTTTGTACTTAAAAGTAACAAAGCCCAAATTATTCCCACACCTATTTGGCTAAATATTTCTTTGTTGGGTCCCACAGAAAAAACAAAAATAAAAATACCCAGAAGAAAAAATAATATTATGGTTAATACATCATAAAATATCCGAAATGCTATTTTACATTCTTTATAAAAAATAGCTAAAATAGAATTAATTGTTTGCATAATTTTCAAGATTAATTGTATCCATATTTTGTAATTCTGGACGATGATGCGAGGAGAAAAAAATCATACCATTATTTTCAATATGATTTCTAAACGTTCCATTAATTAATTCATAGGTTGATTCATCAAGTCCAACATAGGGTTCGTCTAAAATCCAAAGTTTTTTTTGTTCTATAACTAGCCTGAATAGTTCTAATTTTCTAATTTCCCCTTTTGATAAAAAATTAACTTGAGTATTTTTATACTTATCCAATGATAATAAATCAAAAATTCCCTCCAATTGTTTTGATTTTATATTTGATGAGAATAATTTCATCCAAAATCGAATATTTTCATTAACAGTCAATTCGCTTTTGGAAGTTTGAATATCCATAATGTAAGTAAGATTAGCAAAAAATTCATATAAATTTTTTTTTATATTTTTTCCATTCCAATATATCTCACCTGTTGTTGGAAAAAGCATATTAACTAAAACTTTGATAAAAGTTGTTTTGCCAATTCCGTTTCGACCTTTTAGATGGATTATTTTTTTAGGAGGAAGAGAAATACTCATTTCTTGAAAAATTTCTTTCCGACCTCTTTTAAATGATAAATTATTTGCAAGCAGCATTAAATTGTTTCCTTAATATTTTTGGTTTAATGTGACAATAATAAAAAAAACGGGGCATAAAACCCCGTTTATTTGAGATCAGAAATCCCTATTTGTAAGAAAAAGAAAAATTATAGACTAAGTTTCTTCTACAAAAAAATGATTATCTTTTTCTTCTTTTCTTAGCTGCTTTTTTCTTTTTCTTAGGAGGAGCAGCTTTCTTTCTTCTCTTAGGAGCAGCTTTTTTCTTCTTAGGAGCTGCTTTTTTTCTTCTCTTAGGAGCAGCTTTTTTCTTCTTAGGAGCTGCTTTTTTTCTTCTCTTAGGAGCAGCTTTTTTCTTCTTAGCTGCTTTTTTTCTTTTCTTTGCCATTAAATGCTCCTTGTAATTTGTTTATGTGGAGGAACCTCCCTCCGTTATCACCAATAAAAGCGACAAACATTAAAGGCTGAATATTTTTCTCAAAACTTACGCTTAAAGTCAACAACATAGTAAACTTTAATTTTTTACAATTTTTTATTTTAAAATTTTAATTTTTTTTTCTTTAAAAAAGATTTTGTCAAACAAGACAGAAACTATTTGGAACTAATCAAAAGTTAGTTAATTTTTCGCAGAATTCTGATATGTTTACTGGTATTTATATTAAATAAAGGTTACAAAAAACTTTTGATAAATTTAACTAATTTAAGATAAATACTGTTAAAATGACCTTTATTGATACATATAAAACTTTTTCAAAAATTGATGTAAATGAAAAAAAGTACATATATTTTGATTTAAACAAACTTGCCAATCATTTTAAATTTAGTCTCTCACTCCTTCCTTTTAGTATAAAAATCTTACTGGAGAATTTAATTCGCAATGAGGATGGAAAATTGATTACTGCTGATATGATCAATTCATTGTGTTCTCAACTATCCAACAAGGATAAATCTTTTGAAATTGCATTTTCTCCAACGCGGGTATTAATGCAAGATTTTACAGGCGTTCCTGCTGTTGCGGATTTGGCTGCAATGCGAGATGCGTTAAAGGCAAAAAATATTGATCCCAATAAAATTAATCCCTTGTCGCGAGTTGATCTCGTCATTGATCATTCGGTGATGGTTGATGAATTTGGTAATGCCGCGGCCTATGATAAGAATGTAAAAAAAGAATTTACACGCAACACGGAACGTTATGAATTTTTAAAGTGGGGGCAAAACACATTTGACAATTTTTTTCTCGTTCCTCCCGGGGCAGGAATTTGTCATCAAGTTAATTTAGAAAATATTGCCAAAACTATTTGGGTTAGTAAAACTAAAGACGGCGATATTTTATATCCTGACTCAGTTGTGGGAACGGACAGCCACACTACAATGGTTAACGCCCTTTCTGTACTTGGATGGGGTGTTGGCGGCATTGAAGCAGAAGCAGCGATGCTGGGCCAGCCCATATCGATGAACATTCCAAAAGTTTTGGGATTTAATATGTTCGGTTCATTAAACGAGGGCATTACAGCAACTGACCTAGTTTTAACAATAACCGAAAAACTCCGTCATCACGGCGTTGTTGGAAAATTTGTTGAATTTATTGGAAAGGGTCTGAAAAATTTAACTTTAGCTGACCGTGCTACTATTTCTAATATGGCTCCAGAATATGGCGCAACTTGTGGTTTTTTTCCAACAGACAGTGAAACGATAAATTATCTTCGTTTAACCGGAAAGGACGATCATCATTTAACTGTCGTAGAAGCTTACACAAAAAAACAACAACTATGGTATGATGGAAAAAACCCTCAAGAGTACGACGAATTAATTACTTTTGATTTAAATGAAGTAAAAACCTCCATTGCTGGACCAAAGAGACCACAAGATAAAATCTTACTCCAAGATGTGCCTGAATCATTTGGCTCTATTATTTCAAAAAGATTCAATGGTTCGCGCGAAGCAAAACAATTAGAGTCAGGTGATATAGTTATTGCTGCAATAACAAGCTGCACAAACACATCCAATCCTAACGTAATGATTGCAGCGGGACTTGTTGCTAAAAAAGCAGTTGAATTTGGATTAACAGTAAAACCATGGGTAAAAACAAGTTTGGCGCCCGGAAGCAAGGTAGTGAGCGATTATTTAGAAAAATCCAATCTCTCTACTTATTTAGATGCTATTGGATTTAATTTAGTGGGATATGGTTGCACAACCTGCATTGGAAACTCAGGTTCTTTAAATGAGTGGATATCAACTCAAATTAAGGAAAAAAAATTATCAGTATGTTCTGTTCTTTCAGGAAATAGAAATTTTGAGGGACGGATTCATCAAGAAATTAAAGCAAATTATTTAGCCTCCCCGCCCCTTGTTGTAGCATTTGCCTTAGCTGGCAGTATTTATGTGAATATTCAAAGTGATGTTATTGGAATTTCAAAAGATGGAAAAGAAGTCTTATTAAAAGATCTATGGCCAACTGCTAAAGAAATTGAATCAGTTCTTCAAACATCTTTATCATCTGATATGTTTCTTTCTCGATATAAAGAAATTTACAAAGGAGATAATAACTGGACCGCGATTAAAACAATAAAAAAAAATACCTATGAGTGGAGCGATATTAGCACATATGTAAAGCAACCTCCTTTTTTCAACGATGCAAGAACTCAGGAAAAACAAAATATTAAAGATGCACGCATTCTTGCTTTATTAGGGGATAGCGTAACCACGGACCATATTTCTCCTGCAGGAGCTATTAGAGAAGATAGTCCAGCAGGTTATTATTTATCAGAGAGACAAATTAGTAAACAAAATTTTAACTCATACGGATCTCGTAGAGGAAATCATGAAATCATGATTCGTGGAACTTTTGCCAATATTCGAATTCGAAATGAAATTGTTACTAATACAGAAGGTGGAATTACGCGCTGTTTTGTAAATGGAAAAGATATGTCAATTTATGAAGCTGCAATGGAATATGAAGCTAAAGAAATCCCCTTGATTGTCATTGCAGGAAAAGAGTATGGTACAGGGTCATCAAGAGATTGGGCAGCAAAAGGAACGCGTTTACTCGGTGTGCGCGCTGTTATAGCAGAATCTTTTGAGCGAATACATCGATCAAATTTAATTGGTATGGGCGTATTGCCCTTTGAGTTTATTAATGGCAAAAATAGAAAAAGTTTAGAATTAGATGGAAGTGAAAAATTAACAATTCTAAACGTTGATAAAATTGTACCGAGTAAAATAATACAATGCAAAATATCAAGCGAAACAAAAAACTATTATATAAGCTTAAAGTGTCGTATTGATACTTTTAAAGAACTTGATTACTATAAAGCAGGAGGTATTTTGCAGTATGTTCTAAATTCGAAAATTGAGAAAAATTCTTAATTAATGCCTTTGGGACATGTTAAACATAATTTATTAGCAATATTAGGACCAACCAATACAGGCAAGACCCATTTTGCTTTTGAAAGACTGACTTCCTACCAATCAGGCATATTTGGCTTTCCCCTTCGTTTACTCGCAAGAGAAAATTATGACAAAGCAATTGCAAAACTAGGAGTTAACAAGGTTGCTTTAATTACCGGGGAAGAAAAAATTTTACCTTCTGAAGCAAAATATTTTTTTTGTACCGTTGAATCAATGCCCCTTAATATTGTGGCTGAATGTATTGCAATCGATGAAGTACAATTAGCGGCTGATTACGAACGAGGACATATATTTACTGATCGTATCCTCCATTTAAGAGGTACATATGAAACTATGTTTTTAGGATCAACAACTATTAAAAAAATTTTATTAAAACTTTTTCCCAACATAAAAATTGAAACTAGAGAAAGATTTTCTCGACTTTCATTTTTGCCTAAAAGAAATTTATCTAAACTTAAGCCAAGATCAGCAGTCATAGCGTTTAATATAAATAAAATATACGAAATTGCTGAGACTCTGCGTAAGCATAAAGGAGGTGCTGCTGTAGTCTTGGGTTCACTGAGTCCTCGAACACGAAATGCACAAGTACAGATATATGAAGATAAAAAAGTAGATTATCTTGTAGCAACTGATGCAATAGGGATGGGTTTGAATCTAAAAATTGACCATATATCCTTTTCTTCTTTTACTAAATTTGATGGTAGATATGTGCGCGATCTTTCTCCAGCCGAAATTGGTCAAATTGCAGGAAGAGCTGGAAGATATCAAAATGATGGAACATTTGGGCATACTAAAGAAGCAGGCAACCTAGATCCTCTCATTGCTCAGTCTATAGAAAATCACAGATTTGATGACATTCAAAAAATTTATTGGCGAAATTCATTAATTGATTTCTCTTCTGTTGGCTCTGTTATAAATTCTTTTAGAAAATTTCCTGTAAGAGATTTTTTTGTTCATAAAAAAAATGCAGAAGATGAGTTAAATTTTAGATTTCTCTCAGAAGATTTGGAGATATTGCCTTTTCTTAATAATAAAACCTCAATCAACTTGTTATGGGATGTTTGTCATATTCCAGATTTTCAAAAAATTATTAATGACTCATATGTGGCATTTTTAAAAAACACATTCTTAAATTTGATTAAAAATGATTTTCAAATACCAGAGCCTTGGTTTGCAGATAAAATAGTACGTCTTGATGAATATAGTGGAGGAATAGAAGAATTAACCAACAAAATTGCTAGGATTCGTACCTGGACCTATATATCCAACCAACTAAATTGGATAGAAAATAGCCAATATTGGCAAAAAAAAACACGAGACATTGAAAATAAACTTTCCGACCATTTACATGTAAGTTTAACAAATAGATTTGTAGATTTATCTGCCAGTTATTTTGTTGATGCTTTGTTGCGTGGTGATGAACCAAAGATAGAAGTAGATTCCAACAAATCGATTAAACTAAATGGACAAAATTATGGATATATTAACGGTTTTGATTTAAAATTAAATGATAATACAGATTCAAATTCTTTATTTTCCCTATTCTATGTTAAAAAATCCATTAGACTAATGATAGAAGAAAAAATTAGTAATTTTTTAAATGCTCCTAATAATTCTATTAATTTAGGAGATGTACAAAAATTTAAGCTGAATGAAACAGTTAATATTTATTGGGGAGAAGAACCTGTTGGACAACTTACTAAGGGAATAAATATATTCTCCCCTAAAATTGAAATATTTAATACAGAGTTTTTAGAATCAGATAAAAAAATCCTAGTGATAAAAAAATTGCAGAAGTGGATAGATGAAAAAATAGCAACAATACTTAAACCTATTACTGATGGCATAGATGAAACTGTAGGCTCTGAGGTTAGGGCAATTGCATTTAATTTATTTAATGCGCTTGGAACGATGTTAATTGATAAACATATTAATGCAATAAAAAATATAACAAAGAATGATAAAATCGCTGTTTCACGAATGGGCATTCGCATAGGAGCAAAATTCTTTTTTATGCCTACTTTTTTAAAAAAAAATGCAATGGAATTAAATGGTATACTTTGGAATGTATTTAATAAATCACACGAAACATACCTATATCCTCTACCTAAAGACGGAAGAGTGTCATTTGTTCCTGATATTTCCATGCCAACAAGCTACTGGTTAGCAATAGGATATATTTATATAGATAATTTTGCGGTAAGGGTTGATGTTTTTGAAAGAATTTTTTTTCTTGTTCGGCAGAAATTAAAGTCAGGTCCATTTCTTGAATCATCTGATTTAATGAATCCAATTGGATGTAATTCACAACAATTAGCTAGTATATTGTCTTTTTGTGGATGTCATAATATTACTCTTGGAGATGAGAAAAAAATATTTTTTTATGAACAAAAAACACAGAAAAAAATTGAAATAGATAAAAAAAACAAAAAGAAAATTATAAAGAAAAAAAATAAAAAAAATTTTATAAGAAAAGAAAAGAAAATCGATCCTAATTCACCTTTTGCAGTTTTACAAAAAATACTTTAATGAAACATTTATATAAATTTTATATTTTGGATTCCAATTGTTAAATTCTCTAAAAAATATTTTTAAACAATTAGAAAACGAAGCACAAGAAGATAATTCTAAAAAACAGTTAAGCTTGTTATGTGGACTTATGCTTGAAGCGGCACAAGTTGATGGTAAGATTGATCAGATTGAGATAGATAAAATTTCAAAAACGTTAACTGAAAACTTTCACGAAGATAAATTAGCAGTTGAATTAGAATTACAAAATTCTTTAAAAGAAATTGATAAACCAAAATCACTTCATTATTTTACATCTAAATTAAATAAAGAATTTTCAAATAAAAAGAAAGATTTGTTGATTGAAACTTTGTGGGAGATAATTTTATTAGATGGAAAAGTGCATGAATTTGAATCAAATCTAATTAGACGTCTGGCCGGTTTGTTTTATATTTCTGATGTAAGTTGTGCTAATGCAAAAAAAAGAGCCCAAATTAATTTAATGTATCATAAAGATTAGTAGCATTATGACATATGTAGTAGATGAAAAATGCATTAAATGTAAACTTATGGATTGTGTTGAAGTATGTCCAGTCGATTGTTTTTACGAAGGCGAAAATATGCTCGTTATTCATCCTGATGAGTGCATTGATTGCGGTGTTTGTGAACCTGAATGCCCCATTGATGCTATTCATCCAGATACAGAAGAAAATATGGAAAAATGGGTTGAGATTAATAGAATATATGCTGAAAAATGGCCAATGATTAACGAAAAAAAAGAGCCACCCTCTGATTCAAAAAGTTGGGAAAATGTAAAGAATAAATTTGAAAAATATTTTTCTAAAAAACCAGGAGAATAAATGAGTAAAAAAAATAAAAAAAATGATTATTTTAAGATTGGTGAAATTGTTGTTTATCCTAAACACGGCGTTGGAGAAATAATAAGAATAGAATCGATGAAATTATTAAATATTCAATCAGAATATTATGTTGTTAGGATGGAGCAAGCAAAACTAACAATTAGGGTGCCCTTAGAAAAACAACAAGAAGTAGGTCTTAGGAAAATATTATCTAAAAAAAATATTGAAGAAGCTTATAATATTCTTAAATCAAAACCAAAAATACGGCGAATTATGTGGAGCAGAAGAGCACAAGAATATGATACTAAGATATATTCAGGAGATCCTATAAAAATTGCTGAAGTAGTAAGAGATCTATTTCGTAAGGATAGCCAACCAGAACAATCTTATAGTGAAAGACAAATGTTTCAAATGGCTCTTGAAAGACTAGCAAGAGAAGTTGCGGCCATCGAAAAAACAGATTATTTTCAAGCTACAGAAAAAATAGAAAACACCTTGTATAATAAATAAAACTATTGTGCATATACAACCTCAGTTTGCAGAACTAAAATATTCAAATAAAATTTGGGCTGTGGGATCAATTCATTCACATTTTGATTCTTTTAATTCAATAAAAGAACATATTTTAAAACATTTTGTATATGGAGATAAATTGGTTTTTTTGGGGAATATAATAGGATTTGGAAAATATTCCACAGAAACTCTTTCTAGTGTCATCAATATGCGGAATTATCTATTGTCTAAATTTTTTTTAAAAACACAGGACATTGTTTTTTTACGCGGTGCCCAAGAAGAAATGTTTTTAAAATTGCTTCAGCTACAAACTGCTCCGAACCCTAAAGATATTATTCAATGGATGTTTGAACATGGAGTTGATAAAACAGCAGATTCCTACGGATTTAATAAAGAAGAAATAATTAATATATCTACTCAAGGCACATTATCAATTAGTCGATGGACAGCAAAATTAAATAAAATAATCGATATTTTTCCAGGTCATAAAGAATATTTTTCTAACTTACATCACGCCGCTTTTAGTGATACAAAAAAAATATTGTTTGTTAATAGAGGGGTTGACATATCAAGACCATTATCAGCACAAAGCGATTGTTTTTGGTGGGGTTATCAAAACTTTTCTAAACTAAATAAACCTTATTATACATTTACAAAAATTGTAAGAGGATATGAGCCATTACTAAGCAACAGTTTAGACCATACAAAAAATAAGGTGATATGCTCTTTATTTAAAGCACCTTTAACAGATAATAAGGTAATGGCAGGCTTATTCAATGATTCAGGAGAAATTTTAGATTTATTTGAATCAAATTGAATAATAATAACTATAAAATATTTTCTATATCTTAATAGAAATAGATTTTTTGTTTGATCATTTTTTTAATAATCTTAAAGTGTGTTAGTTGATATTATTATGAGGATATTCATTTTTTTTCTTTTTTTAATAATTTGTACTCCAGTAATTTCTAAAGGTTATGATGTTTTTAGTATTGGCTTATTTGATATTAAGTTTGATGGGAGCGAAACAAATCAGGCAACAGACTTTAGGTATGAAAGAAGATTTAATAAAACATTATTCGAAATTGGTCCAGAAAGTTATGAATTTTTTAATTTAAAACCATTTGCAGGTTTTGAGACAACATCAGACTCCGCATATTTTTTAATTGCAGGTGTTTATTTAGATGACAATATTGGAACCTTATTAACAGGAGAACCTTCAAGTTTTATTTTTTCACCAAGCTTTGGGACAGGTTATTATGAAGACGGGGATGGAAAAAAGCTTGGCAATTCAATAGAATTTAGAACAACTTTAGAAATTAGTTATCAATTAAAAAATAATAACAGAATAGGATTATCCTTTGGACATATTTCAAATGCTAATTTAGGAGCTAATAACCCCGGAGTTGAAATATTAAGCCTTTCATATCAGATAGCTTATTAGTTAATTCAGAAATTAAAATTTACTTGTTTCTTATCAAAAAATTGTAAAAATAAAGACTTAATCTCATCAATTTTTCTATTTTTTATGACTGATTGAATTTCTGTTTTAAATTTTTTATTATTAGGGAGGCCAAAAAAAATATTAAGCAACGGACTAAGCAAACGAAACATAGAGTCTTTATATAATCTTTCATTGATATATTGAAAATACTCTATTATTATTTTTTCGTTGAACTTGGTTTCTGTAGTTGTTTTATAAAACAAATGATCAACATTTGATAAAAAAAATGGATTGTTTTGAATTAATCGACCAATCATTATACCATCATAAATTCTTGATAAGGGAAGAGCTTTTTCAATACTGTCAATTCCTCCATTAAGAATAAATTGCACATAAGGATATTCTTTTTTAATTCTTGTGACGAAATCATAATTTAAAGGCGGAACTGTTCTGTTATTTTTTGTTGTCAAACCAGTTAAAATAGCATTTCTTGCATGCACATAAACAATGCTTATCCCACTTTTGATAACCTCATCAATAAAATCACAAAAAAAATCATAATTAAATTCTTTGCCAATACCAATCCTGCATTTAATGGAAACTTCTATATCTGCAGACTCAACCATTGCTTCAAGGCAATTTCTTACCAACACTTTTTCATTCATCAAGTATGCTCCAAAACCTCCTTTTTGAACCGCTTTACTTGGACATCCAACATTTAAATTTATTTCATTGTAATTGTAATTTTTTGCAATTTTCGCACACTCTGCTAATTCATTCGGTTCTGCACCACCAACTTGAAGAGCCACAGAATTTTCACTGTTATTTTCAATTATGAGATTTCTAGTTTTTGAATAAAGCATTGTTTTTGATGGTACCATTTCAGTAAAAAGAAATGCTCTTTTTGATAAGATCCGATACAATTTTCTTGCATAAGGAGTTGTGAATCCCATCATAGGAGCTACGCAAAATTTTCTAGGGTTTATGTTCATTGAAGTTTATTAACTAAACCAAATATTGCTTTTCTTCAATTAATGATATTTTAAAAAAAACTATTTAATTATAAGCAACCCTTAAAATTTATTTATTGTGTAATTAATTTTAAGTTTAGTGGTAATATGAACTTTTTAAAATTCAGCCGGATGAAAAAAATGTTGAAATTGTCAGGGTGCCTGTAGCTCAGCAGGATAGAGCACCAGATTCCTAATCTGGGGGTCGTGAGTTCGAATCTCGCCAGGCACGCCAAAAAGTTGATTGATTAAACTAAAAATAGTTATATTCAAAAAGTTGCACTATTTTGTCAACTATTTCCGGTTTTATATGCCTACCATCCTCAAGAAAAACATTTTGTGAATATTTACAAAATTCATAGGTTGGGAAGTATAGAGCATTTTCATACTCATTCTCAATCTGGTGCCGCAGCAACTCTAAGGATTGATTTACTTTCTTCATTTGAGATTACAACGTCTTGATTTCTAAATGTTGCTCCTAGCGGGACTGGAGAAACTGTAAAAATAACTTTTGAGCTAATTTTTTTTTATTAATAATATCCATTATTTTTCTTAAGTTATTAATATTATCATCATAAGTTGATGAATAGAAACTTGTTTCGTTGAAGCCACCACCACCAGCATACCCAGGATTCATACAACTTATTTTATTGTTGTTTTCTTTTATCCAAACTTCTGTCAATCCTAGTGTAATAATTATTATATTAGATATATCTATTGATTTTTGATCTGATCATCCAACTTATTTGTAATATTTAGAATTAATTCTTTTGAATTCGCATAAACGGCTCTTCTATAAGGATCCTGAAAAGCCTTTTTTTTACCAAACCATTTATCTTCAACTTCCATAAAAATCATTAACATCTTGATGAAAATTATTACTAAATTTCATAAATTCATAGAGAATAGTGTATGTATTATAATGATTTATATTATCTCTGTTTGGCAAGTTGCCAATTCTAAATTTTGCCTTATCAATTTTCATAGAAAAATAGTTAGGAAGCACATTTAGATTTTTAGCTCGTAATCTTTTTCTAATTTCTACTGCGAAGCAACTACCAAAAGATAAAATATTTGAATCGATATCAACAATTTTTTGTTTGTTTAAATAGAGTTTTTTTTGCTCTATAAAATTTTTCCAAGTCTTCATAAAAAATAACTATAACAGAATATATTGTTTATAAAATAGGAAGTATTAGAGATAAATTGAAAAATTATCCGATTGTGAAAAGAATTTTAACTAACAACTCTGGCACGCTAAAGAAACCAAGAAAAATAAATAATAGAAAAATTAATTGTTATTACAACTCCCTAAGTGAAAATTTAGGTTATTGTATTCGAAGTCGCTTTTTCATCTTCTTTTTCAGGAATAACATAAGCTACCGCGCAGTGATTTAAACAATAAGGCTTATCCTCAAACCTTTCTTTGTTACAGAAATGAAACTCAGGTTCATCAGGGTGTCCTTCTGGCCATTCACAACCCCTTTTTGTATTATTAGAAAATAAATTTTTTACAGTCGGATGAAATATTGTTGTAAACGTTCCTGTCTTTTTTTGTTCAACAGACGTATCCTCAAAATTTAATTTTGGTATTACAGGTGAACGTGCTTTTTTTCTGTCGGGCTTAACAGCAGTTCTTCTTATAGGGGAAGGTCTTCTTTCAAGGCCAATTCTATGAGCTTTACCAACTACAGCATTCTTTGTAAAACCTATTAATTTTCCTATTTGAGCTGTTGGAAGTCCTTGATCCCAGAGATCTCTTAATCGAGAAACATTTACGTCATTCCAAGGCATTTGCTCTCCTCATCACTTATCAATATATAGTACCTTGGGAAAAGTTTAATATACTAAATATGGGAAAATTTAAATAAAAAATTCTTATTTTTTCTTAAAAAACACTAAATATTATTTTTTATTGGTATAAAAGACAGCAAATTTGATGAAAACTGTTAATAATTACCACATCAAGGAAAAAAATGTTCTTTTAAGGGCTGATCTTAATGTTCCAGTTGTAAACGGTTTTATCACAGAAAAATCAAGAATAACCTCCATCAAATCCTCTATTCATAAGTTGATTAAAGGAAAAAACAAAATTTTTTTATTATCTCATTTTGGTAGACCAAAGGGAAAATACAATAAAAAATTTTCACTTGAATTTATGTGTTCAGTGCTTGCCAAAGAATTTGAAATAGAAAAAATTCATTTCATTAAAGCACTTAATGATCAATATATTAAAGAAAAAATACAAAATATGAGTTTTGGCGAGGTTTGTCTTTTAGAAAATATTAGATTTTATGAAGGCGAAGAAAAAAATGATATGAATTTTGCAAAGGGTCTTGCAAAAAATTTTGATGTTTATGTCAATGACGCCTTTTCAGCTTCACACAGACAACATGCGTCCATAGTTGGTATAACCTACTATCTGCCGTCAGTGGCAGGTGATAGTTTATTGGATGAAATTAATAATCTTGAAATTTTTTTCAAAAATCCTCAAAAACCTAATACAGCAATTCTTGGTGGTTCAAAAATATCAACAAAGACAGAGTTAATTTACAACCTAACAGAGTATTTTGATAACATCGTTATTGGCGGGGCAATGGCCAATACTTTTCTCTTTGCAAAAGGTTTTAATATTGGAAAATCGTTAGTTGAAAAAGAATTTATAAAGACTGTGAATAAGATATTGAAAAAAGCAATAAATTATAATTGCAATATCATTCTTCCCATTGATGTTGTTTGTTCTAATGACCTAAATGATTCAGTTAATATTAGGCATTCAGATATTGATGATATTTTATCAGATCAGATGATACTTGATATTGGAAACAAAACAATACAGATAATTACAAAAACTATATTTAGTTCAAATATGATTTTATGGAATGGTCCTCTGGGGGCCTTTGAGTACAAACCTTTTAATTATTCCACTATTGAAATTGCTAATACAATAAAAGAAAATGCGAAATTGCGTAACATTATTACACTTGCAGGTGGCGGCGACACAATTTCAGCCATTAAAATGGCAAAATCAGAAGAAGGGTTTTTATATATATCTAAAGCTGGAGGAGCATTTTTAGAGTGGCTAGAAGGAAATGAATCTCCTGGGGTAAAAGCGCTTAAAGAAAATAAAATATCCTAATCTTCAACTTGATATTTTTTTATTGTTGAAAACTGCGTAAGAGTGAAAATAAAGGTTATGGGCAAAATTCCAAATACTTTAAAATTAACCCAAATATCAGTTGTTTGTGTTCGCCATACAATTTCATTTAGAATGGCAAGAGCAATAAAAAAACCTATCCATCTTTTTGTTAATATATCCCATCCTTCATCTTGAAGTTTAAGTGCAGCTCCTAAAAGATAGCGCAGAAGTGATTTGTTGAGAATAATACCTCCATATAAAATTCCTGCAAATAAAAGATTGATAATTGTTGGTTTCATTTTAAAAAAAGTTTCATTGTCAAAATAAATTGTTAAACCGCCAAAGATTAATATAATTACCGCTCCTACTGTTGGCATAATAGGTATTTTCTTCTCTATGATATAAGAAAAAAGAACTGCAATAGTCGTGGCAATCATGAATGGTAAAATTGCTGTTTTTAGATCACTACGTGTATAAAAAATAAAAAATACAGCCAAAGGGCCTATGTCAATTAATAGTTTAAAAATACTTTTCATTTATTAATTCTCTATATTCAAGAGTGATTGAGAAAATTCATTTGCTTTAAATTCAAGCAAATCATCTTCTTTTTCACCAAGACCAACGAAATGTATAGGGATTTGATATTTTTTTGCAATTGAAATCAGCGCCCCTCCTTTAGCTGTACCATCTAATTTAGTGATAATTAATCCAGTGACATCTAAAGATTTACCGAATGTTTCTACTTGGCTAATCATATTTGAACCATTAGTGCCATCTAAAACTAGTATAGTTTTGATTGTTAAATTAATAGCAGATTTATTTGTTACTGACTTAATTTTTATTAACTGATTCAACAAATTTGTATTGTTAGATAATCTTCCTGCTGTGTCGATAATTAAATAATCATATTTTTCATTTTTTGTCATTTCGCATGCACTGTAGGCAACGCTGGCAGGGTCCTGATTGATTGACCCTTGAAAAAAATCCGCCCCCTGACTCTTTGACCATTTCTTTAATTGATCAATTGCTGCGGCTCTAAATGTGTCACAAGCAGCTACAAGAATTTTTTTATTGTTTCTAATTTTTTTAATTAATTTACCTATAGTTGTTGTTTTGCCGCTTCCATTAACGCCAATAAATAAAAATATGATGGGTAAGATATCATCGGTTTTAATTATATTTTCTTCTCTTTCTAATAAAATCTGAGAAATTTCATTGGATAATAGTTTAAGAATAAATGTTGAATCTACATGATCATTAATTTTAGTAGCTTTGATTTTACTAATTAAGTGATCAGTAACCTCCAAACCTAAATCAGCTGAAATAAGAGTCGTTTCAATATCTTGAATTATTTCAGGATTAATTTTTTTAGATGTAATTGAGTGGATAATATTAGAAGTAAGAAAGTTTGATGTTTTTATTAAGCCAGAACGGAATTTATTAACAATATTCATTGTCGTTTTAGATTAACTTTGCCTTCAATATGTTTTCATTCATTTTATAAATTTTACAATTTACAATTAATCCTTTGGGCAGCTCTTTGTCGATATGTATTTTTGTAAAATGTTGAGATTTGCCATAAGATCCGGTCGGATCAATTTCTTCAACAAGTACAGTAGCTTTTCTTCCAATTTGTTGATTTAAATATTTTACTAAATTTTTATTACCACAATCTCTTAATATTTTTGCCCGATTTTTTATAACTTCTTTTGAAATCTGAGGCATAGAAGCTGCCGGGGTAGATTGTCTTGGAGAGAAAGGAAAAATATGTAAGTGTGTCAAATTACATTCATCAATTAATTTAATTGATTCTTTAAACATCACATCTGTTTCTGTAGGAAAGCCAGCAATTATGTCGGCCCCAAAGACAACATCACTTCTTATTTTTTTGACTTTATGACAAAAATCAATAGCTTGTTTTCTAGTATGTCTGCGTTTCATTCTTTTTAATATTAAATCATTTCCAGCTTGAAGACTTAAGTGAAAATGAGGCATCACTCTATGATTTTCTAATAACGGCCAAAAATCAGAAGATATTTCTGCACAATCAATTGAAGAAAAACGCAATTGTTTAAGTTCAGGAACAAGACTTAAAATTCTCTTAACTAATTGAAATATATTAGGACCTCTTGGCAGATCTTTGCCATAATCTGTAATGTCTACTCCTGTTAAAACTACTTCTTTATAACCATTTTGGACAAGTAATTTAATTCTATTAATTATAACATCCACAGGAATGCTGCGATTGTTTCCACGTCCAAATGGAATAATGCAAAAGGTACAACGGTGATCGCAGCCTTGTTGAATTTCAATAAAGGCTCTAGTTTTTCCTTCAAACCCTTCAATCAAATGATGGGAGATATCATTATTTTTAAAAATATCTCTAACTTGAACAGATTTAGATTTTTTAATACTCGACCATGTTTTAGAGTTTAATTTTTCATTATTGCCAATAACATAATCAATCTCTTCCATCGCAGAATATTTTTGCGGGCTAATTTGTGCAGCACATCCAGTAAGTACAATTTTTTTATTTGGGAATTTTTTTTTTGCTTTTCTAATTTCGTAATTTACTTTTTTTTCTGCCTTTTGAGTTACAGCGCATGAATTAATAATAGTAAAATTATCTAATTCATTTTTTGATGCTAGTGATTTTATTACTTCCCCTTCGCATATATTTAAACGGCAACCAAGATTGATAATATTAAGTTTTTCTTTTTGCATTAATTCGATTATATTTCCATTTTTCCACAGAAACTAATCTCAGCCGGCCCTGTCATTATTGCATTGTTATTTTCAATATTAATTAATAAAGATCCTTTTTCGAATTCTACCTCCACTTTGTCCTTTAATAATTCTTTCAATTTTCCAGCATAAACAGCAGCGCAAGCACCACTGCCACAAGCTTGAGTGATGCCAGCACCTCTTTCCCAAACGCGCATTCTAATCTTGCTTTCATTTAATATCTCAATTATTTCAACATTTGTTTTCTTTGGAAATAATTCATTATTTTCTATACTTGGACCTATAGATGATAAGTCTATTTTATGTATATTATTTCCAAAAAACACAATGTGCGGGTTACCAATGTTAACTGCAACACCAGAAGAAAAACCATCTATATTAATTGGCATATTCAAAGTATCTACTTTTTTTATTAATGGAATATCTTGCCAATAATGTGAAAGCCTCCCCAAATTAACGCTGATATTTTTATCATCATTCTTTTTTGCAGTTAGTGTTCCAGCATCTGATTTAATTTTTAATTCAGAATTATTTTTTTCTTCAAATAATAATTTAGCAACACACCTAGTGCCGTTTCCACAAGCTTCAGCACTATCACCTTCGGGATTATATATTTTAATGTAAGCGTCATAGTCATCGGAGGGACTGTGATTAATTGTAATCAATTGATCACATCCAGCACCGCTTTTTCTATCGCTTAATTTGTTGATGAATTCTTTTGAGATTTCAACATTATTAATACGCCTGTCAATAATAACAAAATCATTGCCCAATCCATGCATCTTAATAAAATCTATATTTTGCATATTTTTCTTATATGGCTATTATTATATAGATTTCCACTAAAAACTCTATTTGTGCTCTGTCCTTGACTTTGTCCTCCTATTTTAATATGGCTCGTTTGAAATTCCTTAATTGTGATTTTATAAACTTATCAAAGCAAAGATAGGTCCACCAGCCCACGAGTATCGTGCCCTGGTGCAGCGAAGTATTGGAGGCATATGTTTGGAACGTTAAATGAAAAGTTAGAAAAGATTGTTAAATCTATAGCTGGTAGAGCGACAATTTCAGAAGATGACCTTGATATTACCTTAAGAGAAATACGAATTGCTTTATTAGAAGCGGACGTAGCACTAAGTGTAGTTAAAGATTTTATCGATAACGTTAAATCGAATATTGTTGGAAAAGAAGTTTTAAAGTCCATCAAACCCGATCAAATGATCATCAAACTTGTTCAAGAGGAGTTGATTAAGATATTGGGATTAAATAATGAGCCCTTGAACATTGCGAAAACTGGAATAACAAAAATATTATTTTGCGGTTTACAAGGATCTGGCAAAACAACCACTATTGCCAAAGTAGCTAATTTTATAAAAAAAAATTCAAAGAAAAAAATCTTATTAGTTTCATCTGACATTTATCGACCAGCAGCTCAGGAGCAACTGCAAGTTTTAGGTAAACAAATTAATGTTGAATTTTTTGATCATCAAAATTCTCAATCCGTAGAAGCAATAACGTTAGAGTCAATTAAATATGCTGAAAAAAACTTATTTGATATTTTACTTTTTGATACCGCGGGTCGTCAAGTTGTTGATGATAAGATGATGGAAGAACTAAAAACCATTTCACAAAAACTTAAACCCCAAGAAACAATATTGGTAGCTGATTCTCTTACCGGACAAGACGCCGCAAATATTGCAAAAAGATTTAATGAAACTGTTTCAATTACTTCATCCATTTTAACACGTGTTGATGGTGATGGAAGGGGAGGCGCCGCTTTGTCAATTAAATCAATTACTGGAGCACCTATAAAATTTATTGGAACTGGAGAAAAAATTGATCAACTTGAATCCTTTCATCCAGAAAGAATTGCTAATAGAATTTTAGGTATGGGCGATATTGTCTCATTGGTTGAGAAGGCATCTGAAAATATTGATAAAAAAGAAATGGAAGATTTGGCAAAAAAAATGTCAAAAGGGAAATTTGATCTTGAAGATTTTGCCGGTCAATTAAAACAAATGGGGAAAATGGGAGGCATATCAGGCATTATGTCGATGCTGCCAGGAATCTCAAAAGCTCAAAAACTTATGGCAGAAAATAAAATTTCTGATGATGTTATCAACCATCAAATTGCGATAATTAATTCAATGACAAAAAAAGAGCGAGCAGATCCTGATATGGTCAAAGCATCAAGAAAAATTAGAATTTCAAAAGGATCTGGTACAAGAGTTCAAGATGTAAACAAATTGTTAAAGCAATTTTTTCAATCACAAAAAATGATGAAAAAAATGAAATCAACGGGCAAAGGAGGCATGCCTAGCGATCTATTACAAAAACTACAAGGAAACTTGCCACCAAATTTTAATAATTAAGAAAGGAAAGTATATGCCAGTTAGAATTAGACTATCAAGAGGCGGCGCTAAAAAGCGCCCTTTTTATAGAATAGTTGTTGCAGATTCAAGACGGTCACGCGATGGTAAGTTTATTGATCAGCTTGGTACCTATAACCCTATGTTAGCTAAGGATAATCCTGAGCGAGTAAAACTTGATGCAGATAAAGCCAAAGACTGGATTGCAAAAGGGGCGCAACCAAGTGATCGAGTAAAAATATTTTTAAGTAATATCAATCTTATAGATAAGCCTGTTATCACAGAAAAAACAAAAAAACATTTGCCAAAGAAAAAAGCCAAGGAAGAGAAACCTGCTGAAGAAAAGCCTAAGGTGGAAGCGGCAGAGGCCAAGGAAGAGAAACCTGCTGAAGAAAAGCCTAAGGTGGAAGCGGCAGAGGCCAAGGAAGAGAAACCTGCTGAAGAAAAGCCTAAGGTGGAAGCGGCAGAGGCCAAGGAAGAGAAACCTGCTGAAGAAAAGCCTAAGGTGGAAGCGGCAGAAAAAAAGGAGGAATAGGAAAAATTCTCCTAACTTAATTGGTGAAAAAAAAACAATTATTTCACATCGGCACTTTTGGCAAACCTATTGGCTTGAAGGGGAAAATTAAAATTATTATGCATAATTTTGAATTTAACAAATTTAAATCTAAATCTTTAAGCCCATATTTAGTAGATGAAGCGAACGTGTTTTGGAATTTTCAGTATTTAAAAATTAATAATAATAAATTAACTGGAAAATTAGAAAAATGCAATTCTATTAATTGTGCTGAAAAATTAAATGGTAAAAGAATTTTTATTGATATAAATCATTTACCAAAAAATAAAAAAAATCAATTTTATATTTTTGATTTGATTAACTGTGAAGTCAAAACATCAAAAAATATTTTATTAGGCAGCATAATCGATGTAGATAATTTTGGTGCTGGTGATTTACTTAAAATTAAAAAAGACATCAACAAAAGTTTTTACATTCCAATGAACGAAGACAATGTTGTAAAAGTAGATCTAAAAAAGAAACTTGTAATAGTTAATCCTGTTAAGGGAATTTTAAATTAAATGTTTTCTGTAAAAATATTAACCGCATACCCAGAAATGTTCCCAGGAGTTCTTGGTCATTCTATTATAGGCAAGGCTTTAAAGGAAAAAAAATGGTTTTTGGAAACAGTAAATCTTCATAATTTTGGTTATAATGAAAGAAACAGCATTGATGATGTGCCTTTTGGAGGTGGGCCAGGGATGATCATAAGACCTGATGTAGTTGAAAAAGCGGTAAACTTTATTGATAAAACTTCTAGTAAGCCTAGCCACTTGATTTATATGAGTCCATCAGGAAAGACTTTAAAACAAACTGATTTAATGGAATTTTCTAAAATTGATCAAATTGTTATTCTGTGCGGAAGATTTGAGGGAGTGGATAATAGGGTTATAGAGGAGATTGGTTTTCAAGAAGTCAGTATCGGTGATTATATTACAGCTGGTGGCGAAGTTACAGCTCAAGTATTAGTTGAAGGTTGTGTTCGCCTGCTTCCTGGAGTATTAGGGCACCCAGAAAGTGTTTTGGAAGAGAGCTTTTCAAACAACCTTCTAGAGCATCCCCAGTATACCAGACCTCAGGTTTGGACTGATGCTCAAAACAAAGAACATAATGTTCCTGATATTTTACTATCAGGCCATCATGGAAAAATTAAAGAATGGAGAAATAATAAGTCTTTAGAAAAAACTAAAAAAAATAGGCCAGACTTATTGAACAAGAAAAAATAGAAATAAAAAATGAATAATTTAGTAGAAAAATTTGAAAAAAAACAAATTATAAAACTTACATCGAAAAAGAATATTCCTACTTTTAGGCCAGGGGATACTTTAAGAGTGACAATTAAGATTGCTGAAGGAGAGCGTTCACGTCTTCAAGCATATGAAGGAATGTGTATCGCTAGAAAAAATAATTCAATCAATTCAAAATTTACTGTACGCAAAGTATCTCACGGAGAAGGCGTTGAAAGAGTGTTTCCTTTGTTTAGCCCAATGATTGATAAGATTGAGGTAGTTAAAAAAGGTGATGTTAAAAGAGCTAAATTATATTATTTAAGGAAAAGAACTGGTAAAAGTTCTCGTATTGCTGATCGTGATAGAGGCGAAGAGGCAGATCAGTATGTTATGACTGGAAGTCAAAATCCATTATCTGACAAAATTCAAAAAAATGATGAAGTTTCTGAAGAATCGGAAAATATCAAAGATGAACAAACTGCATCAGAAGAAGAAAATTTAACGAAAGAAGAATTATCAAATCAACCAGTTTCAGAACCGGTTGCTGAAGAAAAAAAACCTACTGAGAAAAAATCTGAGTCGACTGCTTCTGAGGAAGAAAAGACAGAAGATGAAACAAAATCCTAAAGCTAAAACTTTATTTGATAAGGTTTGGCAAAACCACCTTGTTCATGCGCAAGATGATGGCACAAGCTTAATATATATCGATCGTCATTTGGTTCACGAAGTTACAAGTCCCCAAGCCTTTGAAGGTCTTCGAAATAATAATAGAAAAGTTAGAAAGCCTCAATATACTTTTGCTGTTGCTGATCATAATGTACCTACATCAGACAGATCGAAAGGAATTGAAAACGAAGATAGTCGTATACAAGTTGAAACACTTGAGAAAAATTGTAAAGACTTTAATGTTACATTCTTTTCTTTACTAGATAAAAGACAAGGAATTGTTCATATTCTAGGTCCTGAACAGGGCATTACTCAACCAGGTATGACAATAGTATGTGGTGATAGTCACACAGCAACTCACGGTGCTTTTGGAGCCTTGGCTTTTGGCATTGGTACAAGTGAAGTAGAACATGTTTTGGCAACACAAACATTAATACAAAATCCAGCAAAGAATATGCGTATAACAGTTGAGGGCAAAACATCTTTGGGGGTTACTGCCAAAGATATAATTTTGTATATCATTGGTCATATTGGTACAGCGGGAGGAACAGGTTATGTTATTGAATATGCTGGAGATGCAATTCAAGAACTTAGTATGGAAGGCAGAATGACAATTTGTAATATGAGTATAGAGGGAGGTGCTAGAGCTGGCTTAATAGCTCCTGATCAAAAAACTTTTGATTATATTAAGAATCGTCCTTACGCTCCGCAAGAAAAAGACTGGGATAATGCAGTTAATTACTGGAAAACTCTTCCGTCTGATCCAAAAGCAAATTATGACAAAGAAATTACTATCAAAGCAAGTGACATTGTTCCCCAAGTAACATGGGGTACAAGTCCTCAAGACGTTATTCCTGTGAATGGAAAGGTGCCTGATCCAAAAAATACCAATGATATTAACAAACGTAAATCAATGGAGAGATCACTTGATTATATGGGCTTAGAGCCCAACCAAAAAATGAATGAAGTTAAGATAGATAAAGCATTTATCGGTTCATGCACAAACGGAAGAATAGAAGATCTTCGTGAAGTTGCAAAAATTGTAGAAGGCAAAAAAGTTTGTGTAACAACTGAAGCAATGATTGTTCCTGGTTCTGGCTTAGTAAAAAAACAAGCGGAAAAGGAAGGACTAGATAAAATTTTCGTAGAGGCTGGTTTTGATTGGAGAGAGCCCGGATGTTCGATGTGTCTTGCAATGAATCCAGATCAATTAAAGCCGAAAGAAAGATGCGTTTCTACATCCAATAGAAATTTTGAGGGAAGGCAGGGAAGAGAGAGCAGAACACATTTAGTGAGTCCAGCAACGGCCGCTGTTTCAGCAATAAGCGGCAAAATAAGTTTAGTGAAAGATTTAATAAATGAATAAATTCATTACATTAAGCGGAATAGCCGCACCCCTGCCAATGATTAATGTTGATACAGATATGATCATTCCCAAACAATTTTTAAAAACCATAAAAAGATTAGGTCTTGGTAAAAATCTTTTTCATGATCTAAGATATGATTTACAAGGCAACATCAAAAATGATTTTGTTTTGAACTGGGATCCTTACAAATCAGCCAAGATACTTGTTGCAGGAGCAAATTTTGGATGTGGTTCAAGCAGAGAACATGCCCCTTGGTCTTTATTGGATTTTGGATTTCGTTCAATTATTGCCCCAAGTTTTGCAGATATTTTTTATAATAATTGTTTCAAGAATGGAATTTTACCCATTAAGCTTGATCAAAATAATGTTGATCAGTTAATTAAAGAAGCTGAAAATAAAAAAAATCTGACCATTAATTTAGAAGAACAATTAATTATTCAAGAAAATGGTAATTCAATCCTTTTTGAAATTGACCCATTTAGAAAGAAATGTTTAATTGAAGGTTTGGATGATATTGGATTAACATTTAAAAAAGTTGAAAAAATTGATGACTTTGAAAAAAATGTTCATCAGAAATATCCGTGGTTAATTTAGTTTTTTATGTCTAGCAATAAAAAAATTTTAGTTTTACCAGGAGACGGAATAGGTACAGAAGTAATGTCAGAGGTGCTTAATATTATGGAGTGGATGAGCAAAAACAAATCTGTTTCATTCGATGTCTCCGAGCGATTAGTAGGTGGTGCTGCTTTTGACAGAGAAGGCAATTCAATCAGTGATGCTACAATGCAAGAAGCACTTGATTCTGACGCGGTTCTTCTAGGGGCTGTCGGTGGTCCACAATGGGACAGTGTTGAAAGAGACAAAAGACCAGAAGCTGCCTTATTGCGATTGAGGAAAGAAATGGATTTATTTGCTAATCTTAGGCCTGCAATTGTATTTGATGCGCTCGCTAATTCATCATCATTAAAAGCAGAATTAATCAAAGGTTTAAATATTTTAATTTTACGAGAATTAACAAGTGGAGTGTATTACGGGTTGCCAAGAGGAGTAGAAAAAATCAAGGATCAGGAAGAAAAAGCTATTGATACTCAATCTTACACAACTTCGGAGATTGAAAGAATTGGAAAAGTTGGTTTTGATTTGGCAAAAAAAAGATCAAACAAAGTTACCTCAGTAGAAAAAGCTAATGTAATGGAAACAGGGATGTTTTGGAGAAAAATTATCACTAGCCTGCATAAAAGGGAATTTAATGACGTTGAATTAAATCATATGTACGCCGATAATTGTGCAATGCAATTAGTGCGTTATCCAAAGCAATTTGATGTAATTGTCACAGATAATTTATTTGGAGACATATTAAGTGATTGTGCTGCCATGTTAACCGGCTCTCTTGGTATGTTGCCATCAGCGTCTTTGGGTTCAGTGGATGTGAGTGGGAAAAGACCAGGAATGTATGAGCCTGTACACGGCAGCGCCCCTGATATAGCAGGTCAAAATAAAGCAAATCCCCTAGCAATGATTATGAGCTTCGCTATGATGCTGAGATATAGTTTTGATATGTTGGAAGACAGTACTTTGATTGAGAAAGCTGTTCAAAATGTTCTCTCAAAAGGATTGCGCACTCTTGATATAAAACAAGATAACGAAAAAGCTGTATCGACAAAAGAAATGGGCGCTGCTGTTATAGAAGAGTTGAATATTGTATCAGGAAAATGAATGTCAGAAAAATATAATATAGCAGTAGTAGGAGCAACTGGAAACGTTGGAAGGGAAATTCTTCAAATTTTAGAGGAACGTGATTTTCCCATCGCTCAAATTTTTTGTTTAGCATCCTCACGTTCCAAGGGTAAAAAAATAGATTTTAAGGATCAAAAAATAGTTGTTGAAGATTTAGCCGAATTTGATTTTTCAAAAGCACAAATAGGACTGTTTTCTCCAGGCAGTTCAGTATCAGCCGAGTATGCCCCTAAGGCAGCGAAGAAGGGTTGTATAGTTATTGATAACACCTCACACTTTCGTATGAATGACGAAGTTCCACTTGTCGTACCTGAAGTTAATGCAGATATTTTGCAGGATTATTTTAATGATGAGAACAGATCTAATATCATTGCCAATCCTAATTGTTCAACAATTCAAATGGTAGTAGCGCTAAAACCTATTCATGATGTGGCTGTTATAACCCGCATCGTTGTTTCAACTTATCAGTCAATATCAGGTGCCGGAAAGGAAGCGATGGACGAATTATGGGAACAAACAAAAAATATTTATGCAAATAAAAATATAGAAAAAAAGAAATTTACTAAACAAATAGCATTCAATGTAATTCCACATATTGATACATTCTTGGAAAATGGGAATACCAAAGAAGAACAGAAAATGATTGATGAAACAAAAAAAATACTTGATCCAAATATTCGTGTATCTGCAACCTGCGTTCGTGTCCCTGTTTTTATTAGTCACGCTGAATCAATAAACCTGGAACTAGATTCCTCGATGTCTGACGAACAAGCGAAAGAAATTTTAAATGGATTTGAAAACATATCTGTTATTGATAATCGGAAAGATGGTGGTTATGTAACGCCTGTTGAAGTTGCAGGTGAAGATAAAGTATATGTTAGTAGAATTCGACAGGATGACACTGTTGATAATGGGCTAAATTTATGGGTGGTGTCCGACAATCTTCGCAAAGGAGCGGCGCTTAATGCTGTGCAAATAGCAGAAGAAATAGTTCAAAAATATTCAGAAAATTTATAATATTGGCGGCCTCGTAATGACTCGAACCTTAAATCTTGGGTCCGAAGTCAAATGCGGCATCCATAAATCATTATTATACTTCATTTTTTAATAGTCAAAAAAAAGTTGCACTAAAAATAGTAGTTTTGTTGTTTTGGAAAATACAATTTGGATCATTACGATAGAGTAATTGAAAAAAAATTAGAGTTTTTTATGATTGTGCAAACGTAGATGATAACTATCTGACAAAAATATAGGTATGAACTAAAATAATAAATAAATTGAGAATACCAATAATTAATTAAAAAAAAAATTATCATTAAATTAATTTAAGTATCACTATATTTTCCAATATTTAAAAACTTTGTTAAAATCTATAAATTTTTTTTCAATTAAACGTATTTCTTCTTTAGATAATTTTTTATCATAAACGCCAATTTTATTAGTATTTATTTCTTTCAAGTATTCATCATTCCAAAATGCAGAAGAAAATGATTCTCTTAAATTTTTTTGATATGATAAAGAATTTTTGATTTTGCTTTTTTCAATATCATCAAATGGAAAATCCAAGTTAATTGACAAACCTTTGGATAGATAATTAATTGCTTCTTTCTTTTTATTTACGATATCTTCATATTTAATTATTAAACATCTTTTTTGAAAATATCTAAAATTTTTAAAAAATTTATTATAATACAGAAAATAATGATTACATAGTGAATTGATATCTCTTCCGATATTTGAAAGTTTACTTGATATATTATTTTTTTTATGTTTTTCTCCTATATCAATAAAAGAACAAATAGTATCTCTTGGATCTCTAATAGAAACTACAATATCAGATTTTGCAAACCATTTCGCAAGAATAGAAATATGAAAAGTCAATTCAGGATTCTTATAAACTGGTCTATTGGTTCCACTATCAATTGAATCTCTTAAGATAAATTCATCTATACTTTTTTTGTATAATCTTCATATTCTTGTTCGTTTTTAAAATAATCTCCTAATTTACTTGGGAACTGATCACTTAATGTTTGAAATGTATTCAACTGATAAGTAATCCACACACACTCACCTTTCATATTTCCTAAATCCTTTGATGAACAAAGTATTCTTTGCAGAATTGTTGTTCCGGTTCTCATACAACCACAAATGAACAACGGTTTTATTTGATTAGAATTCATTATTTAATATTTAATACAAATTATTAAATTGGCGGTCCCCCTGGGACTCGAACCCAGAATTACGGTTCCGAAGACCGTCGTGATGATCCATTTCACCAAGAGACCTAATTATTGAATACTTCTATAATTTAATTAGACTCATGTGAATATATGTTTTATTTTTTATAAACTATTCAATAAATGACTTTTTTTTTATCAAAATTTCTCTGGTATTTATTCAACCCCTTTAATTGTATTTTATTTTTTTTCATTTTGAGTGTAATTCTTAATTTTTTTAAATATCTAAAGCTCTCAAAGATTATACTTTATTTTACTTTGTTTCTTTTTTTTATTACAGGAACTTTGCCCACCGGCTCTTATCTGTTATATTTGTTGGAAAAAAATTATCATAATAAGGTAAATCTCCCAGAAAATGTTGATGGTATTTTAATTCTTTCTGGCGCAACAAATCCTTTTTTAACTGAAGAATATGATCAAATTTCTTTAAATGGCTCGGTAGAAAGACTTACAGAATCAATCCAGCTTATTTATAAATATCCAAAGGCTGAAGTTTTTTTTGCTGGCGGCACAGGATCTATAGAATATCCAGATTTAAATCATTCTGATGTAGCAAAAAAATTTTATAAAAGCCTAGGTGTAAACATTCAAAATATTTATTTTGATAACAAATCAAGAAATACATATGAAAATATTGTTTTTGCAAAAAAAGAGTTTGATCCAAATGAAGATGAGAAATGGGTTTTAGTTACATCAGCTTTTCATCTTAAAAGAGCTATAAACATAGGAGAAAAACTAGGATGGAAATTTATTCCTTATGCAACAGATTATAAACTGCCGAAAAAATTTAGATGGAGATTATCAATTAATTTTTTTGCTAATTTGGCAAGTTTTCAGCATTCAAGCCATGAATGGGTTGGAATTATCTTTTACTATTTAATGGGAAGAAGTTCCAAAATATTTTAAATGATTAATTTGGTTTTTCTTCTTTTTTTGCTTAATCCTTATATAACACGAATTATTTATGTCGGCTGCGCTAACTGATTTGAACAATAAAATTATTAAATGCAATTTATGTGAGAGATTGGTTGAATTTAGAAATAAAATTTCTAAAGAAAAAAGAAAACAATACATAGATGAAATATATTGGGGCAAACCAATTACTGGTTATGGGGATTCTAAGGCACAAGTATTGATGATAGGACTGGCGCCAGCAGCACATGGCGGAAACAGAACAGGCAGAGTATTTACAGGCGATAAATCTGCTGATTTTTTATTTAAATGTTTGTATCAAGCAAAATTAACAAATCAACCAACCTCAAATTATCGAAATGATGGTTTGAAATTATACAATCTTTATCTGACAGTGGCTTTGAAATGTGTTCCGCCGGGCGATAAGCCAACACCGTTAGAATTAAAGACTTGTTTTAGATTTTTTAAAAGTGAAATTAATTTTTTGTCTAAAGTTGATATAATCGTTGCATTAGGCAAAATAGCTTTTGACGCTTGTTTAAATTTTTACAAAGAAAATTATACTATAAAAAATAATGATTTTATATTTTCTCATGGAGCAAAGTACAAACTTCCTGATAAAAAAATTCTTATAGGCAGTTATCATCCCAGTCCTCGAAATGTTAATACAGGCCGCATTGATGTAAAAAAAATGGTCAAGTTGTTAAAAGAGGTAAAAAGATTGCTAAATAATAAATAAATATATGAAAGCCTTTTTTTCATTTGATCCTAAATTGTTGTTATATGGTTTTGTCATAATTTTTTTTGCAAGCTATGGACAAACTTTTTTTATATCAATTTTTAATGCCGAAATAAGAAATTTTTATCAACTTTCAGATGGTGAATTTGGTCTAGTTTATGCTTTAAGCACGCTTACTAGTTCTTTTATGTTAGTTTGGTTTGTAAAATTAATTGATCGAATTGATCTTAGAATTTATTCATTAATAATTTCTTGCGGATTGGCACTTGCTTGTTTCGGTATGTTTTTATTAATAAAACAAATATTTTTTCTTTTTTTAATTATTTTCACTCTTCGTTTTTTTGGTCAGGGAGCAATGGGACATGCAGGCGAAACTTCTTTAGCAAGATATTTTGATAAAGATAGAGGAAAGGCAATATCTGTCGGTACATTCGGAGGAATGTTTGGAGTTATGATTTTGCCTATATTGGCTGTTTATATAATGAATAGTTTCGATTGGTATGCTGTATGGTTGATAGCTAGTTTTAGTATATTAATCGTCTTTATTCCTATTCTTATATTTTCTTTGCATAAGCAAAATATACGACACAATAATTTTATAAATACAATTAAACATAATCCAGATCAAAAAAATTGGAAAATCAGAGAAATAATTTTAGATAAAAAATTTTATATCTATTTACCGATTTCCATAGCTACACCCTTTGTTGGCACTGGTTTGCAATTTCATCAAATATTTATTATTAATCAAAAAGGATGGACATTAGATATGTTAGGACAAGGATTTGTTTCTTTTGGTATGTTCTCGATTATAGGACTTATCATAGGAGGCCCTATAATTGATAAATTTGATACAAAAAAAACCGTTATCTATTCTCTTCTTCCTTTGTTTATAACAATAATAGTTCTAATTTTTTTTGATAACTACATATCAATATTTATTTATATGTCTCTACTTGGTTTCACCATAGGTATTGGTGCGCCATTTATCGGAGCGCTATGGGCAGAATTATATGGGCTAGAAAATCTTGGAAGTATTAAGGGTTTACTCCATGCTAGTATGGTTTTTGCAAGCGCATTATCGCCTGTAATATTCGGTTTAATTATTGATATTGGCTTTGGCATACTAACTATAAGCATAATTAGTTTATTAATAATAGCAATATCCACTTTTTTGCCCCTGAAGTATGAAAAGCAAAGCGAAAGTTAGTAAGAATATTAATGAAGATATTAAATTATTGTGACAAATAAACTACCATACTCTTTTACTGTATTACTAATTTTTTTTATTTTTTTTTATTTCGGCGTAGGTTTTTACTTAGCAAATGATATTTTACGAATTGATCATTCGTGCGGAGCTCATGAAGGATCCCTACCTAACACGTGGTCAACACAAGTTGATTATCAAGATTATTCCGCATCGGCTTCAAGCCAACTTAGAAAAAATTTTGATTCTTCAAAATATCATTTAGATGACTGGAAAGAAGTACGTTTTTCTTCAAGAGATAAAGATATTAAGATCAGCGGATGGTTATTTTATTATTTTCAAAATAAGCCAATAGTAATTGTTGTTCATGGTATTTTCCCGAATGGCAAATGTAAACCAGAGTCAAATTTAGTATCAAGCTTGTTAATTAAAAATGGCATTAACGCTTTGACCATTGATCTGCGCAATTATGGGCAAAGCACATTGGTAAGTAATTACGAGAATTTGGGTTTATCAGAATACGAGGATGTATTGGGTGCATTTGATTTTTTACAAAAAATTGGCTTTAACAAAAATCAAATAGGACTTCACGGTATTTCCTTAGGAGCAACGTCAGTTATTTTTGCGGCTGAAAAAGAACCAAGTATTAGAGCTGTTTGGGCCGAAAGTTCACTTGCTGAATTTAAAATGATTTTACAAGATGAAATTAGTCGATATGGTATGCCCCATGATTTTGGACCAGCAGTTAGTTTTGCAGGGAAAATTTTAACTGGCATTGATCCAACGAAACTATCTCCTGCTTATTCTTTAACAAATCATCAACATTATTATTTTACGCACGGAGATAAGGACCAGAGAATTTTGCCTCGTCATTTTTATTTTATAAAAAATTATGCATCTAATAACAATATTAGTTCAGATTTTTGGCTTGTTAAAGACACCAACCATGTTGATGCAATGCTGAAATATCCTGATGAATATGGATCAAGAATGAAAAAATTTTATGAAAAATATTTAAGCAATTAAAAAAGCCGGACTGATCCTAACTAGTTTGCACCTTGGCAGACACTTCTCCAGTTCGGACAAAACTCATATGAATCATCCGGCGGGAATGATTTTAAATATTTCTTGGCGTTCCTCCGAAGCTAAGAAAACGAGATTTGTACAGTCCGACTTTACTCAAATTACTGCTAAAGCAATGAAAATTCAACAAATTTTAACATCAACTTGAAATATGTTTATTTCTGATAAACTACAAATTAATCAAAATAGCCGATAATGACTTGCTAATTTAATACTAATAATCAGTCTATCCACAGGTTTATGCACATTTTGTAAAATAAGTCAGTTAATCTATTGGTATGAATTTTATATGCAATCCTTCAATAAAAATTACCCAAATATTATGTTATTGCATTATTAAAGCACAATATGACTGAAAATCGCCCCTTATCCCCACACCTAAGCATTCATAGAAAAATTCCTACAGCGGTTTTCTCAATATTTCATAGATTTACAGGTTTTGCTTTAAGCATTGGATCAATTTTCATTGTTTTGTGGATTGCAATTCTTGCCTTAGGTCCAAACTATTTTTTTATATATAAAACAATCTCGTCTTTTTTTATTTTTAAAATTATTTTATTTATTTGGACAATCGGGGTTTTTTTTCATTTGTTTAACGGTGTCCGCTATCTTTTTTGGTCTTTTGGCATTGGTATGAAGTTAAAGACTGTCCACAATTCAAGTTATTTAGTTATATTGTTGACTTTTTTAACTACAATTATTGTTTGGATAGCAGTCTAGAGAATGAATAGTTACCTTTCAAAGTGGATAAGACAACGCAGCACCTCTGTTGTGTTAATCCCATTAACTTTTTGGTTTGTTTATCACTGCATAATATTTAGTAAGTTAAATTACCCTGATTTAGTTCTTTTTTTCAGTTCTTATTTGAACAGTTCATTATTTTTATTGATGATGATTTCAATGTTAGTACACGCAAGATTAGGATGTGAAACAATAATTACAGATTATGTTTCTAAAAAAAAATTAAAAAAAATTTTTATTTTAATAATTAATATAATTTTTTATTTAGCCATTTTTATTTCACTGATTTCAATAGTTATGATTATTAATTAAAACAAATGAAAAAATCTTATAACATTATTGATCATCACTACGATGTGATCGTTATTGGCGCAGGAGGTTCGGGACTTCGAGCGACTTTAGGAGTCGCCGAGGCAGGTTTGAAAGCAGCTTGCATTACCAAAGTTTTTCCAACAAGAAGTCATACCGTGGCTGCTCAAGGAGGAATTGGCGCTGCTCTAGGCAATATGGGAGAAGATAACTGGCGCTGGCATATGTTTGATACTGTTAAAGGATCAGATTGGTTGGGTGATCAAGATGCAATAGAATATTTATGCTCTAACGCCCCAGAAGCAGTAGTTGAATTAGAGGATTATGGAATGCCATTCAGCAGAACTGATGATGGTAAAATTTATCAAAGACCGTTTGGAGGCCATTTAACAAAAAATGGAGAAGGATCACCTGCAATGCGAGCTTGTGCAGCCGCGGATAGGACTGGACACGCACTTCTTCACACACTTTATCAGCAATCTCTAAAAAACAATGTTGAATTTTTTATTGAATATTTTGTTCTTGATTTGTTAATGGATACAAATGATGTATGCTGCGGCGTTGTTGCATGGTGTCTTGAAGATGGAAGCATTCATCGTTTTTTATCTCATCAAACTATTTTAGCAACAGGCGGATACGGCAGGGCTTATTTTTCTTCAACAAGTGCCCATATTTGTACAGGTGATGGTAGTGCCATGGTGCTTCGACAAGATTTGCCACTGTCAGATATGGAGTTTATTCAATTTCACCCAACAGGAGTTTATGGAGCCGGAATGTTAATTACAGAAGGCGCAAGAGGTGAAGGAGGATATCTTACAAACAGCAAAGGCGAACGTTTTATGGAAAGATATGCTCCAAATGCAAAAGATTTGGCTTCACGTGATGTAGTGAGCAGAGCTATTACAATTGAAGTTAATGAAAAACGTGGTTGTGGCAATAAGGCGGATCACGCATTGCTGCATCTTGAACACATTGAAAAAAACATTCTTCAAAAAAGATTGCCTGGCATTGCGGAAACAGCTAAAATTTTTGCTGGTGTAGATGTAACAAAAGAGCCGATACCAGTTATTCCAACTGTTCATTATAATATGGGAGGTATTCCAACAAATTATCGAACAGAGGTTCTATGCCCTACGAAAGAAAATCCTGAAAATGTTTGTGAAGGTTTAATGGCGGTAGGTGAAGGGGCTTGTGTATCAGTTCACGGAGCTAATAGACTTGGCACTAATTCATTAATTGATTTAGTTGTTTTTGGAAAAGCGGCCAGTATGACAGCAAAAGAAAAAGTAAAACCAAACTCATCTAAAATTGACTTGAAAAAAAACATAACAGAAGAAATTATGGATCGCTTTGATAATATACGTCATAATCCAGGAAGATTTACAACGGGGGAACTTCGTTTATCAATGCAGCAAATTATGCAACAAAATTGCTCTGTTTTTAGAACGCAAGAACTTCTCTTTAAAGGAATAAATAAACTTAATGAAGTAGAGTCATCAATGAACGATTTAGAGGTTAGAGACAAATCATTAATTTTTAACACAGATTTGACGGAAGCATTGGAATTAAATAACCTAATGGCGCAATCTAAAGTAACTCTTCATTCAGCGTTAAATCGCAAAGAAAGCAGAGGGGCGCATGCGCGAGAAGATTTTCCTGAGCGTGATGATGAAAAATGGCTGACTCACTCACTAGTGTGGTTGAGTAAAGACGGAAATATCCGCTTCGGAGATCGGCCAGTTCATATGAATACGCTTACCAATCACGTTCAGACTATTCCACCAAAGAAAAGAGTGTATTAGATTTAATGGTTAAATTTACATTACCACAAAATTCAAAAGTTATTAAAGGTCGTGCATATAAAAATAAAACGTCTTTAGGGGATAAAAAAATTCTAAAAATTTATCGCTGGGATCCTGAAAAAAAAGATAATCCACGCCTGGATACGTTTGAGATTGACCAAAAAAAATGCGGTCCTATGGTGTTGGATGCACTAATGAAAATTAAAGATGAAATTGACACCACGCTTACATTCAGGAGATCATGTCGAGAAGGTGTTTGCGGTTCATGTGCTATGAATATTGATGGCGTAAATACCTTGGCATGCCTTAAACCAATGAGTGATGTTAAGAATGAAATTAAAATTTATCCCTTACCCCATATGAGGATTATTAAAGACTTGGTCCCTGATCTTAATCAAGCATATAAGCAACTTGAATCCATTAAACCTTGGATAGAAAGAAACGAAAAAGATCAAAATGCATCTAAATCAAAAAAAATATCGGAAAAAAATCAATATCCAAAAGATAGGTTAAAACTGGATGGCAAATGGGAATGCGTACTATGTTTTTGCTGCACCACTTCATGTCCAAGTTACTGGTGGAATGGCGATAAATATCTTGGTCCCGCAGTGCTGCTGCAAGCTTCACGATGGATAAACGATTCACGAGATGGAAGAACAAAACAGCGTCTTAAGGAAATCAATGACTCAATGAAATTGTTCAGGTGTCATTCAATTATGAATTGTACATACTCGTGTCCAAAAGGATTGAATCCAGCAAAAGAGATTGCTGAAATTAAGAAGTCTATTGTTAGGCAAAAATAATTCTTATATAGAACACTTATGAGAAAAAAAATCGCTCTTGTTGGAGCGGGTAATATTGGCGGGACCCTTGCACATTTAATTGCTCTAAAAGAATTAGGCGATGTTGCTCTAATAGATGTGGCAGACGGAATTCCGCAAGGAAAAGCCTTGGATTTAGCGCAATCATCTTCGATTGAAACATTTAACGTGAAAATTCAAGGATCCACAAATTACAAGATAATGAAAAATTCTGACGTTGTCATAGTAACAGCAGGTTTTGCGCGTCGTCCAGGAATGACACGGGATGATTTAGTTGGGAAAAATTCATCAATTATTAAACAAGTTGGACGAGAAATTAAAAGAAATTGTTCTAAATCGTTTGTAATTTGTATTACCAACCCCTTAGACGCAATGGTTAGCGTTTTACAAAAATCCGCCGGTTTGCATAAAAATATGTGCGTAGGTATGGCGGGAGTTCTGGATAGCGCTCGACTGAAATATTTTTTAGCTGAAGAGTTTGGCGTTTCAATTCAAGATGTTAATGCATTTGTCTTAGGCGGCCATGGTGATACAATGGTACCCCTTATTCGTTATTCCACTGTATCAGGAATCCCTATTCCAGAATTAATCAGACTAAAATGGTCAACTCAGAAAAGAATAAACGCCATCATTCAAAGAACACGTGACGGCGGCGGTGAAATTGGAAGATTAATGAAAACCTCATCCGCATTTTACGCGCCCGCCTCTTCAGCAATAGCTATGGCTGAATCATATTTAAAAGATAAAAAACGCGTTCTTCCCTGCGCCGCTTATCTTAATGGTGAATACGGTGTAAAAGGATTATACGTGGGTGTTCCAGTGATTATTGGCGGTAAAGGCGTAGAAAAAATAGTTGAATTCAAACTTACCTCTCTAGAAAAAAAACAATTTAACAAGTCAGTAACCGCGGTTCGCAGTCTTACCAGTTTGGCTTCTAAATTGATTAATAAAAAATAGTCTAGTAATGAATTTACATGAGTATCAAGCAAAGAAACTCCTACAACAATTTGGCCTTCCCTTATTAAAAGGCAAGGCTTATGTTAATAATCTGAAAACAATTGAAAAAGATCTCAGCGATCTTTCAGGCCCTCCGTGGATAGTTAAGTCGCAAATACACGCGGGAGGAAGAGGCGCTGGATATTTCCAGAAACCTTTTAATGACAAAGGCGGTGTTCAGGTAATTCAAGATAAGGCACAAGTGCCTGTTATAGCAAACTCAATGCTAGGAAATATTCTTGTCACCAAACAAACAGGTGCTGATGGAAAAAAGGTTAATCGATTGTTTATTGAAGAAGAATGCAAAATTGAAAAAGAATTTTATTTAAGTCTTCTCATCGATCGAACTAATTCTCAGTTAATGTTGATGATTTCAGCAGCAGGGGGGATGAATATTGAGGATGTTGCGGAAAAAAACCCTGAAAAAATATTTACAACCCACTTTCCAGATTTAACAAAAATTAATTTGCCAAAAAACTTGGAAAAGCAGTTGGAAATCAATTCATCACAATTTGAAGAACTTTCATCAATTTCAAAAAAACTTGTAAAAGCATTTAAATCCTTAGATGCCTCCACCATTGAAATCAATCCATTGGTTTTAAATAGTCAAGGCAATTTTGTGTTATTGGATGCAAAAGTGATATTGGATGACAATGCATTATTCCGCCATCCCGAATTGGGGAATTTAAAAGATATATCTGAGGAGAATCCACTTGAATATGAGGCATCTCAAAATGATATGAGTTATGTAAAACTGGACGGCTCTATTGGATGTATGGTTAATGGCGCTGGTTTGGCAATGGCCACAATGGACATTATAAAACAATTTGAAGAAGAGCCAGCTAATTTTTTGGATTTGGGTGGCACAGCAAATAAAGAAAGAGCGATAAAAGGATTTAAGATTATCCAGTCAGATACGAATGTACGATCTGTTCTAATAAATATTTTTGGAGGAATAATTCGCTGTGATATGATCGCAAGCGGTATTGTTGAAGCAATTAAAGAATTGAATTTTACATTGCCAATAGTAGTGCGCTTTCAAGGAACCAATGCAGCACAAGGAAGAGATATTATTAATCAATCATCCTCTGACGTAATTTCAATTGATGATTTAACAGAAGCTGCAAAAAAAGCGGTCGAGTTGGCGCAATAGCGATGTCCATTATTATAGATAAAAACACAAAAGTCATATGCCAAGGTTTTACAGGAGGACAGGGAACATTTCATTCTCAGCAGGCAATTGAATATGGAACCAAAATGGTCGGAGGCGTTACACCGGGCAAAGGCGGTAATACTCATTTAAACCTTCCTGTATTTAATACAGTGCAAGAAGCTATTGAAACAACCCACGCTGACGCAAGTGTTATTTATGTACCAGCAAAATTTGCAACTAAAGCAGTTCACGAAGCCCTTGATGCAAATGTAAAAATTATCACCTGCATTACAGAGGGAATACCAGTGTTAGATATGATAGAAATAAAAAAAAGAGTTATTGCACAAAAAACTTTTTTTATTGGCCCTAATTGTCCAGGCATAGTTACTCCTGAAGAATGCAAAATAGGGATTATGCCAGGTTTTATTCATCAAAAAGGCAAAATAGGAATTGTCAGTAGGTCAGGAACCTTAACATATGAGGCAATATGGCAAACATCACAAATTGGACTAGGCCAAACAACAAGCATTGGAATTGGCGGAGATCCAATTCAAGGAATGAACTTCATTGATTGTTTGGATTTATTTTTAAAAGATGAAGAAACAAAAGGCATTTTAATGATTGGCGAGATTGGCGGGACGGCTGAAGAAGCGGCTGCTGAATTTGTTAAATCTTCATCTATTAAAAAACCTATTTCTGCATTTATTGCCGGACTTTCTGCGCCAAAAGGCAAGAGAATGGGGCATGCGGGAGCAATTATATCAGGCAACAAAGGGACGGCTCAATCAAAAATAGACGCCTTAAGAAAAGCTGAAGTTCACATTGCCCCCTCTCCTGCAAAACTGGGTGAAACTATGTTGAAAGCAATGCAAAGTTCAGATAGCTGAAATGTAACTCTATGAATGTTATTAAAGGGGTGTATAGACAAATTTACAATGAAAGACAGCTTTCTTAACAGCGCAAACGCGCCCTATGTTGCCGAGCTATTTTTCAAGTATCGTCAAGATCCCAATTCAGTTGATAAGAGTTGGGGAAGTTTTTTTAATTCCTTAAACGAAGATGATATCTCAGTTCTTGGAGATTTTGGTGGGCCGGAATGGAAAAAAAGACCATCAAATATAATTGATGACATTTCATATAATAAAACTACCAAGGCTGTTTCAAACATCGATGATGATTCATTTAAAGCATCAACACTGGATTCCATAAGGGCACTTCGTTTAATCAGAGCATATCGTATCAATGGACATTTTATTGCCAATCTTGATCCCTTAAATATTGCAAAGAAAGATTATCATTATGAGTTGGATTATAAATCATATGGATTAACTGATAATGATTTGGATAAGGAAATTTTTATAGATGGCAGTCTTGGATTAGATAGAGCAACCTTAAAAGAAATTATTAAAATTCTTAAGGAAACATACTCATCTTCAATAGGTGTGGAGTTTTTACACATGGAATCGCCTGAACAAAAGACGTGGGTGCAAGAGAGGATCGAAGAAGTACGCAACAAAACGATTTTTACCAAAGAAGGAAAAAAAGCCATCTTCAAACGCTTATTAGAATCTGAATTGTTTGAACAGTATTTAAACAAAAAGTTTCTTGGAACTAAACGTTATGGAATTGAAGGCGGGGAATCCATGCTTCCCGGAATTGAGCAAATAGTAAAACAGTCTTGCCTTGCGGACATAGAAGATATTTGTATTGGTACCGCTCACAGGGGCAGATTAACACTTCTCTCTACAGTTTTAGGCATGCCCTACAAGGGAATTTTATCAAAATTCCACGGAAATCAAAATGATCCCAACGAGGTGCTTGGATCGGGAGATGTGAAATATCATTTAGGTGTATCAAGCGATAGAGAGTTTGAAGGCAAAAAAATTCATTTATCCCTAACCCCTAATCCATCACATCTAGAAGCAGTGAATCCTGTAGTGATAGGAAGAGTTAGGGCAAAACAAACACAACTTAAGGATAAAAAAAATGAAAAAGTTGTAGGTCTTTTAATTCATGGAGACGCAGCATTGGCAGGACAAGGAGTTGTTGCAGAAACATTTGCTATGTCCCAACTCGTAGGATTTCGTACCGGAGGAACTATTCATTTTGTTATTAATAATCAAATCGGATTCACAACAACACCTCAATTCGGACGATCAGCACCTTATTGCACAGAAATCGCAAAAATGGTTCAGGCTCCAATTTTTCATGTAAACGGAGATAATCCAGAAGCCGTTGTCCATGTTTGCCGGCTGGCCGCAGAGTTTCGAAATATATTTAAAGTCGATGTTGTCGTAGACATGTTTTGTTATCGTCGTTCTGGTCATAATGAAGCTGATGAACCAATGTTTACACAACCTCTCATGTATAAAGCAATAAAACAACATCCAACAACATTAAAAATTTATGAAAAAAAATTAATTAAAGATAAAATTTTAAGCGCTGATGAAGCAAGTAAAATGCAAAAAGATTTTAAACAATTTTTGAACAATGAATTTGAATCTGCTAAATCCTACAAACCAAACAAAGCTGACTGGCTTGATGAAAATTGGGAAGGTTTATCAATCGCATCTTTTGATATTAGGAAGGGAAAAACATCTGTTCAAAAGGATAAATTGCTAAACATAGCTGATCTTATTCATAAAATTCCTGAAGATTTTAATGCGCATAAAAGAGTTAAAAAAATCTTAAATGACAGGTGTAATTCTATCAAAGATGGTCAAGCCATTGATTGGTCGACAGCTGAGTCATTGGCATTTGCAACATTATTAGATGAAGGATACAATGTGAGGCTTTCAGGTCAAGACTCGGGTCGGGGAACCTTTAGTCAGCGACACGCTGTTTTATATGATCAGATTAACGAGAAACGGTTTGTTCCCTTGCGTCATTTTAATAAACAACAAGGCCGTTTTGAAATTGTAGACAGTTTTTTATCTGAATTTGGTGTTTTAGGTTTTGAATATGGGTATTCGCAAGTAGACCCAAACACTCTTGTCATTTGGGAATCACAATTCGGTGATTTTGCCAATAATGCACAAACAATCATAGATCAGTTTATTACTACTGGAGAGAGAAAATGGCTTCGCATGTCAGGTCTTACAATGTTTCTTCCCCATGGTAATGAAGGTCAAGGCCCGGAGCATACAAGTTCTCGAATAGAGAGATTTTTACAGATGTGTGCTGAAGACAATATGCAAGTTGCCAATTGCACAAGTCCCGCAAATTATTTTCATATTCTCCGAAGACAACTGCATCGTGATTTTCGCAAACCTCTCATTCTTTTAACTCCAAAATCAACATTGCGTCATAAAAATAATGTTTCACCTATTGAGGATTTTCTTAATGACTCATCTTTTCATCGCATACTCAGAGATGAAATAACAAAAAAAGAGGAGGAAAAGATAAGCCGAATTCTTCTTTGTTCAGGAAAACTGTATTTTGAACTTCAGGAGCATATTCAGCAACTGCAGAAACAAAATGTTTTTATTCTTCGACTGGAGCAGATATACCCTTTTCCATACGATGTTTTTTCTAAGGAATTAAAACGATTTGTCGACTGTGAAATTTTTTGGTGCCAGGAAGAGCCAAAAAATATGGGAGCTTATGGTTTTGTCAAAAGACGCATAGAAAGCGTGATGAAGGACATAAACATGAAACAGAAAAAATTACTTTATGTGGGAAGAAGAGCGGCAGCTTCTCCCGCAACTGGTGTTTATGAGCGCCATTTAGCCAATCAAAAAAATATTTTGCGATTGGCCGTGGAGGCGAATAAAAAAGAAATTGAAGATATGTGGGAAGGCGTTTCACTAGTTAAATATAAACTCCCAATTGAATAACCCTCTTAAAGTGATAAATAAGATTTAATCAAAATGTCTGTTGAATTAAAAGTTCCAACATTGGGGGAATCCATCACGGAGGCCACTGTATCAAAATGGCTAAAAAAGGTTGGTGAATCTTTTGAGGAAGATGAACCTTTAGTTGAAATCGAAACTGATAAAATAACCGTAGAAGTTTCAGCTCCGAGCGCTGGTGTTTTATCAGAAATAAAGGCACAAGAGGGTAAGGATATAAGTATTGGCGGTGTGCTTGGTCTCATAGATGATTCTAACAGGGCGAAACCCTCTGGTAAAACAAAGGCATCTGAGCCAGAAATTATTGCAGAAGATCCGAAGGAGAAAAAGAAAGAAAAGTCAAAAAATAATTTAGAAAGCAACTTAACACTTTCTCCTTCTGTAAAAAAAATACTTGAAGAAAATAATTTAGTTGCAGATCAGATTACACCATCACGCGATGATGGAAGGTTGACAAAAGCTGATGTTATGGAGCATATGCAAAATCAATCCGATAATAATAAAGAGTCAAAAGAAGAACAAGAAGAAATTGTTCCAATGTCTAAAATTAGACGCACCATTGCAACCAGATTGAAAGAAGCGCAGAACACCGCTGCTATTCTGACAACATTTAATGAAGTTGATATGTCAGAGATCATTGAAGTTAGAGAATCAAAAAAAGAAGATTTTATGAAGCGCTATGGAGTTAAATTGGGATTCATGTCTTTTTTTATAAAAGCAAGCGTTATGGCTCTTCAAGAATATTCAGCGGTAAATGCAGAAATTCGTGATGACACCATTGTTTATAAAAATCATTTTGATATCGGCATTGCCGTGGGAACCGAAAAAGGTCTTGTTGTTCCTGTTTTGAAGAACGCTGATCAAATGACGTTTGACGAAATAGAAAGACAGATTGTTGAATTAAGCTCTAAAGCCAAAAAGGGAACTCTGACAATTGATGATTTGTCAGGCGGAACATTTACCATTTCCAATGGCGGCGTATACGGATCGTTATTGAGCACCCCTATAATTAACCCCCCTCAATCCGGGATCTTGGGGATGCACAACATTGTAAAAAGAGCGATTGTGCTGGGGGACGAAATTGTTATTCGTCCCATGATGTATTTAGCCTTCAGTTATGATCACCGCATTGTTGACGGTAAAGAGAGTGTTGGTTTTTTAATTAAAATAAAAGAATTTTTAGAAAATCCCTCTAAAACAATACTTGGTATTTAATGGCCGATTATGATTTAATCATCATTGGCGCTGGTCCAGGAGGCTATGTTGCCGCAATTCGTGCCGCTCAACTTGGCATGAAGGTGGCGTGTGTTGAAAAAGAGGCAACTTTGGGAGGCACGTGCTTGAATGTTGGATGCATCCCCTCCAAGGCGTTGTTATATTCCTCTGAGAAGTATGCTGAACTTTTGCATCAGACGGAGGACCATGGCATTAAAATTGGAAAAGTTGAATTGGATCTTGCAAAATTAATGCAACGAAAGGAAAAAATAGTAAAACAATTAACCGCCGGCATTGGGTTTTTATTCAAAAAAAACAAAATTACGCACATAAATGGAACCGCTTCTTTTGTTGATGAACAAAATATCAAAGTTAAATCTTCTAAAGAATCAAAACTGTCGGCAAAAAATTTTATTATTGCTACCGGCTCCTCTTCGATTGCCATACCAAGCATACCTATTGATGAAAAAAGTACTGTAACATCAACAGGCGCCCTATCCTTATCTTCGGTGCCCAAAACAATGTTGGTAATAGGAGGAGGATATATCGGTTTGGAGATGGGATCGGTATGGTCAAGACTTGGAACAAAAGTGACTGTTGTAGAAGCACTAGATCAAATTGTGCCAACTATGGACGCTGAAATCGCAGCACAATTTATGAAATCATTACAAAAACAAGGATTAGAATTTAAATTGTCTCACAAGGTTATAACAACCAAGCCTGGAACAAGCGATGTTGAAGTAACAATGGAATTAACAAAAGACAAAAAACAAATAAAAGAAAAATATAATATTGTTTTAATGTCAGTTGGAAGAAAGCCCAACACACAAGGATTAAATCTTGAAAAAATTGGCATTAAACTAAATGAACAAAAAGCCATTGAAGTTGATCATCGATTTAAAACAAATGTTGACGGCATTTACGCAATTGGCGATGTTGTGCCAGGACCTATGTTAGCGCATAAGGCGGAGGAGGAAGGAATAGCATGCGTAGAGATCATTAATGGACAGAAAACACATATGAATTATGATACCATGCCTGCGATTGTATATACCAATCCTGAAGTGGCCTCTGTCGGCAAAACAGAAGAACAGCTTAAAGAATCCAAAACAGAATATAAAGTGGGAAAGTTTCCTTTTATGGCGAATGGTCGTGCCCTTACCACATCTGCTACGGAAGGGTTTGTTAAAATATTGGTTGATAAAAAAACAGATTCGATTTTAGGCGCTCATATAATTGGTCATGATGCAGGACAATTAATTGCTGAAATAGTCACCGCAATGGAATTTGGTGGAAGTGCAGAAGACATTGCTAGAATTTGTCATGCACATCCGACAACAAGTGAAGCTGTAAAAGAATCTGCTCTAAATGCTGATGGAAGAGCAATTCATATCTAAGTTTGACTGTTTAATTTAAATCTACGAGTTTTATTTGAATAACTTGAATCAGATATTCAACTAAATCAACTTTCTGATCTTTAGTAAATTTATTTATATCCTTAGATCCCATTGCCACTATGAATCTGTCCGAACCATAGACTATCTTAAGCAAAAGGTATGATTTGATAAGTTTTGATTTATTCGGGAAGAATAAAGGTATTCCTTTGGGACTTTGATTCAAATTAGTCTGAGGTTTATCTCGAAAATAACTTGAAGCGATTCTATTGTCAATTTGACTAAGCCCAGTATGTTTCAAAGTACTGTTTGTAAAAAAACAGTTTACGATATCGCATGCAAGCAGAGGACCAAGATCACTAACTATGACATCAATTAACTTTGTCAGGGATTTTGTATTTAAGACCTTTAAAGAAGTTTTTAATATTCTTTTTTGAGACGCTATATGACTGCTGCCAGCCTTTAAGATTTTAGACATTTGTTTTTTGATTTGGTCGTAATCATTTTTTATTTTTTTTGACCGGTAAGCGTTTAAATCAATAATTTTGCCAGATCCCTTGATTTGACTTGGAAAATTCAACACATCTAATAATTCAGGATAATCTAGAAAAAGATTTTTGTTTTTTTTTAAATATTGAATGACAAGCTCTTCAGCAGAGTCTTTGTCATTTTTTTTTGACATCTTTATTTGGAGAGAATGGATTGACCGGTTTTTGCCCAGTCATCAAGAAAGGCTTTTAATCCCTTGTCAGTCAATTCATGGTTATAGAGTTCATATATGACTTTCGGCGGCACTGTCGCAACGTGAGCGCCTATGAGCGCGGCATCAATGACATGTTGTGTTGTTCGTATTGAGGCCGCAAGAACTTCGGTTTCGAAACCGTAATTTTCATATATGATGACGATATCTTCAATCAAGCTTATGCCTTTCTCGCCAATGTCATCCAAACGACCGACAAAAGGGGAAATAAAGGAAGCCCCGGCTTTAGCGGCTAAGAGAGCTTGAGCGGCTGAAAAACATAATGTCACATTAACCATAATTTGTTGTTCACGAAGTTTTTTACAAGTTTTTAAACCTTCAACAGTTAAGGGAACTTTAACAGCAACGTTTTTAGCTAGTGAAGCAAGATATTTACCTTCCTCCATCATTGTTGGATGGTCAGTTGCTGCTACTTCGGCGCTAACCGGGCCACTTACAATCGAACAAATTGATTTAATCGTATCAGATAAATCTTTACCCTGTTTTGCAATTAATGACGGATTTGTTGTTACTCCATCCACAAATCCAGTAGGAATGAGATCTTCGATTTGTTTAATGTCAGCAGTATCCACAAAAAACTTCATAGATTTCTGTATAACATAAAAGTAATATTTAAAAAGTTAAGATTATATATTTATTTTGATTTACAAATAACTAAAAATGTATTGCGATGTATTAGTCACCAGACCTTTTGATCACACCTTTACATATAAAATTAGAAATGATCAGAATGTCAAAATCGGAAGCGTTGTAAGTGTTTCTTTTGGTAAAAAAAAAGATCAGATAGGAATTATTTACGGGTTATGTGGTAATAAGATCAAGAAAAATAATTCATACACGATAAAAGAAATTGATCATGTTTATGAAGGCGTATTTTTAAATAAAAAAATTATTAAATTCATAGATTGGATTGCTTATTATACGCTTGCTTCCAAAGGATTGGTTCTAAAACTTTTTCTTGTTAATAAAAACATAGTTAGTTTTCAAACAAAGGGTCAAGAAGAATCAATATTTGATCCCAGGCCTGTTACACTTAATGCAAAACAGCAGAACGCTCTTAACGTTATAGAAAAATCACTGTTTAAAAAAATATCTCCCATTGTCCTTGAAGGTGTAACAGGATCAGGAAAGACGGAAGTATATTTTGAAGCAATCGAAAAAGTTCTTAAAGAAAAAAAACAAGCTTTAATCATGCTTCCTGAAATTTCTTTAACTCCCCAGCTAGAGTCAAGATTCAAAGAGCGTTTTGGTTTTGCACCAGATATTTGGCACTCGAAAGTTGCTGAGAAAAAAAGAAAAAATACATGGCATCGTTGTTATCAAGGCCAACCAATCATTGTTGTTGGAGCACGTTCAAGTTTGTTTTTGCCCTTTAAACATTTGGGTCTTATCGTTGTGGATGAAGAGCATGACCTATCCTTTAAACAAGAAGATAACATTCGTTATCAGGCAAGAGATTTAGCCATTGTTAGATCACAAATTGAAAAATTTCTTGTTATCCTATCCTCAGCTACCCCTTCACTTGAGACACAAAACAACATTCAAAGAAATAAATTTAAACATGTTTATTTGCCGAGTCAATTTTCAGGCTTGGACCCTCCTGAAATAGAACTTATAAATTTACAAAATGAAAAACTGGCAAAAAACAAATGGATTTCTTTAAAAATTTTTAAACAGATCAATATTTGTGTTGAAAAAGGTGAGCAAGTTCTTTTATTTTTAAACAGGCGAGGATATTCACCACTAAGCTTATGTGCAGAATGCGGTTACAGATATCAATGTGATCATTGCTCATCTTGGCTGGTAATGCATAGAAATAAAAAAAGACTGCTTTGCCATCATTGCGGAACAATTTATCCTGTTGATCCAGTTTGTCCCAAATGTAGAAAGGAAAATTCTCTTAAATTAATAGGGCCAGGCGTTGAAAGGTTGGCGGAAGAAATAAAAGATTTTTTTCCAAAATATAATATCGGCATAATGTCTAGTGATAATGCCAACACGCCAAAAAAAATAAAAAAAATTGTAGATGATTTCAGCTCTAATAATATTAACATATTAGTAGCTACACAAATTATGGCTAAGGGATATCATTTCCCCAACTTATCTTTGGTAGGAATCATTGACGCAGATGCTGGTCTTATGGGGGGAGACATTAAAGCCATAGAAAGAACATACAATCTTTTGCAACAAGTTAGCGGTAGGGCTGGACGATCAAAACAAACTGGAAAAGTTCTCATTCAGACTTATTTTCCAAATCAACCCGTCATACAATCAATTAAAAACAGGGATAGAAAAAAATTTGTTGAACAATCTTTGTTGGAAAGAGAGCAGTTTAATATGCCACCTTTCAGTTTTTTAACAGCAATTATTATCTCAGGTTCTTCAAAAGCAAGAGCCGAGTCGTATGCGATCAATTTGGCAAAAGGCCATATCTCAGATGACAAAATGAGTATTTTAGGACCAGTTGAAGCGCCCTTGTTTTTACTTCGAGGACAATATCGGTTCAGACTTTTATTAAAAGCTAAGAGCAGAAGCAAACTTAACAATTTTACTAGAAATCTATTAAAAAATTGCCCGGCTCCTCCTAACTTGCGCCTTATAATTGATGTGGATCCCTACACCTTTATTTAATTTACCCACAGCTGAAATTAAATGAGTAAATTAACTTCACCCACTATATAAACTCAGAGTTTACCTTGATTTTATGATGTGTTAATAGCCTATTTCAAATCCTACTTTGGAGTAAATTTAAGTGACATCTCTACTATCTTCTGGCGACCTAATATCCGACAGATACGCTTCAGCTTTATATGATCTAGCGGCTGAGAAAAAAATTGTGTATCTCGTTTTAGAAGATTTAGTGTTTCTTCAAAAATGCATTCAAGAGAATAAGGATTTAAAGCTTCTAGCTAAAAGTCCGCTGATTACTTCCAGTGATAAGTTAAATATTTTTGAAAAAATTCTATCTAAAAGAAAAGCTGATAATATTACCAATATTTTTTTAAAAGTTATTTCAAGAAACAAACGATTTGCAAAACTATCTTCAATTATTTCCCAATTTATGAACATTAATTCTCTGAAGAGAGGTGATGTTTTGGCAGATGTAACATCAGCAGATGAATTGTCGCATAACCAAAAAAATGAGATTAGAGACCAACTTAAACAAACACTTGGGGAAAAACTATCTTTGAATTTTAATGTAGATAGAAAAATCATTGGAGGACTTATAGTTAAAGTAGGATCTAAAATGATAGATTCATCACTGGCGACAAAAATTAATAAACTTAAGATTGCAATGAGGGAGGCATAATGGAAATTAAAGCAGCGGAAATATCTTCTGTCATTAAGGATCAAATATCAAATTTTGAAACAAAAGCAGATGTTGCTGAAGTCGGAACCGTTCTAAGTGTCGGAGATGGCATCGCGCGTGTTTATGGGTTAGATCAAGTTCAAGCAGGAGAGATGGTGGAATTTCCAGGCGGCATTAAAGGTATGGCCCTTAACCTTGAAATGGACAATGTAGGCGTCAGTATATTTGGTGACGATACAGGAATTAAAGAAGGTGATACAGTTAAACGTACAGGAGAAATCGTTGATGTGCCTGTAGGAAAAGAGTTGTTGGGCAGAGTTGTTGACGGGTTAGGCAATCCAATTGATGGAAAAGGTTCCGTTAATTCAAGTGAGAAAAGAAGAATTGAAATAAAAGCACCTGGCATTATACCTCGTCAAGGTGTTAAAGAGCCAATGCAGACAGGCATCAAAGCACTTGATGCGCTTGTTCCCATTGGTCGAGGACAACGTGAATTAATTATAGGTGATCGTCAAACAGGAAAAACAGCAGTTGCAGTTGATACAATTCTTAACCAAAAAGATGTTAATCAGACACAAAATGAAAAAGAAAAACTTTATTGCATTTATGTTGCCATTGGTCAAAAAAGATCAACTGTCGCGCAAATAGTAAAAACGTTTGAAGACAACGGCGCGCTTGAATATACGATAGTCGTATGCGCAACTGCTTCAGAGCCAGCGCCATTACAATTTTTATCTGCCTACACAGGCTGCACCATGGGTGAATATTTTAGAGATAATGGGATGCACGCACTTATTATTTATGATGATTTATCTAAACAGGCTGTTGCATATCGTCAAATGTCCCTTTTGCTAAGACGTCCTCCCGGACGTGAAGCATATCCAGGCGATGTGTTTTATATTCATAGTCGTTTACTTGAAAGAGCTGCTAAAATGAGTGATGAACATGGAGGAGGAAGCTTAACCGCACTTCCTATTATTGAAACTCAAGCAGGAGATTTATCAGCATATATCCCAACAAATGTTATTTCTATTACTGATGGACAAATTTTCTTGGAAACCAGTTTATTTTTTGCCGGCATACGACCAGCTATTAATGTTGGATTATCAGTCAGCCGTGTTGGATCAGCTGCGCAAACGAAGGCAATGAAAAAGATTGCTGGGTCAGTCAAATTGGAACTTGCCCAATACCGAGAAATGGCTGCATTTGCTCAGTTTGCATCTGATCTAGATGCTTCTACCAGACAGTTACTTGATAGGGGGGCAAGGTTGACAGAACTTTTAAAGCAAGGACAATATTCGCCGCTGACTGTGCCAGAACAAGTTGTATCAATTTATAGTGGTGTAAATGGTTATCTTGATGGCATTGAAATTACTGAAGTCGGGAGTTTTGAAAGTGAAGCAATAGCTGAAATCAAATCAAAACACTCCGATCTTTTGGAATCAATTAACAAAGATAAAGATTTATCTGAAGATAATGCAAAAAAATTAAAATCTTTTTATGATGATTTTATAGTTAGGTTTTCAAAAAAATAATATGCCAAGCTTAAAAGATCTTAAAACAAAAATTACCTCTGTTAGTTCTACAAAAAAAATTACTTCAGCGATGAAAATGGTGGCGGCAAGTAAATTACGCCGTTCTCAAGAAAAGGCTGAATCTGCAAGACCTTACTCATCACGTTTAGAAGAAATGTTATTATCTCTCGCATCATCACGGATTGCTGGGGAAGGCGTGATCAGACTATTAACAGGAACTGGAAAACAAGAACGTTATCTGGTTATTCCGGTGACAGCCGACAGGGGATTGTGCGGAGGTTTTAATAGCAACATTAATCGTGAAACAACGAAATATATAAGATCATTAGAAAACGAAGGTAAAAACACATCTCTTCTTACTATCGGAAAAAAAAGTAGAGATTTTTTTAATAGAATAATGAAGGATAAAATTATTGAAAGCTTCATTGATCTTGGGTCAACAGGCGCGGGTTACGATACTGCAATGCAAATATCAAATAATATTCAAAGCCTCTATTTTGATGATCAGTTTGATGTGTGTGTTCTTATTTTCAATAAATTTAAATCAGCAATTGTACAAGAAGTGACCCAACAACAACTTATTCCCTTGGATGTTGCGAATAAAAGAACAGAAGATGATGAGGATGTCAAAGAAGAGAGAAAAGATAATTCAATTTACACCTATGAGCCAGACGAAGCATCCATACTGCAAGATTTGCTGCCAAAGAATATTTCTATTCAAATTTTTAAGATATTATTAGAAAGTAATGCTGGAGAGCAAGGGGCCAGAATGGTGGCTATGGATAATGCAACAAGAAATGCAGGAGAAATGATTGATGGCCTGACACTAAGATACAATCGAACTCGCCAAGCATTTATCACAAAAGAATTAATTGAAATAATTTCAGGAGCTGAATCAGTTTAAGAGGGGGAAATATGACTAACAATTTATCTGGAAAAATATCACAAGTATTAGGAGCGGTCGTTGATATTGAATTTGATGGTGAATTACCATCAATTCTAAATGCATTGGAAGTTGACAATAAAGGAAACAGGTTAATACTTGAAGTTGCACAACATCTTGGTGAAAATACTGTGAGAACTATTGCTATGGACACAACCGATGGTTTAGTTCGAGGTCAAACAGCAACAGATACAGGATCCCCCATTTCTATGCCTGTCGGACCTGAAACTCTTGGTCGTATTATGAATGTTGTGGGTGAGCCTGTTGATGAAAGAGGCAAAATTGAAACTTCAAAAAGATATCCCATTCATCGTCCAGCGCCAAAATTTGTTGATCAATCAACCGAGACTGAAGTGTTAGTGACTGGCATCAAAGTTGTTGATTTGCTGGCCCCATATGCTCGTGGAGGAAAAATTGGTCTTTTTGGCGGGGCGGGCGTTGGTAAGACAGTTTTGATTATGGAACTGATTAATAATATTGCCAAAGCCCACGGCGGGTATTCCGTGTTTGCCGGAGTGGGAGAGAGAACCCGTGAAGGAAATGACTTATACCATGAAATGATTGAATCGGGCATTATTGACTTAAAGGGAAATAAATCTAAAGTCGCTCTTGTCTATGGTCAAATGAACGAACCTCCAGGCGCCAGAGCAAGAGTTGGATTGTCGGGATTAACGCAAGCTGAATATTTTCGCGATGAAGAAGGACAAGATGTTTTGTTTTTTATTGATAATATTTTTCGATTCACGCAAGCCGGATCAGAAGTGTCTGCATTGTTAGGGCGCATTCCATCAGCAGTTGGATATCAACCAACACTGGCAACCGATATGGGGGCGTTGCAAGAACGCATTACTACGACAAATAAGGGATCCATTACATCAGTGCAGGCAATTTATGTTCCTGCCGATGACTTGACGGATCCAGCGCCAGCAACTTCTTTTTCTCACTTAGATGCAACCACTGTGTTGAACAGGGCTATTTCAGAAAAAGGAATTTATCCCGCCGTAGATCCGCTTGACTCCAATTCTCGAATTTTAGATCCGCAAGTTGTGGGTGATAATCATTATCGCGTTGCCCGTGAAGTGCAAAGAGTTCTTCAAACTTATAAAAGTCTTCAAGATATCATTGCCATTCTTGGAATGGATGAATTATCCGAAGATGATAAATTAACAGTTTCTCGTGCTAGAAAGATAGAAAAATTCTTATCCCAGCCATTTTTTGTAGCCGAAGTTTTTACCGGTTCTTCAGGAAAATACGTTGAGCTTGAAGATACCATAAAAAGTTTTGATGGATTGGTTAAGGGGGAATACGATCATATGCCTGAATCCGCCTTCTATATGGTCGGCGGCATAGAGGAAGCGGTTGAAAAAGCTAAGAAGCTGGAGGCAGAAGCCGCATAGATGGAAAGCACAATTTCTTTTGATCTAGTCTCTCCCGAACAACTTGTCTTTAATGATAAGGTTGGTATGATCATTGTTCCAGGAAAAGAGGGCGATATCGGCGTGTTACCCGGCCACAGCAAGCTTTTATCCTCGCTTCGACCAGGACGCGTGATGGTGTACGGGGAGGACAAACATCTTCTTCAATCATTTTTTGTATCCGGCGGATTTGTTGAGATTAATCCAGAAAAATGCATCGTTTTAGCGGAGGAAGTTTTTGAAATGAGCTCCTTGGATAAAAACAAGATAGAAAAACAAGTTCAAGAATTAGAAAATGAAACGAGCAATGAATTAAAGCAACAATATCTTATTGCAAAATTAAAGATTGAGGCTTTGGAATCAACGCATTACGAAAAAATATAAACATCCTTCTTAATATTACCTTAATTCCATCACGAACGTGCCTGATTTGCTCTTTACGAATTTATAATGTGTTACAGGGACGGAATTTTTTTTTCATAATTAATATCATTAATACAATCACCTCCCCGTCCCTGTACGCTAATTGAAAATGAAAGATTTAACCTTGCGTTTCCTTTTTTTTATAATGATTATCACAGCAATAATCTTAGGCGGATCAATTTTATTTTAACAGATATTTAAATTCTTCTAATATTTTTGAATAAACATCTCTTTTAAACGGAACAATACTGTCAACAATTGAGTTCATTCTTGACCATTTCCATTCACTAAATTCAGGACTGTCCGTTCCCACATTTATATCACTATCCTTACCTAAAAAATCAAACGCAAACCATTTTTGTGTTTGGCCAATATATTGATGACCCCACGGCAGAGTTTTCAGTGTTTCAGGCGGTATGTCATAATTAATCCATTGATTTGAAATCTTTATGAGTTCAGCTTTATTCGTGCCTATTTCCTCCAACATTTCCCGCCACACAGCCTCTTTGGGATTTTCATCATCATCAATCCCCCCCTGCGGCATTTGCCAGTAACCACTTGGATGATCTAGTCGTCGTCCAACTAAAATTTCTTTGTTGGCGTTAAGAATCATCATTCCCACGCATTTCCTGTACTTATCAGTCATAAATTACTGGGAAAAAAATTCTTGATAAATGTTAAGACCTTTTATCAGATCAACGGCATGCGCTAATTGAAAATCCATCGCAAGACGCTCTTCTTGAGGAGAAATTTCCTCCGTATTTTCATTACTTTCATCCTTTTCATTATCCAAGGATCCTTTTAAATCGGATTCTGAATACCTTTTATATTCAGTCGATTCAAAACTGCCCTGTTCCACAATAATATCAGGATCAATGCCCTTTCCTTGAATGGATTCGCCCGAAGGGGTGTAGTATCTTGCTGTTGTTAAACGAATACCAGCCATCTTGTCATTTGATTTTTTAAAAGGAATAATTGTTTGAACAGAACCTTTCCCAAATGATTTAGTCCCAATTATAATTGCTCTTTTATGATCTTGCAGGGCGCCAGCAACAATTTCTGAAGCAGAAGCTGAACCACCATTAATAATTACAATAAGCGGTTTTGCATCAATGAGATCGCCAGATTTAGCCTGGTATCTTTGCATGTCAATTTTTTTTCGACCGCGCGTTGAAACAATTTCTCCTCTTTCCAGAAAAATATCAGTAACTTTAACAGCTTGTTTTAGCAATCCCCCAGGATTTGATCTAAGGTCGAGAATGTATCCAATTTCTTTGTTGTCGAGTTCTTCCTTAATTTTTTTTATGGATTTGATTAATCCTGATTCAGTTTGTTCTGTAAAAGACGTAATGCGCAAATACCCGACATCGTTAAAAATATCACTCTTAACTGATTGGATTTTTATAATATCACGAATGATTTTGATTTCAAATGGATCAACACCTTCTCGTGAAACGGTGATAGTGATTGGGGAGCCTTTTTTGCCTCTCATTAAGTCTACCGCCTCATTAAGTGATAAACCAAATACAGGAATTTCATCTATCTGAATAATATAGTCACCGGCTTTCACGCCCGCTTCATATGCGGGCGTATCTTCAATAGGAGAAATAACTTTTACAAAACCATCTTCCATTGTTATTTCAATACCTAAACCACCAAACTTTCCTTTGGTATCTGTTTGCATTTCTTGCCAAACTTCTTCATTCATATAACCCGAATGCGGATCAAGGCCTGTTAGCATTCCGTCAATTGCTTTTTCAATCAGTTCTTCATCGCTGACTTCTTCTACGTATCCTGTCCGAACACGATCAAATACTTGGCCAAATAAATCAAGATATTCATATGTTTCCTTATTTTTAGAAGCAGCATGGCTGGTGAGAGTAAACGCACAAGTTATTAATATGAGGAAATTTAAGAAAATTTTTTTCATTAATGTTTTTTTTAATATCTATATATCTAAGCTAATCTATTTTCTACTGAATCAAAGCTCATATTCCATAATTTTTCAAGATTGTATAATTTTCTAATTTCAGATCTAAATAAATGAATAACAACCGATCCTGCATCAACTATAACCCAATCGCATTTTGGGCGGCCTTCAGGATTGGAACATGCAATACCAATCTGTTTTAGTTTTTTAATAAGTTCCTCAGCAATGGCGTTTGTATGCCTGGTTGATCTGCATGTAGCAATTATAAAATAATCAGCAATAGAGGTCTTATGATGAATATCAACTGTATTGATTTTTTCAGCCTTTAAATCATCTAGAATGTTGTTGACAACATCAACCAATTTATTTTTATTATTAATTTTTGCCTCTTAACAATAATCGTTGTTGTCTAATTTCTGTTGATGAAATTTTTATTTCTCTATTGTCAACCCATGCCCAAGAGGGAAGTTTAATAAAATTATTTTTATTGATTTGATGAGAATTTATTCGATAGTTAGCAAATGTTCTGCAGGCTATACTTTTCAAGGCCTGATTATTATACCCATGCCTTTTAAAAACTACAATAGAAACTTCTTTAAGAATTTGCCGCCATTTTTGCCATTTGTGGAAACTAATTAAATTATCCGCACCCATTATCCAAAAGAATTTAATATTAGTATAATGATTTAGCAAATAGGCCAATGTTTGATAAGTATATTTGGAATTAATTTTATTTTCTATTTCTTTTATTAAAATTGGCTTGTCTTTTGATATTTCTTTGCAATTTTTTATTCTTTCTTGATATGTTGCCGGTTCAGAAATTTTCAGTGGATTTTGTGGAGTTACTAGCCACCAAATTTCATTAATTTGAAGTAATTTTTTTGCTTCTATAGAAATGTATATGTGACCTTTATGGGGTGGATCAAAAGACCCCCCAAGTAAACCAATACGTTTCAACTAAGGCCTCACTTGACCATTGCCTTTAACAACATACTTAAAACTTGTTAAATGTTCTGAACCAACAGGTCCGCGGACATGCAATTTATCAGTTGAAATTCCTATCTCCGCACCAAATCCAAATTCTCCCCCATCAGCAAATTGCGTTGAAGCATTTTGTAAAATGATAGCACTATTAATATTTTTATAAAACTTCTCAAATGTTTTGGAATTTTCGGTAATAATAGATTCGGTGTGATCTGAGGAATAATTATTTATATGATCAATTGCTCCACTTACACCATCAACAATTTTTACTGAAATAACCTTATCTAAATATTCAGTTCCCCAATCTTCCTCTGATGCTTTATTAAATTTGCTGTCCAAAGATTGTATAAAAGAATCTCCTCTTATCTCACATTCTGCCTCTACAAGATTAGTTAATAATGCCATAGAATTTTTTGATATAGCTTTGTCAATAAGTAAAGTTTCAGCCGCACCGCAAATTCCGGGGCGACGCATTTTAGAATTAAAAATAACTTCTTTTGCAATAGAAATATCCGCATCTTTATCAACATATACATGACAGATTCCATCAAGATGTTTTATGACCGGTATTGAACTTTTTTCTTTAATGTTTTGAATCAATCCTTTTCCGCCCCTAGGAATAATGACATCAATATATGAGTCTAATTTAATCATTTCATCCACAGCAGCCCTGTTTGCTGTTGGCACCATTTGTACACTATTTGCTGGTAATCCAGCTTTATCAAATGATTTATTTATTATTTCATTTAATTTTTGTGATGAGTGAAAACAATCTTTTCCACCTCTCAGTATAACAGAATTCCCCGCCTTTATAGCGATGGCAGACGCATCAACAGTTACATTTGGCCTTGATTCATAAATAATGCCAATAACTCCAAGAGGGACTGAAATTTTTTGGATATGCAAACCATTGGGTCTATTCCACTCAGAAAGCACAATTCCTGTTGGATCTTTTAAATTAATTATTTCATCCAGACAACTAACCATACCATTAATTCTATCTTTATTAAGAGTAATACGATCAATCATTGAAGGAGATGACTTCATTTCATAAGAATTTTCAATATCTTTATTATTAATTTGAATTATTTCTGAAGAAAAATTTTTTAAATCTTCTTTAAGATTATTAAGAGCGTTGTTTTTTTTCTCACTATGGATATTGGCTAGTTCAGCAGCAGCTTTTTTTGCATTAATTCCTAATTGTTTGATAGTTTCAACTGAGTTCATAAGTTTATTTTTACTAAATCATCTTTGTGAATTAATTCATCTCTGCCATCATATCCTAGAATATGTTTAATATCTTTACTATTTTTTCCCATAATTTTTATTGCATCATAGGAGTCATAAGCAGTTACACCAATACCAATTTTTTTATTTTTTATGTTGGTTACACTAATTACATCTCCTCGGTTGAATTTTCCTTTTATTTTTATTACACCAGCAGGCAGAAGACTTTTATTTTGAAAAACAGCTTTTGTTGCGCCATTATCTATAATTATTGTTCCAGATGGATGCAGATGATTTAATAACCACTGCTTTCGAGAGGAACTAGGAGACTTTGAGGCATGAAACCACGTTGAATTTTTATTATTAATTTTACTCAGTGTATTAATTTTATGTCCATTAGCAATAACTGTTGAGCATCCGGAGTCCATGCAAATTTTAGCAGCCCAAATTTTAGTAGCCATACCACCTGATCCCAGTTTAGAATGTTTTGAACCTGCCATTTTTTCTATTGATTCATTAATTTCATTAATATCAATTATTTTTTCAGCATTTTTGTTTTTTATTGGGCTTTCAGTATATAATCCATCAACATCACTTAACATAATTAGTAAATCAGCATCTATCATCTGTGCTACCCTAGCAGCCAATCTATCATTGTCGCCGTAGCGAATTTCTTCAGTAGCTACCGTGTCGTTTTCATTAATAATGGGGATGACTTTATTTTTATGGAGTGATGATATTGTTTTTCTTACATTAAGATATCTTCTTCTTATTTCACTATCATCAAGTGTTAATAATAATTGTGCACTGTTGATTTTATTTTTTCTTAGTGCCTGTTGCCAGCAATTAGCAAGTTCAATTTGCCCTATTGCAGCAGCAGCCTGCTTATCTTCTAAGCGACTTATTACTTTATGATTTGAGATAGTTTTTTTACCCAAAGCAATAGCACCAGAAGAAACAACAACAATATTTTTGTTTTCATTAGCTAACAGCTCAATCTCTTTACAAAGAGAATTAAGCCACTTGATTTTAACTTTACCTGTTTTTTCATCTATGATGGAAGATGAACCTATTTTAATTACAATTTTTTTAAATTTATTTATCATTATTATTCAAGCACTGCTCAAAGAGAGCCGTTACTAAATCTTCAATACCATCATTTGAAATATTTGAGAAAATATATGGTCTTTTTCCTATTTTTTTTTCTATTATTTGAGATAGTTTTTTATTATCTTCAGGAATTAAGTCAGATTTACTAAAAGCAATTAATTCTTTTTTTTCAACAAGATCTTTTCCATATTTTGTTATTTCATTGCGAATAATATTATAATTATCAATAAAATTTTTTTCCGAACAATCAATGATGTGAAGAAGAACCTTGCATCTTTCAATATGTGCTAAAAATTGATCACCTAACCCTTTTCCTTCGTGAGCGCCTTCAATTAGACCAGGTATATCTGCTATGACAATTTCCTGGTCAAATTTTTTTATAACCCCGAGAACAGGATGTATTGTTGTAAAGGGATAATCAGCTATTTTAGGTTGAGCCCCAGATATTTTAGAAAGCAACGTAGATTTCCCTGCATTTGGTTTTCCAATGATGCCCACATCAGCAAATAATTTTAGTGAGAGCCATAAACATTTTTCTTCTAATTCTTCACCATTAGTAAATTTACGTGGTGCTTGATTTGTGGATGATTTAAAATGACTGTTTCCTAATCCTCCCTTTCCTCCATATGCCAGAATTGTTTTTTGATCTTTTGTTATTAGGTCTACCAACAAAACTTTTTTATCTTCATCATAAATTTCTGTTCCTGGCGGAACTCTTATAATTAAGTCTTGACCATCAGCTCCTGTTTGATTTTTTCCTTTTCCATCTTTACCTTTTTTAGCTTTAAAATGTTGCTGGTATCTAAAATCAATTAGTGTATTTAAATTTGGATCAGTCATAAATATAACATCACCTCCCTTTCCACCATTACCACCATTTGGCCCGCCATACTCAATATATTTTTCACGGCGAAAACTAACACATCCCTTTCCACCCTTGCCTGATGCGACATATATTTTTGCTTGATCAAGAAATTTCATGAAAAAATTAAAAGTAATTTATTAAAAAAAATTAGGAGGGTATTACAGATACAAATGTTCTGGTACGTGTTTTTTTAAAGGTAACTTTACCATTCGATGTTGCAAATAAAGTATGATCTTTGCCTAAACCAACATTAGAGCCAGGATGAAATTTTGTTCCTCTTTGTCTAATAATTATATTTCCTGAGATAACAATTTCACCTCCAAATTTTTTAACACCTAATCGTCTACCAGCTGAGTCACGACCGTTTCTTGAACTACCACCTGCTTTTTTATGTGCCATATATTACCCTACTTTTTTCTTTTTGATTTTTTTTTAATTATTTTTTTTGTAGTTGTTTTTTTTGCAACTTTCTTTTTTGGGGTTGCCTTTTTTTCTATTTTTTTCTCGATCTTTTTTGATTCTTCTTTTTCTAATGTTTTAGATTTAGTATCAACTTTCTTTACTTTTATTTCTTTTTTGAGAGCTATGGATTTTTTACCGCCAGACATAATTGATTCAATTTGTAAGACGGTAAGATACTGTCTGTGACCCTGAGTTGATTTGGAGTTTTTTCTTCTTCTTTTTTTAAAAACAATAATTTTTTTGTCTCTTATTTGATCAAGTATTTTAGCTTCAACAGACGCACCCTTAATTAGGGGGTTACCAATGGTATGATTAGAGGAATCAGTTACAGCAAGGACATTACCAAAAGAAATACTATCTCCTTTTTTTCCATCAAGTTTTTCAACCTTAAGAATCTGGCCAGCTTTTACCGCATATTGTTTACCACCTGTTTTAATTACTGCTAACATAGTATTTTCCTGAGAAAACAGGGATTTATAGTTTTAGGCTTAAATAGTCAAATAGAAATACCTAATTTAATACAAGAAACCTAGAAAAATCACTATTAATAATTATTCCTTAAATCCCGAAGATACCTGAACATCTCTACGTTGCCAAAACCCTTTCTTTTCATAAAGTTTTTGTAAGTTGATGATCCTAGACTTAGAAAAGGATTAAGCTTTTTTTCATTGCCCAGATTGAAGGGCATTGAAGTTTTGGTATTTTTTATTTGTTTAAGAACATCATGCTCAATCTCATCTAACATTTTATCATTGTGAAACACTCCTTTTAGAAAATTTAAATTATGAATAGTATATTCGTGACCACAATAAACATTTATTGAATCATCCAGTTTTTCAATCTTATTTAATGACCTTTTCATTTCATCGCATGTTCCCTCAAAAATTCTTCCACAACCAAAGCGGAATAGCGCATCCCCTGAAAATAATAAATTGTTTTGTTTGCTGCAATAAACAACGTGATCTAATGTGTGTCCCGAAGTAGCTATTACTTCAAATTCAATAAAATCAGATTTAATCAAGTCTCCTTCTTTAACTATGTTTGATGTTTTATTAATATTATTGTCCGGACTATATATTTTTGCTGATTGAAACTTTATTAGATCATTGACTCCTGAGTTATGATCAGCGTGGTGGTGTGTTATAAGAATTCCGGAAAGAATAATATCATTATCTTTAATAAATTTAATAATGGGCGCAGCATCTGCAGGATCAATTACGAATCCTAATTTATTAACATTAGAATAGACAAGATAAGAATAATTATCTTTGAGTTGTGGAATTATTTCTACAAGAATTCTTTTTGTCATTATTAACGCACAATAGCAGATGTATTGTAAAATGACTTTTGTTTTGATTGTATTTTTATTGTTTCAAATTTTTGGAAACTTAACAAAAAGATCGCTTCACTGGTGATTAAATTTGAACCTAATACTTTTTTGTCTAAATCAAATTGGTTTCCTTTTGAAGTCAGACCTATACTTTTTTCAATAACTATATTTGATTTCTTACATAGATCCTGAAAATCTTTTATCGTAAAAAAATGAAAGTTAGGCGATTCATACCATTTGTAAGGCAGACCTTCTGTGATAGGACTTCTTCCACTTAAGAGAAGTTGAAAACGTATTTTCCAATGTCCAAAATTTGGAAAAGATACAATTGCTTTAGCGCCTATTCGCAACAATTCATTAAGAACATCTTTTGGTTTAAGCATTACCTGTAGTGTTTGACTAAGAATAACATAATCAAAACTTTGATTTGAATATTGATTTAAATCATATTCCGCATTTCCTTGAACAACACTTAATCCTTCTGCAATTGCTTTTCGCGTCAATTCTGGATCTATTTCTATCCCTCGTGTATCGGAATGGATGCTGGCCTCCAATTGTTTAATAAGCCCTCCCTCACCACATCCTATATCAAGTACTTTAGATTTTGGATCAATCATAGATTCAATAAGTCGCCAGTCGTTTCTAATACTTTTTTTTGACATAATTATTTATCCTGTAACCTTATAAAATTGCTGTCAAGAAAGCCTGATATTGTCAGATCTAATTCTGGTTCATCCAACAGAAAACTATCATGACCTTTATCTGTCTCAATTTCAGAAAAACTTACTTTACGTGTATTATAATTTAAAATGTTAACAATTTGTTTGTTTTCTTTTGTTGGAAATAACCAATCCGATGTAAAAGAAATTACTAAATAATTGATATGTTTGTTATGTTGCGAAGAAAATTCAACTGATTTAGAAAAATTTTCAGTAAGATCAAAATAATCCATGGCGCGCGTTAGATATAAATAACTATTTGCATCAAACCTCTCAACAAATGATTTACCCTGATATCGAAGATAACTTTCAATTTGAAAATCAGCATCAAACCCAAAAGATATAATATCTCTTGATTGGAGTTTTCTTCCAAATTTCCGATGCATTACATCATCGGACAAATAAGTAATATGTGCAATCATTCTTGCAACAGCCAATCCTCTTTCGGGTTTGGTTTCTGTATCTTTATAACTACCCTTATTCCATGCTGGATCATTCATAATAGCTTGACGGCCTACTTCATGAAAAGCAATATTTTGTGCAGAGTGTTTCAATGCCCCTGCGATATGTATAGCGTTCTCTAATTTATCCGGATAGTCAATTGTCCACTGCAGTACCTGCATAGCCCCCATTGAACCGCCCACAACAGCGAATATTTTTTCAATATTCAATGCATCAATAAGATATTTTTGAACTTTTACCATATCCCTAATTGTTATGGATGGAAAGTCCGTGCCAAAATGCGAATTAGTCATTGCATTTATTTCTTTAGGACCAGTGGATCCAACACATCCGCCAAGAACGTTTGCACAAATTACAAAATATTTATTTGTATCTATTGGCTTGTCAGGGCCAACCATGCGCGCCCACCATCCATCTTTATTAGTAATAGGATTTTTTCCTGCAACAAATTGATCTCCTGACAAAGCGTGACATACTAGAATTGCATTGTTTCTATTCCTATTAAGTTTGCCAAAACCTTTATATGCTATTTTAAAGTTTTCTAAATGATAGCCTGAATCAAGATTACAATTTGTATTAGAAAAAAATGCAATATCACACGTTAATTTTTCATTTTTTTTTATTTCAACTTTATGGGTCATGGTTTTTATATTTTTTCCAAAAAAAAAACCGCCTTAATCAGGGCGGTATCATCGCTTTAGCTGTTTTCCAGATACACACCCGCAAGCTGTTTCAAATCGGTGTTAAAAAAATCCTTTAGATTAATAGGCTTTATTAGTCAATAATTGTTATTAAATAAGCTCCAAGCGCCTGTTTTCTTTGATTTAATCATATTTATAAGTAAATAGCCTAAATATTATGCAAGAAAAAAATATAAAATCACTGCGTAAAGAAATAGATTCAATAGACGACCAACTATTAGAATTGATTAATCAGAGAACTTCCATTGTTGATAAATTAGGAATTTTAAAAAAAGATTCAAATAATATTGTTGATAAAAAAAGAGAAACGGAAGTTATTTCAAGATTATTAAATTTGCATAAAGGTGGTTTTTCAAGAGGCAGTATAGTTAGAATCTGGAGAGAAATTTTTCATACTTCAGCAAACATTCAATTGAAAAAAAACAATATTTTACATCCAAAAAGAGGCGTTGATTCAATTAAACTTTATAAGGGCGGAGTCTCAAAAGTTCAAGGTATTGAAAAAATTATAAAACTATCATCAAATGAGAGCCCTTTTGGCCCAAGCCAAAAGGCACAAGAGGCTTATCAAAAAGTATCTGATAAATTATCAAGATACCCTGAATTGACAGCTGAATCTTTGCAAAATGCAATTGCTAACAAACATAACTTAAAATCAGATCAAATTATATGTGGCACTGGTTCTGATGAAGTTTTGATATTTACCGTTTTAACTTTCTGTTCTCCCGGTGATGAGGTAATTCACGCCCAACATGGTTTTGAAATGTATCCAATTTTAGCAAAATATGCAGGAGCTGAATCTGTATTAGCGTCGGAAATTGATTACAAGGTCAGTATTGATTCAATTATCAATAATATAAATGATTCAACAAAAGTAATTTTTATTGCTAATCCAAATAACCCAACAGGCACATACTTAAACAAGAATGAACTGAGATTATTAATGAGTAAAATTCCAAGCAATATAGTAGTTGTGATTGATACAGCGTATGCAGAATTTGCAGACGCAGACGATTATGATAAAACTTTTAGTCTTGCAGACGAATATAACAACGTACTAATCACAAGAACTTTTTCTAAGGCGTATTCTTTAGCAGGTCTGAGATTAGGATGGGGATATGCAAGTGATTTATTAATCAATATGATAAAAAAATTAAGACCGCCTTTTAATATTTCCCCAGGAGCAATAGCTGCAGGCATAGAGGCATTAAATGATGAAAGTCATTTAGAAAAATCTGTAAATCATAACAGCAGCATTAAATTCTGGTTCATTGATGAATTAAACAACTTAGGGTTTAAAGCGTATAACACCCAGGCTAATTTTATATTTGTTTTAATACCGGATAAAAAAAATCAAAATGCGAAGCTCATAAGCGACTACCTTCTCTCTAAAGGAATAGCGGTGAGATATTTACTAAGTTATGGATTGGAAAATGCTTTAAGAATAACTTTAGGAACGAAGGAAGAATTAAACAAAACCATTGAAGTGCTGAAAGAATTTACAAGAAATAATGGCTAATTTTATTTTTCAAAAAACATTAATTATCGGAGTTGGTTTAATTGGTTCATCGATAGCAAGGGCATTGCGTGAATATAGCATTTCCTCGGAAATTTATGGAGTTGATACTAGTGATGATGTTCTGGAAAAATGTAATAATTTGAATATTCTATCAAGTGGGAAAAAAGATCTTAAGGATTATTCTTGCCAATTTGATTTAATCATTATTTGCTCGCCTCTTAGCACTTATAAGAAAATATTTTCTTCATTAAGCAGTTTTGTAAAAAAACCCACATTAGTAACAGATGTTGGTTCGACAAAAGTAAGCGTTATTAAGGATTACCAAGATGCTTGTAACAACCAAGATGTTAAGTTTGTGCCTAGTCATCCAATCGCAGGTATTGAGAAAAGTGGTCCCGAATATGGTTTTTCTAAGCTTTTTGAAAATCGTTTTTGTATCTTAACGCCAATAAATAACAACGATGATTTTATTATTGATGTAAAATCTTTTTGGGAATTGATTGGCTTAGAGATTCAAATAATGACAGCTGAACATCATGACAGAGTTTTGGCAATGACGTCTCATATTCCACAGCTGATCGCCTACTCTATTGTTGCTACAGCATCTGAATTAGAGACACATATTAGGGATGAAGTGATTAAATATTCAGCAGCGGGTTTTCGTGATTTTACGAGATTGGCAGGAAGTGATCCTATTATGTGGCGAGATATTTACTCTATGAACAAAAACGCAGTATTAGAAATGTTAGGTCGTTTTGCAGAAGATCTTTCAACTTTGCAAAAAGCTATTAGAAACAATGACACAAAATTTTTAGAAAAAACTTTTTCGTCAACAAGAGAAATAAGAAGACTTATAGAAAAACTGGGGCAAGCAGGTTCTTTTGACCCAACTGAATCAGGAAAAAATAAAAAAAATTAAATTATTTTATTTGTCTCCTCCTCAATTATTGATTGTACTCTATTTAGAATATCTGGTCGTTTAAGACCTGAAGAAATAGGTTTGAGAATTTTTATAATAATGTGGCCTGGTTTTTTTACAAAAGTATGTTTTGGCCAACAATGACCTGAGTTCACTGCCACTGGCAATATTTCTGAATTGGTTTCATTGTAGATGCCAATAAAACCAGTTTTATAATCTGGTTTTTCACCAGGTTTTTTTCTCGTGCCTTCAGGAAAAACAATTATTGAATAACCATCTGATATTTTTGATTTTGCTTGTTTTAACATTTTACGAATTGCGGAGGCGCCAGCAGAACGATCTATAGAAATCATATTTGACTTTTTCAAATATTGACCAAAGATTGGAATATAAAATAATTGTTTTTTATGAATAAAGACTGATTTTTTTAGACATAGAAATAAAGCTAGGGTTTCAAAAGCAGATTGATGTTTGGAGGCGACTATTACAGCATATTCGGGTACATTACATCCTCCTCTTATTTCATGGGTAATATTGCAGATAGTTTCTAATAATTGGAAAATACCTGATATCCATACATTGATAGGTTTTTGCATATATGGGTATGGAATAAATAAATATGGCAGACAAATTGTGCCCATAAATATTGTCCACACACTGAGAAAAACATAAAAAATAATTGATCTAAGTATCATTGTATTAATTTTTGATTTATATAATTTCTTCTGTCATTTATATATACACTATGCTGGTCTCTTGTTCTTCTTGTAATTCAAAATACTTGGTTAATTCAGCCGATTTAAAGCCTGATGGAAGAATAGTTCAATGTGCCAAGTGCGGACACAATTGGTTTCAAACAACAAAAATAGAAGATGAAGAAATACTAAGTACATCAATACCTTCATTTGAAAAAAAAATTGATAAGAATAATAATAATCTAACAACAAATCTTCCTTCAACATTTGTAAAAGAAAAAAAACATAGTATTCTAAATTCCATATTGGCTATCATAGCTTTAGTTGCTATTATAATAGTTTTTTGGTTTCTAAAAAATAATGGGTTAAATATTTTTGTTCTAATTAATTTTTTTTTGCAGGAATTTTATTTCAATTTAAATATGATTATTGATGACTTAACAAAAACTATTCACCATTTACTAAATTAGTCTTTTAACCAAACTGGTATTATGTCTCGAGCTATAATATTTGAGACTTTTTCATGATTTCGAATGATAGAAAAACTATCATTCGATACTAAAATTTCAGCAGGCAATCCTTTTGTATTATAATTAGATGACATAACAGCACCATACGCTCCTGTATCACAAATAGCTAAATAGTTGCCAGCTTGTTGCTGAGATAATAAAATTTTTTTTGCCAATATGTCGGAACTTTCGCAAATTGGCCCCGCTACTGTGTATTCAATTTTATCACTACCAATATTAGTTAAAGCAATTATATTATGAAAAGCGTTATAAATCGCAGGACGCAATAAAGTTTGCATGCCGGCATCTGTAATTAAATAATTTACTGATTCATTTCTTTTAGTGGTTAAAATTTTAGTAATTACAACGCCTGCGTTTGCAACCAAATAGCGACCAGGTTCAAAAGAGATATCATAGGCGGTGTTCTTAAAAATAGAGCTAATCAAAAATGATAATTCTTTTAAATTTAATTCTTTTTCATCATCGTAGACAACACCAAATCCGCCTCCTAAATCTAAATGATTAATTGATAAGTCATTTTCTTTGATAATTTCAGTTGCTTTTTTCATTTTATCAAAAACTCTTTCAAAGACTTTAATGTTATGGATTTGACTTCCAATGTGACAGCTAATTCCATTAAGTTTAATTTGTTCTAATTTTTTAATTTCAGAACAAAGATCGGGCAATAAATCAAAGGCTATGCCAAATTTATCCGTTCTCCTACCTGTTGAGATCTTGCAATGGGTTTGGCTATCAATATCAGGATTAAGTCTTATACCAATGATTATTTTTTTATTAAGTGTTTGTCCAATGGCATTGATCATGTTTAGCTCTTCCATTGATTCAATGTTTATTTGTCTAATGTTATTATGAACGGCATATTCAATATCATTCAAAGATTTTCCAACACCTTCAAAAATTATTTTATCAGGAGAAATGCCTGCCCGAAGCGCGCGCTCCAGCTCCCCAGCTGAAACTACATCCGCGCCAGCCCCAAGTGATCTCATAAGAGAAATTATTGCCTGATTGGAATTTGCCTTAACAGAAAAGAATATTTTTGCATTTAAAGAGTCCTTTAGTTTTTTGAAGGCATCTGTTATAGATTTTTGTGAGTATAGATAGAAGGGCGTTTCTATAGCTGTAGTGAGCTCATCAAGGCAAACACCTTCTACAAAAGGTTTATCGTTTTTAAATGAAATTATCATCAATCAGTTTGAATAATTACTGATTTTTGGCGTTTTTTTTCTTCTTCAAATTTTTTTTGACATTCTTCATTACATGGATAAGTAATAATTGATCTGTCAAGCTTATCTTTAGGCAAACTGAGCGGACCAACCTTGCCACAACCACACATTAATGTGGTAAAAAGCATCATTATTAAGAGTCTAGAGATCATAAGTATTTTTTTATCACATATTGAATTGATTTTTTAACAGTTTCTGGCGCCGAGCCACCTAAACTGTTTTTACTTTTCATACTATTTAGCGGTGACAATACACGAAAAATGTCATTGCTGATATTGTTATCAAATTTTTGTAATTCTTTTAATGACATATTTGATAAAGATTTGTTTTTTGAATTTGCATAATCCACTATTTTTCCTGTTATTTGATAGGCTTCTCTAAATGGATAATGCAATTTTTTAACCAACCAGTCAGCCAAATCTGTTGAAGTAGCATAAGACTCCTCAACAGCTTGAAGCATCGTTTTTTTATTAAATTTAATTTTGTTCATTAATTCAGCCATAACTTGTAATCCTAATAAAACATTATCATATGTATTAAATGTTAGTCTTTTATCATCTTGTAGATCCTTACTATAAGAAAGAGGCAATCCTTTTAACAGAGATAATATGTTATTAAGATTGCTGATAACACTAGACGCATTTGCTCTTACAAGTTCAGCACCATCAGGATTTTTCTTTTGTGGCATAATCGAACTTCCAGTGGATAATTCATCAGGAAGTTTAACAAAATTAAAATGCTGGCTTGACCATAAAATTATTTCTTCAGCTAGTCGGGATAAATGTATGCCAGTTAAAGATAGGACGAAAATAAATTCAACAGCAAAATCTCTATCAGAAACACTATCAATCGAATTAATTGTTGGTTTAGAAAATCCTAATAATCGTGCTGTCATTTTTCTATCTATGGGAAAAGATGTACCAGCCAAAGCTCCGGCACCTAACGGACTTTCGTTTAGTCGTTTTATGCAATCACTGATACGACTTCTGTTTCGGCCCATCATTTCAACGTAAGCCAAACAATGATGTGCTAGGGAAACTGGCTGTGCAATTTGTAAATGAGTATAACCAGGCATTACAGTTGATGTGTTTCTCTTCGCAATTTTTATTAAAGCTTTTTGTAGTTTTCTTATTTCATCATCAATTATTTGAGAATGTTTTTTTATCCATAATTTAAAATCAGTAACAACTTGATCGTTGCGTGAACGACCAGTGTGAAGTTTGCCAGCTATGGGACCAATTTTGCTATGCAATAGAGCCTCCACATTCATATGAATGTCTTCAAATTTTGAATCTAGTTTTATTTTATCTTTTTTAACATCTCTTAATATTTGTTGAAGACCATTTATTATTTTCTTTCCATCCTTGAGCGATATTATTTTTGTTTTGATAAGCATTTTGCAATGCACTCTTGATGCTTCAATATCTTCTTGAAATAGACGTACGTCAACATCAATAGAACTGTTGATCCTCTCAAGTAACTTTGAGGGAGCTTTTTTTAGAAGCATATTTCGTGCGGGACTTTTTTTCATTGCGGTGCGCCTATTAAGAGATATTTAAATGAATTTCTACCCCAATGCTTAAATAATTTACATACGAATATTTTTTCTTATATAAGCTTGTTTTTTAGGGAAATAAGTGGATATCAAAAAGGTTGTAATTATTGGATCAGGCACTATGGGAAGCGGTATTGCCGCCCAAGTGGCCAATGCAGGAATATCTGTTTCACTGCTAGATTTGCCCTCCAGGGAGGGTTCTAGAAATCAAATAGCAGAAAATGCCAAAGAAAGAATTTTAAAATCACGCCCACCACTTTTAATAGAAAAAAATAGAATAAACTTAATTTTAGCAGGCAACATAAAAGATGATTTTAATTTAGTTGAAGAAGCTGACTGGGTTGTAGAAGCCGTTGTTGAGCGCACAGGTATAAAAAAAAATATTTATAAAAAAATAGAGAACATTCGAAAACCAGATTCTATTATTTCATCTAATACATCAACCATTCCTCTTAAAGTTTTATCAGCAGATATGTCTGATGAAATGAAAAAAGATTTTTGCATTACTCATTTTTTTAATCCTGTTCGTTATATGGGTCTTTTAGAAATCGTAACAGAGCCGATTAATGATAAAGAAAAAATCAACCTTCTAAAATCTTTCTGTGATGAAAAACTTGGTAAGGGAGTTATCCTTTGCAAAGACACTCCTGGATTTTTAGGAAATCGTGTTGGTGTTTATGCTATTCAAGTAGCAATGACGGAAGCATTTAACATGGGTTTAACAATAGAAGAAGCTGATGCAGTCTTTGGACGCCCAATGGGAATTCCAAAAACCGGAGCTTTTGGTTTGTATGATTTAATTGGCCTGGATCTTATGGTTGATGTTCTTAAAAGTTTTATAAAAGAACTTCCTAAAGATGATCCTTTTCATGAAGTGGTGCAAGAAAATCCACTTATTACTAAACTTATAGATGAAGGCTACACAGGAAGAAAAGGCAAGGGTGGTTTCTACCGTATGAATAAGGAAAGTGGAAAAAAAACCTTAGAAGCAATCAATTTAGAAACAGGAAAATACGCACTAAGTCAAAAAATTGATTTAGAAATGAGTAATAAAGTTGATATCCAAAAACTTATTTCTAGAGATGATAAGTATGGCAGATACGCTTGGTCAGTTATTTCAAAGATTATAAATTACGCAGTTTCATTAATTCCGAATGTTACTAGTCGACATAACAATATTGATGAAGCTATGCGGCTTGGATTCAATTGGAGCATAGGGCCTTTTGAAATGCTTGATGAAATAGGATTGTTTAAATTTGCAGAAATGGATGAAAGCATTAAAAACACGGGTTTTTATGAAGCGATACATTATACCAAAGACACCAATCAAGAAACGTCTAACTGGTATGGAGGAAAACAATATTATCTGGATCCAAAGCTAAATACCTTAAGAAGAGCAAAATTAATAGAGAATAAAAAAAAATATTTTATAGATTATAAGAATCCTTCTGCAAATATTTATTTAAATATCCAAACAAGAAAATATTATATTGTTGAATTTAAAACAAAAGCAAATGTTTTAGATGACCAATCTATGCTTGCCCTTAATAGTCCGATCACCCCTTTTAAAATGAAAGCTAATTCAGATATCGTGGATCGAAGTTTAATAATAATTAATGATGCTATGCAATTTTCTGCAGGTGTGAATTTAAATTATGTTATGGAATTTGCAAAAGATGAAAAATGGAAAGAAATTGAAAAATTTGTTTTTGATTTTCAACAAACTTGTAAGAAATTAAAATATTCTGAGTTTCCTGTTATCTCTGCTCCTTCGGGCCTAACAATAGGAGGAGGCTTTGAAGTTGTGGTTCAAAGTGATTATGTTGTGTCACATACTAACGTTGTTTTAGGATTAGTAGAAACTTTGGTTGGTTTAATCCCAGCAGGCGGTGGTTGCAAAGAAATGTTATGGCGATGGATGCAATCAGAAGAAGCAAAAAATGACTCTAATTTTGCTCCCTTGAAAGTTTTTGATTTAATTGGTTATGCCAAAACCGCTAGTTCACCCAATGAAGCATTGCCTCAAAAATTTTTATCGGACAAAGATAGAGTTGTTATTAATAGGGACAGATTATTATATGAATCTGAGAAATTATTAGAAGAAATAAAAGAAAATTACCGACCTCCTGATGAGCCTGTTTTTAAATTACCTGGCGCTAATGTTAGAGATAAAATGCATGAAACATTAGAAAATTTATACAAAGAGAAAAAAATATTAGAACATGGAATGGAAGTTGGAAAACAACTAGCATTTGTTTTAAGTGGAGGCAATACAAGTTTGGATAAAGAACTAAATGAAGACGATATGTATGCACTAGAAAGAGAGGCATTTATGAATCTTATTCAAATGCCAAAAACTCAAGAACGCATTAAGCATACTCTAGAAACAGGGAAACCATTAGTCAATTAAAAGCTTTTCTTGTAATAGTGATAATTATTTTTTGGAGAAAAAATTGAGTAATTTTGATCACAATCTAGATAAGAATCCGTCAAATTTTATACCTCTTTCACCAATTACCTTTTTAGAAAGAGCAAAAGATATATATCCAGATTATGAAGCTTTGTTTTATGGTAATAGAAAATATACATGGAAACAAACTTACGATCGATGTATTCAATTCGCAAGTGCATTAGAAAAAAATGGCATAGGTCTGGGTGACACAGTTTCTGTTTTAGCTGCCAATACTCCTGAATTATTTGAAGCACATTATTCTATTCCAATGACAGGTGCAGCAATAAATACTATCAATATTCGGTTAGATTCGCATACCATTGCATATATTTTAGAGCATAGTGATGCAAAGCTTTTTATTGTTGATACACAATTTTCTTCTGTAGTAAAAAAATCTCTACAACAAATTAATAAAAAGATTCCTATTATTGATATAGTTGATAGTCAGGCTCAATTAAAAGAAGGAGAAGGTGAGCATCTAGGAGATTGGACTTATGAAGATTTTTTATCTAGCGGTGATCTAGACTATAACTGGAAAAAACCCAAAGATGAATGGCAAGCAATTTCTTTAAGTTATACTTCAGGAACAACAGGCCAACCAAAGGGTGTGGTTTATCACCATCGTGGTTCTTACCTAATGTCAATGGGGAGCGTTGTTGCTTGGAATATGCCAAATAATTTAAGTTATCTATACACAGTTCCAATGTTTCATTGTAATGGATGGGGCTATCCCTGGACGCTTGCTTTATTGAATGCAAAAGCAGTTTTTTGTCGTTACATTAATGCAAAAGATATTTTTAATTTAATTGATAAACATAATATAACGCACTTTGGTGGTGCGCCAATTGTTTTAAATTTAATTGCTAATGCGAAAGAAGAAGATAAGAAAGTTTTAAAAAATAAAGTTTATGCAATGACGGCTGGAGCGCCTCCACCAAGTGCGATTTTAAAAAACATAGAAAAATTGGGTTTTGAAGTAATGCATGTCTATGGATTAACCGAAACATATGGACATATATTACATTGTGCATGGAATTCTTTATGGAATGAATTATCTCAAGATAAAAAAGCAGAAATTAAAGCACAGCAAGGAGTTCGCTATCCTCATACAGAAGAAGTAGCTGTTCTTAATCCTGAGTCATACGAATATGTTCCTATGGATGGTCAAACAATGGGAGAAATAATGATTCGAGGCAATACAGTTATGAAAGGATATTATAAAAATAAAGATGCTACAGAAGAAATAATGAAAAAAGGTTGGTTCCATTCTGGTGATTTAGCTGTCATGCATCCTAATGGATATATTCAAGTCAAGGATCGTTCAAAAGATATTATTATATCAGGAGGAGAAAATATTTCATCTGTTGAAATAGAGAACATTATTGCAAAACATGAAGCAGTTTCATTGGTTGCTGTGGTGGCAAAACCTGATAAAAAATGGGGTGAAATACCTTGCGCATTTATTGAATTGAAAGAAGGAATAAAAGCAACTGAAAAGGAAATAATTGAATATTGTAAAAAAAATATGGCTGGATTTAAGAGGCCAAAACATGTAATCTTTGACAAACTGCCAAAAACATCAACTGGAAAAATTCAAAAATTTGAACTTAGAAAAAAAGCAAAGGAGAAAAAGTGGACCCAAAAACTTACAAATTTGATACATTAAGCTTACACGGAGGACACCAGCCAGATAAAAACTTTGGATCACGAGCTGTTCCTATTTATCAAACAACATCCTATGTTTTTCAGGATACTGATCATGCTGCAGCATTATTTAACTTGGAGCAAGGCGGCCATATTTATAGCCGCATATCCAATCCAACAGTCGCTGTTTTAGAAGAAAGAATTGCTGCGCTGGAAGGCGGCACAGGAGCAGTAGCCACTGCTTCAGGACAAAGTGCTACTTTTCTTACCATAATGACTTTGGTCAGTTCAGGAGATCATATCGTATCTTCATCGCAGTTATATGGCGGCACGGTTAACTTATTGCGTTTAACACTTCCCAGATTTGGTATTGAAACCACTTTTGTAAAACCAAGAGATACTGAAGGATTTAAAAAAGCTATTAAGCCAAATACAAAACTCGTATTTGGAGAAATAATAGGAAACCCAGGTTTGGAAATAATGGACGTTTCTGAAGTGGCAAAAATTGCGCATAAAGCAGGTGTTCCGCTGGTAATAGACGCAACATTTAACACGCCATATCTTTGTCGGCCTTTTGACCTCGGCGCAGATATTGTGGTACATTCTTTAACCAAATGGATGTGTGGACATGGGACATCAATGGGCGGCATTTTAGTTGAAGGCGGAAAGTTTGATTGGACGCAAAATAATAAGTTTCCAACAATGACTGAACCATATCCAGGATACCACGGTTTATCTTTTGCTGAGGAATTTGGACCTATGGCATTTGCGATGCGTACAAGAGCAGAAGGTATGCGTGATATGGGACCATGTATGAGTCCTACTAATGCTTTTAACATCCTTCAAGGAATAGAAACTTTATCAGTAAGAATGGATAAACACTTATCTAATACAAAAAAAATGTTAGAATATCTTACACATCATAAGGGGGTAGAATGGGTTTCTCACCCAGATTTAGCCGATCATTCTGATCACAAGGTGGCTAAAAAAATTCTACCAAAAGGAGCAGGTTCAATGATTGCTTTTGGAGTTAAGGGTGGAAGAGCTGCGGGAGAATCCTTTATTAATGCTGTGAAGTTGGCTTCTAATCTTGCTAACGTTGGAGATTCTAAAACATTGGTCATTCATCCGGCTTCAACAACTCATGCACAAATGGATGCAGAGACGATGAAACTTGCTGGTTTAACAGAAGATATGATCAGACTTTCTGTAGGCATTGAAGACATTGATGACATTATTGGTGATTTTGAAAACGGATTTAGAGCTGCTAAAAAACCTAGATTAATTGTCAATAAATGAAGTTTAAAGTATATGACAAAGATGTTTTTGCTTCCACTGGCGGGCAACCTTTTGATAAAAATAAACCTCTTGTAATTTTCGTTCATGGGAGCGGTCTTAGTCATATAACTTGGGTTCTTCAGACACGTTATTTTGCTTTTCATGGATACAGTGTTTTGGCAATTGACTTGCCCGGTCACGGATATTCAGAAGGCCCTTCCCTTAAATCAATTGAAGAACAAGCATTATGGTTATCTGATGTAATTGATGGAGTTGGAATGACTGAAGCATCTCTTGTTGGCCACTCTCAAGGCTGCTTGATAACTATGGAGTGCGCTGCTCGATTTCCTAATAAAGTAAAATCTTTAAGTTTAATGGGTGGCGCTGGAGCTATTCCGATGAATCCAGAACTTTTAGATTTAGCAGAGAAGGGCGAAGCTAAAGCTGTGGATCTAATGATGGATTGGGCGCATGGTCCAGCCGGGCATTTCGGAGGCCATGCCGTTCCAGGCTTACATCATATCAACATTGGCGGAACTATTGTTCATAATGGATCAGTGAAGAATGCTTTGGGCGTCGATTTTAGAGCATGTGATAACTATAAAAATGGTTTTGAAGCAGCTAAAAAAGTTCAGTGTCCTACTATCAATATTTTGGGAGACGAAGATAGAATGTGTCCTGTGAAAGAAGGTAAAAAACTAGCAGATTGTATTAAAGGGTCACAAGTTGAAATTATTCCCAATTGCGGTCATATGATTTTGTTGGAAGAAGCCAACCAAGCCTTAGCCATAATAAAAAAATTTATTACAACTAATCATCCCAGCAATTAGTTAAATTAATTATTAATTTATGAGCTAGTCAGAGGTTGAAGGCTTGTCGGGTCGAGTTAATTCTTCAAGTTTTCGCATTTCTTCTGCTTGCTCTTCTGCTTCTTTTTCCAATCTTTTTTGCTTGCGAGCATCAGATTTCATCCTAAGTTTAAGTTCTTTTTGCATTTTACGGTCACCCGCTTTTGATTTATGATTGTAATGAATGCCCATATCATGTCCTTAATTACCCATTTACTAAATTTTTTATTCTATTTCTAGTCTTTTCATATATTTCACACATTTAATGAATAATAAAACACCATTAAATGGGCCATGTTTTGAATCCACAGGAAATCCTAAAAAGCTAGTTTTTTTATTGCACGGATATGGAGATAATGCTGTAAATTTTTTTCCTTTGGCAACGCATCTTTATGATCCAGAATTAAACATAAATTTTTATGCTCCCAATGCCCCTTCATTTATTCCGCAGTATCCAATAGGCAGGCAATGGTTTGATCTTTATCCAAATGGCATAAATTTTACAGAAGCTGGTCCGACAGAAAAAGAAATTTTGAAGCAGGATTGTTTATCATCCTTAAATCTTATCAAGGATTATATTAACAACCTATGTATAAAACATAAACTTACTCTTAAAGATTGTTTCATTATTGGTTTTTCGCAAGGAGCTATGATGGCTTTTGAATTTGGCAAATACGTCAATAATGCTTTGGCTGGCTGTGTTTTATTGTCTGGAAGGATACTTCCGTCTGAAGATCATGAAAAAAGATATTTTATTGAAACACCTGTTTTAATTGTTCATGGGGATCAAGACACTGTCTTGGAGCCTAAATATTTTGAAGAAGCATGTGAAATTTTAAAAAATCACGATTTTCTGTTTGACTCATATTTAATGAAAAATGAGGGGCACACAATCTCACCTGATACGCTGAAATTAACAAAAAATTTTATAAAAAAACATATGACGTAAACAAAATGCCATATTATAATCTTAATGATATTTATTATAAAGTGGAGGAGTAGAAAATAAAATGAGCGTGATAGGAAGTCCAGCCCTTGTACTTAATGCTGATTTTCAGCCTCTAAGTTACTACCCCCTTTCTTTGTGTTCGTGGCAGGATGCCGTTAAGGCAGTATTTCTTGAAAGAGTCTCAGTAATTGAAAGTTATGAACAAGTAGTACGCTCACCTTCAATTTCTTTTAAGTTACCAAGCGTTGTTGCACTAAAAAATTTTATTATGCAACACCGCAGACCTGTTTTCACAAGATTTAATGTTTTTCTTCGAGATAATTTTACCTGCCAATATTGTTATCAAAGATATTCAGCAAATGAACTTACCTTTGATCATTTAATCCCACGCTACCTTAATGGCAAAACAATATGGAATAATGTTGTATCCGCATGCACTTCATGCAACTTTAAAAAAGGAAGACGACTTTTAAAACATTCAAATATGAAACTGGAAAAGATGCCTTCACGGCCGACATCCGCCCAACTGCAAAATAATGGAAGAAACTTCCCCCCTAATTTTTTACATGAAAGTTGGCGTGATTATCTGTACTGGGATACCGAACTTCAGGACTAGATTTTTTTCTCTTTGTCGTTATAGATCTTAAAAATAAATATGGTGTTAAATAAGAGAAGGAATAATAGTAAAAGTGAATTTAATGTTGCTGCAGATAAGCCAAGCACAGACCAACTGATTTCATTGCAATTAATTACAGCCTGATTGAGGATTTGTTCTTTTAAATCACTAACAGAGTCTGCCCCTATCAACTTTCCAGAGCAACTTGAAGGACCAGTTAATAAATTATGTTCAATTCCTACATGCCATATGGAATAAAACAAACCATATAAAACCGCTAGTTCTGATAAAACATAAAGCCATATATTGGATGTTTTGGAAATAAAATAAAAAACAACAAAGATGCTTATTATAAAGTAATATGGATAACGCTGATTCAAACACATTCGGCATGGCAAAATATGAAAAAAGTATTCTGCAATCAAAGCGCTAAAAATTGCAACCAAACATAAGAAGAAAAAAATAATCCCCCAGTATCGAATTATATAATTCATAGATATTTTATTAATATAAAGCTTCCGATTAATAAAAGAAAAAATAAAGTTGCAATAATGTTAAAATAACGATCAATTAAATTTTCTATAAAGTTTCCAAATAATTTTAACAAACCAGTTACAAGAAAAAAACGTAACCCACGCGCAATAAATGCAACGCTTATAAATAATGGCAGATTAAGACTAAACAAACCACTTGCTATTGTAATAAATTTAAAAGGAAAGGGGGTGAATCCCGCGCCAAGAACAATTAAAATACCATAATCATTATAGCTTGATTCAAAGCTGCTAAATAGATTTTCCAGAGAATAATATTGAACAATCATTATTCCAACAGAATTATAGAAAAAAAATCCAATAAAATAACCAAGAACTCCTCCAAGCACCGAACTTACTGTACATATGGTTGCATACGTCCAAGCTTTAATTCTATTTGCGATAACCATTGGTATTAAGATGATATCAGGAGGAACTGGAAAGAAAGAACTTTCTGAAAATGATATAATAGCAAGAAACCAAGGGGCCTTAGGATCTTTGGATTTTTTCAGCGTCCAATCATAAAGCTTGCGGAGTAAATTCATTTATATCTAATGGTAGGAGTAGAGGGAATCGAACCCACACCACCGAAGTGACCGGATTTTGAATCCGGCGCGTCTACCAGTTCCGCCATACTCCCTTTTGTTTTTTCTTATGTTTACTTGGTTTTTGAAACTAAGTCTATGATGATATTTATTTCTTTGGAAGGTGTCGAAATAAAAAGGGATAGATTATTTCATTCCCTCTCTTAAGTTTTTGAAAATGTTTCGGCATATTTTTTTATTGCTTTCAGCATGAAAAAAACGCCATTGGTTCTGCTTGGTGTCAACAAAACATCTAGATTTAATGTTTTAATTAATTCAAAATCTGAATTCAAAATATCATTTGGTAAATTATCGCCATATATGTCAGACAAGATAGTTATCATTCCTTTTGAAATAAAAGCATCAGAGTCGGTGTGAAATGACAACAGTTCATTATGAAGAAAAGGGACAAGCCAAACTTGCGCTTGGCATCCGGAAACCTTGAAACCATCTTGTCGATATTCCTCAGGAAAAGGTTTGGCTTTTTTGCCCTGGTCCAAAAGAAACTTATATTTATCCATTGTATCCCCAAAACTATCTAGACTTTCTTTGTAATAAGTAATTTTTTCTTCAATGGTCATTTGTTCATATGTTCTCTGAGCATTATGGCGGTTTCTTCAGGCAAAACATCCATAATAAATACGCCTGCCATAGATTCAGATCCCGCTAAAATCTTTGGCTTATCCTCTGAACGCAATGGAGGATAGAATTCAATATGAAAGTGAAATGACTTATCTTCCAATTTTGGCGCGGCATGCAAGCCCATGATGTAGGGGCATTTTTTATTAAGAAAAGAATCATATCCTTTGACCACTTTTTGAAAGCAGGTTGAAAATGATTTTATTTGTTGATCGTTAAATTGCCATGGTCCAGCAACTCTTTTTTTGGGCATTATCCAAACTTCATAGGCATATCTCGCAAAAGGGGGAACGGCTGCAATAATGTCATCATCTTGATACACAAAATATTTTTGCTCCAAACTCTCCATCATAGACAGAATGAAATTTTCTTTATGAAAGGCTGCAACTTCTTTTTCAATAACAGGAGGAATGAACGGATAACAGTAAACCTGTCCGTGAGGATGATGAAGCGTAACCCCGCATTCTTCACCCCTGTTTTCAAATGGAAGAACATAAGCAACGTCATCTCTGCTTAATAATTCAATATACCGATCATTCCATGTTTCAACCAATAATTGAATACGGTCCAAGGGCATTTCAGCAATAGTGTCATCATGAACATCTGAATATACAATAATCTCAGAATGACCATTTGAGGGCTTTGTTTTAATGCCGCTAATTTCAATATTATTATTATGTGTGTTAAAGCTAGACCAACGATTAGGAAAAACAGCTATTTCAAAACCACTAAAGGGTATTTCTGTAGGAAAATTTAAATTACTGCCAGGACAAAAAGGGCAATATTTTTTTGGAGGAAAAGAAGTTCTGTTTTCTCTGCCAGGTGAATAAGTCACCCATTCGTGCCGAGAAGGATTCCATCGCAAGTGTGGAGAAGACGGAGGCGTGACATCTAATTCTTGCGCGGATTCTTCAGTGTGTTCTGTTCTGCCATATATAAAAAGCTCTCTATTGTCATTGCGCTTAAAAATACGTTTATGAAATTTGTTCATTTTGCAACTTTAATTCCCAGTCAATCGCTGTTTTAATTATAAAATCTAATTTATTATATTTAGGCGTCCAATCAATCATTCGTTTTAATTTGCCAATGTCAGATACCACCATTTCTGCATCACCCATCCGTCTTGGTGAATTTAATATATTAATCCTATTTTTACATAATGAATTAGTCACATTTAATACATCTTTAACCGAGTATCCTTTCCCATAACCACAGTTGAAAATTTCAGATTGTTTTTTTTCTAATAGAAACTGAAGAACTTTGATGTGTATGTCGGCTAAATCAGACACATGAATATAATCTCGAATGGCTGTTCCATCAGGAGTATTGTAATCATTGCCGAATATTTGCACGCCCCCCCTCTTTCCAATCGCAGCCTCACTTGCAATTTTGATTAAATGGGTTGGATTTTTTTTTATCAACCCACTTCTCATCCCGGGATCTGCACCAGCAACATTGAAATATCGAAGTATAATGTAATTTATTTTGTTGGAATCAAATTGTTGAAGATAATGCTCAGTTCTAACCTTTGATTCACCGTATGGGTTAATAGGTCTAATGTTATCTGTTTCAGATACTAAACCTTTGTGTGTTGGGTTTCCATAAACGGTTGCCGTTGATGAAAAAATTATATTTGACAGGCCATTCTTCAAACAAAGATCAAATAATTTAATGGAATTGGTTGTGTTATTCTCAAAATATTTTTCAGGATTACTAACCGACTCTTCAACTTCAACAAATCCCGCAAAATGCATTAATGCCACGAACTTTTTTATCTTTAGTAAAGATTCTATTTTTTCATTGTCATTAATATTGCAATTTAAAAATTCAGATTTAGCAGGAATTAAGTTTTTATTTCCAGTGCTAAGATCATCAATTACTGTGACTTTATAGCCTGAATCTAATAAACCATAAGCTACGTGACTTCCGATATAACCGGCTCCACCTGTTACTAATACTTCCATAATAATTAATTATGTGAACTTAAATTTTATTTTTTTATTTTTATCGCATGATAAAGAATAAATATTTCTTATTTTCATTAGATCCCAATTTATTTTTACTACTATTGATCAATTGATTCAACAATGTTGAGGAAAAAACATTTATATGATAAAGAGAATAACATGATTCCTTTACTGGATACTCATATGCACCTTGTTTACCGTGACAAGGCCTCTTACGGCTGGACTAAGGACATACCACCACTTGCAGAAGATAATTTCAAACTTGAGGATTATAATACTCTCACCGAGGGGCTTGGAATAGGCGGCACCATGTTCATGGAAACTGGAGTGGATGATCCGGATTATCAGAAAGAAACCCGGTTTGTAAGCTCTCTTGCAGATGATTCAGATAGCGGCTTGTGCGGCCTTATTGCTTCGATTCGTCCTGAAAACGACGAGGGTTTTGAAACTTGGCTGAATGAAACCATTGAAATGGGCGTGGTTGGATACCG
>Ga0207989_1000008_pt1 | contig 137559 bp, 137 predicted proteins | sample ETNtaG_7_FD_185777 | JGI IMG/M metagenome (GOLD analysis project Ga0207989, IMG submission 185777) | Marine microbial and viral communities from oxygen minimum zone, Eastern Pacific Ocean - ETNP201406SV65 (SPAdes) (version 2) | ecosystem: Environmental > Aquatic > Marine > Oceanic ... | reverse complement strand
GGGACATGAACTCACAAAAGATGAAATTGATTTTCATAAAAAACTTTGGACGCAAGTTCATAAGGAAGATCATGCGATATGCGAATTGCTTCAACAGGGACGCGCCTCACCTGTGGCAAAAAAAGGAGGGGTGCTGTCACCTCATTGGGAAAACCATGTCCGTGAATTCCAGAAACTCGTGATTGAGTCAGTTATGGGATATTCAAAGATTCAAAAGGAAAGAATACAAGTCTGAATAAAATAAAAAATTATAAATATAAATATGGAGAAACGATTAGAAAATAATAACTACACAAAATTGTATTTTGGCGCCTGGGATAGAAAATCTCCTTTCTTTGAATCAACCCAAAAATACGGTGCGAAAGCATATGGCATATATTGTCATATGTACTTACCACAGTACTATGACGATCCTGTAAAAGAATACTGGTCCCTAATCAATGATGTCACTTTGTGGGATGTGAGTGTCGAGCGAATTGTCGAAATAACAGGGCCAGACGCTTCAGAGTTCACAAATAGTTTAACTTGCCGCGATTTGACAAAATGCGCTGTAGGACAAGGAAAATATATGCTGGTTACTGCACCAGATGGTGGAATAGTGAATGATCCTGTATTAATGCGCATAGGAGAAAATCAATGGTGGATGGCTCTTGCTAATAATGACACAGGTTTGTACGCCCTTGGCGCTGCAATCAATTCAGGATTAAAAGTGAAAGTGACGGAACCAGAAGTTTATCCCGTACAAGTGCAGGGACCTAAATCAATAAAGGTTATGCAAGCCCTATTTGGAGAGAAAATATTACAAGTACGGTATTACTGGACCTTGGAAACAGATCTTGATGGCATACCTGTTGTCATCAGTCGAACAGGTTGGACGGGAGAAATAGGATTTGAAATTTATCTTCGAGATCCCTCACGTGGAAATGAGTTGTGGGAAAGAATTATGGAAGCCGGCAAGCCTCATAACATAAAAGTGATAGCACCATGTGAAGCTAGAAAAATTGAAGCGGGAATTATGAACCATGGTCAAGATATGACTATCAAAAACAACCCCTATCAAATTATGGGTTTGGAGCGTTTAGTGGAAGACCAAAGTGCGGATTTTATAGGTAAGGAAGCTTTAGCAAAAATAAAGCAGGAGGGGATACAAAATAAATTGATAGGCATCAAAGTAGAAATGGTAAGAACCGTGTTATGGATAGAAGATTCTTGGCCAGTACACAAAAAGGGAAAACAAATTGGTAAAATAACGAGTCTTGCATGGTCACCAAGGCTCGAACAAAATATCGGCTATGTCTGGGTGCCAACAGACTTTTCAGAACCAGGCATTGAATTGGAGATCCAATCAACTGAAGGAACACTCAAGGGCATCACTACAAAAATTCCTTTTATAGATTCAAAGAAAAAAGTTCCGTCTCAAAAAATTAATTAATAAACCATCAATTAAAATAAGTAAGGTTTTTTTAATATGGTTGTTTTATTGTTTTGTAATTAATTAATTCTTGCACTTAGCGCATTTTCGAAACAAAAAATCACCTTTCTTGCCTTTTCTGTCAATTTGTTCATTGCACGCAAGAACAGCAAAGCTTAAAAAAATTAACAGGGTTATTTTCCTAAACACATATATTTTTGCCCTTGGGTAATTGTTGAGTGATGCATCCAGGGCCACCACCACCAATTGCTTGATAAAATGCCGGAACAGGAACTATTGTTCGATCTACATAGATATCTTGAATTAACTTATAAGCCTTATCATCAAGTTTTGGATTTACCTCTGGTACCAATACAGATTTATTAGCCACATAGTAGTTGGTGTAGGGGGAAACATATTGAGTATTATTATGCAGTTCTGGAAAGTAGGGGAGATAAGGCATTTCAATAATTTCTAATTTATTTCCTTGAGCATCCTTTTCTGTTTTAAGTATTTCCATATTAATTTTCAGTAGTTCATAGTTTGGATTATTCTTATCATATACTGTTTGCACTAAAACTTTATTAGGAGCAAGACATTCAGCTACACAATCAACATGACCATCAGTTCCCTCATCCTCGACTAAACCTTTTTTTAACCAAATTACTTTTTGAATACCTAATAAATCTCTTACTTCATCTTCAATTTGTTTTTTTGAAAAAGTTGGATTCCTATTTTTGTTCATAAGCATTTGTTCAGTAGTTATCATTGTGCCTTGACCGTCAAAGGTTACTCCTCCTCCTTCTAGGATCAAGTCAGAAGTAAAACGATTAATTATTAATTTATCTATTAGATGTTTTGGTAATTGTTTAATTGATTCGCATTTTCCAAACTTGTTTCCCCATCCATTAAATTTAAAATGCACCCCGGCTACTTCTGCTTTGTCATTTTTTATAAAAATAGGTCCGTTGTCCCTTATCCATGAAAATTCAGTAGGTATAGACCAAATTAATGCAAAATTATTGCATTTTTCAAATGCTTCATTAAAATTTGAAGGATCTGTAATTACGACTACTTTTTCAAACCTGGATAGCTTTTCTGCAAATATCACTATCTCGTTTTCATAATTAGAAATTTCTAGATCTGAATCTTTGCAGGGCCAAGTAATGAAAGTACATTCATGTTCTTCAAATCTTCCAGGCACTTTAAAATTTTGTTCATAAGGAGTCATTGATTCTAATTATCTGTCTATGAGGCCATAATACAGACAGGCTATTCGAAAATACAAAAGTCGCAAGAAAGGAAAAGGGTATTTTTTAGGCAAACTTTGATAAAATTTAGATATGTTTAGTTCTTTACTATTGGAAAAAATTAGCTTTGCTAGTTCATTGCCAGACCAAGGAGCAGTATTAACGCCATTAGCTTGATAGCCAAAACTATAGTAAATTTCATCATCATTTAATTTTCCTATGGATGGTGTTAATTTTCTTGTTACTGCGACAAGACCTCTCCAATAGAAATCAATCTCAACGTGTTTCCAATTTGGGAAAATGCTTTTCATTTGTTTTTCCATTTTTTTTGATTTTAATAGAGATGATTGATCGCTACCAATTAAGTCACCTCTAGCTCCGAATAAAAAACGATTATCTTTCAATAACCTATAGTAGAAAAGCAGATTTCTAAGATTTAAAATAGGATTGTGAGTAACAAAATTATGGGACTTTACCTCTTCATTTGTAAGCGGTCTTGTTATTATTATGTTAGAAATAACAGGCAAAATCATATTGTTTAAATCAGGAAATAAGTCATCTTTGTAGAAACCATTAGTTGCCATAACAATTTTGTTTGATGTGATAATATGACCGTTTGCAATGACATTAAATTTTTCTAATTTTTTTTCAATTTTGGTTACTTTACTTTTCTGATAAATTAGAACTCCCGCCTTTTTGGCTTGTTCAGCTAAACCCAATAAAAGTTTTAAGGGATTAATTGCAAACCCAGGTTTGTAGGAAAACGCTCCAAACTGTTCTTCTCCAGTATGACCAATTTCATTAAATTCTTCTTGTGAGTATACTTCAGTCTCTATTCCAAATTCATTTTTATATATCAAGGCCTCTTCTTTGATGGATTCAAAATAACTTGGATGAGGAGCTACTTCATAATTACAGTCACCAGTCAAATCACAATCAATTTTGTATTCTTTTATTAAGTCTTTTGTAAAATTTGATCCCTCAATGGTATTTTTGAAAAATTTCTTTGTTTCTTCTTTGCCATATTTTTTAAACATTTTTGCAACTGACATTTTTGCAGGAGGAATGCAGCAAAAACCAGCATTTCGAGCTGAAGAACCCCAGCCAATGTGCCCAGCTTCAAGCAAAACAACATCTTCATCATATTTCTTTGCTAAAGTTAATGCGCATGAAATTCCTGTGTATCCAGCACCAATTACCACAATGTTTGTTTTAATATTCTTACTTAACTTTTCATATTTGTAATTTGAAGTAGTTGTGCTTTCCCAATAACTTTTTACTGGCTCTTCAAATTTATAAATATCATTGTGATATAAATTTGACATTGTTTAATTATAAATTTCATTGAATGCTTATTCAATCAATAATATAATATATTAATTATTGTGAATAATATTCAAATTAAAGATCTTATAAAACATCAAAAAATTAATCACTCTCTTGATCGACCTTTTTATGTGAATGATAAAATTTTTGATCTAGATATCAAGAATATTTTTTCTAAACAATGGGTCTTTGTTGGCCATACGTCAAGAATTCCAAATATAGGAGATTATTTTCTATTTGATATAGGCAATGAATCAATGATTATAATTAGAGACAAGGAAAATATTATTCACGCGCATTATAATGTATGCAGGCATAGAGGATCTCACATTTGTCTTGAAACAGAAGGCAATAAGAAACTTCTATTATGCCCTTATCATGCTTGGAGTTTTAACTTGGATGGGACAATTAAATCAGCAAGGTTAATGGAAGAAGATTTTAACAAAGATGAATGGAGTCTTCACAAATGCAATCTAAAAGTGTTTGAGGGATTAATTTTTATTAATTTATCTGAAAATCCTTGTGATTTTGAAGAATTCATTGAACCTACAAGAAAATATATTGAATTTCATGAATTAGGGAAAGCAAAAATAGCTTTTAGAAAAATATATCCAACAGATGGAAATTGGAAGTTGGCATTGGATAATTTTCACGAATGTTATCATTGCCAGCCTTCTCATCCAGAATATTGTTCAGTGCATGATCCGGAGTATATATTGTCTTACGGAGCTGGAAGTGGAACCGGCCCTGCTTCTGAAAAATTTAATAAAATTCTGAATGAATGGAATGAAAAAGTAAAAAAATTAGGTCATCTTACCGGTGAGTATGCTGAAAAAGAATTTAACAAATACTCTAGAAGTGCGGAAAGAACACCTTTAAAAAAAGGAAAGTTTACAGAAACAAAAAAAGGAAAACCTATAGCTAAATTGATGGGCAAGTTTAAGGAGTATGACAGAGGATATACTTCAGTTGGAACCTCTCCTTTTAACAGTCTTCTTATGTGTAATGATTTCGCGACTTTGTTTACTTTTATTCCAAAATCAACATTGCAGACAGACGTTGAACTGATTTGGTTAGTGCATAAAGACGCTAAAGAGGGAAAAGATTATGATCTTAGTGAAATGATATGGATGTGGGACGAAACAACAAAAGCAGATAAAAGAATTATTGAAGATAATCAAAAAGGAGTTCTTTCAAGTAAATATATGCCAGGACCTTTATCTCAAATGGAAAAAGGTCTTGAAAAATTTAAATCCTGGTATTTAAAACATTTGGAACTAGCTTTAGACTAAATCATACATTTAATAATAAAAACTCTCTTTCCCAAGAACTAATCACTTTCAAATATGCTTGGTATTCAACTCTTCTTATTGCAGCTATAGTTCTAATAAATTTTTGATTAAACACTTCTGTTATTTGCTCATCTTTTTCAAACAATGAAATTGCTTCCTCCATATTTTTTGGAAGAGAGCTTTTTTTATTGTCATAAACACTTTTTTTGGTTTCTTCTGAGGGTTTAATTTTATTTTTCAAACCTAAATAACCTGCTGCTAAATTTGCAGCAAATACAAGGTAGGGGTTCGTGTCTGATCCTGATATGCGATTCTCTATGCGCATACTTATTTCTTCAGTTGAAGGGACTCTAAAACCACAGGATCTATTGCCAATACCCCATTTTGTGTTTCGCGGAGCATCCCATGTAGCAAATAAACGTCGATAAGAATTTACGTTGGGTGCGTGAATCGGCATTAATTTTGGAGTGTATTCTTGCAGGCCCCCAATGTAATTTTTCATTGTCTGAGAAATAGTATTTTTCTTATTATAAAAAACATTTTTATCATTTTTTTTATAATATAATGATTGATGAAGATGCATCGCACTTCCAGGCTGATTTTCAATAGGTTTTGCCATGAATGTTGCATACAGTTTGTGTTTGATAGCTGTCTGTCTCAGTGTTCGTTTAAAAAGAAACACTTGATCAGCTAATTCCAGTGGATCGCCGTGTTGAAAATTTATTTCCATTTGCGCAGATCCGCTCTCGTGATTTATTGTATCTATTTCAATATCCTGCTCTTCACAATAGTTGTAGACATCTTCAAATAAAGGATCAAATTCATTTATAGCATCAATTCCATAAGACTGTTTACCAGTTTCCTTTCTTCCTGATTGTCCTATGGGCACTTCTAAAGGATAGTCAGAATCAGGATTTGGTTTTACTAGATAAAATTCAACTTCTGGTGAAACTACGGGCTTATAATTTTCATCATCAAACATTTTTAAGATTTTTTTTAAAACTGCACGACTTGAGTTAATTACTAGAGATCCATTTAAATTAACCGCATCACATATGATTTGTGCCGTAGGATCTTCATACCAAGGGACTGGACGAATAGAGTTAAAGTCAGGTCTTAGAATTACGTCAATATCAGTTGGGTTATAAACATCTATTGGCAATTCTTCATCATCTTCTGTTGCATAGCCTCCAGAGATTGTTTGAATAAAAATAGATTGGGGAAGCCTATGGCTATCATCTTTCAAACCTCTAATGAATTTATCTGAAGGAAGTATTTTTCCTCTGGCAATGCCGCCTAAGTCTGGCACTAAACATTCCACTTCAGTTATAGAATTCTCTTTTAACCAATTTTCAAATTTGTTTATCATGGATAATTGATATTATTAATAAAATATGTAATTCTTATTTAGAAAAAAAATTGCGATATTACTGTCCGCATTTAACATTATGACCTTTATCAAAAAAAAAACATATGAACAACACGATAATGAAGAAGGAAGTTTTTATAAAAACTCTGTAAAACCTTTTGAATTTAGTGAAAGGTTAGAGAATAATCTTGATATAGATTTATGTGTTATTGGCGGTGGATTAACAGGAATATCAAGTGCTCTGAATCTTGCTAAAGAAGGATATTCTGTAGCATTATGTGAGGCAAGAACTTTGGGTTGGGGGGCTTCAGGAAGGAATGGAGGTCAGCTTGGCATTGGCATGCGAAAAGATCAGTTCTTTATTGAAAAAAAGTTAGGTTTTGAGCATGCAAAAGAGTTGTGGAATCTTGGACTGGAGGCTGTGAGCGAAACAACAAAATTAATTTCAAAATACAATATTCAGTGTGCCTTACAAAAAGGAGTCATACATGCAGGATTTTCAAAGCGAAATATGGATGATTTTCATTTTGAAATAGATCATATGCACAAGCATTACAATTATGATGGATATAAATTTTTCAACAAATATGAAATTAAAGAAGAGATTAATAGTGATATTTATAATTCTGGCTTGTTAAATAATGATAATTATCATTTGAATCCATTAAAGTTGTTATTAGGATTAGCAAATGAGTTGGTTAAGTTGAAAGTTAGAATTTATGAAAATACACCCGTTACCAAAATATTGAAAGATCGAGATGGTGTAAAAGTTTATTCAGAGTTTAAAATTATAAAGGCTAAAAAAGTGATTGTATGTTGCAATGGATATTTAGACAAACTTTTGGGAAATATTAGAAATAAATTTATGCCAATCAATAATTATGTGATTGCTACCGAACCATTAGGAGAAGAGAAGGCAAGAGAAATAATCAAAAATAACTATGCGGTTTCGGATACAAGATTTATAATTGATTATTATCGTTTTTCAGAAGATTGGCGACTTCTTTTCGGCGGAGGAGAAACTTTTACATCAAGATTTACTCATAACTCTATGAAATTTGTGCAGCAAAGAATGTATAGAGTTTTTCCAATGCTTAAAAAATATAAAATAGATTATTCTTGGGGAGGCACTTTGGCTATTACTGTAAATCGTCTTCCAAGTTTTGGCACATTAATGGAAGAAAAAATTATATATGCCCATGCATACTCTGGCCATGGATTAGCATTGAGTACGCTTGCTGGAAAATTGATAGCGGAAAAAATATCTGGAAAGTCAGAACGTTTTAATTTCTTTAAGAAGATAAAGCATCTTTCAATACCTGGCGGCGATATTATGCGTAGACCTATTTATGCTTCTGCAATTATCTATTACAAAATAAAAGATTTTTTTAGTTTAAATTAGCTTTTTGAAGCCCTTGTCAGTCTATCATTAATAGTTTTTCCCAAATTATGATCAGGTACTGGCGCTACAGCGATGCCGATACTTTGTGAATTATCTAATATATGTAAAAAATCATAAAGATTTTTACCAGCCTCTTCTAAATTTCCTGAAGTACTTAAGTTAAGTTCCATAATTTCAGATTTTAAATTATTAGTTCCAAAATTCAATAAAGCCTCGTCTTTCAAAACTGAATTTGCATTTATTCTCAAGGGTAGATTCGGGGAATAGTGCTTTATCTGTTGTCCGGGAGACAGGTTTGAAAAATTGCTATGATTTTCTAAAATAATATTTGGAATTATTTTTTCAATAACTTCTAAAGTTATACTCCCTAAACGTAATATTTTTGGATTGCCATTGCAGGCATTAATAATAGTGGATTCCAGGCCATAGAAACTTTTTCCACCATCTAGAAGAAAAATATTATCTTTTAGTTTTTTTGATAAGTGAATTATTCTTGTAGAGGAGAGTTTTGTAGAAATATTAGCGCTTGGCGCTGCTATGGGAAATTCAAGATTTTGAAGCAATTTTTGTGCTGTAGGATGTTTTGGAATCCTACAAGCAACAAATTTTTTATGATTAGAAAGTATTGGACTTATATTTGAAGTCTCTTTTTTTTCCAAAATAAGCGTTAAAGGGCCAGGCCAGAATTGGTTTGCAAGTTCATAAGATTTATCATTAATCACAAAATCTTTTTCAATACTATCAATGTTTTTAAAATGACAAATTAATGGATTATTACTTGGGCGATTTTTGATTTTATAAATCTTTTTGATAGCATTTTCATCGATAGCATTTCCTCCCAAGCCATAAACAGTTTCCGTTGGAAAAATAACTAGATCGCCGTTTTCTAATATTTTTTTGGCCTTTTTTATATTAATTTCCACATCATTTTTGTTTAAAATAGGTTTCATAAGTTAATAAAATTGATATTATCTTATTAACATAATAAGTTTATTTTATCATGGGTAAAGTTTTAGCATTCACAAATCAAAAAGGCGGAACAGGCAAAACCACATTATCCGCAAATCTTGCAGTACTTTGGAGCAATAGTCAGTATAAAGTTGCAGTAATCGATGGAGATCATCAAAAAAGCCTTACATACTGGATTGAGGCACGAAAAAAATACTACGGAGAAGGAGAGATTGGCATTGATGTGCTTCCCTATAATTCACATAGTTTAGGCGAAGACATCAAGAATATAAAAAGAAAATATAACTTCATCATAATAGATAGTCCTCCTTCAATTACCTACGATACGATACAAATAGTCAAGAATGCAGACAGGGTATTTGTTCCTGTGATGCCGAGCCCCGTGGATTTGATGGCAACCATACCATTTTTAAATTTAACAAAACAAGAAAGAAAAAAATCAACAGTTGTTTTAAATAGGGTATTGCCGAGAGTTCGATTAACTGAGGCAATGATATTGCGTTTAAGGTATGCCGGAGCTAGAATTGCGCGTTCACGAATTTCAAGCAAAACAATTTATGCAGAAACTTTTTCTGTAGGAAGAGGGGTGGTTGATATTAGTGTTAATTCTGACGCATCAAAAGAAATAATTAATCTAGGCAATGAAATTTTAAGAAATCTTTAGTTTATTCAACTAACAAATAATTAGTTTATTTACCAAAGCAAAATAATATGACCAATATAACTACACTTATTTTGACTGCAGGTAAAAGTTCTAGATTTAAGAGCAATAAATCAAAAATTTTTTATGAGTTAGCAGGTTTACCAGTCATTGATCACATTTATAATAAGGCTAAGAAAATTTCAAAAAACAATATTATATTTGTTTGTAATAAAACTAATATTAATAGTCTTAAAAAACGCTTTAATAATTGTAAATTTGCTCTTCAAAAAAATCAGAATGGAACAGCAGATGCTGTACTATCAGCTAAAAAATTAATTAAAAAAAAAACAAATATTTTGATTTTATTTGGTGATGTACCTTTAATAACTTTATCCACTTTAAAAAAAGCAACTAATATTTTCATAAAAGATAAATTACCTGGATTGATGATAGCTTTTGATTCAACAGATCCATTTGGTTATGGCAGAGTAATCACTAAGGGAAAAAAAGTGGAATCTGTGGTAGAAGAACTTAACGCCAATTCAAAAATTAAGAAAATTTCACTTTGTAATGCTGGAATAATGTTATGTAAATATGAATTATTATATTCATTCATTAATAAAATAAGTAATAAAAACAAAAAAAGAGAAAAATATCTTCCTGACATATTTGCTATCTGTCATCAAAATAGAAAAAGTTTTCAATATATTTTATGTAAAGAAGAAGAAATGCTGGGCATTAATACCTTAGATGATTTTAATAAAATTGATGAAATCTATCAGAATTTACTAATAGGAAATCTAATTGAAAAAGGGGTTAAAATTATAAATCCTAAAACTGTAAGAGTTAGCTATGACACTCAAGTAGGAAAAAATTCTATAATAGAGCCATTTGTTTTTATAAAAAATGGAGTAAAAATAAAAAATCAAGTTATTGTTAAAAGCCATTCTGTTCTTGAATCTTCATTAATTGGCAAAGGTTCATCAATAGGGCCGTTTGCACGACTCAGACCTGGAAGTGTGATAGGAGAGAATGTTAAAATTGGTAATTTTGTAGAAATAAAAAATTCTAAAATTGGAAATAAATGCACAATACCGCATCTTAGTTATATTGGTGATAGCATATTGGGAAAAAATATTAATATCGGTGCAGGAACTATTACTTGCAATTATGATGGGAAGAAGAAAAATAAAACTATCATAGAAGATAAAGTTTTTATTGGATCTAACACTTCACTTGTTGCGCCTTTAATAATTGAGAGAAATTCAAAAACAGGAGCAGGGAGTGTAATTACGAGAAATATTCCTAGTAATTCATTAGTTGTAGGACATGATAAATTAGTAATTTCAAAGAAAACAAGAAAAAAATAGAAAGTTTAATCTTGTTTGAGGATTCAAGAAGGTCTAATACGCTGTCTAATTTTATGAATAAAGATTGTAAATTAATATGAATAAAGATTGGAAATTAAGTAGTTGGAAAAACAAACCAGCAAAGCACTTACCAATTTATAAGGATGAAGCAGCGTTAGAATCAGTTTTGAAAAAAATATCAAGATACCCTCCCTTAGTTTTTGCTGGTGAGGCTAGAAATCTTGAAAAGCAACTTGCTGAAGTTGTAAATGGAAGAGCTTTTTTACTTCAAGGAGGCGATTGCGCAGAAAGTTTTACTGAGTTTAATCCAAATAACATACGTGATTTATTTAAAGTTATACTTCAAATGTCTGTCGTTTTAACTTTCGGAGCATCATGCCCTGTAGTTAAGGTTGGTAGGATAGCAGGTCAATTTGCTAAACCTCGCTCGCAGGAAACAGAAGTGAAAAATGATATCTCACTTCCTTCTTATAAAGGTGATATTATTAACAAAATCGATTTTGATGAAAATTCAAGAGAATCCAACCCCCAACGATTAATTCAAGCTTATAATCAGTCTGCCGCAACTTTAAATTTACTTAGAGCTTTTGCTCAAGGGGGGTTTGCAAATTTAAAACAAATTCACCAATGGAATTTAAATTATGTTGATGAAGGTCAATCAAAAGAAAAATTTGAAGAAATGGCAAAGAGAATTAATGAATGTTTAATCTTTATGGAAGCCTGTGGAATTAATGATCAAAATGTTAGACAAATGAGTGAAACAGATTTTTTCACAAGCCATGAAGCACTTTTATTGCCTTTTGAAGAAGCAATGACTAGAATAGATAGCACAACCGGTAGGTGGTACGATGTTTCCGCCCATATGCTTTGGGTAGGTGACCGAACCCGTCAATTGGATGGTGCGCATGTTGAATTTGTTAGGGGAATTTCAAATCCAATCGGAATAAAAGTAGGCCCAACAACCAACACCGATGAGCTTGTTAAGATTATCGACACTATAAACCCAAATAATACTGAAGGAAGAATGACTCTAATTTGTAGAATGGGTGCTGAAAAAATTTCTTCAAAATTACCTCCTTTAATCTCTTCAATTAGCAAGGAAGGAAAAAAAGTAGTCTGGGCATGTGATCCAATGCATGGAAATACAATTAAAGCATCAAATGGATATAAGACTAGGGCACTAACAAATATTATTTCAGAAATTGAACAATTCTTTAATATTCACAGGGCTGAGGGGACATATCCCGGAGGAATACATATAGAGATGACAGGTCAGGACGTGACAGAATGCATTGGAGGCGTTCAAGAGATTAAAGAAAGTGATTTAAAGAGCAGATATCATACTTATTGTGATCCCCGCTTAAATGCTTCACAGTCTTTAGAATTAGCTTTTTTAATGTCTGAATTCCTAAAAGAAGAAAGAATAAGAATCCAGCAGACTTCCAAAATATAATATTACTGCTATATAATTATTTATGAAAACAGAGGTAAGAATTCAATATATTCTTGATTGGATAAAGCAATATTGTAATACAATTAAATATCAGCCAGTAACTCTTGTTATAGGTGTATCTGGTGGCGTTGATTCAGCAGTTACTAGCACTTTATCAGCCAAAACTGGTTTAAAAACGATAGCAGTTTCAATGCCTATTAAGCAAAATCATAAACAACATGATTTAAGCATCAAACATCTAGATTGGCTTAAATCCAACTTTGAGAATGTTATCACCAGAGAAATTAGTTTGGATAGTATTTTTTTTTCTTTTGAAGAAAGTATGCAAGATTTCAAAAATAACCTTGCTTTTGCTAATTCCCGTTCACGGTTAAGAATGACAACTTTGTATCAAATTGCACAATCTAACAACGGATTAGTTGTCGGAACTGGCAATAAAGTTGAAGATTTTGGAGTAGGTTTTTATACAAAATACGGAGATGGCGGGGTAGATATTTCTCCTATAGCTGATTGTACAAAAACACAAGTTTGGGAAATAGCATCAAAAATGTCCATTATTGAAGATATCATAGAAGCACAACCAACAGATGGTTTATGGGATGATGGCCGCAATGATGAAAGACAACTTGGTTTAACTTATAAGCAAATAGAAGAGGCAATGGACAATAAAGATAGCAAATATTATGAAAAATATATGCAAATCAGAAAACTAAATTTACATAAAATGAAACCAATACCTATTTGTTTGTTTGAGGATGACTAATTGACATTAAAAACCCGTTTTGCTCCCAGCCCAACTGGCCTGCTTCATATAGGCAATGCTAGGTCTGCTGTAATAAATTGGGCATATATAAAAAATAAAGGTGGAGAGTTCATTCTTAGAATTGACGATACTGATTTAGAAAGAAGTAAAAAAGAATATGAAAATAAGATTAAAGAAAATCTTTTATGGCTCGGTCTTTCATGGTCAAAAACATTTAATCAGTCACAAAGAAAAAATATATACGATGAAAAAATTTTTTTATTAAAAAAATCAAAAAAAATATACCCCTGTTTTGAAAGTGCTGAAGAACTTTCATTAAAAAGAAAAACTCAATTGTTATCAGGAAAACCACCTATTTATGACAGAAGCTCATTAAAATTAACTTCTGATCAAATAGAAAATTTAATCAAAAAAGGAAAAACTCCTCACTGGCGTTTTAAACTGGAAGAGGAAATAATTGAATGGCAAGATTTGATAAAAGGAAAAGTATCCTTTGACAGTAAGAATTTATCCGATCCAGTTTTAATTAGAGAAGATGGCAGATTATTATATCATTTGCCCTCTGTTGTTGATGATGTAGAAGAAAATATAACAGATATAATCAGGGGAGAAGATCATATTACTAATACCGCGTTTCATATTCAATTATTTAAATCATTAAATGCTAATATTCCTCGTTTTGGCCATCATCCATTTCTTACCGATGAAAAAGGTAAAAGTTTTGGAAAAAGATTAGGCAGCCTATCAATTCAAAAAATGTATGAAGAAGGTTTTGAAAACTTAACTTTGCTTAATTATTTACTTAGCATAGGAACAAGTAAAAACTTATCAAAAGAAAAAAACGTAGATATGTTAGTTAATAATTTTGATATCAATTCCTTGGCATCTTCATCTCCTAAATTTTCAATAAACGTACTCAAATTATTAAACAAGGATATGCTTCAATCATTTGATTTTTCCGACGTTAAACAAAAATTTTTTGATTTAAATATCAAGGATGTAAATGAAGATTTTTGGATTTTTGTAAAAAATAATATTAATATTTTTTCTGAAAGCTTGGATTGGTTTAATACAATTAATTCAACAGAAATTTATATAGATAGATCAAATGATTATTTAAATTTAGCTGCTGAACTTTTACCCGAAGGCCCTTTTGATGAAACAACATGGGATATTTGGATTGATTTAATCAAAAATAAAACTGGCAAAAAGGGAAAAGATCTATTTATGCCTATAAGATTAGCGCTTACAGGTAAAGAAAAAGGCCCTGAATTAAAATATTTGCTGCCTTTATTGACTAAAGAACATATATTGAAAAAACTTGTTTATATATAAAAAATATTGCTAAATATATAATCATACTAAATTACTCGACATTAAAACATTTTTAATTTAGCAACTCCAAAACAATGGAAAACAAGATTTATTTATTTGACACCACACTAAGAGATGGTCAACAAACCACTGGCGTAAATTTTTCAGTTAGTGATAAAATGGTCATTATTAGAGCACTTGACGAATTAGGAATTGATTACATCGAAGGAGGGTGGCCAGGAGCAAATCCAACAGACGATCAGTTTTTTAACAGAGAGATACAATTAACCAATGCTTCTCTGACAGCATTTGGTATGACCAGACGACCGAGTAGTAGTGCAGCAAATGATCCTGGTTTAAATTCTTTAATAAACTCTAAAGCTACTTCTGTTTGTATTTTTGGAAAATCATCTTTATTTCAAGTGAAAGAAGCACTTGGAATTGATGTAAATGAGAATGTTAAAATGATAAGTGAAAGTATCCTAGAAATTAAAAATAAAAACAAAGAACCTATTTTTGATGCTGAACATTTTTTTGATGGATATAAATTTGATCGTGAATATGCACTAAAATGTATAAAATCCGCCTATGATTCAGGCGCAAGATGGGTCGTTTTATGTGATACAAATGGAGGAACGCTTCCTGATGAAATTTATAATATTGTTAAAGAAGTTATTATGATTATTCCTGGAAGAAACTTAGGTATTCATGCGCATAATGATACTGATAATGCAGTTGCAAATACATTGGCAGCTATCAATGCAGGAGTAAGACATGCTCAAGGGACTCTAAATGGTTTGGGTGAAAGATGTGGCAATGCTAATCTAATTTCATTAATACCTACACTAATTTTTAAAACCAATTTTGATACTAATATAAAAGAAGAGAATGTTAAAATATTACCAAGGATTTCTAAAATATTAGATGAGATTTTAAACGTGCCACAATCTAAACAAGCTCCTTATGTAGGGGAATATGCTTTTTCACATAAAGGAGGAGTACATGCTTCTGGTGTTGAAAAAAATCCGTCAACATATGAACATATTAATCCAGAATTAGTTGGTAATTCAAGAAATGTGATTGTTTCTGATCAGTCAGGAAAATCAAATTTGCTTAATCAATTAAAAAAAATGTCTATTGATATAAATGAAAGTCAGATAAAAAATATTCTTCGTATAATTAAACAAAAAGAATCCGAGGGTTTCTCTTATGATACTGCTTTAGCTAGTTTTGAAATCTTAGTGAGAAAAGAGTTGGATCAGATTAAGGATTATTACACCTTGCAAAGATTTCGAGTTACAGATGAAAGAAGATGGAATGCAAAAGGTCAGTTAGTTACTGAATCTGAGGCTAACATCAGTGTTATAGTTAATAATGAAGAAATAATGACTGTTGGAATAGGTAATGGTCCTGTAAATGCACTTGATAGCGCATTACGAAAAGCTTTGATAAAATTTTTTCCCACCTTAGAAAACTTAAAACTTTCTGATTATAAAGTTATGATTCTTTCTCCTGAAAAAGGAACAGGAGCAATAACAAGAGTTTTTATTGAATCTGTAGATGAAAGAAATAAACATTGGACAACCATTGGCATATCACCAAACATTATAGATGCATCTTATAATGCAATTTATGATAGCATTGCTTACAAGTTATTTTATGATTTAAAATCACTATAGTGATAAGTAATAATCCTTCAATAATATTAGTTAGACCTCAGTTGCCTGAAAATATTGGTATGGTTGCGAGAGCTATGGACAATTGTGGTTTTAATAAACTGATTTTAATTTCTCCAAGAGAAAAATGGCCTAATCAAAAAGCAATTAAAGCTGCAGCTAACTCAAAAAAAATTATAGATAAAGTTGTTGTTTTTCTATCTCTTAAAAAAGCTTTATTATCTTTCAGCTATGTTATAGCCACATCCAGTAGAAAAAGATTTTTACAGAAGCCCAATTATAATAATTTTATTAAGTTTTTTAAAGAAATTCCAACGAATAAAAAAATAGCTGTAGTTTTTGGACCAGAAAATTCAGGATTATCAAATGAAGATCTTATGTTGTGTGATTCAACTTTTAATATTGAACTGTCTAAAACAAATAAATCTCTTAATTTATCTCATGCAGTATTATTATTTTCATATAAATGGAAAGAATATTTTCACATACCTTCAAATTTACATAGTTCTAATTTTGCAAATAGAAAAATAGCATCAAAAGAAGAATTTCAACTATTTATGGATTATCTTAAAAATGAACTTGATGAAATAGGTTTTTTATACCCAAAAGATAAAAGTAAAAGTATGTTTAATAATATTCAAACAATGTTTTTACGTTCGGCGCTAAGTAAAATTGAAATTCAAACTTTGTGGGGAATGATAAAAAAGCTAAGAAATACATAAAAAAATAAGCGATTATAGAATTGACATGATAAATTATATCTCTATAAAACTTCGAATTATATAAATATGACAAAAAGAATAGCGGCCAAATATAAAATTGATAGAAGATTAGGATGTAATCTTTGGGGTCGTCCAAAAAGTCCATTTAACAAGAGAAACTCTCGACCTGGTCAGCATGGCTCTCAAGGACAGAGAAGAAAAATATCAGACTATGGTACACAATTATTTGCCAAACAAAAACTTCGTTTCTATTATGGCGATCTTACTGAAAGACAATTCAGAAATATTTATAAAAAAGCTTCAAATACAAAAGGTGACACAAGTCAGATATTAATTGAGCTTTTAGAAAGAAGACTTGATGCAATTGTCTATAGAATGAAATTTGTCCCTACAATTTTTGCAGCCAGACAATTAGTTAATCATGGTCATGTTAAAGTAAATGGCAAAAGAGTAAATGTTTCTTCTTATACAGTTAAGGATGGAGACGAGATATCTTTAAAAGATCAAAGTAAAAAAATTAATCTCATACAAGAATCAATTGTTTCTCAAGAAAGAGAAATACCAGAATATTTAGAAGTTGATATAAAGGAATTTAAAGGCAGATTTCTCAGAGCACCCTTAATACACGATGTTCCCTATCCTGTAACAATGGAGCCTAATTTAGTAATTGAGTATTATTCTCGTTAAATATATTCCTTTTTTTGTTTATCAAAAATAAAAATTATTACAGCAATCCATATAATTACAAAAGAGATTAATTTATAATTACTGAAAGTTTCATTAAGTATCAAAATTGATGTTAAAAAATGAAAAGTTGGGGCTAAATAAAAAATTACACCTGCTAATCCGAGAGGAATATTTTTTAATCCAAAATTAAAACAGAAAAGAGGGAAAACAGTCATAGCTCCTGTAAAAAATAAAAGAAAAGTTGTTATTTTACTATAATTAAAGAAATAAGCCGAACCGACTGAACTTAAATATATTAAATAAATAATCGCAAAAATACTTATAAAACCAGATTCATACAACAAACCTATTTCAGCAGAAACATTTATTTTTTTTCTGAACAAACCATAGAAAGCCCAAGTTAAACCAATAAGTATAGCTATATATGGAATAGTTTTAATGCTTATGAGTAGAAAAATTATTGATGAGAACATAAGAAGAAGAGATATAATCTTTAAAATAGAAAGTTTTTCTTTTAAAAAAATATTACCTAAACCAATGCTTATTATGGGACTGAGATAATATCCCATAGAGGCGTCTTGTACCCTATTTAAGTTAACAGCAAGAATAAACCCCGTCCAATTACATGAAATCAAAAATCCAGTTAATGATAAATATATTAAATGTGATCGATTACGAAAAATATTAAAAAACTCATTAATTTTTCCCATTGATAATATTATTATCAATAGAAAAAAAAATGACCAAATTGATCGGTGACTTACTATTTCAAACGCTGGAATAAATTTAATTTCATTATAGTATAAAGGTTGAGGAAGACCCCAAAAAATTGAAGCAATGGAAGTATAAAAAATACCCTTAAACAAAAAGTTTCTTTTCAAAACTTTATGAAGATTTTAATGGCACATCTTTTTTATTAAATAATTCTAATAATTCTCCACTATCATTCATTTCTTTTACAATATCGCAACCACCAATAAATTCTTCTTTTACATACAGCTGAGGTATTGTTGGCCAATTCGAATAATTTTTTATTCCTTCCCTCATTTTTTCATTATCAAGAACATTAATACTATTAAATCTAACACCCATATTATTTAAAATTTGTGCAACAGCAGCAGAAAAACCACACATAGGAAAAGCAGGAGTTCCTTTCATAAAAAGAACTACATCATTTGATTTAATTTCATTTTTTATATTCATAGTAATATCTATATTTGTATTTTCATTCATATTTACTCCGTTTTTGTTTTTAACATCAGCGCATGAAGTTCATTACCCATTTTACCCTTAAGTGAGCTATATACCATTTGGTGTTGAGCAATTCTACTTTTACCCTGAAATGATTTTGAAATGATTGTTGCTTTGTAGTGATCGCCATCCCCCCTTAAATCTTCGATTTTAATTGAAGCGTCGGGAATGGATTCTTTAATAAGCGCTTCAATTTCTTTTTTTGTAATTGCCATGATATTAATTCATTAAATAATATATCTATAAATAAATGCAAATATTTATCCTATAATATTGTTAAAATATAATGTCTATATAACTCTCTTTTGTAGGAAATGAATTAGTTGATTTAAAAACAATATTTTTATTATTTATTTGCCTATTAGGCAAGCTGATTAAAGAAGAAGATCTAGTTCCATAATTTATTTTCTCATTAATAAAGCAAATTTTTTCATTATCCTTTAATTGATTTATTTGTGTATTAGTGAGATTTTTTATCCAATCATTCCAGTCATTGTTTGATGGATTTGGTATTTTTGAATCTGAAAATAATTTATAGTAATAATTTATTTTTTTGTTCTCTCTATCATTCAGATCTTTATCGGTAATTACTGACAGGCCTTCATCTAATTTTTTAATCAGAAGATTTTTAACTTTTATATCATGTTTTATCCAATAGCATTCATTATAAGCAGCAACCAACAAATTAAAACTATTGTAATTATTTTTATCAATTGAAGAAATATAATTCAAAGCTTTTTTTATTGAAGAATGTCTTAATGTTTCTAGTATAATATTTCCACGAGAATTCTTTTTTTTAACAAATTCTTTGTTATGCTTTCTATTATGAATAATTGCAGTTATACCAAAATCATTCACACCAATCCAAGAACCATTTTTTTTTAAATCTTTTCCACCAACAATTTTAGGATATTTTTTTTTCCAGTGCCTGTTAGGAAATAGACTCTTCCTATCAAGTTTTTCATCCCTGTTTGTACCAATAATTACTGGCCATAAATTATTTTTTCTAAATAAAATAATGCTTGTACACATTTATCATTTTTTAAATGCTACTTGAAAAATCTTGTCTATATGAGTAACTGCATCTTTAGAGTTTAATAATTTATTTAAATCATTTTTATTCAAATATTTATTTATTTTTTCATCTTTTTGAAGAATATCTTTAAATTGTTTATTTGAATTCCATGACTTCATCGCAGCAGATTGGATAATTGAATATGCTTCCTGTCGAGATAAGCGTTTTTGGGTGAGCGCTAACAGAATATTCTGGCTCTTGTGTAATCCCCCAAGTTTATCTAAATTCTTTTTCATATTTTTTGGATAAACTAGTAGATTTTTTATTAGATTAGATAAACGTGATAGAGCGAAATCCATTGCTATAGTTGCGTCAGGAGCAATAATTCTTTCAACGCTAGAATGACTTATATCCCTTTCATGCCACAAAGTTATATTTTCCATAGCTGGAACAACACTACTTCTAATGTATCTTGAAATTCCTGTTAAGTTTTCACTTAAAATAGGATTTCTTTTATGAGGCATAGCTGACGAGCCTTTTTGATTTTTTTCAAAATATTCTTCAACTTCCAATAATTCAGTTCTTTGTAAATGTCTAATTTCAGTAGATAAACGTTCTACTGAAGAAGCTAGAACACCTAAAGTCAAAAAAAACATTGCGTGCCTATCACGAGGAATAACTTGAGTGGAAACATTTTCATTTTTCAGACCTAATTTCGCAGCTACATATTTTTCAATGCTTGGATCAATAGAATTATAGGTGCCTACAGGTCCAGAAATTGCGCAAATAGAAACTTCATTTTTTGCAGATTTCATTCTGTCAAGGTTTCTTTTAAACTCACAATAAAAAGAAGCTAACTTTAATCCAAAAGTTATTGGTTCAGCATGAATACCATGGCTTCTTCCGATCATTATTGTTTTTTTGTGTTTAATAGCTTTTATTTTGATTTCTTTTAATAGAATTTTTAATTCTTTAATTATAATTTCAGCAGATTGTTTTAATTGAATTGAAAATGAAGTATCAATAATATCACTTGAAGTAACGCCATGATGAAAGTATTTCGCGCTTTCTCCAATATAACTACTAACATTATTAATATAAGCTATGAAATCATGTTTTGTTTTGTTTTCAATAAGTTCAATTTCTTTAACATTAAATTTTACTTTATTTCTTATTTCTTTTGCTGCTTTTTTTGGAATGACTCCATTGATAGATAGTTTTTCAGCTATAAGACATTCAATTTCAGTCCAAATTGCAAATTTATTTTCAGCGGACCATATTTTTTCAATTTTAGGTCTAGTATAACGTGGGATCATAGATATTTCTTATCTTATATTGTATTTATTGGAAAATCAGTATTGTTTTGAGAAAGAGTGAATATTTCATTACCATTTTCAGTAATGCCAATAGTATGTTCAAATTGAGCGGATAAGGATCTATCCTTGGTTACTGCTGGCCATGCATTTGAACCATCTTTTTCCCTTAAGTGTTTAATACGCCAATCTCCAATGTTAATCATTGGTTCGATTGTAAAAAACATTCCTGGTTTTAATACAATACCTTCTCCTGAGTTGCCATAATGAAGGACGCTTGGTGGTGTGTGAAATTTCTCTCCAATTCCGTGACCGCAGAAATCTCTAACTACTGAAAAGTTTCTGGACTCCGCGTGTTTTTGTATTGCATTACCAATGTCACCAAGATGTTTGCCAGGTTCGGCATTTTTTATGCCTAATAGGAGACATTCATAAGTTGTTCTAAGCAATGATTCAATTTTCTTATTAATTCTTCCAAGTGCAAACATTCTTGAACTGTCTCCATGCCAACCATTTAAGACAACCGTTATATCTACATTAACTATGTCTCCATTTTGTAAAATTTTTTTCTCACTTGGAATACCATGGCAAACAACATGATTTACTGAAGTACACACTGATTCAGGAAAAGGTCTTTTAATACTTGGAATTTTGTAATCTTTTGGTGCCGCAGTAGCATTATTTTCCTTGATTATTTTTTCACAAAAATCATTTATTTCTTTAGTTGATATTCCAGGTTTTATTATTTCCTTTAGCTTATCTAAAATTTGTGCCGCAAGAGATCCGGCTTTTCTCATTCCTGCATAATCATTTTTCGAATTATGAATAGGTATATTATCTGAAATCATAAAAATTTTTATAGATACACTAATTTTAATAATGCTTAAACAAATATAAATAAATTGATTTTATTTAAACAATTAATTGTTTAGAATATCTAAATGACTAATTTAACAGCTGGCTTAATAATTATTGGAGATGAAATTCTTTCAGGAAGAACACAAGATACTAATTCAAATTTTATTGCCAATAAACTTGTTAAAGCAGGAATAAAATTAGAACAAATAAGAACTATTCAGGATAATCAAAAAACTATCATTGACACAGTTAAAGCATTTCATAAATCGTACACCTATGTTTTTACAACCGGAGGGATTGGACCAACTCATGATGATATTACCTCCGAAAGCATCGCAATTGCCTTTAATAAAGAATTTTGTTTTCATAAAGAGGCTTTCAAAATACTTGAAGACTATTATCCAAAAGGAGAATTTAACGAGGGAAGAAAAAAAATGGCTAAAATGCCTGAATCTTCTGAGCTAATTCTAAACCCACTTACTGTTTGTCCTGGTTTTAGGATTGAGAATGTGTTCGTTTTTCCAGGTGTTCCTGAAATAATGAAGAAGATGTTTGTTCATGTTTTAAAAAATATTCAGAAAGGCGAGCCAAAAAAAATAATTACAATTAGCACGAATTTGTATGAAAGTTTGATAGCAGAAAAACTTTCTATAATTCAAGAAGAAAATCCGAAATGCTCTATAGGAAGTTACCCTTACTTTAATCATGTTTCTAAGATCATGGGAGTTAACATAGTCATTTCATCTTGGAAATTGAAAAACTTAGACAACATTGCTGATGAAATTGAAGATATGATTTCATTATTAAATGGAAAAAGTAAAATAGTCTGATAGATAGAGTTTCTGGCCTCGTGGTGGAATGGTAGACACAAAGGACTTAAAATCCTTGCCCAATTGGGAGTGCCGGTTCGAGTCCGGCCGAGGCTACCACAAAATTTTAAGAAAGGAATTGTTCTTTTAATATTCTTTCTTCTATTGAATGATTGTTATCAAATAAAATAGTGCATGTGAGATCGTTCGATGAAGTTATCTCTACCTCTTTAATATTTTTTAACTCATAATTATCAGCAGAAACACTAGAAGATCTAATTTCAGAATTGATGACGTGAAAATTTATTTTTGTTTTTTCTGACAATAATGCCCCTCTCCATCTCCGCGGTCGAAAGGCACTAATGGGAGTTAAGGCTAACAGTTTTGAATCAAGAGGAATAATACTTCCATGCGCTGAAAGATTATAAGCAGTACTCCCGGCAGCAGTTGAAACTAACACTCCATCGCATATTAATTCTTTCAATCTTTCAATATCATTAATCTTAATACTAATTTTAGCGGCTTGATGTGTTTGTCTTCTAATAGAGACTTCATTAAAAGCTATTGATTTGAAAGATTCCCCATTATTATTTTTTGCTTTCAAACTTAAAGGTTTAAGTTGAATTTTTTGTGCAGAGGAAATAATTTTATCTAGTTTTTCATAATAATCTGAATTCATTAAAAAACCTATAGAGCCGTAGTTAATACCATAAAAAGGCTTGTTGAATTTATTAAAGTTATGAAGGCATCTTAATAAAAATCCATCTCCTCCCAATGGAATAATTACATCAGCTTTTTCAACACTATTCTGTCCATACACATCCATAAGTTTTTTCTTTGAAGATAATGCCTCGCTCGAGTCAGAAGAAATAAAAAAAAATTTCATTAACCACCTGTCACATTCATATGTCTTTTTAAGTACGGTTTTGTGTTTTTTTCAATAATAAAATCGTGTCTTAGCGGCTTAATTTTTAAAGCAGACTTGATTTTATCTTTTATATAATTTTCACTATAATCACTTCTTAAAATTTTTTTTAAATCTATATAATTATTTTGTCCAAGACACATAAATAGTTTTCCTGTGCTTGTAATTCTAACTCTATTGCAGTTTGAACAAAAATTATTAGTTAGAGGAGCTATAAAACCAACATCAATTAGTAGTTTATTGCTTCGATAATATGTTGAAGGTCCGCCAGTGTTTTTATCAATTTTATAAAAATTATATTTTGAATTTAATTTTTCATAAACTTTATTTAAGGGTAAAAACTGTAAGTGTCTCTCGGAGTCTGTTTCACTCATTGGCATTACTTCAATAAAAGTTAAATCAACCTTTGTTTGATTAGCCCATTCAACCATTGTATGTAATTCTTTTTCGTTAAAATCTTTGATTGCAACAACATTAATTTTTATTTTAATGTCATTCTTTTTTGCTTCATTGATACCTTTTATTACTTTGTTTAAATTACCAGTTCTTGTTATTTTCTTATACAAATTATCATCAATTGTATCTAAAGATACGTTGATGCGATCCACGCCATTTTTCTTTAAATCCTTTGCGAAGATTTCCAAGAGAGTGCCATTTGTTGTTAAAGTAATTTCTTTAAGATTTGTATATTTTTTCTTTAAATTTAATTTTCCAATCAATTTAATCAAATCTTTTCTAACTAAAGGCTCACCGCCGGTTAATCTAATTTTATTTATACCAAGATCAATAAAATTGTCACATAACCTCTCAATTTCTTCTAAAGTAAGAACTTCTTTTTTTGGAAGAAAAGTCATTTTTTCTTTCATGCAATAAACGCATCTTAAATCACATCTATCTGTTACAGAAATTCTTAAATAATTAACTTTTCTATTATACTGATCTGTTAGCTGCATTTATATTTTGATATCTTAACTTTAATTTTTTTCAAATTAGTAATTTTTTTATATATAAAAAAATTTAAAGCAATATCGATTGTTATTTGAGAATAATACATAATCTATATCCTAAATATTTTACTTTATATTATTAACTATCGTCTAGGTAATAATACTGAATTTGAATAATTTGACAAAAGTTAATAAAAAAAATTAGTTAACTTTTTTTTCTTTTTTTTCATGTATTTCTTGTGCTTCTAGGCTTAAAGTAGCGATAGGCCTAGCTTCAAGACGTTTAATCCCGATGGGTTCACCAGTTTCTTTGCAATATCCGTAACTTCCTTCAATAATTCTTTTCAAAGCTTCATCAATTTTGTTAATTAATTTTCTTTCCCTATCTCTTGTTCTTAATTCTAAAGATCTTTCAATTTCTTCAGTAGCTCTATCAGTTAAATCAGGCTTTGGAGAATTTTCTTCTTTTTGAAGTTTTTTTAAGGTTTGCGATGATTCTTTTAAAAGATCTTTTTTCCAATTAACCAGTTTTAATTTAAAATATTCTTTCATTTTAGAATTCATAAATTTTTCTTTTTTAGTAGGTTTATAATTTTTTGAAATAGTTGTCATAATTTAATGGGCGATGGATTTATCCAAAGTTTTTTACAATTTCAAGATAATAAAAAAATAATTAAAAATTATTATAATTCAATAAGTTAAATTAAATTATTAAAAAGAACAAAAATAGAACTTTTAAAACAAGAACAAAACGTGTACAAAAAACAAATTTGCAAGAATCATATTAAAAAACTACGTACAAAGGAGAAAATTGATGTCTCAGACTAAATTTAAAGTAATTGAAAGTAATAATATGGACAAAGAAAACAGAAATAAATCTCTAGAAGCAGCTGTGAGTCTAATTGAAAAAAATTATGGAAAAGGATCAATTATGAGACTTGGATCTAAAACAAACGTTGATATTGAATCAATTTCAACAGGTTCTCTCAGTCTTGATATAGCTCTTGGTATTGGAGGAGTTCCTAAAGGAAGGATAGTTGAAATTTATGGTCCTGAGAGTTCTGGAAAAACAACATTAGCCACACATATTATTGCAGAGTCACAAAAAATGGGTGGCAATTGCGCTTTTGTTGATGCTGAACATTGCCTAGATCCCGCATATGCAAAAAAATTAGGGGTGAATCTTGAAGATCTGCTTATTTCGCAGCCGGATACTGGTGAACAAGGATTAGAAATAGCTGATTCATTAATTAAATCTGGAGGTATTGATGTTTTAGTTATTGACTCAGTAGCCGCTTTGGTTCCTAGAGCAGAATTAGAAGGCGATATGGGAGATTCTCTTCCAGGTCTTCAGGCAAGACTAATGAGTCAAGCACTTCGAAAACTCACAAGTTCTATAGCTCAATCAAATACCCTTGTTGTTTTTATTAACCAATTAAGGATGAAAATAGGAGTGATGTTTGGCAGCCCAGAAACAACAACAGGTGGAAACGCACTTAAATTTTATTCTTCAGTACGTCTTGATATTAGACGAATAGGGGCAATTAAAGATAAAGATGAAATAATTGGCAATCAAACCAGAGTTAAAATAGTTAAAAATAAAGTGGCCCCGCCATTTAAAGTTGTAGAATTTGATATTATGTATGGCGAAGGCATATCTAAACTAGGTGAGCTTGTTGATTTGGGTGTTAAAGCAGAAATTATTGAAAAGTCGGGATCTTGGTTTTCTTATAAAGATAATAAAATTGGTCAAGGAAGAGAGAATGTAAAAAGTTTCCTTAAAGAGAATCCTGACATTTCTAATGAAATTGAAAACAAAATTTTAGAGAATGCTGGTATTGTTGAAAAAGCAATGATGGAAGGTGACACTGTGGTTAAAGAAAAAGAAGAACTTAACAATAAAATTAAATAAAAATAAATTTTAGTTTCAGTATTAAGGCGTTGTTAATCAACGCCTTTTTTAATAAAAATAGTCAAAATTATATGTTATTGTAATAATATTTTATGAAATCATCACAAATAAGGGAAACATTTCTTAGTTATTTCAAGAAAAACAATCATAAAATTGTTCATTCAAGTTCTTTAGTTCCGCAAAATGATCCAACATTGATGTTTGCTAATTCAGGGATGGTTCAATTTAAAAATGTTTTTACAGGCAAAGAAACTAAAGACTACAAAAGAGCCGTAACAGCTCAAAAGTGCGTAAGGGCAGGAGGAAAACACAATGATTTAGAGAATGTGGGTTACACTGCTCGACACCATACTTTCTTTGAAATGTTGGGAAATTTTTCTTTTGGTGATTATTTTAAAGATTTGGCTATTGAATTAGCTTGGAATCTTATCATTAAAGAGTTTGGAATTGATAAAAATAAACTTTTGGTGACAGTCTTTGATCAAGATGAAGAAGCATTTATTCTATGGAAAAAAATAGCAGGTTTATCAGAAAATAAAATTCTTAAAATTAATACTTCTGATAATTTTTGGTCAATGGGTGAAACAGGACCATGCGGACCCTGTTCAGAAATTTTTTATGATCATGGAGACAGTTATCCAGGTGGACCACCAGGTAGTGATGATGAAGATGGAGATCGTTTTATTGAAATCTGGAATCTTGTTTTTATGCAATATGAACAAATAACAAAAGATATAAGAGAAGATCTACCAAAACCTTCAATAGATACAGGAATGGGCTTGGAGAGAGTCGCAGCCTTACTTCAGAATACAAATGATGATTATGCTACAGATATATTCACTCCATTAATTAACAAATCCATTGAACTCACTAATTCAGAGGAAAAAGCAAATTCTGCTAGTCACAGAGTAATAGCAGATCATCTGAGATCAGCCTCTTTTTTGATCACTGACGGAGTTTTACCTTCAAATGAGGGAAGGGGATACGTGCTTCGCAGAATTATGAGAAGGGGTATGAGGCACGCTCATAGCTTAGGTAATAAAGAACCAATTTTTCATAAAATTTTTCCAACATTACTTCATGAAATGAAATTTTCTTATCCTGAGTTAAATAGAGCAAAAGATTTAATTTTAAATATACTATTGAATGAAGAAACAAAATTTAAACAAACGATTGATAAAGGTATGAAAATTTTGGAAGATGAAATTAATAATACACAAAATAATTTATTTAGTGGGGAAGTAGCTTTTAAATTGTATGATACTTTCGGTTTTCCTCTTGATTTAACTCAAGATTATTTAAAAAATAAAAAAATTCTAGTTGATGTCGATTCATTTAACAAAAAAATGGAAGAACAAAAAAAGCGAGCAAGGCAAAGTTGGAAAGGTACTGGAGATATAGAAGAGAACAAAATTTGGCTTGAGGTGACTGATAAAATTAAATCAACAGAATTTCTTGGATATGAACAATCTGGATCCGAAAGCATTATACTAAGTTTAATATCAGATAATAAATCTGTTGATAAATTAAATAAAGGAGAGGAGGGAGTTATTATACTAAATCAAACACCTTTTTATGGTGAAAGCGGTGGTCAAGTTGGAGATAATGGTTATTTACAAAATGAAAATTTTAAATTTAACGTAATAAATACAACAAAAATTTTTGGAAATTATTTCCTTCATTGGGGACAAGTCATCAAAGGCTCGTGTAATGTGGGGGAAGTATTAGAAGCTTACATTGATTATAATAGAAGACATTTAATAAAGTGTAATCATTCATCGACTCATCTTTTACACTCAGCTTTAAGAGAAGTATTGGGTAATCATATCTCTCAAAAAGGATCATTAGTTAATGATGAAAAGCTTAGATTTGATTTTAGCCATAATGATATAATTTCGGAAGAAAATTTAGAAAAAATAGAATTACTTGTTAATAAAATTATTAAACAAAAAAGTCCTGTTCAAATTAAGATACAGGATCATAACGAGGCAGTTAATAGTGGTGCGATAGCCCTATTTGGTGAAAAATATGGAGATGAGGTTAGAGTTGTTGTAATGGGAAAGGGCAGAGATAATATTTTTTCTAGAGAATTATGTGGAGGAACTCATGTTAATAACACAGGAGATATTGAAAAGTTTAAGATTACCAATGAATCTTCAATAGCTTCAGGCATTAGAAGAATTGAGGCATTAACAAATATAAGTGTTAATATATTTAACAGAGATCAAGAATCAAAACAAAAAGATTTTAAGATTCAAATAAAAAAAGAAATAAATAAATACATTGGCTTGATAAAGGATATTAACCCTCAAAAAACATACAATATCGATCTTGAGAAAAATTTAGAAGAACAATTAAAGGAAATTAAAAATATTTATAATAACAATAAACAAAATATGGATATTGAAAAAAATAAAGAAAATATCAAAATTGAAAAAATTGGAAATTATAATCTCATTTATTTGCTTGCGAATAATTATCCTGCCAAGGCGTTAAAGATATTTATTGATGAGCAAAAGAAATCACATCCACAAGAAAGCATTATTGTTTTAGTGTCTACTGATAAAAATAAAGTTACTATAATAGTGGGCTTAACAGATGACTTAACAAATATTTATGATGCAACCAATATTGTAAAAATTGCCTCATCTATTGTTGGAGGAAAAGGTGGCGGAGGAAGAAAGGATTTAGCTCAGGCTGGCGGCAATATTCCAGATAATGCTGATAAAATTTATAATGAAATAAAAAAGGAAGTATTAAAATTAACTTAGATTTTCCTCTAATTTTTGTTGCAATTTATTTAAAAAATCTTCTGTGTTAAGCCATTTTTGATTTGGACTTATTAACATAGCTAAATCCTTGGTCATTTTCCCAGATTCCACAGTTTCTACACATACTTTTTCTAATGTTTCAGCAAAAGAAATTAATTCAGAATTATCATCAAATTTACCTCTGAAATGCAAACCTCTAGTCCATGCAAATATAGAGGCAATTGGGTTTGTTGAAGTAGGCAATCCTTTTTGATGATTTCGATAATGTCTTGTGACTGTTCCATGGGCAGCTTCTGATTCAATCGTTTTACCATCCGGTGACATTAAAACGCTAGTCATTAATCCTAAAGAACCAAATCCTTGGGCAATTGCGTCTGATTGAACGTCACCATCATAATTTTTGCATGCCCAGATAAAACCACCTTCCCATTTCATTGATGAGGCCACCATATCATCTATCAATCTGTGTTCATAAACTAAGTTTTTTTCATTAAATTTTTCTTTAAATTCATTTTCAAAAACCTCTTGAAATAAATCTTTAAAGCGACCGTCATAAATCTTAAGAATGGTATTTTTTGTAGACAGATAAACTGGCCAGTTTAAGTTTAATCCATAATTGAAACACGATCGAGCAAAACCAATTATTGAATTATCTAAATTATACATTGATAAGGCAACTCCTGGTTTTTCAAAATGAAAAACTTCTTTTTCAATATTAGTAGAGCCATCATCAGGTACAAAAACAATTTTTAACTTACCTGCTTTATCAATAATTGTATCAGTGGCTTTATATTGATCACCAAAAGCATGCCTTGCGATAACAATTGGCTTATTCCATTTGGATACTATACGTGGGACGTTCAAGCAAATTATAGGTTGCCTGAAAATAGTACCCCCTAGAATATTACGTATTGTTCCATTAGGCGAACGCCACATTTGTTTTAAATTAAATTCTTTTACTCTATTTTCATCCGGGGTAATAGTTGCGCATTTAACACCTACGCCAAATTCTTTAACTGCATTAGCAGATTCTATGGTTATTTGATCATTAGTTTTATCTCTATTATGTATTCCCAAATCATAATATTTTATATTTGCGTCTAAATAGGGCAAGATTAATTTATCTTTAATAAAATCCCAGATGATTCTAGTCATTTCATCACCATTCATCTCAACAATTGGATTTTTTATTTTTATTTTAGCCATGGTTAAAAAAGATTAGAAAATTCTTCGAATGTTTTTACAATTTTGAATATAGATTGTAAATTCTTATCTCCAAATTTATTTTTTTTTGCATTGTCATACATTTGTATCATAGAATCCCAATAATTTTCAAAGTTAAAGATTATAATAGGTTTATTGTGCAATCCTAAATATTCCCAAGATATTATTTCAGTTGCTTCTTCTATAGTGCCGGAACCTCCTGGTAATATTAAAAAAGCATCACCTAATTCAAATAATTTTTGTTTTCTTTCTCTCATGTTATTTACAATTATTGTTTCTGAAACATTTGAATCTATAATTTCTTTAGAGTTTAAAAATTTTGGAATAATACCTATGACTCTACCATTTGAGCTCATTGCAGATTGGGAAATTTTTCCCATCATACCAACTTTTCCACCACCATAAATGATAGATATTTTTTTATTACCTAATAATTCACCAATTTTATTGGATAAATCATAATATTTTTGTTCTAATAAATTTGAAGATGAGCAGTAAATTGTTAGAGATTTTATATCCATAATTATATATGTATTTTTTATTATTTTAATCAATTAATATAATTTAATGCATTTTAGAATACATAATGAGGGTTGGGTATATTTGGTAGTCAGTGTTATTTTGACTATTATTGCTTTTCCCTTTTTTCCAATAATCGGTCTTTTTCTTTTATTTATTTCTTTTTGTTTTTTTTATTTTTTTCGTGATCCAATTAGAATAATTCCAAATGAAAACGTTATTATATCTCCTGCTGACGGGAAAATAGTTTTTCTTGGTGAATCAAATTTACCGGAAGAATGTTGTATTAGAGGAAAGTTTCTTAAAATTAGTATTTTTTTAGATGTATTTAATGTTCATGTAAACAGATTGCCGATGTCTGGCACTGTTAAAGATATTAAATATGTTCCGGGTAAATTTTTTAGAGCTAATGTTGAAAAATCAAGCAAAGAAAACGAAAGAAATATTGTTACAATAGAAAATAAAAAAAAAGAAAAAATAATTGTTACTCAAATCGCAGGTCTGATTGCTAGACGAATTGTTTGTGACTTAAAAATTAATCAAGAAGTATTAAAAGGAGAAAGGTTTGGTATTATCAAATTTGGAAGCAGGGTAGATTTATATTTACCAATAAATTATAACTTAATGGTTAGTGTTGGACAAATGGTTATTGGAGGCGAAACAATTATATCTAATCCAGAGCACATTTTTAACATTACCCAGTCAAATGAAATATAAAAATGAATAACAATTCCAATTTTTTATATAAATACATTCCGAATACCATTACAGTACTCTCACTTTGTTGCGGTCTTTCTTCAGTTCGTTTTTCAATAAATGAAGATTGGAAAACAGCAATTTTACTAATTATATTTGCAGCAATATTTGATTTTTTTGATGGTTGGTTTGCTAGTAAACTAAAAGGCGGAAGTTACTTTGGTGCTGAGCTTGATTCATTAAGTGATATTATATCTTTTGGTGTTGCACCGAGTTTATTAATATATTTTTGGACATTATCTGACTTAAATTCTCTTGGATGGAGTATTTCTATGTTTTTTGTTGTTTGTGCAGCTTTAAGATTAGCACGTTTTACTGCTGATATTTATTTAGCTCCAATAAGAATTGATAAAAATACTTACTTTGTGGGAATTCCTTCCCCTGGTGCAGCTGGATTAAGTTTGTTACCTATTTTTTTATATATTGAATTTGAGTTTTCTTTTTTAAGGAATGCTTATTTAAATTTAATCAACTTAGGTTTAATTGGTTTTTTGATGATAAGTAAAATTCCAACTTTTTCACTTAAGAAAATAGTTTTTTCGAAAAAATATATACCTTGGATAATTATTTTAAGCGTTATTATATGTATATCGCTTATTTCTAATATTTGGCTTACATTAATTGTAATTGGTCTTCTCTATGTTTTATCAATTGTTTACACAATAGTAATAAATTTAATAAAAAATAACTAAGAACTTATTTTTTTTTGATACCACGACATAAAATTTTCTCTTAGCATTAATAATGAAGGGGTAACAACCAAGGTTAATATTGTAGCAAAAATTAAACCAAACACTATGGCTGTTGATAGTTGTACCCACCATTGAGTATCTTGGGTTCCAATCTTTATTTGTCTAGTGAAGAAATTAACATTAGTCATAGTTACCATTGGAAGCAGACCTAAAACAGTTGTTAATGTTGTTAATAGTACAGGTCTTAATCTTTGTGCACCTGTCTTAACTATTGCTTCTCTAGTTGAAGACATTTGCTTTTTTAAAGAGTCAAATGTGTCGATTAAAATTATGTTATTATTAACAACAATACCCGCAAGGGCTATAACTCCAACTCCAGTCATAACAATGCTAAAAGCTTGTCCAGTTACCATTAATCCAATTAGAACTCCTGTAGTAGACATTACTACAGCAAATAAAATTAAAAAACTGCTATAAAAACTATTAAATTGCAAAAGTAAAACCATTAACATTAAAAACAAAGCTACACCAAAAGCCTTAGATAAAAAAGCTTGGGCTTCTTTTTGATCTTCACTTTCACCAGTTAATTTTACCCTTACATTGTTGTTTAAATTAAAAGTTGGTATATTATTTATTTCCTTTCCCCTGAAAGAGGGTTTAACAGAAGTAAGACCTAGGACGTATTCAAGTTCTTTCATTTTGCTATCAGCGAAGATGCCTATATCTACATCGGTTTTAATATTAATAGCGTTTTTAGAATCAATTCTTACAATGTTTCCAGTTCTATTTTTGGGGACAATTTCAACAAAATTTGAAATTGGCACTAAACCACTCTGGGTACTCACCCTTAAGTTCTGAAGTATGTCTAATGTTCTTCCTTCTTGAGGATATCTTAAATAAATAGGGATGCTTTCACTCGTATCATCAGGCCTATATTCGCCTAATTTAATACCATTTGTAGATAATTTAATAACATTGCCAATGCTTGAAATATTAGCATTAAATTTTGAAGCTTGTTTTCTATTAACTCTAATTTCCCATTCTATTCCCGGAGCAGGTAGATTATCTTCAATATTTACAAGTCCAGGATAATTATCCATAAATTCTTTAAGTCTAGATGCTTCTGAAAATAATAAATTTCTATTTTGTGAAGTTAATCTAATATTTATCGGTTTACCACTTGGGGGGCCAGCTTCTTGTTCTCGAGTTTCAACTTTTATGCCGTTTATTACCTTCGTTTTTTCTAAGATTTCTTTTAAAATTATTTTAGATGGTCTTCTTTTTTCTATATCAACATATTCTAGTGAAACTGATCCAATAAAATCTTCAGAACTTTCTGATTGTTCAGAAACATTTCCACTTTTAGAATATATATTTTTAAATTCTTTTTTATTTTTTTGAGTGTCTAATATTAGATTTTCTACTCTAGAGACATAATGATTTTTTTCTTCTACAGATAAATTTCCTCGTGCATAAATAACTATTTTTGAAAGATCAGGTTCAACTTCAGGAAAGAATTGAATCCCACTACCAAATTTTGAATATAAAAACTGAATACTAGCTATTATCAATAATACTGTAATTAATACTTTAGTAGGGTGAAATAATAATTTGTTAATTTGTCTGGCATAAAATCCTGTGAAGCCAGTGAGTTCAAGAGGCGATATTTTATTTTCAGAAGATAACACCACAGCTGTTTGTGAAATTGTTTTGACTGGAGCATTCAATGATATTTTGATTTTATTTGCAAAAGGTATGATTTTTATAGAGGTAAATATAAATATAATAATTGGTAAAAGATAATTTAATAAAATAATGAAGGCGTTTATAAAGCTTAATTCCGGAATGTAATTTTTTCCAATTATTAACAAATTAAATACTATAAGAGATATAATTAAAGGTATCATTATTTGCAGTAAAATTTTAACGATAGTAGCTGTTGAGCTTCCCACAACAGGAACAAAAAGAAGAGCCATAAAAAGGGAAGAAGTTAAAACGCAAATAAGTGTAATTGGAAGATATTTCATAAACTCACCGGCTAAACCAGGCCAAAATATGAGAGGTAAAAAAGCAGCTAGTGTTGTTGCTGTAGAAGCTATTATAGGCAGGGCCATTTTTTTTGAAGCTAAAGAAAAAGATTTTGTGATTGTAAGTCCTTCATTAATTTTACGATCAGCGTATTCAACTACTACGATAGCTCCATCCACAAGGAGACCAACTGATAAGATTAAAGCGAATAAAACAACCATATTCATTGTGTAACCCATTGTAGAAAGAGCTAGAACACCCGATAAAAAAGAACCTGGTATGGATACGCCTACTAAAAAACCAGAACGTATTCCAAGAGTACCCAAAATGATTATTAATACTAAAATTACTGCAGCAATGACATTATTTTGCAAACTGCCTAACATGTCTTTTATATATTTTGAAGTATCCTGACTAAATGATATCTTTACATTTTTTGGGAAGGGTTTTTTTGCTTCATTAACTATTTTTTTAACTTGATCTACAGTATCAATGATATTTTCTCCAACCCTTTTTGAAACTTCAATAGTTACAGAATTTTTTCCATTGACTCTAGCATATGATTTCCTATCTTCAAAAGTTCTTTTAACTTTTGCAATGTCTCTGAATGTAATCACAGAGTCACCAAAAGATTTAATTGGAGTATCAAGAACATCATTCAAATTTTCAAAAAGCCCGGGAACTTTGATAGCGAAACTTCCATCACCAGTATCTTGCTCACCAGCAGATACCATCATATTGTTCTGCTTAACTATGTTAATTAGTGTGTTTAAATTTATGCCATATCCTTCTACGGCCCTCACATCTATTATGATGTCAACTTGTTCTTTTCTCTTTCCTCCAATTTTAGCTTCCAAAACACTTGGTATAGTTTCAATTTCTTCTTGTAAATATTCAGCTAAATCCTGAAGAGCTCTATCAGGCAAATCACCACTTAAAGAAATTAATAATATAGGAAAAGCACTGACATTTACTTCATTTACTGTTGGCTCATCAGCTTCATTAGGTAAATCACCTTTTGCTTTGTCAACTTTTTCCCTCACATCTACTATGGCCTTATCGGCATCAAAACCTGGATTAAATTCTAATAGGACATTGCCACCTCCACTATAAGAGGTTGATCTGACTTCTTTGACACCTTCAACAGTTTTGACTTCGTCCTCAATAGGTTTAACTAAAAGTCTTTCTGAATCGTCTGGAGATATGCCTTTTTGAGAAAGGGAAATGTAAATAAAAGGAATGTTTACATCAGGAGCCGCTTCTTTTGGTATGTTGAGGTAAGAAAAAGTTCCAGTTACAAGGACAAATATAAGTATTCCTAAAATTACTCTTGAGTGGGAAATTGCATAATCAATAATATTCATAAAATTAAATTATTGAATTTCAACAATTTGCCCTTCAGTCACATATTCTTGCCCGGTAACTATTATCCTGACTTGATCAGGAAGACCGGTAACCCACATTCCATCAATAGTGTCCTTGACTTTTTCGATAGGATAAAAAATAACTTTATTATTATTGTTTAAAACTTTTATACCAACGCTCCCGTCATCTTGCAAAGTTAAGATTGAAGGTGAAATTTTATGAGCATTAACAGAATTTATATCAATAGAAATAGTTGTGGTTTGACCACTTTTGAATAGCAAGTCATCATTATTTGCCTCAATTATGAATTCAAAAGTTCTTGTACTAGTCTCAGCAACTGGTGAAATAAAGGTTATTATGCCATTCTTTTTTAGTGAATTAGATATTTCTATATTTGCTGTTTTTCCTATTTTTATTTTATTAACATCTGATTCAGATATATAACCTTGTATTTTAATAGGATTTAAATCAACAATTTTGACAATCATATCTCCAGGTCTAACATAGGTGCCTTCTTCAACGTAGTTGGATTCAATTATTCCACCAAAAGGAGTTAAGATTTTAGTATTTTCTATATCAAGTTTTATATTTTTTATTTTTGATCTGATATTTTCTAGTTGAGATTCTAAGTTTATGGATTGAGATTGAAAATTAATATCTATCTCTTTTAAATTTGCCTTGGCTTGAGTTAAGTTTAAAGTAGCTAAACTCAGCTTGGATTCTGAACCCAAACCCTTATCTAATAATTTTTTAGCTGAGTTGTATTCAATTTGATATAGATTGATTTGTTCATTTGCTTTTAAAATATTATTTTCTTTTTTTTCTTTGTTTAAATCAACTTCTTTTTCTATTCTGCTGAGCTCTTTATTAAAACTATTAAGAAGTTCATTTCTATCTTCAATTGATATTTCTATTAACAAATCATTTTTATGAACTGTATCTCCTCTTATAAAATTCTTTTTTGTAATATTGCCTGTTGTTTCTGATTTTATATCAATAAATCTGTTAAATAATGATTGCCCTTGCAATACAATGGTTTGACCTATTTCTTTTGTGTTTGATAATAAAATTTCAACTTGAATTTTATTGATATCAGTCGTGTTTGAATTTTTTTCAACTTTGTTATCGTTATTGTCCAAATCTACTTTACTATAATTATTGCTTTCTAGGAAATAGCCTGACAAGAACCAGGCAATGACAAGAATTAATATTAATAAAGCTACTATTATTGATTTTTTCATCTGGATTGAGAAGTTAATTCGGGTATATATTTTTTTTAAAGAAAAAAAACAACATGTATTTTTAATATGAAATCCAATATTTGGCTGAAAAGACGATTAAAAGATACTTATATAAAAAAAGCTAAGTCACAAGGATATGTTTCCAGATCTGCCTTTAAATTAATTCAAATAGAAAATAAGTATAAATTAATTGTTAAATCAAGAAATATTCTTGAATTGGGATCATCGCCAGGAGGTTGGTCTCAAGTAATTTGTGAATTAAATAAACAATCTAAAATAGATGCTTTTGATTTATTGGCGATGAAATATAAAAATGAAAATATTAATTTTTACAGACAAGATTTTTTCCAATATATTTTCAAATCATTCAATAAAAAATATGATCTAATTTTATCTGATATGGCTCCAAATACCACCGGTCATCAATCAACTGATCATCTAAAAATAACTTCTATTATTCAAGATGTTATATTTATTCTTGGAGATATAAGTTCACCAAAAAGTAATTTTGTTTTTAAAATTTGGAAAGGTTCTGAAGAAAAAAATATTATATATCAGTTAAAAAAACAATATAAAAAAGTTTCTTATTTCAAGCCCAAGTCGTCAAGAGATGAATCATCTGAAATATTCATTGTAGCAGAAAATTTTATCGTTTAATGATCTTTTAATAATGCAGGGAGGAATTTTAATTATTGATTATGGCTCTCAATACACTCAACTTATAGCAAGAAAAATTAGGGAATATAATGTTTACTGTGAAATACATCCTTATAATAAGATCAGCCTCAAACTTTTAAAAACGCTCAAACCAAACGGTATTATTCTATCAGGTGGACCGAATTCTACACTAGACAAAGGTTCCCCGCATATTCCCAAATGCATAAAATTTATATCAAAACCTATTTTGGGAATTTGTTATGGATTACAATTGTTAATAAACGCTAATGGTGGCAAAATAAAAAAATCTATAAGCAGAGAATACGGTCATGCTAAATTAAAGATATTACGTTCATCAGAAATTTTACCAAAGGAATGGGTTGATAAATCCCCAAATGTTTGGATGTCTCATGGTGACAGTATTTCATTTGTTCCAAAAAATTTTCGAATAATAGCTAAATCAAATAATAATATAATCTCTATAGTTGAAAGTAAAAAAGAAAAAATTTTTGGTTTACAATTTCATCCAGAAGTTCATCATACAAAATATGGTCAAAATCTTATTAAAAACTTTGTATTTAATATTTGTAAAATTAAACATAATTGGATCATTGATGATTTTATAGATAGGAAAATACAAGAAATAAAAAAAATTGTTAAACAAGATAATGTTATTTGTGGGTTATCCGGAGGAGTTGATTCATCAGTAACTGCGCATTTACTACATAAGGCTATTGGCAGTAACTTATATTGTATTTTTGTTAATCATGGTTTTTTAAGAAAAGATGAAGCTAATGAAGTTGCTGATTATTATACAGATAAATTTAAAAAACGATTTATAACAATAGATGCATCAAGAATTTTTTTTAAAAACCTAAAATTGACTAAGGATCCAGAAAAGAAAAGAAAAATAATTGGTCAAACATTTATTGAAGTTTTTAATAAGGAGGCAGCTAAGATTGATAATGTTAAATTTTTAGCGCAAGGAACCCTTTATCCTGATGTAATTGAGAGCATTCCATTTTTTGGTGGGCCAACAGCAAAAATTAAAACCCATCATAATGTCGGAGGATTGCCAAAAAGAATGAAACTAAAAATTATTGAACCATTAAGAGAATTGTTTAAAGACGAAGTAAGAGAGGTAGGAAAAAAATTAGGATTAGACAACAATCTTATAAAACGCCACCCTTTTCCAGGCCCGGGGCTCGCTATTAGAATACCTGGAAAAATCAATAAAAAAAAGATTAAATTACTTCAAAATATTGATTCTGTTTATATTAATTTTTTAAAAGAAAAAAAATTATACAATAAAATTTGGCAAGCTTTTGCAGTACTTTTACCAACAAAGTCTGTTGGAGTAATGGGGGATGAAAGAACTTATAATTTCTGTTGCTCATTACGTGCAGTGACTTCAGTTGATGGAATGACTGCTGATTTCTACTTATTTAGTAAGAAAGAATTTACTGAAATTTCCAGTAGAATTATTAATCAAGTTGAAGGTGTCAATAGAGTACTTTATGATTTTACATCAAAACCGCCGGGAACAATTGAGTGGGAGTAACAAGATTAGATATTGCTTAATTTTTTTTTGAAAAAAATAGATTGGAATTGTTAATTTTTTAATCAAGTGATAGAGAATTCATTAAATTAATAAACCAATATAATATATGCCTGTAAAAACTCCAGAACTTGAAATAGGCATCAAGGCTGAAGACTTTAATTTGCTTTCAGTTGATGATCGTAAACACACCCTGCAATCTTTAAAGGGCGATAAAGGAACAGTTATTGTATTCATCTGCAATCACTGCCCATATGTGATTGCTATTGCTGAGAGATTGAGTTTTGAAGCAAGAGAACTAAAAAAGATAGGTGTGAGTACAATAGCTATTATGTCGAATGATGTTGAAAACTACCCAGAAGATTCTTTTGAGAATATGAAAAAATTTTCGGAAAAATATAATTTTGAATTTTCCTACCTTTATGATTCAACTCAAGAAGTTGCAAAAAAATTTAATGCTGTTTGTACGCCTGATTTTTTTGGTTTTAATAATAAATTAGAGCTTCATTATCGTGGAAGGATTGATTCTGAAACTATGAATAATAATAACAAAGAAATTAAAAGAGAATTATTTTATGCAATGAAAATGATTGTTTTAACCAATAAAGGTCCGACAAAACAAATGAATAGTTTTGGTTGTTCAATAAAATGGAAAAAAAATGAATAAAATTCTAAGCAAAGTTAATTTTTTTTCATTAATACAAAATTTAATTAAACAAAACATAAAAGTAATAATTTATTTTGCTTTAATTATTGTGCTGATTATTGCAGGATTTCAAATTTATTTTTTTATTAATAATAAAAAAATCTTAGAACTAAGTATTGCATATAATGATTCAAAATATTCTAGTTCACAAATGGATTTTATTGGACATATGAATGAAATAGCAGAAACTAAAAGTTTTTATGGCCTACTGGCATCACTTGAGTTAATTAACAATAAGATTAATAATAATAAATATAATGAATCCTATGAAGATTATCTTAAGTTATTGAATAATAAAAACATTGGCAATTTATATAAAACTTTACTAGCAGTTCATGGCTCTTATAATTTATTTGATAAGATAAATAATGAAAAAATTGATAAACTTATAACTTACATTGATGAATCGATAGATTCTTTTGCTGGTTATCATTTAGAATTACTTTTTCTTCTGTCTGTAAATAATGGCAATATTAATAAAATAAATAGTTTGTATGAGCAAATTATCAAAGATGATAGAATCTCTTTATCAATAAAGGAAAGAGTAAAAAAGATTAATGAATTTGAAAAATATAATTAAATTATTAATAATATTTACCCCCCTTTTTTTTCTTTCTTGTCAAAAATTAGACAATTTCAGAAATAAAGATGAAATTATTTTATTAACAGTAAAAGATGATTTTGAAAATCTTGAAACATTTAATAATATATCTAAAAACTATAAGGAAAATTATTTTGATCACTATTCTAAATCGATAAATTTTTTATGGAAAAACGAGCAAGAATTAAAGAAAGTTTTAACGGTAAACAATTCTTCCGTAAAATATCCTAGCTCAAACCCTCTGAATATTTATATTATTAATGATAAGATTTATGGTTTAAATAACAACTCTGATTTAAAAATTTTTGACCTCAATAACAAAAAAGATATTGAAACGTATCATATTTCTATTAATTCGAATATTGAATTTTCCCATCCAACTTCAGTCGCAATGTTAAATAATTTTTTGTATGCAGGTTATGCTGAAGGTACTTTAATAAAGTTTGATTTAAATGGGAATATTATATGGCAATTAGAATTAAATAACATTCTCAAAACACCAATAAAAATTCATAATGAAAACATAATAGTTATTTTAAGCAATAAAATACTTTCAGTAGACACTATTAATGAAAAGATAAATTGGGAGTTTATTTATAGAAGTGACAGCCCACTAAATGTTTATGGTGGAGATATCGTTTCAAAAAATCATCTTTTGTTTTTTTATTTATCAAATGGAAGATTGGGAGAAATAGATACTATAATTGGTGAGAATATTGATTCTTTATTTTCTAAAATTCAATATGATCATAATTTATTGGATTCAAGTAATACTCTACATTCTTTCCAAAACTTAATATCATTTTATGAAAATAATAAATATTTGTATACTATTGACATACAGAATAATAATTTCCTTATTGAAAAAGATAAAATTGATAATGTATTATCTCATAATTTTATCAATAATGCTTTAATTATCCTTGATAAGGAAAAAATTATGAAAGCATACAATATAAAAAATAAGAAAATTTTTTGGAAAAGTGATTTAAATGAATATTTAGATAAAGATGAAAAAATTGTTGAAATTATTAATAACAAAAACAGAATTATTATATTTTTTAACAGCGGTCTTATTTTAGAAATTGATTTAATAAGCGGTGTAGTTTTATTTAATCAAAATATAAAATTGAAGGAAATTATATCAATTTATTTTATTGATAATTTTGCTTTTTTCACTCAAATGAATGGAAAAACAACTATTTTTGAACAATGAATTTTTTATTAATAGGCAGGACAAATGTAGGCAAATCTTCAATTTATAATATTTTAACAGGATTTAATTCAAACATTATTCATGAAGATAGCGGAACAACAAGAGATTGGCATGAAGAAAGATTTAAAAAAATACCAGAACTTGTTATATTTGATTCGCCAGGACTTTTATTAAAAAATAAAAAAAAAAAATCTTTTCAAACGACTTTAATTTTTAAAAATTTATTAAAAAAAATTGATTCTTTTTTTTATGTTATTGATTACTCTTCCATTTTTTATGTTTTAGATAAAAAATTTATTGATGAATTAAGAAAATTCGATAAAGAAATAATACTTCTTATCAATAAATTTGATAATTTTAAACAAATACCAAACAATGATTTTTATAAATATGGAATCAAAAATTATTTTTTTTTATCATGTTCACATAATTTTGGTTTTGATTTATTAAACAATTATCTCAAAAGTAGAGAAATTTCTAAAACCCAAAAAAAATTAATTGTTCAAGATTTTTCAATAGCTATTTTTGGAAAACCAAATACAGGAAAAAGCACCTTACTAAATTCTTTTCTTGGTTTTAATAGATTTGTAACAGGTTCAATTCCAGGCACTACATCTGATTTTGTAAAAGAGTATTTTACTTATAGAGGTTGTATAATTAAAGTAATTGATACCGCTGGAATATCTAAAAAATCAAAAATATTAAATAATAGTATCAATTTTTATTCTATTAATAAATCACTTCAAAAAATTGCTGAAGTTGAGGCTGCTATGATTATAATAGATTCTTTAGAGGGGCTAAATCGTCAAGATAAACGAATAATTAATATTGTTAGTAATAAAGCTAGAAATATTATTATTATCTTCAATAAATTTGATCTAATAAAGAAAAAAGAAAATTTCATAAAAGAAACTCTTCAAGAAATTGATAATACTTTACATGAAATCAGAAATATTAAAGTTTTTTTTTCTTCAGCCTTTTCAAAACGTCACGTAAATAAAATTCTTAATTATTTATTAGAGAATATAATTAATAAAAAAAACTATATTAGTACAAGTAATATCAATAAATGGTTAAGAAAAGTAATTATACAAAAATCACATCCATTAATAGAAAGTAAAAAAGTTAATTTTAAATACGCTGTTAAAATCAATGAAAATCCAATGACGATTAAAATTTATTGTAATTTTGCTAATAAAATAAGAAACGAATACAGAAGATATTTAACTAATAATTTTAATAAAAATTTTAAAATAATTAATCAAAAAACAAGAATAGTTTTTACAACAGCAAACAATCCTTACGTTTAATTCATTGTCCTTCATTTTCTGTAACTGGCAATAATTCGTAAACATATTGTTCATTTATGTTATTAATTATATTTAGAATTTGAGAGTTATCAATGAACCATTGATTTAAATCTTCAAAATTAAACTTATTGAATGTAAACAAAATTGTGGAATAAATGAAATAAGTAAAAATTAACCCGTATAAAACACCGAATACTTTATCGATTATTATTCCAAAAATTTGTTTGTCTAAATCAGAACTTAAAAATTTCCTAATTTTTTTTAAAATAAACAGTGAAATTAAAAAGATAACAGGTATTGATATTATTATACTAATAATATTACTCATCATTTCATAATTCTGAAATAATTTTATTTTTAATAATTGAGTATCTATAAAATTTGAAAATGCATTGTAAGAATATAGAGTAACAATGATTGAACCAATCCAAGTCAGAAGTCCTAAAATTGATTGTATCAAACCTTTCCAAGCGCTAAATATTATAAAAAGTATAGCTATAATTAATAAAACATAATCCAAAGGAAAAATAAAATTTATTATGTTCACAATTTAATTTTTATTAAACCTGCGGGCAATGTAATTAATACCCCTAACATCGCTATTAACATTGCTATAGCTGTAAATAAACCAAATAAAATTGTTGGAACAAAGTTTGACAAACACAAAACAGAAAAACCAAAAGCTATTGTTAATGATGTCGTTAGCACAGCTTGACCAACTGTTCTATGTGAGTTTTCAAGAGATTCATCAATTTTCATTTTCTTATCATAAATGTTATTACGAGCTTTATATAAATAATGTATCGTATTATCTACGGCTATTCCTATTGTGATTGCTGCTATTGTAATAGTCATAATATCAAGAGGTATGCCAAGAAGGCCAATAAAACCAAGTATGAATGAAGAAGCAAATATATTAGGAATAATCCCAATAATGCTTAATTTAACCGATCTGAATAAAATTAAAAACATAGCAAAAATTGCTATTAGAACTATTCCAAAAGATTTGATTTGAGAACTAAATAAAGATTGTAACATATCGTTATATAATACAATTAATCCATTAACGTGAACTTCTTCTATCGATTCGTATTCCTTATTAACATGATTTTGAATATTATTAATAAGTCCTTCTCTTTTTATATCTTCAGAATCTTTTATTCTTGCGTTAATTTTTGTCATATTGTCATCAACAGATAGGTAGGGAGAAATTAGCTCTTTTTTATAATTTTCAGGTATTTCATTATACAATACAGATAACTCAAATAAGCTTAAAGGTTTTTTATTTATTTGTTCAGCCATATCTATGAGAGAAAAAATTGATTGGACTTTTCCAATTTCCTTTTGTTCATCAAGATATTTATGTATAGATTTAATTGTAAATATTTTATCCTCAGTGAACCAAGTTGATGAGGAAGAATTATCAATCAGTAAATCACTACTTAAATCTAGATCTTCTTCAATTTCTAATTCAATGTCATCATTGTTTGAAATACTCTCATTCAATAGGGAATTATTATCTTCATTGAATTTAATAATTATATCAAGGGGAGTAGTTCCTCCTAATTCTTGATCTATTAATTTCATACCTTTATAGATTTCCGTATCCTGTTTAAAATAATTAATAAAACTATTTTCAACATTCAATTTACTAATACCTATAATACTAAATGAAAATATAATTAAATTTACAACATATATTTTTATGTTGTGATTTACAGATATATTAAAAAAAAGTGGTAAAATAGAAAATTGAAAATTTTTTTTCATATCTATTTTAGGAAAAATAGAAATCAAAAGAGGGAGAATTGTAAAAGATGTAAAGAATATAACAACTAAACCTAGAATCATAATTTTTCCAAAATCGATTACCGGTTTAATATCGGAAAATATTAGAGATCCAAAAGCTACAATTGTTGTTAAAGCTGTATAAAAACATGGCCAAAACATTTTTTTTAAAGTTTTGTTCAATGTTATAGCAGAGTTTTTTTGATCAAAGTGTAATCTGTAATTATTTATAATATGAATGCTCATTGAAATCGATAAAATGAGCATCAAGGAAATGAAATTTGAAGAAATAGCGGTAACTTCCCAATTGAGAAAACCCATTAGGCCAGTCATACATATTATTGAATAGGCAGTCGATATTATTGGAATTAATACCCACTTAATACTTCTAAAAATTAGGAATAGAACAATAAATATAAAAATTGATACCGAAATACTAAAAATAATAATATCATTTTTTATAAAACTTAAGGTGTCATCAGCTATCATATCGATTCCACCTAAAAAATATTTATATGAAATATTTTCATTAATTAAAGTTTCTCTAATTTTACGAATTAGATTGTTTCTTTTTTTGGTATTTTTTATTTTCAATTGATGATATTTTTTTTTTAAATTATTATAAATTGTAATATCTTCTTGAGTGTTTAATTTAGAATAGCGTTCTTTTTGTTTTTTTATTTTAAAAAAATTATCATCTTTCTTTAGATATATTATCAATGAAGATACTGTTTTTTCAGTATTAATGATTTGATCTTTAAATATTGGATTTCTTGAAAGCTCGTTAAGAGCTTCATTTATGTCAATTTGACTATTATCTAATGTTTGTATTTCTTTATTTCCTAAATCAGATAATTTTAAATTAGTCAGAAGTAATAAAGGGGCATCTGTTATTGAGAATATAGAGTCGATACCGTCGATTTTTTCAAGTTTATTTTTTATAATTTTAATTTGGTCAATATAGTCACTATCAATTTTCTTTTCTGATTTTACAGCTAAAACTAGAAAATTTTTTGTAGGAAATATATTATTATAATAGTTAAAATACTTAAAATTCTTATCATTTTGAAGAATTAATGTATCCGATGATGCATCGAGTCTAAAATTTTGTGAATGGAAAGCAAAAAACAGCAAGATAATAAAAGCTGTGAACGTAAAAATTTTTTTTTTTGATAACGCAGGGAGTGACTTCATTGTTCTAAATATAATTTCTTTTAACTCTGTTTGAAATTGAAGTTAATATTTCATTGCTTATAGTTCCACATTCTTTTGCCATTTTTTCTATATCATATTCGTGATTAATTAATTCCATATAAATACCTTTTTTAATAATTGTTTTATATTTAGTTATGTCTATAGTTGTACTATCCATTGACACTCTTCCAATTATATTAAATTTTTTATTCTTATAAAATACTTTACCTTTATTACTTAATTTTCTTGAAATACCGTCAGCATAACCAATGCCCAATATTGCGATAATGGTTGATTTTAGAGTTTTATAAGTTTGATTATATCCAATATATTCATTTTTTTCTAATTTTTTTATTTGCAATACCCGTGCTTTTAATTTGATCACGGGTTTAATTATTTTTTTTAATTCCGTATTGTAATGGCCGCCATAAAGTGAAATGCCGGGTCTTATAATATCATAATGAAATTTTTCACCGAGCATAATACCCATTGAATTTACTAAACTTTTGTATTTAGCAGATTTAAAATGTTTAAAAGTATTAAAAAAATTTTTATTTTGAAAATTATTATATTTATTATTTTTTTCATCCGAGGAAGCTAAATGACTTAAAAGTAAATAAATGTCTAAATTATCGATATTTTTATTTTTGAGATTATTTGTCTTAATACCGAGTCTGTTGATTCCAGAATCTATGTGAATTCCAATTTTTATTTTGTGTTTTGAATTCTTAAACTTTCTATTTAGGATCTTTAACTGATCTAATGAGTTTATGATTGGTATTAGATTCTTTTGTTGTGTAAGTTTTATCTGACTTTCATCAATGCCATTTAAAATGTATACATTGCTTTTATTATATTTTTTTCTTAAATTTAATGCTTCTTCAATTGTAGCTACAAAAAAATGTTTGCAGCCAATATTATACAAAATATTGAAGATTTTTAAATCTCCTAAACCATAGGCGTTTGCTTTAATTGTTGCTCCAGAAATACTGTTGTTTGCAATTCTTGAGAGGACTTTATAGTTATGAATAATATTTTTTTTATTTATTTCAAGTATTGCACTCGAATATATCATCCATTAACATTATCATAATCTCTGCTTGATAAGTCACTGAATTTTGTAAAATTTGAGTCGAAATGAGTTTTTATCGTTCCTATTGGCCCATGACGTTGCTTTGCTATTATAATTTCTGCAGTATTATAACTACTTTCACAAAGTTCTCTCCATCTGTGATGTCTTTCATTATATTTTTCATCAGTTTCATCAGCTTTTTTTATTGGTTCCATTCTTTCAAGATAGTAACTCTCTCTGAAAATAAACATTACTACATCAGAATCCTGTTCAATGGTTCCACTTTCTCTTAAATCAGCAAGCTGAGGCCTTTTATCTTCTCTCTGTTCCACTTGTCTTGATAATTGTGATAATGCAACTATAGGGATATCTAATTCTTTAGCTATTGCTTTTAAACCTCTAGTAATTTCTGAAATTTCTTGAACTCTTCCGTCATTTCTATTGTTTGAAGAACCAGACATTAATTGCAGGTAATCAATTATAATTAAATCTATATCATATAATCTTTTTAATCTTCTAGCCCTAGACCTTAAAGAAGGAATAGTAAGTATAGGATTATCATCTATAAAAAAATGTATATTCTCTAGTTCAGAACTTACTTTTGCAATTTTTTTAAAATCATCTTTTGAAAGTTCTGCTTTTCTCATTTTATCACTACTAATTCTAGATTGTTCAGCAAGGATTCTTGTTGCTAGTTGTTCAGTAGACATTTCAAGAGAAAAAAATCCTATTTTACCACCATTAATTGTAATCTTATTTCCAAATTCATCTTGAGATTCTTTAAATGTTTTAGCTGCATTGAATGCTATATTTGTTCCTAAGGCAGTTTTTCCCATTGAAGGTCTACCAGCAATAATAATTAAATCAGAATTATGAAGTCCTCCAAGTTTTTTATCTAAATCTTTAAGGCCTGTTGGAATGCCTGCAATTTTACCCTCTCTTTTAAAAGATTTATCAATTATGTTTATAGCACTTTTTAAAGCATCGTTGAATAGTGAATACTTTCTATCCGCACTTCCTATCTGAGAAAGATTATATAAATCATTTTCTGCACTCTCAATTAAATCTACTCCACTTAAATCATCTTTGTTGGAAATTGTATTTTGTATTATTCCATTGCCAATTCCTAAAAGAGATCTTTTAATATGTAAATCATACAATAATTTAGCATATTGATAAGTGTTTTGTATTGAAGGAGTTGAATCTTTTATTTGAATTAAATATTTATAATTATCAAAATTTTCTTGATCATTTTCTTCTAAATAATTTTTTAGCGTTATTGGCGTTACTAAAATATTTTGGTCAAGAAGACGTTTAATAACTTGATAAATTTTTCTATTATTTAAATCTGTGAAATAATCCTCAATAAGAAAATCAGAGATTTTCTCGTATGTTCTATTATCCCATAAAAGACAGCCAATTACGGCAATTTCTGCATCGAAATTTGTAAATTGACTAACTGCATCAACATTGTTTTCTTTTTTTATTTTTTTTAAATTATTTTGAGACATTAATTCAACTTTCTATTAAAGAAAAATTATTTTATTAACAATATCGTCTTAATAAAAAAGTAGTTAATAAAAAATAATTACGTGCATAAAAAAATTACGCTTTTTTTACAAAAACTTTAATTTTTTCTATCAATCCCTCATAAGGACTGACTTCTATGAGGTGTTCACCTAATGATTTTATTGTTTGTAAAATTTTAATATCATCTGATAAAAGTCCAATATCCCTTTCTTCCAAAAATTGTTGAATTTCTTTTTTTGAAACAGCCCCATATAATTGGTTATTTTCATCAGCTTCTTTAATAAATTCAATTTTAAGATCTTTTAAATTATTTAGTAATACTAATGCATTATCTTTTTTTTTGGCTTCTTTTTTATCTATTTCATCACGTATTTTATCAAAATATTCTTTGTTATTTTTTGTATTTCTCAATGCTTTCTTTTGTGGAAACAAGAAATTTCTAGCAAAACCATTTTTTACACTTATCAAGTCTCCAACCTTGCCTAATTTTTTAATGTTTGTTGTAAGTATTACTTTCATTTATGAAATCTTTTTTTATTAGTATATGACATCAAGGATAAAAAACGAGCCCTTTTTATTGCTCTTGCAAGTTCTTTTTGTTTACTATTTGAAACGTTTGTTATTCTACTTGGTGTTATTTTTCCTTTTTCAGATATATATCTTGAAATCAATCTAATATCTTTATAATCTATTTTTGGTGATTTTTTTTGACTAAAAGGGCAAAATTTTTTTCTATCTTCAAATGGGCTGTTTTTTTTATCATCTCTTGATCTCATAATATTATTTTTCTTCTTTCAAAATTTTAGTAGGAAGTTTTTCATGATTTCTTACTTTAACAAACAAGTGACGAATTATTTGTTCGTTTTGATTTATATTATTTTTAATGTTTTGAATTTTATCACCTTCTATTTCTAATTGATAAAATTTATAAAACGCTTTGTTAAAATTATTTATTTTATAATTTAAATCTCTTAACCCCCAATCTTCTTCGGAAAAGATAGAACCACTCAATCCTATCAACAGTTTTTTAAAGGATTCTTCTTGTTTTTTTAGGTTTTCGGAAGACAAATCAGGGCTAAGCATAATTACTGCTTCAAATTTATTCATATTGCCCCCTGGTTAAAACTCAAAAAAAAATTATTTCGAGTGAAGTTATTGTTGTTAATATTTATTATTTAACATAAATCAAGATAAAAATGACAGCAATATTATTCCCAGGTCAGGGCAGCCAATACATCGGAATGGCAAAAGATTTTTATGATGAATTTGCTATTGCAAGAGAAACATTTGAAAAAATAGAAAATTCAGTAAAAATTAATCTTAGAGACATAATTTTTAACAATGAATCAGAATTAATTAATATTACTAAATACACACAACTTGCAATTTATAGTTCATCTATGTGCATATTTAATGTTTTAAAAAATGAAATTGATATTGATAAATTATTCATAAAGTATTCTTTAGGACATTCACTTGGAGAATATTCTGCTTTAACAGCATCTAATGCTATATCTATTGAAGATTGTTCTAATCTTTTAAAAAAAAGAGGCGAATTAATGCAAAATGCTTTTAAGGAAAATATGTCAGGTATGGTCGCAATAATTGGTCTCAATTGTACCAAGGTTGAAAAAATTATAACAGATAATAAACTTAAAGTAGAAGTTGCGAATGATAATTCACCAATGCAAGTAGTTATTTCAGGAATTAAAGAAGATTTGTTAAAAGCCGAAAATGTTATTATGAAGAACGGAGCTAAGAAATTTGTTCATCTAAATGTTTCATCGGCTTTTCATTCAAAATTAATGAAAAATGCAGAAGAAAAAATGAAATCGTTATTAAATAAAGTTAATTTTCAGAATCCTTCTTATTACATAATTTCAAATTTTTCTGCAAAAGAAACTAAAGATTCAAAAATTATATATAGTAACTTATCAAAGCAAATGTCTAATAAAGTTAGATGGGTAGAAAGCATTGAATGTTTAGAAAATTTGAATGAAAGTGAGATTATTGAAATAGGTCCAGGAAATGTTTTATCAGGCTTGATAAGGAGAATCTCTAACAAATTTACACTTTTTAATATTAACAGTGTAGAAGATTTATATAATTTTGTTAAAGAAGTAAAAAATGAATAATAAAAAAGTTTTAATAACTGGCGCTTCAGGTGGAATTGGTAAATCATTATGTGAAAAATTTATTGAATCTAATGCCATTATTATTTGTACATCTTCTGACGTTGAAAAACTAAATAATTTAAAAAATTTATATGGAAGCGATCATCACTATTATTTATTAAATTTTACAGATAAAAATTCTATTTCTGATTCAGTAAAACAAATATCAGAGGATCATGATGATATTGACTCTCTCATTAATAATGCAGGTACTACGAGTGACAATTTATTTTTACGTATGAAAGATGAACAGTGGTATGACGTAATTGATATTAATTTAAATTCTAATTATTATATAATTAAAGGAATTTTACCGAATATGATTAAGAAAAAAGAGGGAAATATAATCGGCATAACTTCAGTAGTTGCTTTTACTGGCAATGCTGGACAGTCAAATTATTCTGCTTCAAAATCAGCAATTATTGCTATGTATAAGTCAATTGCTTTAGAAGTTGCGCGAAGAAACATTAGAGTTAATACTATTGCACCAGGGTTTATTAAAACGTCTATGACAGATGAATTGAATGATATTCAAAAAGACACAATAATGGAAAAAATACCTATGAAGAAATTTGGAGAACCAAATGATGTTGCAAATCTAGCCTTATTCTTGTCAAGCAAAAGTTCATCATATATTACTGGTCAAACTTTTCATATAAATGGTGGTATGTTCATGGTTTAATGGTTGACATAATCTTATTAAATAATTTAATAATCTATATATAAGGAGATATAATGAGTAGTACAGAAGAACAAGTAAAAAAAATTGTTATGGATCATCTTGGTATTGGAGAAGATAAAATCTCACTTAGTTCAAAATTTATTGATGATCTTGGTGCGGATAGTTTGGATACTGTTGAACTAGTTATGGCATTTGAGGAAAAATTTGGCATAGAAATACCTGACGATGCAGCAGAAACAATATTAACTGTTCAGAACGCAGTTGATTTTATTGATAATAAAAAATAGATTTTAGTTAATTTATTTTTCTATTTTCCATAAGTTATCATTTTTAATGAGAAGAGTTGTTGTCACAGGTATGGGTCTTTTGACCTCTATTGGTTCTGGTGTCGAAGAAACTTGGGCAAACCTTCTTTCAACAAAGTCTGGAATCCAAAAAATTACTTCATTTGATGTCGAAAACTCACCTTGTAAGATTGCAGGTTTTATTTCAAATGATGAAAATTCTCCAAATTATTTTAATATTGAAAAACATATTGAAAAAAAAATTATAAATAGAAATGACAGATTCATTCAGTATGGAATAATTGCAGCTAATTTTGCAATAAAAGATTCCGGTATTGATATTTTAAATGAACAACAAAAACTTAGAATTGGTGTTTCAGTTGGGTCAGGCATTGGAGGACTTGAAACCATACAAGATAATACAATAATTTTAAAAGAGAAAGGACCCAGAAGAATTTCTCCTTTTTTTGTTCCAGCTTCTTTAATAAATTTATTATCCGGACAAATTTCAATTGAACATGGTTTTAAAGGTCCAAATCACTCTGTTGTTACCGCATGTGCAACTGGTGCTCATTCAATTGGAGATGCCGCAGAAATAATCAAAAGAGGTGCTGCTGATATAATGGTAGCAGGAGGCGCTGAAGCTGCTGTATGCGAATTAGGGCTTGCTGGTTTTTGTGCTGCAAGAAGTTTATCTACTGGATTTAATGATACTCCAGAAAAAGCTTCAAGACCATGGGATAAGGATAGAGACGGTTTTGTTATGGGAGAGGGTTCAGGTGTTCTAGTGTTGGAAGAACTAGAAAATGCAAAAAAACGTGGCGTAAATATATATGCTGAAATAATTGGTTATGGAATGTCAGGAGACGCGCATCACATTACATCCCCATCTGAGGATGGAGATGGAGGTTTTAGAGCGATGCAGGAAGCTGTTAAAATGGCAAAGATAGATGCAAATGAAATAAATTATATTAATGCTCATGGAACTTCAACACTAGTGGGAGATGATATAGAGTTAAAAGCTATAATGAAACTAATTAAAGACAATAAAAATATCAAAATAAGTTCCACTAAGTCTTCAATCGGACATTTACTTGGAGCAGCCGGAAGTGTTGAATCAATTTTTACAATACTTTCTATAAAAAATAATAAAGTCCCCGCTACATTAAATTTAGATAATCCATCTCATGAATTCGATATAGATTTAGTTGCAAAATTTCCTCAGGACCATACAGTTAATTTTGCTTTAAGTAATTCATTTGGTTTTGGAGGAACAAATACAGCGTTATTGTTTTCATCCTATTAAAAAGAAATTATTTATTTTTTTCTTTTTATTATTTTTATTAGCGTCATTTTTTTTTAAAGCATCAATTTATGAAGAAAAAATTATTGAGATTGAAAAAGGGACAAGCATAAGTGAGATTTCTTCGTTGATTTTATATGATAAATCCTTTTTTTATAAAAAATTATTTAAAACATATCTTCAAATATATAATTTATTTTTTGATAATATTAAATATGGAGAATTTAAACTTAATAAAAATTCCAGTTTAATAGAAATTGTTGAGATTATTTCGAAACCAAGTAATGTTTTTTATAAATTTACAGTAATTGACGGTTGGCAAGGTTATCAGTTAGAAAATTATATGAAGTCAAATTTTGGCGTTTATATAAAAATTGATTACCAAGACATTTTAGCAGATACTTATAAATATAAATCCACAGATACATTAGATAAAATAATTAAATTAATGCAAAAAAATAAAGATCAATTATTCAGTAATTATAAAGGCAATACATTACTTAATGAATATTCTGTTAATGAAATTATGACAATTGCATCATTAGTAGAGAGAGAAGGGATAAATGATAATGACAAAAGATTGATATCATCCGTTATATTTAATCGTTTTAAAAAAAATATGAAATTACAAATAGATGCTTCTACAATTTTTTCTATAACAGGAGGTAAATTTAAGTTTGGACGAAAACTAGAATATAATGATTTGAGAATTAATGATATATATAATACATATTTTATATATGGCTTACCTCCCTATCCAATATGTTATGTTGGAAGAAAAACAATTGAAATAGTTCTGGAAAATTATAAAAGTGAATTTTTATATTATTTTTTTAACAATGAATTAAATAAACATGTTTTTTCAAAAAGCTATCAAGAACATAAAAACAAATTAAATAAATATAGACTAAAAAATTGAATAATTTAAATAGTATTAATAATAAAATAATCATTATTTCCTCACCTTCAGGTGCTGGAAAAACTACAATTTGTAAATATTTATTAAAGAAAATTGATAACATAGAATTATCAATTTCCTATACAACTAGACCTAAAAGAAAAAATGAAAAAAATGAAAAAGACTATTTTTTTATAAATAGAGAGAAATTCTATGAGTTAGCTAAAAAAAATTATTTTGTAGAGACTGCAAAAGTATTCGATTATTATTATGGTACTCCGCTTGAAAATATTAATAAATCATTTAAAAAAAATAACCACATATTGTTTGATATTGATTGGCAAGGAGCTAAAAAAATAAGAAAAAAATTTGATAAATCACAAATAATTGATTTTTTTATTCTACCTCCAAATAAAAAAGAATTAAAAAATAGATTAGAAAAAAGAGGAAGAGAAAATATTAGAGAAATAAATAAAAGACTTTCTTTGGCTGTTGGTGAAATAAAGCATTATAAAGAATATCAGTTTGTATTAATCAATGAGAATATTATTGATACAGTTAATAATTTAGTTAAAATTATTAAAAATTCACTCTTTATTTATGAAATTAAAGATAAAATTAATAATTATAAAATTGGTTAAAAACACTCATTAATTCAGATAATGTTAAGTCTTCAGCACGTTGTTCATAAATATCAGAATTAATTAAACTTATTTTCTTTTCTTTTAATTTTAGAACAGTAGACAATTTTTTTCTTTTATATTGAAAAATTTCTCTAGTAAATGATTCAAATTTATTTAAATCAATATTTAAATTATTTTTAGGAGTAATTGTAATCACCGAAGAATTAATTTTTGGTTTTGGAAAAAATACATTATTTGAAACATCAAATTCAATATTGTATCTAGATGCCACTTCTATAAATAAGTTTAATCTATTTTTTTTTATTTTATTCACATAATTCATTTTATCAGCAACCTCTTTTTGAATCATTAATACCATTTTTTGTAATTTGCATTCTATTTTAAGCCAATTCATAATTAATTTGATGCTAATATTATATGGCAAATTTGAAATTATTTTTTTTCTCTCTTTTATGTATTGTAAATCATATTTAAGAGCATCATCATTTATGATTTCAATATTATTGTATTCATAATATTTTTTTTTTAAATTTTGATATAAAGATTTATCTTTTTCTAATAAATATAGTTTTTTTGGTTTTTTTTTAATTATTTCATCAGTTAGAAAACCAGTCCCCGGGCCTATTTCAATTATATACTGATTGTAAATTGAAGTTATGTTAACTATTTTTTTAGCAATATTTTTATCAATCAGAAAATTTTGGCCAAGAGATTTTTTTGGTTTATGCAATTTTTGATCTATTCATAGTAATTTTGTTTTCTAGCCTGAAACAATAAAACAAATTATTTGTTTTTAATATTTTTGAATCACCTATATCATAAGTGGTTGCATTTACATTAATATTTCCAATAGTTATTGCAATAATTTTTTTATTCATATAATTTAAATTTATATTTAATTTTCTGTTCAAAAAGAAAATTATTTTTTATCTTTAATAATTCATCATTAATTTTATTATTAATTATGACTTCTTTTGAGTTTTTTGAGTTATAATTAAATTCACAAAGAATTAAATAATATTTTGAATTATCTTCATTTATTTGAATTTTGTCATTTATTGATATTAAATTTTTTTTAATAAAATTACTTAGTTTTGAAATTTCAATTCTATCAAATTTTTCAACGCTTATGCTTTTTTCAGTTTTAATATTATCAATATTCTCACAATAAATTAATTCATTATTTATTTCTTTATTAGATGATATTTTAAAAAAAGTAATGTTTAGATTAATATTGTTTTTAAATTCTCTTATAGTTTTTCCAATTAAAATATAATTATTTCTTTTTATTATAATAATTTTTTTATTATTAATTATTTCTTTTTTTAAAATATCATCAATATTATTAAAACTATTTATTACTTTGCTAAAATAAAAATAATCAATTGATTTTTGTTTTAGATTTTTTTTTGATAAATCTATTTCATTAAAATCAATTAATTCTATTATTTTGTCTAAATTTTCATTAATATCCTTATTAAACGTGAAATAGTCTAGTTTAATATTATATATATCAAGAATATTATCTTCTTCTTTTAAAATACTGTCTTTTTTTTCGTTTAATAAATTTTCAATAATCGTCTTTCTTTGATAATCATAACGAACATTTTTTAACAACTCTTCTTCACTAATATAAATATTTGATTTTTCTTTTTTATAGTTAATTAATAAACTGTTATAAAAATCGTTTAATGTCTTTTCATTTATAATTATATTATATTCTTTTGCTTGCTCATTATATAATATAACAGATATAAAATCTTTTAAATAATTTTCATATGTTAAATTAGCATTATTAATAGAGATTATTTTTAGATATTTAATTCTATTGTATAAATCCACTGTCGTGTAAATATCATCATTTATTGAAAATAATATTTTTTCAACTTCTTCGGCTTTGACGCTAATACTAATAATTATTAGTATTATTAAACTTTTAATCAAATTTAGCTTCATCAACACTTCCAGATTCCCACTGAATATCTTGTTTGTCAGTCTCAGATACAGCTAAATTTGTAGATTTGTATGAACCTAAATATTTAAATGAAAACATTAAAGTCAATGTATCAGCTGGTTTTAAATCTCTGTCAGAGTAAAAACTTCTATTAAAATCTAAATTAACGCCAAAACATTCGTCAAAATATGAATATCCAAATTTATATTTTGTCGGATCATCTTTTATTAAATCAAAAGTAGATGATAAATTAATCTTTGAATAGTTAAAAAATTTATTACTTGAAAAATTAATGTCAAGAGTTTCAGTCCCGCTTTCCAAAATTGAATTGTTTTCGACTCTTTCTTGTGAATATTTTATTTCAGAAGTGCCGATTATATTAGTGTTTTTATAGGTAAACGATTGAGATTTAATTAATCCTTGATCAACATTAAATCGAAAATTATGTTGTAAATCGTTATTTAATCCATCATAATTTATACTACCTAATACATCTGACATATAATCATTTAAACCTAAATCTTTATTATAATTACTATTTGCATTAAATTCGTATGATTGGGATAAGGAGAGTTTTAATAAATCTTTACTTATATCAATGCCATAATTTATTCTCTTACTATTATCCAATTTATCTGTTCCGGTATATCGATTTAATGTGTTAGTATTTAATAAAGAATAAGAATTATTTGTGGATTCTTCATTGGATACTTTGTCAGAACTTGGTTGTGAACCATTTAGAATTAAAGATAATTTAGGAGTTATTGTCATATTTCTTTTTCTATTAATTAATGGTGCTTCCAGTGATAATCCACTCATTGGAAACATTCTTGCATAAGTTCCGTTATAATCATTTCCAGAAATTTTTTTATTTTCAATATTATAAAATTGACTAATTAATTCAGTTTTAAAATTTATTTTACTTTTCAATCTATAAAACTCATAGTCAGTTGACAAATTATGGTAAATTTTCTGCTGTTGCTGGGCGTGGTCATTAGTAGATAAATCTCTAAAAATATTATAAAAACTAAATTTCTGATTATATTTAGTCTTACCTATTATTTGTGTTCCAGCTGAATATCTAATATAAGGAAAAATTACTGGTGTAGTTTTGTTATCTTCATTATTTTTAATAACTTGATATCCAGAGATATTAACATTTAAATGATCATCAATTTTTTTCAAGTAGTATCCGTCAAGATTAACTGAAGTATTTAATGAATTTTTTCTATTTAAAATATTATTTTGATCAGCTCTTCTTAGATATGTAGGAGAAGTTTGAAAAGCCGAATTTAGATTTATTTTGAACTTTTCATTAAGATTTTTATCAAAATTAGTAATAATACTAGCATCTCTTAGCCAACTTTCATTATTATCGTTTTCTAGGTTAGTGTCTGTAGATATCTTAATGCCAATTGCACCACCTGATATTAATTGATCATATTCACTAATTATTCTTTGCGAAGCATCAACCCCGCCTCCATAATTAATTGTAGGTGTAAGTAACATTTCCTTATCTTCGCTAATTACAAAATAATAAGGTATGGTAATTGATTGACTTGTTTTTGTATCCAAGAAATTAAAATTAACAGATGGATTTAAAAAACCAGATTTTCTTTTTTTTCTAAGAGGTGAAGGTGATACTATATATGGGAGGTAAAAAACAGGGACATTTAAAATTCGCATTTTTGCATGCTTTTGAAATAAAAAAAGCTTCTCCCTATCATGAAGCAACTTTTCAGATTCTACCTGCCAAACAGGACAAATAAAATTTTTTATTTGTATCTTTGATGAGCAAGGTGAATAAACACCTTTATTAATTAGATCAGTTTTTCCAGTTTTTAAGGCTTTTTTCCCAACTATTCTAGAACCATCATTTAATAAGATTTTCACATCATTTATAGTTCCGTTTTCAAAGTTTTTAGTGAATTCTCCACTTGATCCGAAATAATAATTATTTTTGTTATCTTTATATGAAAAATTAACAGGAAGAGTTATTTTGTCTGTTTCTTCATTAATTATTATTAAATCAGACATAATTATTTCGTTTCCAGATATAATTTTAACATTTCCCTTGCCAATTATATTACTTTGGGAGTCATAATTTATTGAATTTGCATAAATCAAAATTTCTTTGGCAGAATGTTGTGTGGTAATAATCAAGAATAAGAAAGATATAATAAATAAATAAATTTTTTTCATCTTATTTAATTTCAATATTTATTATTTGGTAAAGCCCTATGATTAGTGGGATTGAAAAAATAATTAGGTAGGATAATAAAAAATGAATATCATAAGTTATAGTCAGAGCAGTAATTATTTCTTTCAATAAGAATAAAAGAAACCCTATTAGAATAGATATGAACAGTACTTTGAAAAAACTATCATTTTTTTTGAATTTTCCAGAAAAACCCATGACTATAAATCCAATAATAACAAGAAAAAATGGATTGATAATTGTTGAAACATAAAAAAGAGAAATTTCAGATGAGTACAAATTAAATTTTTTTAAGGAGTTTAAATGTTCTTTATATTTGTAAAAGGGGATGTATTTATAGTTTGATATACTATCAATTAAATTTTTATTATTAAAGTTTAAATCTAGTTTTATGTTTTTTCTTTTCTCATATTCATCATTATCTATATTGAATATAATAACATCATTTAAATTGAATTGTTTATTAATAATTCTACCTGTTTTTGAAAGAAAAAAATAATTATCATCTTTGGTCACTGATATTATCTTAATGTTGTTTGCATTCATATTTTCAAGATCAATATTTGATATGTTGATGAAATATTTTTCATCTGGGTTTTTAATATTTTTTATCCATAATTCATTATTTTTAATATTTATTGAATATAGATCAGAGAAATCTTTAGTAGTTATTTTGTCGAATTGGTTTTCTAATTTAGCTGATAAAGGATTAAATATAATTAGAATTAATAATCCCGTAAAAAAAATAGCTGCTGCAATTGGTTTATATATATCGAGCAATGAAAAACCGATGTTTCTTAGAGAAATAATTTCATTATTGTTTATCAAATATCTATAGATAAAAGCAGTTGATATAACTATTACAAAAGGAATAATATCTATTATAATTGTAGGTATTTTTAATAATGATAAATACAAGATAGAAAATATACTTGAATTTTTTTCTCCTATCATTTTAGATATTTCTAATAGATTAATTAATAAGACAAATAATCCAATGATAAGAATATTTAACAGAATGTATTTTGTTTTCATTAAATATAGATATAAATAAATTTTTTTATTCATAAAATTTTATTAATTTTAAACTAGCCCCTAAAATGTGTATTAGTAATATATTAAATATATTTGATATGACTAAAATATTAAAATTTACATTAATGTTTTCTAGAAAATTATCTGTTATTAGAATAAAAATTGTGAATATTGTAAATAAGAAAAAATTGTTATGTGAATAATTATTTTTTTTAATTATGTATAAATAAAAATATAATACAAAAGATAATATAATAAATATATCTGTTGTTTTTTGCAATAATATTATTTTGTTGCTATCTTTTTTATAATTAAGCAATTCATATATTCCTACTGTGTTTTTATCAAAATTTTGATACGTATTTTTTTTTATATTTGGAAATTCAATTCTATAATTTTCAAATTTAAGTTTTTCTATTTCTTCATTATTTATTACTAATTTAAATCCGTTATACAGGGTAAATATTAGCTTATTATCTTCATCTTTAATTGTGCCTGATTTTGCATAAATGAGATTGTTTTCTTCTTTTACAAAATTTATCAATATATCTTCAAGTATTTGATTATTATTCTCAAAATCAATTATAAGATTGTTGTCTAATTCAATAAAATTTGAAATATTAATTTTATCAAATTCTATTTTATTTCTTAATTCAAATTCTTTTTTTTTGTAAATTTCATATGAATATGGAGAGAATATAAAATTAAATAAAAAAGATATTCCTATACAAAATATTAATAAAAAAATAATGGGTTTTTTTATTTCTGAAATTGATAATCCTAAGCTATAAATAGCTACAATTTCTTTATCTTTTTCAAATTTTATAAAAGCTAGAACAAGTCCAAATATAGTGATAAACGGCAAAGTAACATTGATTAAGTTAGGAACTAACCACATAGATAAAATTATAATATCCAAAAATTGAATATTGAGATTGTTCATCATTGTAAATAGTCTTGATATTTGCATTAACCATGCAATTGATACAAATATAAAAAAAACAAGTGTACAAGATTTAACAATTTGATTAAATATGTATGAATTTATCTTATTCATTAATTATGCTACCTAATATTTTATATTTTAAACATTTTAACAAGAAAAATGCTAATTTAGTAATAGTATTATCAAAATTATCTGAATTAAATACTATAACTTTGCCCTTCGAAATTACAAAGATCTTAAAAAATAAAAGTATTGTCTTTAGTCTAAACAAAAAAAAATATGCTGAAACTTCTATAGAATCTCATAAGTTGCGAACACATTTTGATGTAAAAATATTTTTAATTGAAAGAAACGATATATCCGCAATTAGATCTGGCTCAAAATTATATATTAAGTTTGATAATATATCCAAAAAAGATATTTCTTTAATATTTTCTAATTATTTGTTGGATAAAAAAGATTTTATATGTTCCAGTTTTATTTTTGGTTTCTTAATGAGATCTTATTCATTTTTAAAATACAAAAAAGAGAAAATGATTTTTACTCCTAAATCTTTAAATGTTTTTTCTGTCAATAATCGCAAATTAAAAAATTTAAGTAAATTACTTAATCTTTTGAAATCTATCAATTTTTGTAAAGATCTAGTATCGGAGCCAGCAAATATTCTAAATCCTGTTACATATGCAGAAAAATGCTTACCTTTAAAAAAACTTGGACTTAAAATAAAAATTCTAGATTTAAAACAATTAGAGAAAATTTCAATGGGTTCATTATTATCTGTTTCTAGGGGCAGTGCCATTGAGCCTCGTGTGATCATTTTTGAATGGAAAGTAAGAAAAAGTTCAAAGCCAACCATATTGGTTGGTAAGGGCGTCACATTTGACACTGGAGGAATTTCAATTAAACCTGCAAGAGGAATGGAAGAGATGATTATGGATATGGCAGGCTCAGCTGTAGTTGCGGGCTCTATGATGAACATTGCACTTAATAAAATCAATAAACCTATTGTTGGGATCATAGGCTTGGTTGAAAATATGCCAGATGGAAAAGCTCAAAGACCTGGTGATATTGTCAGAAGTTTGTCAGGACAAACAATAGAGGTCTTGAATACCGATGCCGAAGGCAGACTTGTTCTTGCTGATTTATTAACTTATGTACAAAAAAAATATATACCAAAAGAAATAATAGATTTTGCAACACTGACCGGAGCTATTATGATTGCTTTAGGAACTCATAAAGCTGGATTATTTTCAAATAATGATAAATTATCTAGGCGATTAGAAAACTCAGGAAAGATTACTGGTGAAAATGTTTGGAGATTGCCTCTGGGAATAAGTTACGACAAAGAAATTGATTCTCAAAGAGCGGATATGAAAAACATTGGCTCAACAATGTATGGAGGCTCTATACAAGCAGCGCAATTTTTAAAAAGATTTATCAAAAATGATATTCCTTGGGCTCATTTAGACATAGCAGGTGTTACTTGGTCTATGAAAAACACTCAAAATGGTTTTTCTGAACTACATGCTCATGGAGCTACTGCATTTGGTCTGAGGTTAATTGATCAATTTTTAAAAAATTAATAAAATGGAAAGAACATTATCTATTATCAAACCTGATGCTACAAAAAGAAATATTTCTGGAAAAATTAATCAAATTATTGAAGAAAATGGCTTAAGAATAATTGCCCAGAAAAGAATTAAATTATCTGTTGACCAAGCCATAAAATTTTATTCTATACATAATAAAAAACCTTTTTTTAATGATTTAATTAATTATATGACCTCAGGATCTGTCATTGTGCAAGTTTTAGAGTCTAATAATGCAATTGATAAATATAGGGAAATAATGGGATCAACCAATCCAGAAAAAGCTAAACAAGGAACAATTAGAAAAGTACTGGCTTTAAATGTTCAGGAAAATTCTGTTCATGGTTCTGATTCAATAAAAAATGCAAAAAATGAAATTGATTTTTTCTTTACCGAAAATGAAATAGTAGGTTAATTATATAATTAAGAAATTAGAAAATCCGTTTTGCCTTATAATTGCCTATAATGTTGTTTTTATAATCTTTTTAATAAAAAGTATTAATTTCTTAGTTATGAATAATATAACGAATATCATTGTAGTAGTATTAATTTTATCTGTTTCAAGTACGTCAATTAGTAAGAATATTTACGCTACAGATTTTCATCATGTTGATATAAAAACAAATGATGCAACTAAAACAAAATTAGAAGAAATAAAAAAAATAAAGATTAAAAGTTTTATAAGTATTTTGAATAAAATTCTTGCTTTTGAAGATTTAAATTATTTAATAAAAAAAGACCAATATCAGAAATATTTAGATGATTTTGTGCAAAATATAATTATAGAAAATGAGTTAATTACAAATGATAAATATATTGCAGATATTAAAATAAATTTTTACAAAAAAGATTTAATTCATTTTGTACGTAATAATAAATTAAATTATACAGATATATTCTCAGAACCTATTCTTATTCTTTCATCTTATAATGAAGAATTTATAACTTATGGACTTAGTGAAAAAAATATTTTTTACGATATTGATAAACTGGATTTAAAATTTAATAATAATTTACTTAATATCAAGATGCCAGATTTAAATCCAAATGATCGATTTATTATCTCTTATAAAGATATCATTAACAATGAAATTGCTTCTTTATCAAAGATAGCAAAAAAATATAATGTTAACGATATATTAATTATTAATATTAAAAAAATTCAAAATGATGAATTACAAATAAAGATTGATTATTATTCAAGTCAATCAGATAAATTCTTGTTAGTGGGTGTATTAAATTTATTTAATGTAAATGAATTACATAATTATATAGTTTCATATCTTAGTAATTGGTGGAAAAAAAATCATTTAATTGATAATAGTATAATTAATCTAGTCATTTGCACTATAAATTCAGATAATTATTCTGATTTAATAAATATAAAAGATAAGATTAATAATTTAAGTCAATTTAAGTCTATGAAAACAATGATGATATCATATAATAATAACATTGAGAAAATTGAATTTTATGGCGATTATTCAATTTTTACTGAATCTTTAATATTAAATAAAATTGAAATAAGAACTAATGATAAGTGCATGATCAGATCAATGAAATAATGAAACAAACTACTTTTGAATATAATATTTTACCAAAACACAATCTTGAAAATTTTTTTGTTTCAGAGGCGAATAAAGAAGCTTATAATTTTATTATAAATAAAAATAAATTTAATGATTATTCAATTTTATATGGACCTAGTAAATCTGGTAAATCGCATCTTGGTTTAATCTGGAAAGAAATGAATAATGCTGCCATCTATGATAATGACAACTATAATGATATTATTCAGTGTAAAAAAAATATTTTTGTAGATAATTTTCTAGATGGTCTTAATGAAGAAAATTTATTTCATTTAATCAATCATTGCTTTAATAATAATCTTAAGATTCTTTTATGTGCTGATAAATTAGTATCGAATTATGTATTTAAATTAAAAGATCTATCCTCAAGACTTAAATCATTTAATTTTGTAGGAATAAAAAAACCAGATGATGAGTTAATAGTTAATTTAATTAATAAACTTTTATATGATAAACAAATAATTATTAATAACTCAGAAATTTTTTCGTATGTTTTAAAAAGGATCAACAGAACCTATAAAGACATATATTTATTAGTTGATAAGATAGATAAATTATCTTTAGAAAAAAAGAGAGAATTAACCATACCATTAATAAAAGAATTGATATAATACCACAAAAAATATGTATATTTACAGGACACATTACTGTTCAGATTTATCATCAAAAAATTTAAATGAAGAAGTTATTCTTTCAGGCTGGATAGATACCAAAAGGGATCATGGCAATTTGCTTTTTATTGATTTAAGAGATAATTACGGAATTACCCAGTGTGTAATCGATATTAAGCACAGTAAGTTTAAATTAATTAATGCTTTGGGCAATGAATCAGTTGTAAAAATATATGGAAAAGTCCTTAAAAGATCCGATGACACCATTAACAAAACACTTAAAACGGGTGAAATAGAAGTTCAGATAAATGATTTTGAAACACTATCAACATCAGAAGTACTACCTTTGCCAGTCAATTCAGATATTGAATATGGAGAGGAAGTTAGGCTTAAATACCGTTATTTAGATTTAAGACGTAATAAATTACATAAAAATATACTTTTGAGAAACAAAGTAATTTCTTCTATTAGATCAAAAATGATTGATAAAGGATTTACTGAATTTCAAACTCCAATCTTAACATCAACCTCTCCTGAAGGAGCTCGTGACTACCTTGTTCCATCAAGAATTCATCAAGGAAAATTTTATGCACTTCCTCAAGCGCCCCAGCAATTTAAACAATTACTTATGATTGCAGGATTTGATAAATATTTTCAAATAGCACCATGTTTTAGAGATGAAGATAGTAGGGCGGACAGATCTCCCGGGGAATTTTATCAATTAGATTTTGAAATGAGTTTTGTTACACAAGAAAATGTTTTTGATGCAATTGAGCCTGTTCTTTATGAAGTATTTGATGAAAATAAATATTATAACGCAAAAGAAAAATATGATGTAAATAAATATCCTTTTCCACGCATTCCTTATAGTAAAGCTCTTGAACAATATGGTTCTGATAAACCGGACTTACGCAATCCTTTAGTCATTGAAGATTTTTCTAATACATTTCTTAAATCTAACTTTAAGATTTTTGCCGAACAAATTGATAAAGGATCCGTAGTTAAAGGTATAAAAGTTAAAAACACCTCAGATAAACCGAGAAGTTTTTTTGACAAGTTGAATTTGTGGGCTCGAGATGAAGGATATGCAGGTTTGGGATATATAAGTTATTATGAGAATGAATTTAAGGGTCCTATAGCAAAAAATTTATCTAAAGATAAATTGAATGAACTAAAACTCACTAATGGTGATTCGATATTTTTTATATGCGATAAACTTAACAACGCACAACTATTTTCCGGCATTGTAAGAAATAAACTAGGAGAAGAATTCAAATTGATAGAAGAAAATTCATTTAAATTTTGTTGGATTGTTGACTATCCAATGTATGAATTAGATGAAAATACAAATAAAATTCAATTTAGTCATAATCCTTTTTCAATGCCTCAGGGCGAAATGGAATCATTAAATAATAATAATCCTTTAGAAATTAAAGCTTATCAATACGATATTGTTTGTAATGGAGTAGAATTATCTTCGGGGGCAATTAGAAATCATAAGCCTGAGATTATGTATAAAGCTTTTGAAATAGCAGGCTATGATAAAAAAATGGTTGAAGAAAAATTTTCAGGAATGCTCAATGCACTCAAATATGGAGCTCCACCACATGGAGGTTGCGCACCTGGCATTGATAGAATTGTTATGCTGTTAGCAAACGAACCTAATATTAGGGAAGTCATTGCATTTCCAATGAATCAACAAGCAATGGATTTGATGATGAACGCCCCAGCTAATATAGATAAGCAAAGATTAGAAGAGTTGGGTATTAAGTTAGTTGATAAAAATTAAACCTGTTCCAATTATTGCAATTAACGTCCCTAGCCAGGCACCCAGAACAGGTATTTTTTTAGTAAAAATCCAAAGTAGAAATAATATCATTATTGGGCTTGTTGAAGAAAGAGTTGTAACAATGCCCGCATCTCCATTCTTAAGAGCAATTAATAACAAACTCATGCCTAAAGCCATACCTAAAAAACCACTTATGGCGGTTTTAATAATGACATCTATAGAAAAATTATAATTTGTTTTTTTGAAATTATTTTTTGACATATAGGTAAAAGATAAGAGAAACGCCGAAATAGTGGTTCTTATGGCAGCAGAAGCAATAGGATCAGCTCCTTTGTCTAAAACAGGTTTCATTATTATTAATCCTATAGCTTGACATAGAGCAGCAAGTGTACCGAATAAAATCCCAAGTTTTATTGAACCTTCTATTAACTCCCATCTATGATTATTATTACTATTATTCCCGTATGTAATTGCAATAACAACACCAATAAATACCAAAATACATCCAGTAATTTCAAAGAAACTCATATTCTTGTGAAGAACAACAATGTTTAGAACTACAGCAAAAGGTGCAGCTAAGGAGAATAATATATTATTTCTTCTAGGCCCTATTTTTTGTAAAGCCATAAATAATAAAGTATCACCCAAAAAAACACCAATAACTCCGGACACAATAATTGCATTTAAATACTCAATGTTAATTGTAATCCATGTGTTTTGAAATGTTACATAAATTAACAACATAAAAGATACAAATATTAGTCTAAGACGATTAAATCCTATTCCACCTAAAACTCTAGTTATGTCAGCTGATATTAGAGATGAGAGAGACCAACAAAAAGCAGCAAGTAATGCTAAAAAATAATAAAAAACCATTTTGAATTAAATCAAAAAATTTCAATAATGTATTTTATCGGAGATAATAGTAATTTTCCTAGTGGTGAAGATTTGATTAGTCCAGTGTAACGAAAGAAGGCATAAATAATTAATATCCATAAATAAATTCCAAATAAAAAATTTAAATAAGATATAATTCGTTTTAATTTATTGTAATAATAAACCATGGTTATGAAACCTAAATTTTGGAATAAAGGAACTTTATATCTATCAAAAAAAGATAGAATTTTGAAGTCAATAATTGATAATTATCCAAATGAATATCTATCAATTAATAACGATTATTTTAACTGTTTACTAAAATCAATTATAGGTCAACAAATTTCTGTTAGTGCCGCTAATTCTATTAAAAGAAGATTTTTTGCATTAAAAAAAAACATCAATCCAATTAATTTCTCTACCATTAAAAAAAAATCTTTAAAAAATGTCGGTTTGTCAAAACAAAAAATTTCTTATATAAACAATATTGCAAAGTTTTTTGTTAAGAATAAAAAATTTATAAAAAACATAAATGTCTGTAATCAAATAGAAATAAAAGAAAAATTAATTTCAGTAAAAGGAGTGGGTGAATGGACAACAGATATGTTTTTAATATTTGGATTAGGAAATTCAGATGTTTTTCCTAGGGGGGATTTGGGTTTTTTAAAGGCTATATCAATTAATTATAAAAAAAAACTACCATTAACAGATAAATATCTAAATTCATTATGTAATAGGTGGTCGCCTTATAATTCTGTGGCTACTTGGTATTTATGGCGATCTTTAGATCCCATACCAGTCAGTTATTAATAACAGCTCCAAACTCTATCCATGAATTAATTTTATTTCTCTCATCTTCAGTCATTCCAGTCATGTTTCCTGGAGGCATGATGTCTGAATCAATGGCTTGAGCTTTTATTTTATCAACATTTTTTATAATATCTTCAGGTTTTTCAAAAACAATACCAAGAGGAGGATCTTCAAATCCTTCAAATGTTGGTTTGCTAGCATGGCAAACAGCGCATCTGTATTTAATTATGTTATTAATCTCATAGAAAGAAATATCTTCATTAAGGTTAGTGATTTGGTCTTTTTGAGTAATTTTAGGTACAGAAACATAAAACATAAGGCAAATCATACCCAGAGCAGCTGCTGGCAATATCCACACGTTAAATCGTTTTTTATTTCTAAGATTAAAAAAATGTCTAACTGACGCACCAATTATAGAAATTAAAGTTAATATTAACCAATTATATTTATGTCCATAAGTAAAAGGAAAATGGGAGCTAACCATTATGAATAGGACTGGGAGAGTCATATAATTATTATGTATAGATCGAGTTTTTGCAGATATGCCTTTTTGCAAATCTGGTTTATTATTAGCTAATGCAGCATCAACCATATTTTTTTGAGAAGGTATAATTACGCGAAAAACATTTGCAGTCATGATAGTTCCTAAGAAAGCACCGACATGGACATAAGCTGCCCTAGAACCATAAATATTAGTGAGTAAATAACTAATTATCGTAGCTAAAAGTAAGCATATTATTGAGAAAAGAATTGTATTGTTTATTAATTTTGACTTACACAAAAAATCATAAACAAACCATGATCCCAATAAAAATGTTAATGAGGTAACGATTGCAGTAAGTGAATTTATATCACTTACGTTTTTATCAATCATTATACTTTCTGCATTTAAGTAATAAACTATAATTAAAAGAGCAAAGCCACTTACCCAGGTAGTATAGGCCTCCCATTTAAACCAGTGCAACTCTTTAGGAAATTTTTTAGGCGGACCTTTTAATTTGTTAATATGATAAAAACCCCCTGAATGAACTGACCAAAGTTCACCTTCAATATCGTCATTATCTATTTCTCTATCAAGTCGACTGTCTAACCAGTTAAAATAAAATGACGTACCAATCCAAGCTATACCAACAATAATATGTATCCATCTAACTATTAAATCGAGCCAATCTAATATTAAGGGTAATAAAGAAATAATAAATTCCATTTAGTATTCTATTTTATCTGTTTTTAATTCCCATTCTTGAAAGGCTTTTTTTGCTTCACTTTGATTCATCTGTTGTTGTTGGATTTTTCTTTTAGATGGTTCTATACTTAATTCATTAAAAATAAAATTATCATCAAAACCAATTTTTGCAGCATCTATTCTTGTATTCCCATAATATATTTTATCAATATGTGACCAATAAATTGCACTAAGACACATAGGACAGGGTTCACAACTAGTAAACATCAAGCTTCCCTCAAGATTAAAATTTTTCAATTTAATGCAGGCTTTTCTAATTGTTACAATTTCAGCATGGGCAGTTGGATCATTTGATTTAGTTACTTCATTTGAACCTTCTGCTATAATTTGATTATTTTTTACAATAACACATCCAAATGGACCGCCATTTGATTTTACGCTTACTAAAGATAAATCTATAGCCCTTAACATAAAGTTCTTTAAATTATTATTCATTAATTATTTTTAAAATGTTTTTACCATTTAAAGTATTGTATGATAAGTTAGATCTATACTCTAACAACCTTCCAATAATTGATATGGCAATTTCTGCAGGTTTTTTACTTGTAATGTTTTTTAAACCAATTGGACATTCAATCTTATTTATTATTGATTCATTATGACCTAATTTAACTAATCGATTACTGAATCTTTTCATTTTTGTTTTTGAACCAATTAAACCTATAAAACTGAAAGTTTGCAGATGTAGAATTTCGTTAACTATTTTAAAATCAAAATCATGCCTATGGGTCAAAATAACATAATAAGATTGTCTAGGTAAATTTTTTACAAGTAACCAAGGGTATTTTACATAAATTTGATTTATTTTATCTTCATTTTGTAATTTTAAGTATTCATTTCTTGAATCTATTAAATGAACATTAAAATCTAAGTCAAATGATCTAGTGGATAATTCCTTCCCTATATGACCGGCACCAAAAATGTATAGATTGTAGCTATTTGGGATATTCATTTTTTCATTTTTTAGACTTTGACAGCCATTATTGAATTTTTCAATTTCTACTTGAACGTATCCGCCGCAACATTGTCCAATTAAAGGACCTAAAGGAACATTAACAATTTGTTTTTTTAATAGTTTATTAAGTAAAATTTTTTTTGCTTTCTCAACAATAAGATATTCAAGTTGACCTCCGCCAATTGAACCAAAAAGGCATTTAGAGGTTATTAACATAAAAGTACCGCTATTTCTTGGCACTGACCCTTCCGCAGAAATTATCTTAGCTTTGATAATTTCTTTATTATATTTTTTTGCATCAATGATTTTTTTTAATATCATATTACTTATTGATTGAATTTAAAATATTTTCAGGTGTTGCAGGAGCGGTTAAATTTATTTTATTATTTTTTTTAGCATAACTAATAGCATTTTTAATCGCAAAATAAGTCGAAATAGCTAATAATAGTGGAGGCTCACCTACAGCTTTTGATTTGTTAATCGTATTTTCATTATTTATTCCTTTATTATAAATTTTTACATTAAAATTTTTTGGTATGTCGTTCATAACTGGTATTTTGTATGTTGATGGGCTGAAGGTTAATATCTTTCCATCATTGCCCCAAGATACTTCTTCAGAAGTTAGCCAACCCAGACCTTGTACAAAACCTCCTTCAATTTGGCCTATATCAATTGAAGGGTTAATTGAATTGCCCACATCTTGTAAAATATCTACTTTTAATAGTTTATTTTCACCCGTTAATGTGTCAATCATAACTTCACTAACGGCAGCGCCATAACAAAAATATAAAAACGGCCTCCCTTTAAGAGTGCTTTTATCAACATGAATTTTAGGAGTTTTATAAAAACCTGAAGAAGAAAGAGGAATCCGATTTAGATAGGCTAAATTAATTAATTTTTTAAAAGTAATTTTATTTTTTCCAAAATAAATATTATTATTTTTATACTTAATTATCTTACCATTAAACTTGAAATGATTTTGAATAAATGAAAATAAATTATCTTTAATTTTATTAATAGCATTTAAGACGGCAGCCCCATTTATATCAGTCGAAGCTGAAGCAGCTGATGCAGATGTATTTGCAACTTTTTCAGTATTAGTAGAAGTAATTTTTATGTTATTTATTTTTATTCCAAAACTATTAGCAGTTATTTGAGCTATTTTAGTCATTAGTCCTTGACCCATTTCAACACCACCATGATTTAAATGTATAGACCCATCTGTATAAATATGAACTAAAGCACCCCCTTGATTAAGATGAGTAGTAGTAAAAGATATACCAAATTTAGCCGGAGTTATAGCTAGTCCCTTTTTAATATATTTATTTGATTGATTAAATTTTTCTATTTCTTTCCTTCTCTTTTTATAGTTTGAAGAATTTATTAATTTATTAAAAATATCATTAATTACGTTATCCTTAATTTTCATTCCAAAATGAGTAATATTATTTTTTTGATACAAATTAAGATATCGAATTTTGTAAGCATCCACTTTTAAAAAATTAGAAATATTATCAATAATATTTTCTATACAAAAAGAAGCCTGCGGAGCCCCAAACCCTCTAAAAGCTGTGTTTGAAACTGTATTAGTTTTACAACGATAAGAAACAAGTTTTACATTCGGAATATAGTAAGCATTATCAATATTGTAAATCGCCCGATCATTTATTGCCTCTGATAAATCAGCTGAATGCCCACATCTTGAAGCTAATATTATATCAAGACCATTAATTTTACCATTATCACTAAAACCTACTTCATATTTGAAATAAAAGTCATGACGTTTACCTGTCAAGATCATATCTTCATCTCTATCCAGTCTAAGTTTTACTGGTTTATTAAATTTTTTAGCTAGTAGAGACGATATTGCCGCAAACATGAAAGATTGGGTTTCTTTTCCTCCAAAACCACCGCCAATACGTCTTACATGCACATCTATGGTATTAAAATTTTGATTTAAAACTTTGGCAACTATTTGTTGAGTTTTAGAGGGATGTTGTGTTGAAGAATATATTAATAAGCCATTATCCTCTTTTGGTATTGCAAGAGCAACTTGCCCCTCCAAATATAAATGATCCTGCCCACCAGTCTGAGATTCACCAATTAATTTATGTTGAGAATTTTTAATAGCTTTTCTAGCATTACCATTAGAAAATTTTCGTGTTTTAAGAATATATGATTTTTTTTCTAATGCTTCTTTTATCCTTATTATCGGTCTTTCTTTTTTATATTGTATTTTAGCCTTAAGGACAGCTTTTCTTGCTAATTCTGTAGTGTCTGCAGCAACAGCAAATATTGGCTGTCCAAAATATTTTATTTTTTTACTTGAAAAGATAACATCACCTTTAAAAACAGGGCCAACATCATTAATTCCAGGAATGTCTCTTTCTGTTATTACTCCGCATACACCCGCAGATTTAATTACATCACGTAGATCTATTTTAACTATACTACCTTTAGCAACAGTGCTCCAACCAATAGCAGCATAAAGAGTGTTTGTGGGCTCTAAAATATCATCAGTATATTTTGCTAAACCAGAAACATGTTTTTCAGCACTTTCATGAGGTAATTTTTCTGAAAACAAATTATCTAAGTTTTTCATTAATTAACCGTAATTTTTTTATTATTAGTTAATTCAAGATAAAATTTTTCCAACAGGTTTTGACTAATTATTTTTCTGTAATTTTTTGAGGCTCTCATATCAGTAAGAGGTTTGAAATCTCTTTCTAAATATTGTTTTGCTAGTATTATATTTTTATAACTGAATGTTTTTCTTTTAAGGAATTTTTCGGTATTTGGTGCGCTTTTAGGGGTAGCAGCCATTCCACCATAAGTAATTGCAATTTTATTAATTAAATTATTGTATAATTTTAAATTAATAGCCATAAAAACAGAAGAAATATCATCGTCAAATCTTTTTGAAATTTTGTAACATTTGAATATTGATTTTTTATCAATAGGAATAATTATTTCTTTAATAAATTCATTATTTTTTAAAAGTGTTTTCTTATAACTAAGAAAGAAATTTTTTAATTTTACTGTTCTTGTTTTATTGCCTTCAATAATTAAAGATGAATCAAGAGAAATTAGAGCTGGCGCACTATCTCCTATAGGTGAAGCATTTGAAATATTTCCTCCAATTGTAGCCACATTTCTTATTTGTAAAGAGCCAAATCTAAAATACATCTCTGCTATTGATGGATAATATTTTTTTAAAATATTTAATGTATCGTTAATTGGAGTGGCGGCTCCAATGACAATATTTTTATCGACAATTTTTATATATTTTAAATCTTTGTTATTTCCTAAATAAATAATAGATTCAAAATCTTTTCTCCTTTTAGTTACTTCTAAAGCTATGTCCGTTCCTCCTGATATGAATTTACAATTGTTATATTGTTTTATGTTTTCTTTAAGATCAATTAAATTAGAAGGAATAAAAAATTCTTTATTGAAATATTTTATTTTAATGTTTTGTCGATTAATTGATTTTAATTTATTGAGTATATTTTTTTCATTTTTATAAAAGTGATCAGACTTTCCATAAGAATACATATTCTTTGTTGCGAGATTAATTGGTTTATAACCAGTACATCTACATAAATTACCAGTTAAATATCTATCAATATTTTTTTTTGAAGTTTGTTCTCTATTTTTAAACATAGAAAACATTGACATAATAAAACCAGGAGTACAAAAACCGCATTGAGAACCATTGTGATCAATCATTGATCTTTGCACAGGATGTAGTTTGTTATTTTTTTTAAGATGCTCAACTGTAATCAGTTGTTTCCCATGCAGGCTATATAAAAACATTATACATGTATTAATTGATCTATAGACTAATCTACCCTTAACTATTTCAACAGTAACAGCTGTGCATGCGCCACAATCACCCGAAGCACATCCTTCCTTTGTGCCTCTAAGATTTTTTAAATCTCTTAAGTATTTGAGAACAGTTGTATTAGGGTCAATATTATTTATTTTTACAACATCTTCATTAAGAAGAAACTGTATTTCATTTTGCATCAACTTCCTCTATAAGTTGAATAACTCCATGGAGAAACCAGTAAAGGAACATGATAATGCTGGTCTGTATCGTTAATTCCAAATCGTATTATTACATCATCTATAAAAAAAGGTTCTTTAATATTTGTGAATTTTTTAAAATATTCTCCGCAATAAAAAACTAATTCATACTTTCCAATTCTAAACTCTTCTTTATTTAAAATAGGAGATTCTGACCTCCCTTCATTATTTAGATTAAATTCTTTAATTTTATTCTTTTTGTTATTTTCAATTATGTAAATTTCACCTTTAATCCCTTTTCCAGGAGTTCCATTATAAATATCTAATACATGTGTAGTTAAATAACCGTTCGACATAAAATATAATTTAATTATACAGTATTTAAATAAATATTAAATGAGGCAATGTATACGATGAATAATCCAAGAAATTTTCTAGGATACGGAAAAAACGATTTTAAAATTGTTTGGCCTAATAATGCAAAATTGGCTCTTCAATTTGTTTTAAATTATGAAGAGGGTGGGGAAAATTGCGTTCTTAATGGAGATCAACACTCGGAAACATTTCTCTCAGAAATTATTGGAGCACAACCAGTTGACGGAAGACATATGAATATGGAATCTATTTATGAATATGGGTCTCGAAGAGGCTTTTGGCGCATCTACAATAATTTTATTGAAAGAAAACTTCCCTTAACAATTTTTGGAGTTGGTTTAGCTCTTCAACAAAATAATGAAATTTGTTCAGCAATAAAAGATTCTAATTTTGAAGTAGCTAGTCATGGGTACCGGTGGATTGATTATCAGTTTGTAGATGAAAAAATTGAAAAAGATCATATTTTAAAATCTTACAATATAATTAAAGAAATTTTTGGCTCATATCCTAAAGGTTGGTATGCTGGCAGAACTAGTCCAAATACAAGAAGGCTTGTTATAGAGAATACCGATGTTATTTATGACAGCGATTCATATAGTGATGATCTTCCTTATTGGGAGAAAGTTGGAGATAAAAAACATTTAATTGTTCCTTATACTTTAGACAACAATGATATGCGATTTGCCACTAACCAAGGGTTTAATAGTGGTGAACAGTTTTTTCAATACTTAAAAGACTCTTTTGATTGTTTGTACAAAGAAGGTGAGCATAAACCTAAAATGATGTCAGTTGGGCTACATTGTAGGCTGATAGGAAGGCCTGGAAGAATGCAATCGTTATTAAAATTTTTAGATTACATCCAAAATTTTAAGGATGTTTGGATTTGTAGACGAGATGAGATAGCTGATCACTGGTATAAAAATTATCAATAAATGAGAATCAAAGATGTAAATGAAATGTCTTCAGACATTTTTATTAATAATTTTAAAAATATTTTTGAAAAAACTTCATCAATAGCTCTTTCAGCTGAGAAGATGAGGCCTTTTACAAACAAAAACCAGTTAATCGAAACTTTTATCAATGAATTTGATAAATTAACCAAAGAGAATAAAATGAATATTATTAGAAATCATCCTGATTTGGGCAATAGATTTAAAATTAATAATGATATGACAGAAATGTCTCAGAATGAGCAAAAAAATGCAGGTCTGGATACTTGTACTGAAGAAGAATTTATGCTTTTTAATCAATTGAATAATGAATTTAAATCAAAATTTAACACACCCTTCATATTTGCAGTTAAAGGACAGAACAAAACATTAATAATTGAGGAATTTGAAAGACGCTTGCAAAATGATAATATTGAAGAAGAATTAAAAGAATCTATAAATCAAGTTAAACAAATAGCTAATTTCAGATTAAACGAGATAGTTGATGAATAATAAATATATTATAAAAAACACAACAGATTTGGCTAATCCCTTATTAGGAACTAAAATTGTTAGATGCACAGATGAGTTTTTTGCTTCTGCTAGAAGAATTATTAACTCTTCACCCCCTATTTTTAAAGAAAATGTTTTTGACAGTCACGGTAAATGGATGGATGGATGGGAAACAAGAAGAAGAAGATCAAAAGGCAATGACAATGTTATAATTAAGTTAGGTAAGCCAGGAATAATAAAACTTGTTGATGTTGATACAACTTTTTTCAATGGTAATCAGCCTGAATATGCTGAACTAGAAGGATGTTTTTCGAAAAATAGCAATTTAAAAAATGTCAAATGGTTCAAGATCGCTAAAAAAAATAAAATAAAACCCAATCAAAGCAATATTTTAAAATCTAAATCTTTAAAAACTTTCAATTTTGTTCGTTTAAATATTTTTCCTGATGGAGGAGTTGCCAGACTCAGACTTTTTGGAGACATTGATCTTTCATTACAAAAAATTTCTAATAAAAATATTATAGATTTAGCAAGTGTAATTAACGGATCTCAAGTAGTTGCATGCAGCGATGAGCATTTTGGTAATGCTAATAATATATTACTGCCTAGTAAATCGAAGAATATGGGCAATGGTTGGGAAACTCGAAGAAGAAGGGGCAAGGGTTATGACTGGGTTCTTTTAAAACTAGGAATTAGTGGGTATCCTATATCGTTTGAAATTAACACCCATTACTTTAAAGGCAATTACCCGGATAGTTTTTCCATTCAGGGGGTCAATAATAATAAAAAAAAATCTATTAATTCAATTATAAAAAATAGCAAAAAATGGAAAACTATAATCACAAAAACAAAACTTAAACCCGATAATTCGCTAAAAATAAAAATGTTAAAGAAATTTTATAAAAAATATAATTTTATTAAATTAAATATATATCCTGATGGTGGAATATCTCGTTTTCGAGTTTTTGGAAAAATTAAATAGTTTCATGAATTTGCAAATTAATAAAATTTCAAATAATAACTTTTCTCAATTCGGGCAATTAATTTCTACTGAAAACATGGACTCTCAAGATATAAATAATGAAACTACACAGGGTTTTTACGATCTAGTAAATATTGAAATTTATGGTGAAGATAAAGAATGCAGGGTGAATATCTTTAAATCAATTCAAAGAACTTTCCCTCTAGAAATTAATATGCTTGAAAATCATCCTTTAAGTTCACAAGCTTTCATTCCGTTGCAAAAAACCAGCTTTATTGTTGTTGTAGCTCCTGTTTCAGTTAAGCCAGATATAAATTTAATTGAAGCATTTCACATTTTTCCAGGTGAAGGCATAAACTTTAAACCCAAAGTTTGGCATTATCCTCTTATTGCAATTGAAAATTCTAATTTTTTAACAATTGATAAAAAAGATTCAGAAAATAATCTTGAAATTTATAATTTTCAAAATAACGATAATGTATTTTTAAATTATGAATGAATCTCTTATTGAATTTAATAATATAACTAAAAAATTTCCAAGAGTTATTGCTAATAATAAAGTTTCTTTTAATATTAATAAATCTTCAGTTCATGCTTTGTTAGGTGAAAATGGGGCAGGAAAATCTACATTAGTAAAAGTTCTTTATGGTTTGCTTGATTCAGATGAAGGGCATATTAATTTTAATAATGAAATTTTAAATATTACTTCCCCATCAGATGCACGCAAAAAAGGTATAGGAATGGTTTTTCAGCATTTTTCACTTTTTGAATCACTAACAGTTAGAGATAATCTTATTTTAGGTATAGATGAAAATATCTCTTATTCAGAATTGCGGCAACAACTTGAAGATATTTCTTCAAAATATAATTTACCTTTAGATCTAGAAGCGCCTATTACCTCTCTTTCTGCTGGAGAGAAACAACGAGTAGAAATCGTTAGAATTCTTTTGCAGGATCCACAGTTATTAATAATGGATGAACCAACGTCTGTTTTAACACCTCAAGAAGTTCAAACCCTTTTTAAAACACTTAATGCTCTTGTAAAAGAAGGAAGAACAATTCTTTATATTACTCATAAATTAGAGGAAGTTATAACCTTATGTAATGAAGTAACAATAATGAGAAATGGTGAAGTTATTGACTCATGTTCTACGGAAAACCAAACTGCTAAAAGTCTTGCTACAAAAATGTTAGGAGAAAGGCTTGATGAGTTACAGACAGATTACACTCATATTAATGATTTTATTAATTTTAAAGCTAGTAAAATTTCTTGTTCATTTGCCGATCCTTTTTTTACGGACTTAAAAAATATATCATTTGAAGTTAAAGAAGGTGAAATTTTTGGTATTGCCGGAGTTGCTGGCAATGGACAATCTGAACTAATGGACATCTTGATAGGTGAAAATTGTACTATAGACTCTGGTGAAATAATTTTTAAAAAAACTAATATTGAATCTTTTAATCCCCAAAAGAGAAGGGATTTATCTATAGCTTTTGTTCCTGAAAACAGATTAGGGCACAGCGCGGTTCCAGAACTAACACTTTCTGAAAACATATTGTTAAGTCAATTTCCAAATAATAATTTTTCAAATCACGGGATACTTAATAATAATTTTATTGAAGATTATGCTAAAGAAGTGATTAATAATTTTAATGTTGTTACACCTGGATCTGATGCTAAAGCCTCCAGCTTATCCGGTGGGAATTTACAAAAATTTGTAATTGGAAGAGAAATTTCATCCAACCCAAAATTATTAATTATTTCTCATCCTACATGGGGAATTGATGCAGGAGCAGAATATTCAATAAGACAATCACTTATTAATCTTGCAAAAAATGGAACTTCAATCATAGTTTTATCTCAAGATGTTGATGAATTGATTGAAATCACACATCGAATGGCAGTTATTTATGATGGGAGTTTATCTGAATCTTTTATTACTAAAGAAATTGATATCACTAAATTGGGATTATTAATGGGAGGAAAAAATGACTAATTTATTTCCTTCCATAGTTTCAAGGCCGCAATCATCAAATATAATGAATATATTAGTACCAATTATTGCTATTATACTTACATTAATAACTGGTGCTATTATTTTCTCGCTGATGGGTTTCAATGCATTTTTTGCATTACATATTTTTTTTATATCACCAATTTCATCTGCTTACGGTATTTCAGAATTATTAGTCAAAGCCACTCCATTGGCTTTAATAGCCGTCGGTTTAGCATTTTGTTTTAAAAACAATATTTATAATATTGGTGCCGAGGGCCAACTTACTATGGGTGCTATATTTGGTGGAGGTATAGGAATTTACTTTCATGATACGAATAGTTTTTGGTTACTTCCATTAATGATTATTGGAGGAGCCATTGGAGGTGCTGTTTGGGCAATGATACCAGCACTATTAAAAAATAAATTTAATACTAATGAAATACTCACTAGCTTAATGTTGGTTTATGTTGCTTTATTAATTTTAGATTATTTAGTTGTAGGACCTTGGAGAGATCCTGAGGGATACAGTTTTCCTAAAACTAGGCCTTTCAGTGATTCAGGTAGGATGCCTTTACTTTTTGAAGGTCTAAGAATTCATATAGGTTTAATTATAACTTTAATTCTGGTTTTTATTTCTTGGTTTGTTTTTGCAAAAACAATATTTGGTTTTCAACTTAAAGTATCTGGGTTTAGTCCAATAGCAGCACGTTATGCAGGATTTAATCAAAAAATTCTTATTTATATAGCTTTTGGTATTTGCGGAGCATTTGCAGGAATTGCAGGCTTAGCAGAAGTTTCTGGTCCAATAGGATTGTTATATAGGGATATTTCCCCTAATTATGGTTTTACTGCTATCATTGTTGCATTTTTAGGAAGATTGCATCCTTTAGGAATAATTTTTGCTTCATTAATAATTGCTTTAACTTATTTAGGCGCAGAGGATGCTCAATTGTTTATGCAAATACCAGCAGCGGTAGGTTTTTTGTTTCAAGGTTTAGTTCTTTTTTATTTATTAGGGGCAGATTTTTTAGTTAAATACAAATTAGAATTTAAAAAATCAAAATGAATTATTTAGAATTTATAGGATTCCTTCAAATAGTTTTAATTGCTACAACTCCTGTAGTTTTTGCAGGTATTGGAGAATTAGTTACGGAAAAATCAGGAGTGCTTAATTTAGGCGTTGAAGGAATGATGTTAGTAGGAGCAGTTACCGCTTTTGTTACACTTGTTATTACTGGCAGCTATCTTCTTGCTTTTTTATTTTCAATTTTTGCAGGTATATTTATGTCGGGTCTTTTTGCTTTTTTAGTACTAATTTTAATGTCAAATCAAGTGGCAACAGGTTTGTCATTAACAATCTTTGGCATTGGTTTAAGTTCAATGATTGGAAAGAAATATATTGGGACTCCCATTGATGGATTAACACCCTGGTATTTTGTTATTCTTTCTTTTTTAATTGTTTTTTTAGTGGGATATTTTTTTTATAAAACAAAATCAGGTTTAATACTTAGAGCAGTGGGTGAATCACATACTTCTGCGCATGCTTTGGGATATAGCGTTTTAAAGATAAGGCTTCTAGCAATACTTTTTGGAGGATCTATGTGCGCATTTGCTGGATCTTATATATCAATTTGTTATGCCCCAATGTGGCAAGAAGGAATGATTGCAGGAAGAGGGTGGATTGCTCTTGCTTTAGTTGTTTTTTCAACATGGAAGCCAAGTAGAATTTTAATTGGAGCATATATTTTTGGCGGTACTTCAATTTTTCAAATGCATCTTCAAGGTAAGGGTTTTAAATTTCCGCACTGGGTCCCATTTGATGATTTTTTTAGTTCTGCACCATTCTTTAATATGTCTCCATATTTAGCTACAATGATTGTTCTAGTGATAATTTCTAGCAATAAATTGAGGATTAAACTTAGCGCTCCTGCTTGTTTGACTATGCCTTTTTACAAAGGAAGCTAGAATATCCACTAAATAATTTAATTTTATACTTAGAATCGTTGTGTCTAAGATAAAAACAATGTTGAATACAATATATTTTTTACAGGTGAGGTTAAAGTGATTAAATTTTTTAAATATTTTACAATAATTCTTACTTTTTTTGGTTTGACTATAAGTACAGCTTATTCAGACCCAAAGAAGGTTGGATTTATCTATATTGGTCCTCCAGGTGATCATGGATGGACCTATATGCATGATCAAGGAAGAATACATATGGAAAACCAGTTGGGTGGCGCAGTTACATCTACCTATATTGAAGGCGTTCCTGAGAATGCTGATGCAGTAAGGGCTATTAGAAAACTAGCATCTTCTGGTCATGATTTAATATTCACAACTTCTTTTAATTATATGGATCAAACCCTTGAAGTTGCTAAAGAATTTCCAAATGTAATGTTTGAGCACGCTACTGGTTACAAACGAGCTGATAATGTATCTACTTATTCTGCTAGATTTTATGAAGGTCGTACCATAATTGGACACATAGCCGGTCATTTGACTACAACCGATACAGTTGGATACATTGCTTCATTTCCAATTCCAGAAGTTGTGAGAGGTATTAATGCATTTTATCTAGCTGCCTCTAAAGTAAATCCAGGTATTAAAATAAAGGTTATTTGGGCCTTTACTTGGTATGACCCTGGTAAGGAAGCAGATGCTGCTAATACTTTGATTAATCAAGGAGCTGATATAATTGTGCAACACACTGACACCTTTGCGCCTTGTCAGGCTGCAGAAAAAGCTGGAGTACTCGCTTTTGGACAAGCCTCCAACCAAGAAGAATTTTGTCCTAATGCACATTTAACTGCTATAGAAGATGTTTGGGGGCCATATTATGCTGCGAGGGCACAAGCAGTAGTTGATGGTACTTGGTCTTCTACAGAAACATGGCATGGTATGGATAAAGGTATGGTTGTTATGTCACCATACAATGCCAAGTTAATGTCTGCTGATTTAATTCAAGAAGCAATAAATATGGAAGTTGCAATTAAAGATGGATCACTCCATCCATTTGCAGGACCTATTTATAATCAAGCAGGTGAACTTGTTGTTCCTGAAGGACAAAATGCTGATGACGGCATGCTTGCTGGCATGAACTTTTATGTTCAAGGGATAGACGACGAATTGCCACAATAATTTTATTTAATTTTTAACCCCCTAAATATATAGGGGGTTATTATTTCAAATATTTGTTAAATTGTTTAGGTGAATTTTATGTCAGATTTGCATATTTCATGGGAAGAATACCATAAAAAAACAGAAGAACTTGCAGTCAAGATTCATAATGACGGATGGGAATTTAATCAGGTAGTTTGTATTGCTAAGGGCGGTATGAGAGTAGGGGATGTCTTTGCAAGAATATTTAATGTCCCTTTAGCTATATTATCTGTTGAATCATACAAAGGAGAAGGTGTAAAAAACCAAAGAGGAGCCATAACCTTTTCTCGAGATTTGGCAAAAACTTCACCCAACATAGGATCTAAGGTTTTACTTGTTGATGATTTAGCTGATTCAGGAATTACATTAAAAAAGAGTATAGATTGGATGCAGCATTTTTATGGTTTTTATCTTGATGAGCCTATACGAACCGGAGTATTGTTCTATAAAGCTGTTTCTTCTTTTAAACCAAATTATTATATTGATTATCTTGAAGATTCTCCTTGGATTCACATGCCTTTTGAAAAATACGAAGATTTGAACGTTGAAGATTTAAAATAATTAAAACCAAGTTGTAATTTCTTCTATACTTTTTTTTTGTGCTGCAAATTTTGGAGTTGTACAATTTTTATCAGCAAAACCTACTGCTAATAATACAAATGGTTTTTCGTTAATTGGTCTTTTTAATATTTTATTGAGAAAATTCATTGGGCTGGGAGTGTGAGTCAGCATAGATAAGCCAGTATAATGAAGACTTGAAATTAATATGCCGGTAGCAATACCCACTGATTCTTTTACATAATAATTTTTTATTTTTTTACTATTTTCAAATGTATATTTTTTTTCAAAAATAGCTATGAGTACCGGCGCATTTTCTAGAAATTTTTTATTTTCATCTGTTCCAAGAGGTTTCAATGCATCTAACCAAGCTTGTGGCGCCTTAAATTTATAGAAGTTCTTTTCTTCTTTTTCTGCGGCAATACGAATTCTTTTCTTTTTATTTTTATCTTTAATTACGACAAAATGCCATGGTTGTAAGTTAGCGCCATTTGGCGCACTTCCTGCCGAAAGAATTGCATTTTTTATTATTTCATCTTCTATTGGCGCTTTATCAAATTCTCTAATACTTCTTCTTTTTTTTATAAATTCATAAAAATTTTTTGATCTTAAAGATAGTTCAGCTAAAGGCAATTTTGTTTGTTTAAATTTTTCTGTTTCGAATTTCATAATTATATTTTAAACATTCTGTAAAATAAATGATATATTGGTCTTTAATTATATTCGGAATATTCACTTTATCAATCAGTCTAAGCAACCAAGTTTATAACTTGTTGGTCAAAAAATATATCACAGTAAATTTATTGTTCCAGATATTAATTAGAATTGTTCTGTTTTTTTTTTCAATAATCTTAATATTGGGAGGTTTATATATAGAGAGTAATTATTAATATCTTCTTATATTCCTATCAATTAATGCCGCCCATGCATCTATTCCACCAAGTACATTTACACAATATTCATATCCGTTTTTTTTAAGCCACTTTACAACAGTTTGACTCCTTGTTCCAGTATGGCACATAACAAAAATATTTTTATCTTTATTTAGCTCACCATATCTGTTTGCTATTTCGGTAAGTTTTATATGTATACTGCCCTTAAGTAGAGCATGATTTCTTTCAGAATCTTCTCGAATATCTAAAATTTGAATATTTCTATCTTTTTCCCTGAGTTCATTTAGTTGGTGAACTGTTATTTCACTTTCTCTATAAATACTCATTATATCTATTTTATATATTTAGAATAAAATTTCCAGTGTATTTAGCAGAAATTACTTTTTTGTTATTTGAGAAATAATATTTCAATTGTTTTATTTCAAATAATTAGTATAAAGTCTTCGATTTTCATAAAAGCTTATGTCTAAAAAAATTACATTTTCTGCTTTTGGCAGAGACTCATATTATCATCGTGATTGGTTTAAAAAAAATGGATTTAAATTTGATCGAAGTTCTCGCAAATGGACTGTGTATGAATTACCTGTCGAAAATGCTAAAGAATTTGCAAGTTATTGTAGAAAATATGGATTAACTTTTGAAAGATCAGATCGAATGATTACAGAGTTTGATTATGCGGAATACTTGTGGGATGGACAAAGAGATGAATTTATGAAACCTTATGAGACAATAACTCTTCCTACACCGAAAAACAAAAGATAAAGTTTCTGTCAAAAAAAGTTCTATCAAGCAATATTTTTCTTTTAGTAATTTTAGGTGCGATTTGGGGATCATCTTTTTTGGCAATCAAGATTTGTGTAAGTAGTATAAATCCTATTACAGTAGCTTCATTAAGATTAATTATTGGCTCTATACTCTTATTTGCTTATTATAAATTTAAAGGTTTGAAGGAAAATTTTTCTAAAAAAATTTTGTTATTTATTTTTTTGATTGGCTTAATAGGAAACTTTATTCCTTTCTCTTTAATAAGTTGGTCAGAGCAATACATTCAATCTAATACAGCCGGACTCTTATTATCTGTTGCCCCTATTTTTACTTTATTCCTCTCTTATTTTTTTATTAAAGAAGATAAATTTTTTCTAAGAAAATTTATATCTATATTTGTCGGATTCTTAGGAGTTATTCTTGTTTTCGGTTTTGATACTTTGGTTCATATTTCTTCAAAACAACCGGGGAATTTCTTTCCTAAATTAGCTATTATAATTGCAGCCTTAGGATATGTTGTTTCAGCAATTTTAGCTTATAAAGTAAAACATATAAACACGATTACACTTACAACTTTTGTAACTATTAGCGCTGCTTTTATTTCTATACCTTTTATGTTCATTACAGAATTTAATAGTTTTTCATCATTTAACTTTAATTCTCTTTTGTCACTTTTTTACTTAGGCTTATTTCCAACAGCTATTGCTTTTGTTCTAAGATTCCATTTAATTTCAAAAGCAGGTCCAGTTTTTCTTTCGTATGTTGCTTATTTGATTCCTGTATTTGCAATATTTTGGGGATATATTTTTTTAAAGGAAACTATATCCCAAGACACGCTTATAGGGATAGTTTTAATTTTACTTGGAGTATTTCTTAGTCAACGAACTAATGAACAAAAAAGTTGATTAACGCGTATGCTATCAACAATAAAGCGATAATTATTGTAACATTTCCTGCATTAATAAATTTCATTTACTTATTGGTAATTTTTCGTTTTGACCCCACTCAGTCCATGATCCATCATAAACAGAAGATTGAATATTTAATCCATGTAACAATGATAATGATAATATGCAAGCTGTAATTCCAGTACCACAAGAAGTAATAACTTTTTTATTTTTTATTTGAAATTTTTCAAATAGATAGGATATTTTTTTTTTTGAAACAATCATACCTTCAGAATTAACTAATTCTCCCCAAAAAATATTTTTACTTTTAGGAATATGTCCCGATCTAACGCCCTTTCTTGGCTCTTTGATTGTTCCATTAAATCTATTTTTTTGACGCGCATCAAATGTTAATGAATTTTTTTTATGAATAGTTTCCAAAACTTCTTTTTTATTAATAAGCCATTCATTGGTTACTTTAGATTGAAAATTTCCTTTTTTTAAGAATGTTTTCTTATCAGTGATTGGCTTTTTTTCTTTTAACCATTTTTTTAAACCACCATTAAGAACAAATACATTTTTATGACCAAAATATTTGAACATCCACCAAACTCTTGGAGAGCTAAATATTCCTTTTATGTCATAAACAATTATTAATGAATTTTGATTAACACCAAATCTTCTAACTTTTTCCTCAAATTTTCTTTTATTAGGCAACATATGAGGTAGATTTGTTTTGAGATCTGATATTTTATCTATATCAAAAAAATATGCATTTTTTATATGCATCTTTTTAAATTCTTTACCCCCATTTCTTTTCTCAATAGGCATATGCCAAGAACAATCTAGTATAACCAAGTTCTTATTATTGATATTTTTATATAGCCAATTTGTACTTACTATTTCACTCATTTTAGTTGATTTATTATTAATATTACGTCAGTATCATTATCATTATGACAGATTCAATAAAATATATTTTAGAAGAAAATAAATTACCTAAAGCTTGGTATAACATAAATGCTGATTTACCCAGTCCACCACCACCACCATTACATCCAGGTACAAAACAACCCGCTGGACCAGATGATTTTGCACCTTTATTTCCTATGGCTTTAATTATGCAGGAAGTTTCAACAGAAAGAGAAATAGAGATTCCAGGACCTGTAAGGGAAATTTACAAACAATGGAGACCTTCTCCTTTATATAGGGCAAGAAGATTAGAAAAATATTTGGATACTCCAGCAAAAATTTATTACAAATATGAAGGTGTAAGTCCGACAGGAAGTCACAAGCCTAACACTGCTGTACCTCAAGCGTTTTTTAATAAAGAAGAGGGTGTAAAAAAAATATATACTGAAACTGGGGCCGGGCAATGGGGAAGCTCTTTGGCATTTGCTGGTCAAATGTTTGGCATTGATATTGAAGTTTTTATGGTCAAAGTTAGCTTTGATCAAAAACCATATAGAAAATTAATGATGCAATCATTTGGTGCAAAATGTCATCCAAGTCCATCTTCTTTAACTGATTTTGGAAAAAAACTTTTAGATGAAAATCCAAATAACCCAGGCAGTCTTGGAATAGCAATTTCAGATGCCATTGAATCTGTTGTGAAAAGCGGAGGCAATGCTAAGTATTCATTAGGAAGTGTTTTAGGTCATGTATTAATGCATCAAACTATCAATGGGAATGAAGCTATTTTACAAATGGAACAAGCAGGTGACTATCCTGACATCATTGTTGGTTGTACCGGAGGAGGAAGTAACTTATCTGGTCTTATGTTTCCATTTTTAGGCCAGCAACTCCGGGGAGGTCAAAAAATTGATATTATTGGTTGCGAACCACTATCATGTCCTTCTTTCACTAAAGGTAAATACGCTTATGATCATGGAGATATGGCAAGGATGACCCCATTGATTAAAATGCATACTTTGGGTTCTGATTTTTTACCGCCAGCAAATCATTCTGGGGGATTAAGATATCACGGGATGTCATATCACTTAAGTCACTTATATGAACTTGGATTAATGAGAGCAAAAGCTTATGGACAAAAAGAATGCTTTGAAGCAGGGGTTACGTTTGGAAACCAAGAAGGCATTATTCCCGCCCCTGAAGCTAACCATGCTGTAAAAGGAGCTATGGACGCAGCCCTTGATTGTAAAGAAAAAGGTGAATCCAAAACTATTCTATTTAATCTTTGTGGACATGGTCATTTTGATATGTCTGCTTATTCAGATTATTTTGATAACAAGCTTGCGGAAGATGTTTTTGAAGAAGAAAATGTTAATAAAGCCCTAGCTGATTTACCAAATGTTACATAATTTGAAACTATCTATGTAGTTATTTTCAATTATTTATAGGTTGTTTTTTTATTTTTCTTAACTTGGGAGAAATTAATTAAATTTAATACCGAAATGAGCAACAACTCGGAAACTCTCAGGTAAAAGGACAGTATAAAGGAAAAAACTCTGGAAAAGGGCGGTTACTCTACCGAAGGTGTACGTCTCTCGACAAAACTCTAGGTCTGAGCACAGAGAGAGGTAATAGAGAAAGTAATTATAAGAGCTTAAATGATTGATATTAGACCTTTTAAGGGTACGCGGCCTTTTAATGAAGAAGCAAAAAATTTAATTGCTCCATCAACAGATCATTTAAATGAACATCATTTAATTGATATTCATGAAAAACATTACTGGAATTACCTAAAAATTTTAAATCCAGTTGGTCAATTAAAAGAAATTGATACATTAAAGGCTGCAAAAGATCATTTTGATGAAATGAAGGAGAGAGATATTATTAAAAAAGATGATGTTGATAGTTACTATATTTATCAAATTAAATTACAAGACCATATTCAGGTAGGATTCCTTGCAGTCGCAAATATCAGAGATTTTATTGAAAATAGAATTAAAGGCCATGAGTTAACTTACCAGAGCAGATTAAATGAAAGAGCAGATCAAATGCTTAATATAGAAACGCAGATCGGCCCTATTTATGTTTCATATGAAGATGATAAGAATATAGAAAGTTTTTTAAAAAATTTAACGATAAATGTTCCTGATTACGATTTTGAATCATTTGATAAATCCCACCATACTTTGTGGTGTATTCAAAATCTTGAAGACGTAAATAAATTATCAAAGAAAATAAATAACATTGAGTATCTTTATATTGCAGATGGACATCATCGTATGGGGGCAATGAAAAAAATATCAGAATATTATCAAAAAAAAAATAATAAATTTAATAATGCTGATGGTTGCATTTTTTTTATGATTGCAGCTTTTCCTAAGAGTCAATCAAAAATTTTTGACTATAACAGAGTAGTAAAAGATTTAAATGGATTGTCTGTTAATGAATTTATAAAAAAAATCGAATGTTTTTTTGATTGCAATAAAGAAAATGAATCTTTCAGACCTAAAAAAACTAAACAATTTGGAATGTATCATCATAATCAATGGTATTCCATTAATTTTAAAAAAAAAGAATTATTAGAAGAAGATATATTATCAAATTTGGATATTAATATTCTAAATCAATATTGTTTAAGATCAATATTGGGTATTAAAGATATTAACAATGATGAAAGAATAAGGTTTATTGCAGGATGCCACGGACTTGAGGCTCTTGAAAAAAAAGTTAATGATAATATTGATAGTGTAGCTTTTTCTATTTTTCCTTCTAATATTGAAGATGTTATTAACTTAGCAAATAATAATTTAACAATGCCTCCAAAGACAACATGGTTTGATCCCAAACCTTTAGATGGTCTTGTTGTGTATGAATTTAACCAATGATAATATATAATTAATAATGCAAAAACCTAATAAAAAGCCAAACAATCCTAATTTTTCCAGCGGTCCGACAACAAAGAGACCTAATTGGTCTTTATCCAATCTTGAATCGGCATCGTTGGGCAGATCTCATAGGGCTAAAGAATGTAAAGATAAATTAAATGAAATTATTCTAAGATCAAAAAAAATTTTAGGATTGCCAGAAAATTATCTTTTAGGAATTATGCCTGGATCGGACACCGGTTCAATTGAAGCAGCTATGTGGTGTTTATTAGGTCAAAGAGGTGTGGACGTCTTGGCGTGGGAAAATTTTGGGAAAGACTGGGTGATTGATGTCGTTGATGAATTAAAAATTGAAAATAGAAATATTCATGAAGCAGACTATGGTGAACTGCCAGACCTGACTAAAGTGAATTTTGATAATGATGTGATTTTTACTTGGAATGGTACGACCTCAGGAGTTCGGATCCCCAATGGTGACTGGATTCCCCCTAACAGGGAAGGTCTGACAATTTGTGATGCAACTTCTGCAATCTTTGCAATGCCCATAGATTATGAAAAATGCGATGTATTAACATGGTCATGGCAAAAGGTGCTGGGAGGAGAGGCGGCCCACGGTATGTTGGCATTATCACCACGTGCTGTAAATAGAGTAGAGACACACCAGCCATCTTGGCCCATTCCAAAGGCTTTTCGTTTTGCTAAAAATAAAAAAATATTATCTGGTATTTTTGAAGGTTCAACAATTAATACTCCCTCTATGCTTTGCGTAGAAGATGCTTTAGATACTTTAAACTGGGTAGATTCTCTGGGAGGTATTGTTAATTTAATTAAACGCTCTGATCAATCTCTAGAATATATAAGTAATTGGATTAGTGAATCAAAATGGGCTAAATTTTTAACCCACGATGAGAAGACAAGATCAAATACAGCGATTACATTTACAATAGTTGAAGATTGGTTTTTAAATAGGGATAATGACAAACAAAGAGAAGTTATAAAAAAAATAACCGTGTTACTTGATGAAGAGAAAGTTGCAAAAGACATTAATGGATATCCAAAAGCTCCGCCTTCATTCCGAATTTGGGGAGGCGGAACAGTGGAGCCTGAAGATATTAAGAGTTTGCTTCCTTGGATGGATTGGGCATTTTATACAGTGAAAAATCAATATGCCTAAAATATTAATTTCAGATTCCTTAAGTGATATTGCAAAAGAAGTTTTTGAAAATAATAATATTGATGTTGATGTAATAACTGATTTAAAGCCAGACAATTTAAAAGGTATTATTAAATATTATGACGGACTTGTAGTTCGTTCTGCAACAAATGTAAGCAAAGAGATTATTGAAACAGCAGATAAACTGAAAATCATAGGAAGGGCAGGGGCTGGTATTGATAATATCGATGTTGTAACAGCTAAGAAAAAAAATATCATTGTTATGAATACTCCTGGAGGAAATACTAATGCAACAGCTGAACACACAATTTCATTAATTTTGTCTTTGTATAGAAAAATACCTGAAACCAATGATAGTACTCATAAAGGTTTATGGGAAAAGAAAAAATATAAAGGACTGGAATTAAGAGGAAAAAAAATTGGCCTTATTGGATTTGGAAATGTAGCTCAACGCGTTGCAGAAATTGTCAAAGGTTTTGATATGGAAATTTCTGTTTTTTCAGAATCTTTTGAATCTAGAAAAGATAATTTTTCAAATATTAAATCATTACCTTTAGATGAAATTCTTTCTTTTTGTGACATAATAAGCCTTCATTGCAATTCCCAAAAGAACGGTAATCCAATTATAAATTTGTCAGAGTTAAAAAAAATGAAAAAAAATGCGGTTATTATCAATACGGCTAGAGGTAATTTAATTAATGAAGTTGATTTAAATACTGCTTTAAAAGAATCAATAATTAAAGGGGCTGCTTTAGATGTTTATTCTGAAGAACCGGCGAAGAACAATATTTTATTTGGTGCAAATAATTTAATTTTAACCCCTCACATAGCTGCTTCAACAGAAGATGCACAGATAATCGTAGCTAAACAAATAGCAGAACAAATTTCAGAATTTTTTAATACCGGAAAAATTACTAATTCAGTTTAAGATTATTTAATAAAAAGTTCAGTTAGAGATTCAATGTAATTTGTTGGATTAGACAAAACATTGCCGTCTAAAATATTAGCTTGATCTAATAGTAATGATGATAATTTTTTATGATCAATTTTTGATAATGATTCTGATAATTTTAATATCATTGGATGATTTGGATTAATTTCCAAAATTTTTTTGCTGTCTGGCATTGTTTTATTATGCATTTTCATTAGTTTTTCCATATTTATATCCATACCGCTTTCATCAGCAATTAGGATGATTGGACTTTTGGTCAATCTATTTGAGACAACAACGTTTGATATTTTATTTTCAAGTTCTTTTTTTAAAACATTTATTAAATCATTGATATTAGTGTTATTTTTTGATTCACTATTTTCTTTTTCTTTTGTGTTTGTTGATTTTATTTTTGAAAGATCTATTTTCCCCTTCGTGATTGATTTGAATGTTTTATCCTTATATTTACTTGCATTTTGCAACCAAAATTCATCAACAGCATCAGTCATGAAAAGAACTGGAATTTTTTTATCAATAAAGGTTTCTAATTGAGGACTGTTTTTAATATGTTCTTTATCAGTATTCGCAAAGTAATATATTTCATTTTGGTTTTTTACCATTTTTAATAAGTAATCATCTAAAGAAATAACTTCTTCATTTTCAGATGTATGAAAACGTAACAATGGTAGTATTTTGTCATGATGATCATTAAATTCGTACAAACCTTCTTTAATGACAGCACCAAAATTTTTCCAAAAATTTAAATAAGCTTTCGTTTCAACATCAGCAAGAGCAGATAATTCATTTAATATTTTTATGGTAATTCCTTTTTTAATTTTTGAAATTATTGGGTTATTTTGCAACATTTCCCTACTGATATTTAGAGAAATATCTTGGGAATCTACAACTCCAGGAATAAATCTTAGCCAATGTGGAATAATTTCTTCACAGTCATCAGTGATAAAAACTTTTTGCACATATAATTTAATTTTATTTTTTCGATCAGGATTAAATAAATCCATTGGTTGGTTGGTTGGCAGAAATAGAAGAGCTTTATAATTAATTACGCCCTCGGCATTGTAATGGATTGTTTTTAAAGGATCGTCAAAATTAAAAGAAATATTGTTATAAAATTGTTTGTAATCTTCTTTTTTTATCTTTTTTTTATCTTTTAGCCACAAAGGCTCACCTTCATTAACTTTTTCTTCTTTATCTTTGCTGTCTAAGTCTTTTAAGTAGATGGGAAAAGGTATGTAGTTTGAATATTTAGTTATTATTGATCTTAATCTGATACTATCTAAAAATTCATCAGCATCTTTTTTTATTTTTAAACTAATTATAGTTCCTCTATCTTTTTTATTTTGATTTTCAATGCTGTATCCATCTTTCCCGTTTGAAGACCAGAGATTAGTTTCTTTATTTTCAGCACTTTTTGATAAAACATCAACTGTTTCTGCAACCATGTATGAAGAATAAAACCCAACTCCAAACTGACCAATTGCAGAAAGATCATCCTTCTTTTTAGTCTTCATTGCTTCAATAAATTTATTGGTTCCCGATCTTGCGATAGTTCCCAAATTATCAATTAATTCTTGGCGAGACATGCCAATTCCGTTATCTTCTATCTCAATAATTTTCTTCTTTTTTGATAACCTGATATGAATTGAGAGATCTTTTTGATCTCCAAGCAATCCTTTTTTTGTTATTGCTAGATAACGTAATTTTTCACAAGCATCTGCTGAATTAGAGATTAATTCCCTTAAGAATATCTCTCTTTCACTATATAAAGAATTAGCTACAATATCTAAAAGTTTGCTGACTTCGGCTTGAAAAGACAAACTTTCTTTTTTTTTCTTATTTTCGGCCATTATTAACTAGATTTAAGCACTATTAGTTCATATTCAATAGGTTACAATCTTTTTTTGACATATATTTGCTTATATCTCCATAACTTATGTTAATTAGATTTTTTATGCACCTTGAGAAATTATTGATAGCATTATCAATAATTCTGATTTTTGTTGTTGCCTGCACATCAAAGAAACTTACAAATACTGCAGACAGTTGTATTTTATTTAATGAAAAAAAGAATTGGTATAAAGCAACAAAAAAAAGCTATGATAAATGGAATGTCCCAATAGCGTTACAACTAGCAATTATCAACCAAGAGTCTTCATTTAAGCAATTTGCCAAACCGGAAAGAAAAAAATTATTCGGGATAATACCCAGCAGCAGACCTTCATCAGCATTTGGATATGCTCAAGTAATAAATCCAACTTGGGACTGGTACAAATTAAAAAATGGGAAAAATAATGCATCAAGAGCAAATTTTTCCGATGTGACAGATTTTATTGGATGGTATTCTGATCAAACAACAAAAATTTTAGAAATTCCAAAAAATGATTTTTATAATCAATATTTAGCCTATCATGAGGGCCACGGAGGTTGGAAAAAAAAATCTTTTAAATCTAAAAAGTGGTTAATTAATGTTGCAAAAAATGTTGAATCAACAGGTAATAAGTATAACAATCAGCTTAAACAGTGTGAAAGCGAACTAAATAAGAAAGGTTTTTTTGGAATATTCTAATGCCAATTTTAAATAGTATCAATCAAATGCAAGAAGAAATGAAAGAGTGGAGAAGAGATCTTCATCGCATACCTGAAATTGGACTTCAAGAACACAAAACTTCTGAATTTATTCAAAACAAACTTAAATCATGGAACATTGATTTTAAGACAGGTTATGCAAACACTGGCATTGTAGCTTGGATTAAAGGAAACAGAGGAAATGGTGAAAAAACAATTGGTCTCAGAGCCGATTTTGATGCACTGCCTATGACTGAAAAAAATTCTTTTGATCATAAATCAATGAATGAAGGAATGATGCATGCTTGTGGACATGATGGTCACACCACAATGTTGCTCGGTGCAGCTAAATATATAAAAGAAAATCCAGAATTTGATGGAACTGTTTATTTTATTTTTCAGCCAGGAGAAGAAGGTTTTGGCGGTGGTGAAAAAATGATTCAGGATGGCTTATTTAACGATCATAAAATTGATGAAGTTTACGCACTTCATAATTGGCCTGAATTACCCCTTGGTCATTTCGGTATCTCAACAGGAGCTATGATGGCTGCGGTTGATGAATATGATATAATTGTAAAAGGAAAGGGGGGGCATGCCGCCTTACCTCATTTGGCCATTGATCCTATAGTCATAGCATCACAAATAGTTTTATCTCTACAAACAATTATTAGTCGGTTTTTAAATCCAGTTGATAACGCATTAATTACTGTTACAAAAATTCATGGAGGTAGCGCATATAATGTTATTGATGATGAAGTTATTCTGAATGGTACAGTTAGGACTTTTAAACAAGAAATAAGAGATAAAATAGAAAAAAGAATAAATGAAACTGCAAAAGGTATTGCAAAAGCAAATGGAGGTGAGGTAGAAGTAGTATATTTTAGAAAGTATCCCCCAACAATTAATTCTAAAAAAGAAAGTGTTTTTTCAAGCATTGTAGCAAAAGAACTTGTTGGAGAAAAGAATGTTCAAATGGATGTAGAGCCTTCTATGGGAGGTGAAGATTTTTCTTATTTATTAAACGAGAAACCTGGTTCATATTTATATATTGGGCAAAGGGATTCTAATCATAAAGATTATTTACATACAACAAAATATGATTTTAATGATGATTTACTTCCTATTGGTGTAAATTTTTGGGTAAATTTGGTAAAAAATTTTTTTAAAAAATAATTTATGAGTAACCTTAGTTACTATGCAATAAACACGATTTTTTTTCAAAAAATAAGAGAATTTTTCTCCGAATTTCAATCTACAATAATATCTCCATTAGTCAGTACTATAATTTTTGTTGTAATTTTAAGTACTGTTAGAAATTATTATAGTCTAGATGAAAAGGGTAATTATTTAAACTTTGTTGTCCCCGGTATTATCATAATGACAGTTATGCAAGTTAGTTATCAAAATATTTCTGAGTCTTTGATATTTATGAAGCAAATAGGTTCATTTAATGATTATTTAATGTCACCAATGTCAAGAACAGAAATATTAATCTCACTGTTGATTGCCTCTATATTTATAGGATTATTTACAGGTCTTGTTAATATAATTGTTCTTACTTTTTTTGTTAAATTTTATTCATTTAATTTTTTAATGATTTTTTACTATTTATTTCTTACTTCTCTTATTTTTTCTTCTATAGGCTCCATAATAGGATTTTTATTTTTCACTTGGGATATACAATCCAGTATTTCTAATTTTATTGTTGTGCCCATAAGTTTTTTATCAGGTACTTTTTTTTCTATACATGCAATTGATCCAAAATGGATGTTTCTTTTTAAAATTAATCCTTTTTATTACTTAGTAAACAAATTTAGATTATCATTTTATGATGAATATTATATAAATATTAAAGAAGAATCATTTTTGTTTTTTTTCTCAATAATATTTTTAATTATGTCAATTTTTATTTACAAGAAAGGTTATAAAACAATCTATTAATGGAATTTTTCTATTCTTTAATTCAAGACATACTTTCATTTTCTCAAGATAATTATTTTATTTCAATTTTAGCCTTTTTCTTCTTTTTAATTTGTTATTCTGCTTTTTCTTTGCCTGGTCTTTTAATTTTTACTTGTATGTCAGGATACTTATTTGGAATATACTATGGTTTCATTGTTTCAATTTTGTCAGTTACTATTGGAAGTTTAATATTTTTTATTTTATCAAAAAATTTTTTTAAATATTTTTTTATAAAATATTATGAAAAATATGCTCAAAACATCAATAAATTTATTTCTCATTCATCTCTTGAATATCTTATAATTTTTCGATTAGTACCGGGACTTCCACTAATGGCACAAAATATCACTCTATCATTGTTAGATATTCCTAAATTTAAATTTCTTTTAGCAACTTTTATCGGTTTCACTCCAATATTTTTTACATCTGTAATTATTGGGAGTAGGATAAAAAACATTCAATTAATTAAAGGAATTACTGGTCAAGATCTTTTTACATGGGATATTGTATTAATTATTTCTGTATTAATATTATTTTTAATTTTAAAAATTAAATTTAAAAAAAATAATTGATTTTTTGATAATTTCTAATTGAAAACTTATTAATAAAATAAAAAAAGCCCTCATATATTTAAGGGCTTTTTTAATCTATATTTTATTAGTTAACTATCTACGAGCTAACCAATATAAAACACCTAGAGTAATAATACCCACAAGTCCGCCTCCGCCAAGATCGGAAACTAAACCTGAAATATTACCTACTACTGCAGTACCTATAAAAGGAACTGATGGGCCAAAAATAATGCCCAATACAACACTCAATGGAATAACTACTAGAGCCACATCCATAATTCCTCTTAAAAAACTTTTAACTGTATCCATCATATCGCTAAACTCCTTTTGTTAAAGAAATCCTATCTACGCAAATAAAGCCAAATAATGATACCTATTGAAATAATTCCAACAAGTCCTTGTTCGCCTAATTGAGTAGAGAGCGCCGTGATGTTGTTCAGAACACTCACCCCTACAAATTGGACTGGGCTTCCAAAAATCAACTCGAGAACTACTGCTGCTGCAATAACCAAAAGACCAACTTCTGATACCTGCCTCAGCCAGCCCTTAACAGTGTCTAACATATTCATATACACTCCTCGAACTCTTGTTCATCACGTCACTTAAGCTTATCTTAAGTGTGCCACTGACTATATATTTTCATCACATATTCTATAAAAAACCACTGATATATACTTAAGTATTTGATTTTATTGTATTTATATTTTTTGATATAACCTTTTTTTAGATGGAATCGATAAAACCCATATAAAATTTATTAACTATTTGAAAAATATAAATTAATTATAAATATGTGATTATTTTATACTATTAATTTTTCAATCAAAAATCCATAAACACAACTAAAATATTGCTGTTTATTTAATTGTCACCATATTTGTTAAAATATATGGAAAATTTTAAAAAAAAGGGACATATTTATAAAATGCTCTAGCTAGTTATTGATAACTTGGGAATACATAATATAAATTTATAAAATGATTCGATTATTAATTGTTGCTGTAATCATAATAGCAATTTTGCTTATTATTAGAAGTAATAGAAAAAAAACTAATTCAAACAAATCTGATATTTATAAAAAAATAATCTTAGTGTTTATTATTGGTATTGTTTTAATTTTTCTTGTTACATCAGGAAAATTTATTCTTCCTCAGATATTACAAATATTTAAATTAGCCCTTCCTTTTTTAACTAAATTCATTGGGATTTAATAATTATTTGTTATGAATATCAAGTTTAAAAAGTTTAATAATAAACAACTTCCGTTCAATGATGAAATGCTGTCATTTTGGAATGAAGAAGGTTTTTTAGTCATTGAACAATTTTATGATTCTCCAGAATGTGATAGTCTTAGATATAGGGCTAAAGAATTAATTAATGATTTTGAACATTCTAGTGTTCGATCAATTTTTGATACCAACAATCAAAAACATGCTGAAGATGATTATTTTTTAGAATCAGGAGATAAAATTCGTTTTTTTTTTGAAAAAAATTCATTTGATAAGAATGGTAAGTTAAATAATTCCATAGATCTTGTTATTAATAAAATAGGCCATGCTCTTCACGATTTAGATTCAGTTTTTTTTAATTTTTCACATCGCGAAGAATTAAATAATATAGCATTATCTATAGGTATCAGTTCTCCGAAGCTTCTTCAATCTATGTATATTTTTAAACAACCACAAATTGGCGGTGAAGTAGTTTGTCATCAAGATTCAACATTTCTTTATACTAAACCTGAATCAGCTGTTGGTTTTTGGGTAGCTTTAGAAGACGCTACAATTGAGAATGGATGCTTATGAGTAGCAAGGGGAAAACACAAAGGTCCTCTTAGAAAATTATTTATAAAAATTAACGGCAAAATGCAAATAATTACTCTTGATTCAACCCCTTTTGAAAAAACTGAAACAGCAGTTGAGGTAAATAAAGGTTCTTTGGTTTTATTGCACGGTAGATTACCGCATTATTCTTGTGAAAATAAAAGTAAAAAATCACGACATGCTTATGCGCTTCATATAATTGATGGAAACTCTGTATACCCAAAGGAAAATTGGTTGCAAAGACCTTCACTGCCATTAAAGGGATTTATTTGATTAAAAGAAAAATTATTTTGGACTGTGATCCAGGTCATGATGATGCAGTAGCAATTATGTTAGCCGCAGCAAGTGATAAAATTGAAATTCTTGGAATAACATGTGTTGCGGGGAATGCTACTCTTGAAAATACAAAATTAAATGCACTTAAAATCTGTTCACTAATTGGTAAGACAAATATTCCTATTTTTGCGGGCTCAAATAAACCAATTAATGTAGACTTAGTTACTGCAGCGCACGTTCATGGTAAAAGTGGATTGGATATAGAGGGTAGTCTAATAGAAGTTGCCGATGATTACACAATTCAAGATTTAAATGCAGTTGATTATATTATCCAAACTTGCTTAGAACAATCTGAACCAATCTACTTATGTCCAACAGGACCTTTAACGAATATTGCTTTATCAATAGAAAAAGAGCCATCAATAAAGAATAATATTAAAAAAATCGTATTTATGGGTGGAGCAGGTATGTCATTAGGTAACATAACGCCGGCAGCAGAATTTAATATTTACGTTGATCCTCATGCTGCTGATATTGTTTTTAATTCTGGCATCCCGTTAGTAATGATGGGATTGGATGTTACACATAAAGTGATGGTAAATGATGAGATAATAGAAGACTTTAAAAAAAATGGAAACAAGTCATCATATTTTTTTGCAGATTTAATGAATTTTTATTCCAAGTTTCATCGTAAACTTTATGAAACCAGTGAATCACCTTTACACGACCCTTGTGTAATAGCTTATTTAATTGATCCATCTCTATTTAAAGGCAAGTTTGTGAACGTAGTAGTTGAAAAAGATTCTTTAATAACAAGAGGGGAGACTGTAGTTGATTGGTTAGGAGTTACAAAAAGAGAAGCTAACTGCACTGTAATAACAGAAGTTGATCACAAAAGTTTTTTTTCTTTACTTAAAAAAGAACTAAAATCACTTAATTAGAATTATAATTTTTCGCTAATTTTCCTGCTAGTAATGCATTGTTAATTATCAATTCCATATTTGCTTTAAGAGTTTTGTTTTTTGACAGTGAGTTAATTTCTTTGATTAAAAAAGGGGTCAATTCTTTTCCTTCTATTGAATTATTTTTTGCTTTTTTTATTGAATCATTAATCCATTTATCAATATTTTTTTTTTCTATTGCTTTATTTTTGGGAATTGGATTAAATAATAAAACAGAGCTGTGTTGATTTAAACTTTCGTGAATTTTTAAAAAATTTACTAGATTATTTATTTTTGTGAAATTAAAGTCTACTTTTTTATCGGTTTGATAATACCAAAAACCAGGCATGTAATTAGTTTTAAAACCTATTCTTGATATTCCTAAAGTTTCCAATTTTTCATAAGTTTTATCCAAATCTAATATTGATTTAGCACCACTACAAACTACAAACATTTTAGTTCTTGAAAGTTCGCTTAAGTCGGCAGATACATCAAATGTTTTTTCTGATCCCAAATGAACACCACCAATGCCGCCTGTGGCAAAAAACTTAATTCCTAATTGTGAAGCTATATAAATACTTGAAGCTACTGTAGTAGCACCATGATGTTTATTACTTATTGCAATAGAAAGATTATGTCTTGAAACTTTATGAACATTATTATTTTGTCCTAAAATATTAATTTCTTTATCATCTAATCCAATTTTTATTTTTCCCTTAATAATAGCTATAGTGGCAGGGATAGAACCATTTTTTCTCACAGCATCAATTGACAATTTAGCTACATTGATATTTTCAGGATAAGGCAATCCATGACTAATTAAAGTGCTTTCTAAAGCAACAATAGGTTTATTTTTCATCAAACCCAATTTAATTTCTTTGTTTATTTCTAAATATGAATTATCTAACACTTTTTTTTATTCTTACTTTTATTTTTTCTGATAATTCATCAATCATTTTTAGATAATTTATTTTAGTTGAAATAAAACCAGAGACGTGAAGACTGCCAGCAGCAATACTTTTAGAGAGCACTGAAGCAAAATTTAATTTTTGAAAAAAATAGTAATAAAAAAAAGCACTCATTACATCACCTGCCTTATTCTCATTCTTAATATTAGTTTTTAAAGGCTTACAACTATATATATTTTTATTATGATACGCCTTTACATAATTTTTACCATTAGTAATTACAACAGTTAAATTTTTATTTTTAGTAATTATAAATTTTAATGCATCTTTAATGTTTTTTTTATTGGAAAGATTTAAACTTTCTTGTTTATTCAGAATAAGAATATTTATTTTGTGAAGTAACTTTTTTATTTTGTACACTTTATAAACTGAAGTTCCACAAACACATATAGTATTTAGAGAGGAATATTTTGAAACCAAGGATTTGATTGATTTAAGTGAAAAATTTAAATCTAAAATAATTCTATTATTTTTATTATTTATTATATTTTTTATAGCTAATGGTCTTTCGTAATTGTCCATATTGGCTAATCCTAATATCATTTCTCCCTTTGTATTAAGTACGCTTGTATAAGATCTATCATAAATTTCTAGGTTCAGTGCCTTAAAAGTTATTTTGTTTTTTGATATTTTTTCAATATTGTTTTTCTGGCAATTTAATGAAATTAATTCCGTTTTTAAATTTAAAAAAGAAAGTTTTTCTGCGATATTATATGCAACACCACCCAAACATTGTGTTTGTTTTATTGGATTGGTTCTATTATTAATATGCTTTGTTTTAAGTTGCAAAATATAATCTGTATGAACTGCGCCAATACATATAAATTTGTTTCCTTTATCAAACATTTGTAGATTACATTATATTTAAGTCAGTTTTTAGTTTAGTACCATCAAAAATTAATAAAATTATTACATTATCTACCAATCTATCTTATAATAATGCTATTAAACAAAACCTCTACTGTCATTAATATATTTTGTTGTGATCTTATTATTTAATATTTCAATAAATTTTTTAGAAGTCATTAAATATGAAATATTTTTCTTTTAAAACTAATTAACTAGATATATTCTATTTTTTATGTGTGGAAGATTTATTAATTTAAATAAAATTGATAAATTAAACAAGATTTTTGAAATAAACGAATCAAAAAACATTGAGAATGAAACTTCCTATAATATAGCCCCCTCTCAACCAACTATCATAATTACAAATTTAAAATTTTTTAAAATTGAGAAAGCTAATTGGGGCATAAAGTATTTTGATAAAAGACAAAATCAAGAAAAAAACATTATAAATTCAAGATTAGAAACAATACAAAAAAAAATTTTATTTAAAGATTCGTTTGAAAAAAGAAGATGTGTAATACCGGCAAACGGATATTATGAATGGTCGATTAAAGATAATATTAAAAATCCATATTTTATTAATATACCAGACAAAGAAATGATATATTTTGCCGGTATTTGGAAATATTTTAATTTTAAAAAAAGTTCAATGAAGTTGTTTTCAATTATTACCAAACCTGCAAACAGTTTGTTAAAAGAAATTCATGACAGAATGCCAGTAACTCTTTCAGCTGAAGAATCTAAAGATTATTTAGATCATAATAACTCTAATTATTTGACAAATAATGCTCAACTAATCCTTGAAGAATATTTTGAATTTTTCAAAATTAGTAAATTTGTAAATAATCCAATTAATAATTCTTCAGAATGCATTAAACCTATAAATTAATTATAGAATTTTATTAAAAATTGTTTATTTGTTGATTATGGAAACATTTCAAAAAAATGAATTTTGGATGATAATCTTCTCTTTTGGTCTTTTATATTGGCTATTTAATCCATCAATCTTAATGACTTTGGTGATGATAATCCCATTACTTCTTGCAACTACTTCAAAAAAGTAATTTTTTTATAAAATGCATTTAAGTAATCGTACTACAGAACAGTGGCAGAAGATTGATTCAGCCCATCATTTACATCCATTTACGGACTTTAAAGAATTGATAAACACTGGCACTAGAATCATAATTTCAGGCAAAGGTAATTATGTCACAGATAGTGAGAATAATAAAATACTTGATATGATGGCAGGATTATGGTGCGTTAATATTGGCTATGGAAGAAAAGAATTAGCAGAAGTTGCTTTTGAACAAATGCAATTGTTACCTTATTATAATTCTTTCTTTAAAACAGCAACAACACCATCTATTGAATTATCCAAAATATTAGCAGATATTACTCCAGAAGGAATTGAGAGATTCTTTTATGGTTCCAGTGGATCTGAATCAAATGATACAGTTGTACGCTTGGTTAGAAGATATTGGGATATTTTAGGAAAAAAAAATAAAAAAACCTTTATTAGCAGAACGTTTGCTTATCACGGAAGTACAATGGCGTCAGCAAGCCTTGGAGGTATGCAAGCTATGCATAATCAAGGAGATTTACCACTGCCTGGTTTTGTTCACGCTATGCCTCCATATCAATATAAATTTGGCAAAAATATTAATGAAGATGAATTTTGTAAATTTGCTGTTAATGAAATTGAAAAAAAAATTATTGAGATAGGTTCTGATAATGTTGCGGCGTTTATTGGTGAACCCATACAAGGTGCAGGAGGAGTAATAGTCCCCCCTCGAGATTATTGGAATTTAATTCAAGATCTTTGTAAGAAATATGACATACTTTTATGCATTGATGAAGTAATATGCGGCTTTGGAAGAACAGGTGAATGGTTTGGTTCACAACATTATAATATTAAGCCAGATGTTATTACTTTTGCAAAAGGTATAACCTCGGGCTATCTTCCATTATCAGGTGTAGGTATTGGAAAAAAAATATCAGATGTTGTCATAAAACAAGGTGGTGAATTTTATCATGGATATACTTATTCTGGTCATCCTGTAGCTTGTGCTGTTGCAATAGAGAACATTAGAATCATAAAGGAAGAGAGGATGATAGAAAATACTAAAAAAAATATTGCACCCTATTTGCAAAAAAGAATGCGTGAGTTTGAAAATCATCCTCTTGTTGGAGAGGTAAGGGGAGAGGGATTGCTAGTTGGGGTTGAATTAGTAAAGAATAAAGAAAAAAAAGAAATGTTTGATCCTGTTGGCACAGTAGGGAATATATGTAGGGATCATTGCATGAATAATAATCTTATTATGCGCGCTGTTCGTGATGGGATGATGTGTTCTCCTCCCTTAACAATAACAAAAGATGATATTGACAAGTGTGTTGAACGTTTCAAGAAATCATTAGATGCTACCTTAGAAGATATAAAAAAATTGGATATATAATATCTTTTTGTAAAGATTTTCTTACGTTATTATTTATTATCATATTTAACAATAAAACCAGAATAGGTTGCATTGTTAACAATTTTACTTGGTATTACGTCTTCAACATGTGCTAATTCTGGTCCTGTTTTACTTTTTTCTGCAATATTGAGAATGCTTTCCTTATCACCTTGAATAATTGCCTCAACTTCACATTTATTGTGTTGATTTTGAATATACCCATTCAAACCAAGAGAGATTGCCAAATTACTAAACCAATGACGAAATCCAACACCTTGAACTTTACCTTTTATGACTAGTCTGTAAGTTTTAATTTTCTTTGTATTCATAACTGTATCAATTTATTTTTTATAAATATAAGTTGTGAATATCTGCATACAATCTATTTTATCAATTAATTTATGAAAAAAAATATCCTAATTGCATCTTTATCAATTGTTTTTTCTAGTATATTTTTTGTTATAAATGATGCAATTATAAATTATTTATCTTCAATCAATATTACTTTTTATCATTTTATTTTCTATGGAACGCCAGCTTATTTGTCTGTACCTTTGTTTCTTTTAATTAAAGGAAATTTAAAAAGGAATTTAAGATGTGAAGATTATAGGATACCAATGATTAGGGGAATAATTTTTGCGCCTATGCCGTTTATAACTTTTGTTTCTTTAAAAAATATAACTCTTCCTGAATTTACAACTTTAAACATGGCCGCACCATTATTTGGAGCAATTTATGCAATTATTTTTTTAAATGAAAAATTAAATAGATATATTTATATTTCTTTAGCTTTTGGTTTTTCCGGTGTTTTATTAGTTATTCAACCTGGTTTTGAGACATTTAATATTTATTTTTTGGTTACTTTATTTGGCGTGATATTAATTACTACAACTACAACTATAGTTAATAAATTTAATAATGTTACAACTACTCTGGGATATTTTATGTATGGAGGGTTTTTCATACACATAATATCTCTAATATTATTTATTTGGGATCCAATTAAAGTTAATTTTTATGTATTTATTTTAATTACTATTGCTTCAATCTTAATTAATATTGCATTATTATTAGTCACATTAGCTTTTAAAACTGCACAAAATCACTATTCTTCTGTTTTTTGTTTAGTATACCTACAAATAGTTTGGTCAGTACTTATTGGATTATTCATATTTAATGAATATTTAAATTTGTTTGCAATATCCGGTGCATTATTGATTGTTATGAGTGGCATTTTTTCAATTCCAGCTCAATACAAACAAATTGATGAATAGAAATTATTTATTATATACAAATAAAATTTTATTATTGTTATCAGTTTTATTTATTTTTTCTTGCACTTCAAAAATTAAAAACTCTGATAATTCATTTGATAACGAATCAATTGAAATCTTGTCTGAAATTTATGGGTTTGGTGATAAGATAAAAAATCATTATAAGATAAGCGTTCATTATGTTGGAGCTCTGGAAGATGGAACAGAATTTGATAATAGTTATATAAGAAATCAACTTTTTGAATTTCAAATTGGTTTAAATCAAGTGATTCCTGGATGGGAAATTGCACTAATGGGAATGCAAGTTGGAGGCAAGAAAAAATTTAAAATTCCACCATCTTTAGCTTATGGTAATTCAGGAGCAGGTGATTCAATTCCGCCTAATTCATTTTTGATATTTGATGTAGAAATAATAAACATCAAACCACCTGGATATATAGAAATTAATTCAGAACAACTTTTGTCATTGCAAAAAGAAAAATTTTTTTTATTAATGGAAAAAAAATTTATATTAATAGACATTAGAACTGAAAAAGAATGGCAAAATACTGGAGTGATTGAAGGTTCATATAAAATTTCAGCATTTGATTCTAAGGGTAATTTAAATCCAAATTTTTTAAAAATGTATAAAAAAAACGTAAAGGAAAATGATTATGTAGTTTTTTTAAGCGATAAAGGCGAAATATCATCTATTCTAGCAAATGGATTTGTTGAAAATTTAGGAATGAAAAATATCTATTCGTTAAAAGGTGGAATTCAAGAATGGATAATAAAAGGCAATAAAATAAACATATAATTAATTACCCTCAATTATAATTGCATTTCCTTCCGAGTTCTCTTCTCTTATTTTTCTAATCGGTTTGTATTCTTCTGAGTTATGCCATTTTTTTGCTATGTCAAAAGAAGGAAATTTTAATACCACAGTTCTTTCATAGGGCCAGTTCCCTTCAACATTTTCAGATTTTCCACCCCTAATTAAGTATTCTCCTCCAAATTTATTAACTATTGGTGTTACCTGAGCTATATAATCTTTATAGTTTTCAGGATTAGTAATATTGATTTGTATAATAAAATAACCTGGCATATATTTTCTTTTATATGAATTAATCTATAAACTTGAATTAAATAAAATCAAGATGGGAACAGTTTTATCTATCACAATTCCATTTTTTGCTATTATTTTTTTAGGCACGGCATTTAGTGTAAAAAAAATATTTAATAGTGAAAATGCAAAAATACTTACAAAATTTGCATTGTATGTAACTTTGCCCCCATTTATGTTTACTAATATCTTAAAGGCTTCAACAAATAGTAATATTTTTAATTGGAATTTTATCATTCGTTTTGAAATAATTTCTTTATTATTATTATCCTTAAGTTTTTTAATATCTTTCTTCATATTAAATAATAATAAAAAAAAATCATCTTTGTTTGCATTAAATTCAACATATCCAAACTATGGGTATATGGGTATTCCTCTAAGTATATTAGCCTTTGGTGAAATAGCTTCTATACCCATTAGTTTAATACTATTGATAGATACGTTGGTTTTATTAATTTTTACCTCTTTTTTTGCCACACATTCTGAAAAAAATAATTTGATAAATGAATTTTTTTTGGTTCTTATCCAAATGTTTAAAAATCCAATATTACTGGCAGTTTCCTTGGGTTTAATTTTTGTTATATTCAACATCAAAATTCATAGTGTAATTTATAAATTTTTAGAAATTTTATCCTATGCAGCAACACCCACTGCATTGTTCGCTATTGGTATAAATTTATACAATAGAATTGAGAATGATTTGATAAAACAAATAACAATCATAAGTACATTTAAATTAATTATTCATCCAATTTTGTTATTCTCTATTTTTTATTTTTTTCCAACCAATAACGTCCCTGATGTATGGATTAAAGTAGCTATACTATGTTCCTGTTTACCAGTTGCAGGAAATGTATTTGCAATGTCAATTTACTATGATACTTTTATAAAAATTACTTCTAGTTCAATACTTGCTACCACTGTGCTTTCAACTTTTACAGTTCCTATAGTCTTATTTTTGTTATTATAAAATTTAGTTTTATCATAAAAAAAATAAATTAACGATTAGTTAAATTAAATCAGAAATTTTATAATAAAAGTTGATGATATCAAAAATTAATTTTTAAATTTTTTTTAGATGCAAGTTCAATAATATATTGCCAAGCAGATCTTCCCGTTCGATTCCCTCTTTGAATACTCCATTTAATACTATCATTTAGTTCTTCATTAGAATAATCAATTTTATAATGATTACAGTAAGATTTAATGATATTTATATATACTTCTTGTGATATATTATGAAAGCCAATCCATAAGCCAAATCTATCACTTAGACTTATTTTTTCTTCTACACTTTCATCAGTATGTATAGCTGATGATCTTTCATTATCAATCATGTCTCTAGGCATCAAATGACGTCGATTAGAAGTAATATATAACATAATATTATTTGGTTGATTCTGTATACTTCCGTCTAAAGTTGATTTTATAATTTTATAATCACTATCTATTTTCTCAAAAGACAGATCATCTATGTATATAATAAAACGTAAATCACCGAATTTTCTTATAATTGAATAAATTAGTTCTATATCGTCAATATTGTTTTTGTTTAACTGTATTAATCTGAGAGATTTGTAATCTTTGGATATTTGATTAAAAACCGATTTAATTAGAGTGCTTTTCCCATTACCTCTAGCCCCCCAAAGAAGAGCATTGTTAGTGAAATTGCCTTTAGCAAAATTGATTGTGTTATTAATAATTGTATTTTTTTGTCTATCAATTCCAATAAGTAAATCGGTATCTATGGATATGATCTTTCCAATAACTTTTAATCTTTTTTGTTTTGATTCCCAAATGAAAGATCTATTTTTTAAAAGGGCAAATCTTAAGAAAAACAAAGTATAAAAATCCATTTTATTCTCATCAGAACTCTAATTGCATTTTTCTTTTACACAGTATAAGTAAATCCACAATTTAATTAATAATAGGATTTTTATGGAACAAATGGGGGCTTTTTTACCGTTGATATTAATTTTTGGTGTTTTTTATATTTTATTAATTCGACCTCAACAAAAAAAGGTAAAACTACACCGCGAAATGATTAATAATCTGCGTCGAGGAGATAAAATTATTACTTCTGGAGGCATTATAGGATCAATCAATAAAGTTAATGATAATAAAGAGCTGTTAGTTGAAATATCTGAAAATGTGGAAATAAAAATTGCGCCTGGAATGGTAACTGATTTATATGTCTCGCCAGATACTGAAAAGCAAAAAGCTTCTCCACAAAAAGAAAATGCTAAAAATAAAACTAGTATATTTTCAAACTTGTTCGGAAAAAAATAATAATAATTAATGAAAAATTATCCTTTGTGGAAATCTATAGTTGTCATTTTGGTAATTTGCACAGGAATAATTTTTGCAATTCCTTCCATTATATATTCTGAAAATCCAAGTAATTGGTTTTTAGATAATAAAGTTAATTTAGGACTTGATTTACAAGGTGGTTCTTATCTTTTATTAGAGGTAGAAACAGATGTTTTACTAAAAGAAGAGTTAGAAAACATTAGTGACACGGTTAGGCAGATTTCAAGGAATGAAAAAGTCAATATTACCAATGTCATTCCCGAAGAAGATCAAATTCAATTTCGTTTTAAGAACGCTTCATCAATTGAAAATATAAGAAATCAATTCATTAATAAATATAACTATGTGAAAGTTGTCGTTAATAAAAATATAATGAAAATCATCATTAATGATGATTTTAAAAAACGCATTCAAGAAGCTGCTTTAAAACAGTCTCTCGAAATAGTTAGAAAACGTATTGATGAATCTGGCACAAAAGAACCATTAATTCAAAGATCTGGCAAAAAAAGAATACTTCTCCAACTACCCGGAGTTAAGGATCCGGAAAGGATTAAAGAGTTATTAGGCACAACTGCTAAATTGACTTTTCATATGGTTGATGAAGAGGATACTGTTTCGTTAAAAGCTAATAAAGCACCTTTTGGTAAAATGATTGTTCAAGATTACATTAATCCAGAAATTAAATATTTAGTCGAAAAAAAATCCCGTGTTGGCGGTGAAAACTTAGTTGATGCCAATGCTTCTTTTGATTCAAATGAAGGACATGCTGTTTCTTTTAGATTTGATACTACTGGTGCTCAAAAATTTGGCAAAGCCACATCAGATAATGTAGGAAAAAGATTTGCGGTTATCTTGGATGGTGCAGTTATTACTGCACCTGTAATACGATCAGCAATAACAGGAGGCTCAGGTATAATTTCAGGAAATTTCACTAGTCAAGAAGCTGCAGATTTAGCAGTTTTATTGAGGGCGGGAGCCTTACCAGCGCCACTAAATATAGTTGAAGAAAGATCTGTTGGTCCTGGTTTAGGTGCAGATTCAATATCTTCAGGAAAGATAGCTTCAATTATTGGTATGCTTTGTGTTTGTGTATTTATGATTCTTATTTATGGGGTTTTTGGTCTTTTAGCGAACATATCTCTTATAGCAAATTTATTTATTATCGTTTCTCTTTTGGGAACTATTGGGGCAACTTTAACCTTGCCAGGTATAGCAGGGATTGTTTTAACAATCGGTATGGCTGTTGATGCAAATGTTTTAGTATTTGAAAGAATTAAAGAAGAACTTTCTAAGAATTCAAAAGCAATAGTAGCAATAAAAAATGGTTTTGATAAGGCAATTTCAACCATTTTAGATGCAAATATTACGACACTAATAGCAGCTCTTTTACTTTTTGTATTTGGTTCTGGACCAATTAAAGGTTTTTCTATTACGCTTTCATTAGGAGTTCTTGCCTCAATGTTTACTGCAATTATGTTTACTAATTTTTTGATTCATCTTTGGTTATTTATTTCTAAAAAGAAAGTGATTATTCTCTGATGTTTGGCTTAAATAGATTTTTTCCAACTGATTCTGATTATCAATTTATGAGCATTAGAAAACAAATGCTATATCTGTCATCGTTTTTTATTGTTATCTCAGTATTATTATTATTATTCAAAGGATTAAATCTTGGCATTGACTTTAAAGGTGGAACGTTAATTGAAATTAGCACTAACAATACAAATATTTCAGAATTAAGAAACATATTGAGTCCAGAATTCAATGAAGTTTCTCTTCAAGAGTTTGGTGACTCAAAAACAATCATTATTAGACTTCAAAATGATACTAATACTGAAAGCATCACTACTGTGAATATAGTAAAAGAACTTATAAGGGATAAAGTATCTGAGTTTAGACGTTCTGAATTTGTTGGACCAACAATTAGTTCTGAATTGCTTCTAAAAGGATTGCAGGCAGTCTTCTTCGCACTTCTAGCAATATTAATCTATATTTGGCTTCGTTTTGAATGGCAATTTGGTTTTGGAGCTGTTGTTGCACTAGTTCATGATGTATTATTTACTCTTGGCGTATTATCTTTGTTGAATATTGAATTTTCTCTTTCTAGTATAGCCGCAATTTTAACAATTGCCGGTTACTCAATTAATGATACTGTAGTTATTTTTGATAGAGTAAGAGAAAATCTTCGCAAATTTAAAAGAATAGATTTAATTGAGGTATTTAACATTTCCATCAACAACACACTATCAAGAACCATAATGACAAGTATCACAACTTTAATTGCCTTAGTGTGTTTATTTGCATTTGGTGGTCATGTCATCAAGCCTTTTGCTTTTGCAATGATTATAGGAGTCTTGATTGGTACCTATTCTTCAATGTTTGTTGCGGTCCCAACTTTACTTTTGTTTAAGTTCAGACCGCAAGAAGAAGAATAGTTTAAAATAAATTTTGAGCACTTACCATTGATAACAACATTGGTATCGACAATAATGTATTTGTTCTAGAAAAAAGCATCGCAGTTTTCGCAGATTTTGCTTTTTCTTCTGCGCTAACCTCTATCATTCCTAAAGCTTTTTTCTGATTTGGCCAAATAACCATCCATACATTGTAAGCCATAATGATACCCAGCCACATTCCAATGCCAATTGTTATATTTTTTGCGTCACCGCCTAAAAGTCCAAGAGACATAGCTTGATTGACGTAACCATTTAAATAGGCGACAATTAATCCAGTTATTATCGTCGATAGGGCGGCCCATCTGAACCAAAAAAGGGCTGCAGGAGCAATAACTTTACCAATAGCTGGTTTTTGTTCATCCGGTATATTTGGCATATTTGGTATCTGGACAAAATTGAAATAATATAAGAGTCCAATCCACATAATACCAGAAAGAACATGCAAATAACGGAAAATAGCCGACCAAAAATAAGCATCTAAATGCCATCCTCCACTTAATGAATACATAATTATAAATAAAACTATCGTTAAAATGATTCCCGCAACAACAGTTCTATTTAGTGATTGTAAAATATTAGACACATTTACCTCCAAAAAATTAAATATAGTTCCTTAGATACTTACCTGTAAAGCTTTTTTTATCTTTTATTATATTTTCCGGAGTTCCTTCAAACATGATTTTTCCACCTTTATCTCCTCCAACTGGCCCTAAATCAATAATGTGGTCTGCAGTTTTAATAATATCCAGATTGTGTTCTATAACTATAACTGTATTACCTTCATCAACAAGTCTGTGAAGAATTATTAATAATTTATTTACATCATCAAAATGAAGTCCAGTAGTTGGTTCATCAAGAATATAAAGAGTTTTACCAGTTGATTTTTTTGATAATTCTTTTGAAAGTTTTATTCTTTGAGCTTCTCCGCCTGACAACGTTGTAGCTGATTGACCTATTTTAATATAATCTAAACCCACATCCATTAATGTTTGTAATTTTTGTTTTATAGAAGGTATTTTGTTAAAAAAAACATAACCTTCTTCAACTGTCATATCCAAAATATCAGCTATTGATTTATTATTATATTTAACCTCTAAAGTTTCTCTATTATATCTTCTGCCTTTACAAACATCACATCTTACATAAACATCTGCTAAAAAATGCATTTCAATTGTCTTTAATCCGGCTCCTTCACATAATTCACAACGACCACCTCTGACATTAAAAGAGAATCTTCCTGGTTTATAACCTCTTGCTGAAGACTCAATTAAACCAGCAAACCAATCACGAATAGGTGTAAAACAACCTGTGTAAGTCGCAGGATTTGATCTAGGAGTTCTGCCTATAGGGGATTGGTCTATATCAATTATTTTATCAATATTATTTGCCCCCTTAATATTAAAATTCTTTTCATCTTTTATTAATGACTTATTGAAAAAATCATCCAATCGAACAAAAAGGGTATCAATAATAAGTGAAGATTTTCCACTTCCTGAAACACCGGTAATGCAGATAAAATTTCCCAAAGGAAAGGAAATATTAAGATTTTTTAGATTGTTTGTTTTAACTTTTAAAAGTTTAAATATATTAGATTTTCTTTCTATTCTTCTTTTTATTGGAACTGGTATTTCTTTTTTCTTGTTAAGATATTGAGCTGTTAAACTATTATTACTTTTTAAAATTTTTGCAAAATTTCCTTCAGTAACAATATTACCCCCATGAATGCCTGCCTTAGGACCAATGTCAATTATGTGATCAGCATTTCTTATAGCCTCTTCATCGTGTTCTACGACAATAATTGTATTGCCTAAATCACGCAATCTAAATAAAGTTTCAATTAGTTGTTTATTATCTTTTTGATGAAGTCCTATTGAAGGCTCATCAAGAACATAGAGCACACCAGTTAACCCGGAACCAATTTGACTAGCTAAGCGAATTCTTTGGCTTTCTCCTCCTGAGAGAGTTTTACTTGCTCTTGATAATGATAAATAATTAAGGCCGACTTTATGTAAAAAATTTAGCCTGTCTTGTATTTCTTTAATTACTCCTTCTGCAATTTGAATTTCACTTTGATTTAGTTTTGACTTTAAATTGTTAAACCAATTTAAACATTCAGTTATTGATTTTTTTGTTATTTCACCGATGTGAAGATTGTTAATCTTAACTGCGAGAGCTTTTTCATTCAATCTATAACCGTTACAAACTTCACAATCCCGTTCTGATAAATATTTTTCCAACTCATATTGGACCCAAAATCTTTCTGTTTGAGAATATTTACGATCAATAAAATTAGTGATTCCTTCAAATTTATTTAGACCAATAATTGTAGAATTATCATCTCCATATAGAATTAAATTTTTCACTGTTTTTGGAATATTTTTCCACGATGTTTTTATAGAAATATTAAATTGCTTAAGAATCTTTGAGATTGTTTCTAGAAACATTTTTTTTTGATAACCAAAAACCTTAGTTTCCCATGGTTTTATAGCTCCTTCAATAACAGAACGGGATTCATCGGGAACAATCTTATTTTCATCAAAAAATTTTTCAATTCCAAGACCATCGCATTCAGAACAGGCACCCAAAGGTGCATTAAAACTGAACAACCTTGGTTCAACTTCTTCAATTGAGAAACCTGAAACCGGACATGCGAATTTTGAAGAATATATTTGTATTTTTTTTGTTTCTAAATTTTCTATGTATATAAGTCCCTCTGATAAAGTTAAACCAACCTCAATACTTTCCGCCAATCTTTGCTTGATATCTTTTTTTACAGTTATTCTGTCAATTAAGACATCTATGTTGTGTTTAAAATTCTTTTTTAATGAAGGAGTTTCATGAATCTCATAAATCTCATTATCTATTTTTAATCTCTGATATCCTTTCTTTTTTAATTCTTCGATTTCTTTTTTATATTCACCTTTTCTGCCCCTTACTATGGGTGAAAGAATATATATTCTGTTTTTTTGGTTATTGGACAACACAGAATCAGTTATTTCACTAACACTTTGTGATTTAATTGGTAGTCCCGTAGTAGGTGAATAGGGTGTTCCGACTCTGGCATATAAAACTCTAAGATAATCATAAATTTCTGTCACAGTACCAACAGTACTTCTTGGATTTTTTTGTGTAGTTTTTTGTTCAATTGAAATAGCAGGTGATAATCCGTCAATACTGTCTACATCTGGTTTGTTCATCATTTGTAGAAATTGACGTGCATACGCTGATAAACTTTCAACATATTTTCTCTGTCCCTCAGAGTAAATTGTATCAAAAGCCAACGTTGATTTTCCTGATCCGCTGACGCCAGTAATTACAATTAGTTTATTTTTTGGTATCTCTAAATTAATATTTTTAAGATTGTGCTCTCTAGCTCCTTTAATTATAATTTTATCCAGATTCATCGATAATTATTTTATAGTTAATTAAAAAATTTTGTTATAAGGATATACATAGATATACATAAGAAAAATATGGCTGGAAGTGTAAATAAGGTTATTTTATTGGGTAATTTAGGCAGGGATCCTGAAATACGTTCTATGCAGACTGGCAGCAAAATGGCTACTTTTTCTATGGCAACTTCAAAAAGATGGAGAGATAAAAACACTCAGGAGCAAAGAGATAAAACTTCTTGGCACAACATTGTAGTTTTTGGTGACGGCTTAGTAGATATAGTTGAAAAATATGTAAAAAAAGGTTCAAAAATTTATGTTGAAGGAGAGCTTCAAACGCGTAAGTGGCAAGACCAAGACGGCAACGACAGATACACCACAGAGGTAGTTTTGCAAGGTTTTAACTCTAATTTGACACTATTAGACTCAAGAAGCGCTAATAATAATCAGGATCAAATAAAAGACAATGATCAGGAAACTTCTAGTTCTGAAAATCCAATTAGTTCAATAAATACTGATTCTTCTGAATCTGATGATGACATTCCTTTCTAATTTTTTATTAAAAACATAAATTATTTATCTGAATAATAAGAAATATTTAAATCAGTTATCTAAATTTTATGGATTGTTTATGTCTTATAAATTTGATATAAAAAACATATAAAAAACACCAAAAAATAAGGATTTTCTTTTTTATCTGTGAACTCTATTACCTCTCAAAATCCAAGTAAATCGGAGAAAATATCAAGCATTTCTTTGGTTGAAGAAATGAAAAAGTCATATCTAGACTATGCAATGTCTGTAATAGTCTCTAGAGCCTTGCCAGACATAAGGGACGGTCTCAAACCTGTTCATCGACGTATTTTATACGCAATGAATGAATCAGGTTATAATTATAATAAATCTTATAAAAAATCAGCAAGAATAGTCGGAGATGTTATGGGTAAGTATCATCCACATGGAGATGCGGCTATATATGATTCGATGGTGAGAATGGCTCAAGATTTTTCGATGCGCTTAGAGTTAATAGATGGTCAAGGAAATTTTGGTTCTCTTGATGGCGATCCTCCGGCTGCAATGCGATATACTGAGGCTCGTTTAGCAAAAATATCAGAAAAAATAATAACTGATCTTGATAAAGAAACTATAATATTTCAACCTAATTATGATGATTCAATTTTTGAACCAACTGTTCTTCCTGCACAATTTCCCAATCTTCTTGTTAATGGCTCTTCAGGCATAGCTGTAGGTATGGCAACAAATATTGCTCCTCATAATTTGGGAGAAGTAATTGATGCTACACTTTATGCCATAGATTATCCTGAATGCGGTATTGAAGATCTTGAAAAATTTGTTTTAGGCCCAGATTTTCCTACAGGAGCTCAAATAATAGGAATTAAAGGTATAAAAGAGGCATTTCAGACAGGGAGAGGAGGCTGCATAATTAGGTCAAAAACATCCATTGAAGAATTTAGAAAAGATAGAGAAGCAATTATTGTGCATGAAATTCCTTATCAAGTTAACAAATCAAAATTGTTAGAAAAAATTGCAGATACTGTGAAAAATAATATTATTGAAGGGATTTCAGATCTTCGCGATGAATCTGACCGTAAGGGTGTTCGTATAGTAATTGAATTAAAGAAAGATGTGGATGCAAATATAATTTTAAACCAGCTTTATAAGCACACTTTACTTCAAACCTCTTTTAATTCAAATATGCTTGCACTCAACAAAGGCAAGCCAGAACAATTAAATTTAAAACAAATCATTTCTTCTTTTATAGAATTTAGAGAAGAGATTGTGTCTAAAAGAACGACATTCGATCTAAATAAAGCTAGAAAAAAAGCCCATGTTTTAATTGGATTAGTTGTAGCAAATAATAATATTGATCAAATTATTGAATTAATAAAAAAATCTAAAGATTCAAAAGAAGCTAAAGACAAATTGATTGGAAAAAAGTGGAAATTAACAAAAACAAATGTAAATTTTATTAAACTGATTGAAGATCAAATCAGCCAACTATCTAATAATTCATATATTTTTTCTGAAAATCAAGCAAAAGCCATTCTCGATTTAAGATTACATAAATTAACCGGTCTTGAACGTGATGATATCAAAAAAGAATTAGAAAATATAATTCTAGAGATTCAAGATTATTTAAAAATATTAAACTCTAGAGAAAAGTTATTGTTAGTGATTAAAAATGAATTAAGTGAAATTAAAAATGAATTTTCAACACCTAGACGTAGTGAAATTATTGAAAAAGAATACGAACAAATTGATGATATTAATTATATTGAAAAAAAAAATATCATTATTACTATATCCAACAATGGTTATATAAAAAGATCCCTATTAGAAAATTATCGCGCGCAAAACAGGGGGGGGAAAGGCAAAACAGGAATGTCTACGCGTGAAGAGGATTTTGTTAAAGAAATTCACTTAACTGATACTCATACTAAATTACTTGTATTCTCTAGCTTTGGAAAAGTTTATGCGTTAAAATCATTTGATATTCCCGAAGCAAGTTTAAAAGCAAGAGGAAAACCAATTATTAATCTTTTGCCTTTTGCTCAAGATGAAAAGATAGCTACTTTTTTACCCCTACCTTTAAATGAAGCTGAATTACGTTCTAATTTAGTGATTTTTGTTACCAAAAACGGAATGATAAGAAAAAATAAATTAATTGACATCGCAAAAAGTGGCAAAAGAGAATTAAGAGAGACTGGAAAATTAAGTATTAAACTTAAACCAAAAGATGAATTAATAAGTGTAAAAATTGCAAATGATGATCAGGATATTCTTCTATCTAGTTCAGATGGAAAATGTTTACGTTTTCCAATAAAAAAATTAAGATTATTTACCGGTCTTAATTCCGGAGGCGTTCGTGGAATCAAATTAGAAAAAAATAATTATATAATTTCTCAATCAGTACTAAAACATTCATTTATAGATATGTCGATAAGACAAGAATACTTAAAATACGCATCAGAAAACAGGAAAAACAATAAAAATAATATCAGAGATGATTTTATAGAATTGCAAAAAAATGAAGAATTCTTATTGGCTATAACCACTAAAGGATTCGGTAAACGATCTTCTGCATATGAATACAGAATATCCAATAGAGGGGGAAAAGGGATAACGGGCATTCTAACGACTCCGAAAAACGGTAAAGTAAATGATTGTTTTGTAATTAATGAATATGATCAAATTATTATGGTAAGTGACAAAGGTCAAATTATCAGAGTTAATATTAGTCAAATCAGAATAGCTGGCAGAACAACTCAAGGCGTTTCTATATTTAAGATACCTGAAGGAGATAAAATAGTTTATGTATCTAGAGTTGGAAATCTTGAAAGTAATTAGATGGCAACTAGAATAGGAATATATCCAGGTACTTTTGATCCATTAACTTTTGGTCATTTGGATATTATTAAGAGATCACTTAAGATAGTTGATAAATTAATTGTTGGCGTGGCTGATAATATTAATAAAAAACCATTACTTTCAGCAGATGATCGTAAAAATTTAATTTTATCAGATATAACAACTTATCTTGAAAATAATGCAGATATATCAGTAGATACTATAAGAGGCTTATTAACTGATTATGCAATTAAAAATAACGTAATTTGCATTATGCGTGGATTAAGAGCAGTATCTGATTTTGAATATGAATTTCAAATGACTGGAATGAATTATCAACTTAATCCTGGACTTGAGACTATCTTTCTTATGTCGTCAGAAAAATATTCATTTATATCATCTAATTTTATTAAAGAAGTTCACAAACTTGGAGGTGATGTTTCTAAGTTTGTATCTAAAAATACAATTGATATTCTAGATAAAAAAAATATCTAATTATAATTACTTGCGTTAAAATTATTTGAACTATATAGAACTTTCAAATGTATGGGCCCTTAGCTCAGTTGGTAGAGCAATTCCCTTTTAAGGAATGGGTCACAGGTTCGAATCCTGTAGGGCTCACCATTACAAAAGGTTATCCAATAAAATGCAGAAAACGATAATACAAAATATTGAAACTGGTGTTACGAAAAATTGTGATATATTAAAAAAAAACGATCAAATATTAGAAGTGGTCCTTGAAGGGACAACTATTAAAATTTTATTAAAAAAACATAACCATAAATATATTGGAAAATTTAAAGAAATGGAATTTGTGTCAACTGGAAATTAATATATTTAACCCTTCTCTTCTTTTATTATTTGTTTATCATTTTTCATTTCTCTATTAATTTTTTTTTGAATTATAGAAGCGCTTATTTTTCTCCCTTTTCCTATACCTGGACAAAAATCTAATAGTTCTCCCTCCCATTTTTTAGCATTCATATTTTCTTCCCAAAAAGGCCATGTCCTGCATTGAATGGGTCTTGCAGCATAAATAGAGCATTTTTTATTTGTTAAAAATTGACAATTTCCATTAATATTAAATTCTCTTAAATGAAGATAACCATCTGAAAATTCGCAATACTTTTTTTCGAATAAATTGGTCGTTAAATTTAAATATTTTGCTAGGTTGGTTAGATCTTTTTTACTTAAATACACATACCCATAATTTCCTCGAGATACACAACAATTTGACGATCCTTGACACTGAAAGTTTATTCCTTTTTTGAAAATATTTTTGTCCATTATCCTGCCTGTAGGGTTTTAATTGCAACATCTCTTTCGAATAAATAGAGTAAATTTTTTAAATTCATTCCTTCATTAGTTTCAAGTTTAGGATCATTTTGGAAGATTAAGTCAACATACTTTCTTACATCTTCTAATAAATCACCATCAAAACTCAAGTCTGCAATCTGAAAAGAGGGGAGACCCGACTGCTTTCTCCCAAGCACTTCGCCTGGACCTCTGATTTCCAAATCTTTTTTAGCAATTTCAAAACCATCATTAGTTTCTTTCATTTTTATAATTCTTTTTTTTGCATTCTCACCAATTTGATCTTTATGAAGCAATATACAAGATGATTGGATATCATTTCTTCCAACACGTCCTCTTAATTGATGGAGTTGAGCTAATCCAAATCGTTCAGCATGTTCGATAATTATTGTTGTTGCTTCTTTTATATCAATTCCAACTTCTATGACAGTAGTTGAAACCAATATTTTATAATCTTCATTTTGAAACTTATGCATTACCTCTTCTTTTTCTTTTTCTTTTAATTGACCATGAATGATTAATACTTTTTTATTAAAAATTTTATTTAAATTTTCATATCTATCTTTAGCAGCCTTTAAATCCAGTTCTTCTGATTCTTCTATTAATGGGCATACCCAGTAAGTTTTTTCATTGGATTGAAGTTTTATAAGAAGTCGTTCAATTAATTTCTTTTCCTTGAGTATAGACAATGAAGTTGTTTTAATTGGAAGTCTTCCTATAGGTTTTTCAGTGATTTTACTTTCATCCATGTCTCCATATGCAGCCAGGGCAAGCGTTCTTGGTATAGGTGTGGCGCTCATAACTAATATTGATGGTTTTCTACCCTTATTTGTGAAAGCCATCCTTTGAAAAACTCCAAACCGATGCTGTTCATCAATTACAACCAAGCCAATTGAATTGAACGTTACATCATCTTGAATTAGAGCATGAGTGCCGATAACAAGCTTTGCTTCACCGCTTTTAATTTTTTTTAACTTTTCTAACCTAGAATTGCCCTTATCTTTTCCTGTTAAGATGATGATCTTTATGTCTAATTTTTTAAATAAGATTTGAACATTATTAAAATGTTGAAATGCCAATATACTAGTCGGAACCATCATTGCTGTTTGAAAACCTGATTCAATAGCTTGCAATATTGTCAGCAGAGCAATGATTGTTTTTCCTGAACCAACGTCTCCTTGTAACAGTCTGACCATTTGATGAGATGAAGTTAAATCTTCCTTTATTTCCTTCCACACATTTTTTTGAGAGTTTGTTAATTTGAAAGGTAATAATTCAATAAAATTATCAACTAAAAGAGAGGAAGATTTAAATTCTATTCCTTTTTGTTTTTGATTATAATTTCTAATGATTGCTATAGCCAATTGGTGGGATAATAATTCATCAAAAGCCAATCTTCTCCTATGCACATTTGAATATATCAAATCATCTGATGATTTAGGATTGTGAATGGAGAGCAATGAGTTTTTCCAGGATTTAAATGAATATTTTTTAATAATTTTATTTTCTATCCATTCCTCTAGTTCTGGGATCAAAAGAAGGATCTTTTGCATATTCTTTAAGAGAATTCTTTGAGACAATCCTGCAGTCAAACCATAAATGGGTTCTATTTCTTTCAGCTCATTGATTTTTTCGACTTCAATTATATGTGAAGGATGAGTTATCTGAAAAGTATTTCTAAAGTATTCTAATTTACCTGAAATGAATCTTTCTGATTCAACAGGAAGGGTAGTTTTGATAACAGGATGGCGGGCATAGAAGAAAACTATATCAATAGGAACTTCACCACACATACAATTTACTTTATACGGTTGTTTTTTAAATCGAGAGGGTTTGTGTTCTAATATTTTGACTTTCAGAGTCACAATACTGTTAATTAGGGCTTGATGAATATTTTCATGCCTGTTTCGTTTAATCACATTATAAGGAATGTGCAAAAGCAAGTGTATTAATTTTGGACCAACTAATCGATTAAATAATACTTCTAATTTAGGCCCTATACCTGATAATGAAGATATGGGTGAGAAAAGGGGATTAATTTTTTCAGATCTCATTTAATTGTATTATTTAAATATGTAATTATTAATTCTTACACCAACTTGTATGGATAATGAAATATTATGAGTGAATACAATATTAAAAAGTTAAAAAAGAAGATTATTTACCGATGTTCATACACTGGCACCAAGGAAACTGATTTGTTGTATCAAAAGTTAATTGTTAATAAAATTGATATCTTAACTCATAATGAACTCTATCAATTATCAAATTTATTCATTGAAGTCTCTGATGCTGATATGTTTTTAATATTAACCAATAAAAAAAATCCCAGTAATAAATATGCTAATTTATTTAAAAAATTAATGGAATGAGTAATGAAACATTAATAGGATCAGTTAACAAGGGCAATGAAGCTTTCTTTATTGCTGATTATTTAAAGAAAAATAATAAATGCTCACTTTTATATATAGCGAGAAATGAAAAAGAAATTTTTGATATTAAATCAAAAATTGAATGGTTAATACCATCTGTTGAAATATTAGTTTATCGATCTTGGGATCAAATTCCTTACGATAGCGTTTCCCCTTCAAGAGAGATTCAATCTGAAAGAATAAATACTCTTTATAAAATTTATCATAATAAGAATAAATATATTGTCATTTCTTCTGTTAATGCAATATTGCAAAAAACTATTGATGTTGATTTTATTAATAATAATTTCATTGAAATTTTTTTAAATAAAAGAATTAATTTTGAGCAATTAATTAATAAATTAATTTTCCTAGGATATCAAAGAACATCAGTTGTAAGAGAAAAATCAGAGTTTGCAATCAGAGGATCAATTATTGATATTTTTTTATCCGATAGAAACAAACCAATACGAATAGATTTTTTTGATCAAAATATAGAAACTATTAGTGAATTTGACAGATTAACGCAAAAAACAACCCAAAAAATAGATGAGAACATACTGATTACTCCCTCCAGTGAATTATTAATCAATAATAAATCTTTGAATCTTTTTAGAAAATCTTTTAGAGAAATTTTTTCTGAATATCGGCATAGTCAAATTTACAACTTATTTTCTAACTCAATAATACCTTCCGGCGGTGAAAATTTTCTACCTTTATTTAATGAATCTTTGTCAACAATCTTTTCATACTGCTTAAATTATCACATTATACTAAATAATGATTTTCAAAATTTACTAGATATGCGCATAGAAAATATAAATGATTTTTTCAGTGCCAGAGAAGAAGGGGGGGACAATTTTCACCTTCCTCCGAAAAACTTATATTTAAATTACAAGAATATTCAGAATAATTTTATTAATTTTTCAGTGGTTAAATTACATGAATATAATCTGGATAAAGAAATTAATTTTAAAATTAATAAATTACCTAACCTTTCTTCAATAAGAAAGGAAATAGATTTTAAATTTATTAAAAAATTTTTTGAAATTAATTATAAAAAACATATTGTTATTTGTTCACGTTCCAACGGGTCGCTTGATAGAATAAAAAAAATTCTATTAGAACAACTTCAAATAAATTTTGTATCAATTAATAATTTTGATGAATTAGAAAATGAAGAAAAGTTAAATATAACAGTATTAAAAATAGATGAATCTGTTGAATATCAAAATTATATTTTTTTAAATGAAAAATCCTTGTTCGGATACAATTTTTCCACACACAAGTCTGTAGATCAGAATAAAGAAGTATTTTTTGAAGAAATCAATAAGTTAACAAAGAATAGTATATTAGTTCATTCTGAATATGGTTTGTGTAGATTTCTGAATATAAAAAAATTAGAAATTAATCAATCACATCACGATTGTGTCGAGCTTGAATTCGCAGATGATCAAAAGCTTTTTTTGCCAATTGAGAATCTCAATTTTATTACAAAATATGGAAATGATGATAATAATAATGCACAGCTTGATCGATTGGGCAGCTCTCATTGGCAAAAAAGAAAAGCTAAGGCAAAAAATAAAATAAAAGAAGCGGCAAAAAACTTAATGATCACGGCTGCAAAAAGATTGAAATCTCAATCACATAAGATTGATTTTAACCCCTCTGAATATGAAAAATTTTCCAGCACTTTTCCGTTCATTGAAACTGACGATCAAGCAAAAACCATAGAGGAAGTCATTGCCGATTTTTCAAAGTCAATCCCTGCTGATAGATTGATAGTAGGAGACGTGGCATTTGGAAAGACAGAAGTCATCATCAGAGCTGTATTTTTGGCTGCTAAGTCTAAAATTCAAAGTCTTGTATTAGTCCCAACTACTTTATTATCAAGACAGCATTTTAATAATTTTTCTAATAGATTGATCCCATTCGGCATTAAAGTTGGAGAAATTTCAAGACTTGTACCAGCAAAGGAAAAATTAAAAATAATTTCTTCACTAAAGGAAGGGACAATAGATGTAATTATTGGAACTCACGCACTTTTAAGCAATAAAATACATTTTAAAAAACTAGGCCTTATTATTTATGATGAAGAACAAAAATTAGGCACTCAGCAAAAAGAAAAATTTAAATCAATTGCACCCCGTGCGCATGTTCTTTCTTTATCCGCCACGCCCATACCCAGAACATTATCATTGTCATTATCTGGTATTAGAGATTTGAGTATGATACAAACAGCACCTTATGAAAGACTATCTGTTAGAACTTTCATTTCTTCTTTTGATGAGATTACAATTATTGAAGCTATTAAAAGAGAAATTCATGGGAGAAAAAACGGAGTTTTTTTTGTAACCCCTCGAAAACGAGATATTCCGTTTTTAGAGAGATTTATCAATGAAAAATTACCAGAAGTTAAATATGTAACAGCCCATGGCCAATTAGCGCCTAAAATATTGGAATCCAGAATAACAAAATTTTATAATCAAGAAGTACCTTTGCTGATCAGCACAAATATTATTGAGAATGGTTTGGATTTGCCACACGTCAATACAATCATTGTTTATCGAAGTCACATATTTTCTCTTGCCGGAATATATCAATTAAGAGGAAGGGTAGGGCGTTCTTCAAAGAGAGGTTATGCTTATTTAACCTATAATGAAAAAGAGATGACAGAAAATGCTCGCAAAAGATTAAATGTAATTAACTCTTTTGATAAAATAGGTTCTGGGTTTAACATAGCTACCCAGGATTTGGATTTACGAGGAGGAGGTTCTATTATAGGGGAGGAGCAAAGTGGATTCATAAAAGAGGTAGGCACGGAACTATACCATCAAATGTTGGAAGAAGAGATTTTAAGGCAAAAAAATCAATTATTTAAAGATAGTAAAATTGTTATTAAGCCTTCTTTTCAACCAATTATAAGGATTCCTGAAGAAATATTTATTCCAGATGAGTTTATTAATGATCTTGATATTAAAATGTCTGTTTATAAAAGAATTTCATTAATCACCAATAACCAGGAAAGAAATAACCTTATGACAGAATTAGTGGATAGATTTGGTAAATTGCCAAATGAGGTTGAGAATTTATTTCAATTGATTGAAATAAAAATACTTTGTTTAAGAAATAATATTGAGCAGATAGAATTTGGAAGAAAGGGAATTTTATTTAGTTTTTACAAAAATATTCCAAAAAATCCTGAGAAAATTTTAAAAATAGGATTATCTAAAGATAAACAGATTACTATCAGATCTGATCAAAAAGTATTTTACGATTTTCTTGGCAATATAAATGATAACAGATTCGCATTAGTGAAAAACATCATAAAAAAATTCCACTAGATTAGTTAGTGTGGCGGAGAGACAGAGATTCGAACTCTGGAAGGTGTTGCCACCTTGCCGGTTTTCAAGACCGGTGCTTTCAACCGCTCAGCCATCTCTCCTAATAATGAAACATTCCATTACAGTTAGTTCTAATTTTTGTCAAAATATACAAATATTAATTCCAAATTATTACTAATTTTGTTATCTTTATTATTATATGAGATTTTATTGTACGCTATCACTTTATTTCATCATTACTGTTTTTATTTCACTTAATGTTTTGTCAGCAGACTGTAAAAAACCTGTTATGCCTACAAATGATGAATGGTTAGATTGGTTATCTGAAATTAAAAAAGAAGCTTTGAAAGAAGGTATTTCACAAAATACAATTGATGCAGAACTTTCAGATGTATCACCTCAAAAGAAAATCATTATGAGAGATCGTTGTCAACCTGAGTCTACAATTACATTAAAAGAATATCTTTATTATAGAGTAGATAAATCCAGGATTATAGCAGGAAGAAATATGATGAAAAAATACAAAGAAGAATTAAATCAGATTTCTACTCATTTTGGCATACAACCAAGATTTATTATTGCAGTTTTGGGTATGGAAAGTTTTTATGGAAAAAACCAAGGCAACATTAGTACAATAGAAGCTGTCACAACTCTAGCTTATGATAGACGAAGAAGCTCATTTTATAAAAAACAACTTTTTGCAGCTTTAAAAATTATTGAACAAGGACTTGTTGATTCAGATAAATTAATAGGAAGCTGGGGCGGGGCTGTAGGTATGACGCAAATGATCCCAACAACTTTTATTGAAAGTGGTTATGATTGGGATGGTGGAGGAGTGGATATATGGAGCAGTTATTCAGATGCATTTGCAAGTATTGCAAACTACCTCACTTCTATCGACAAAAATCCATGGTTATTTGATGCATCTTGGGGAAGGGAAGTTTTGCCTCCAAAAAATATTTTAGATTTTTATGATTCATTAAGACAAAACAATCCCAAAGGCTGCAGTTCAGTTAAATCCCGCTCTATTCCAAAAAAATTATCAGAATGGAACAAACTTGGTTTTATTGTCGTCAATAACAATAATTTACCTAAACGAAACGATCTTGAAGCACGTTTAATTGCACCGGATGGAATTGATGGAAGGATGTTTATAGTCTATCAAAACTATAAAAACTTATTATATTATAATTGCAGCTCTTATTATGCAGTTTCAATAGGTTTGTTGAGCGATGAAATTACTAAGTAGTTTTTTTTTCATCATCCTGTTTTTATTATCCTGTCAGTTAGAAAATAACAAAACGATAGCTAAAGTAGAAAAGAAGATCGTTAATGTAGAGAAAAAAATTATTGAAGTAGTTAGTGTCAATAAATTAAAAGAAAAAAAACAAAATACTAATAATGCGATTTTTTATTTAATAGGAGATCCATATTTTATTGAAGGCGTTGAATACATACCTGAAGAAAATTATTCTTATGTTCAAAGTGGTTTAGCAACATTTTATGATAAAGAGCTGCATAATGTTAAAACTGCAAATAATGATATAAATAAAGTAACCGAACTTTTGGGACGTCACAAAACCTTACCATTACCCAGCATTGTTAAAATTACTAACCTTGAAAACGGCTCATCTTTAATTATTAAAATAATTGACCGACATGATGATAATGTATCCCTGATTCAAGTATCAAGAAAAGTTTCTCAATTACTTCGATTCTATAAAAACAAAATAGCTCGTGTTAAGTTAGAAGTGCTTACTGATCCAAGCAAGCAAAGCAAAATTGTTTTGGAATCAATGAATCAGGCTGATTTTAATAAAACTGTTGATTCAGCGCCAACTGAGAGCGTTTCTATATCAGATTTAGATGAAGTAACTGTTGAAAAAAATATTTCTAATAGCAATATTGAACAACCGATTGAATTAATGTTAGAAGAAGTTTCTAATAATGATCTGTTTGTAAAAGTGTATGGGTTTGATTCTTATAAGGAGACAAAAAATATCATTGATTTACTTAACATCAAATTTAATATCACTACTCAAAATGAAGGTGATGCATATAGTGTTATAATCGGACCTATTGAAAATATTGATGCAAATAAATTAGTTTCCTCTTTCATATCCAAAGGGTATAAGAACACAGAAATTATACTAAAATAAAACATACTTGGGTCATAATTATCCATATATATAATAGAAATGAAATTTTGTTTATTTGTCATAATTGTCTTTCTTCATATTTCTAATTCTTGGGCCATTGATACAAAGGCAAATCAAGCTGTTGTAGTTGATTATAATACTAACGAAATATTATTCGAAAAAAATTCTAACCAAAAAATTCCTCCAGCTTCAATGACTAAAATAATGACCGTTTATGCGGCTTTTGATAGAATAAATAATACAAATTTGTCAATTGAAGATACCTGCACAGTGTCTGCAAAAGCTTATCGTATGGGTGGATCACGTACCTTTTTAGAAATTGACGATCAAGTTACTATTAATACGCTTTTAAGAGGAATAATTATTCAGTCTGGCAATGATGCTTCCGTAGCACTAGCTGAATGTTTGTCTGGCACGGAAGATGATTTTGCTAGCCTAATGAATGCTTATGCGGAAAAATTAAAAATGAATAATACTAATTTTACAAATTCTTCTGGCTGGCCCGCGGATGATCATTATTCAACTGTTCTTGATCTTGCAATCTTATCTAATTCCCTAATCAGAGATTTTACTGATTTATATACATATTTTAGTGAAAAGGAATTCACGTATAATGATATTAAGCAACCTAACAGAAACAGACTTTTAAGTAATGTTAATGGAGCAGATGGTTTAAAAACTGGCTATGTAAAAGAATCAGGTTGGGGCATAGCTGGATCTGCTATTAGAGATGAAAGACGTATAACAGTTGTCATTAATGGCACAAACAGTTCAAGATCAAGATTAAATGAATCTTCTAATTTATTAAATTGGGCCTTTAAACAAACAACAGAAAAAATATTAGCCCATAAAGATCAAATAATTAAGAATGTTGATGTGTGGCTTGGCAGTAAGCCAACAGTAAATTTAGTGGTTGAAAAAGATATTATCTCAATACTATCCTTTGATCAGTTGAAATTGATTAAATCAACGATACATTATGAAAAACCAATTTCAGCACCCATTAAAGCTGGAGAGAAGATAGGTTCTTTGACAATAAATATTTCTGGCAAACCCCCAATGATTGTTCCATTAGTTGCAGATAAAAATGTTAATTCCATTAACCCAATTATGAGAATATTTGCTGCGATAAAATATTTGGTTTTTGGAACGAGTTTAGATGAAATTTAACAATCGAGGATTATTTATTTCTTTTGAAGGTCCGGAGGCAAGTGGTAAATCAACACAAATTAAACTTCTCCAAAAATTCTTTAAAAATAAAAAAATTCCTTATATATTAACAAGAGAACCAGGAGGGACACCTGTCTCTGAAAAACTCCGAAAAATAATATTAGATAAAAAACAACTTATTTCAAATACGGAAGAGATTTTACTACTTATGTCCTCGAGATTAAACCACATCAATACAGTAATTAAACCAGCATTGAAGAATGGCAAGATTGTAATCACTGACCGTTTTGCGGATTCAACTTTTGTATATCAAGGTTTTGTTAATAATTATGGTTTAAAAAAAACTATGAATTTACACAAAGAACTTTTAAATGATTTTCTACCATCAAAAACATTTTTATTTCTTTTATCAGTTGGCGAAATTAATAAGAGGCTAAAAAAACGAAAAATTACTAATAAATATGATAAAATTGATACTTTGTTTCATTCAAGAGTTATTTCAGGATACAAAAAATTATCAAAAAATAATAAAAGATTTATAAAAATAAATGCTGAACTAAAGGTAGATATGATTCATGAAACTGTTCTCAAATCCATTAAAGAGTTATTAAAATAATAAATGACATCTTTATCGAAAAAATTGATAGGTTTTGAAAAAATATTTACTACTCTTAAAGAAAATTTAATAAATAAAAATCTGTCTAATTCACTTATATTCTACGGAAATAAGGGCATTGGAAAATCCACTTTAGCTTATTCTCTAATAAATAATGTTTTTGATGAAATATATAAAGAAAATCCTTCATCCAATCATACTAATTTAATTTATAATAATTCACATCCCAGCATGAGACTCCTTCGAAAAGAATATGATGATAAAACAAAAAAATTTAAAAACAACATCATCATTAATCAAATAAGAAAATTGGAATCATTTATTTATCAATTTTCGATTGACGGTTCTCCTAAATTTATAATAATAGATAGCAGTGATGACCTAAATATTAGCAGCTCTAATGCCCTTTTAAAAATTTTAGAGGAACCAAAAGGAGATGCTTATATAATTTTAATTACGCACCATTTATCTAAATTGCTTCCAACTATTCGTTCAAGATGTATTAAATTCAAATTTTCTAATCCAACATTTGATCAATTTAACGAAATTATTTTAAATAAAGATGAATCAATTGACAAAAATATTTTGAAATTTCTATATGATCTGTCTGAAGGTTCGCCAGGATTGGCAATTCAATTATATTCTGAAAATTTCAGAGAAATCTTTGATCATTTAATTGAAATATTTAAAGAAAAAAAACCTTTATCATCAAATATTTTACAATTATCAGATAAAGTTGGGATGTACTCGAATGATCATTTCATACTATTTTTATCATTAATTAAATTTATAATAGTTAACGCAACAAAAATTAATTTAGGAATTGATATTAAAAAAAATTTTATTTCTGGTATATCTAATACTTTATTAGAAATGTCTAAATATTTAGATAATCAAATTTCCCAAAAAATTCTAGAATATTTAAATACTTATGAAAATGATTTATTTGTTTATAATCTTGATAAAAAAATTTTTGTTTTAAATATATTTTCACCATTATCCAACAGAATATGAATGCATTTTATATAACAACGCCAATTTATTATGTGAATGACAAACCGCACATTGGTCATGCTTATACAACTATAGCCTGTGATATAATATCTCGATATAATAAATTATTAGGAAATGATGTTTATTTTTTAACAGGAACTGATGAACATGGTCAAAAGGTAGAAAAAGCGGCAAATGCAGCCGCTTTAAAACCTCAGGAATTTGTGGACAAAATGTCAAAAAATTTCCAAGATCTAGTCTCTTTTCTTAATTGTGAAATAAGTGACTTTATTAGGACAACAGATGACAGACATATAAAGGCATCTCAATCTTTATGGAAAAAATTATTGGATAATAACCAAATTTACTTATCAAATTATGAAGGTTGGTATTCTGTTAGAGATGAAGCTTTTTACGCTGAAAATGAATTAACGAAAAAAAATGATAAATTCATAGCTCCTAGCGGAGCTGAAGTTGAGTGGATTAAAGAGGAAAGTTATTTTTTTAAATTATCAGAATGGCGAGATAAATTAATTGATTTTTATGAAAAAAATCCAAATGCCATAAAACCTCAATCACGTTTTAATGAAGTTTTAAGTTTTATTAAGGGGGATTTAAAAGATCTTTCAATTTCTCGAACAACTTTTAAATGGGGAGTGCCTGTTCCGAATAATGATAAACACGTTATGTACGTTTGGATTGATGCTTTATGTAACTATATTACATCAATCGGTTACCCAGACACAAACAATGAAAATTTTAAAAAATATTGGCCAGGTTTGCACGTAGTGGGAAAAGACATACTTCGTTTTCATTCCGTTTACTGGCCGGCATTTTTAATGGCAGCTGATTTAGAACCTCCAACTAGAGTTTTTGCCCATGGATGGTGGACAAATGAAGGTGAAAAAATTTCAAAATCATTAGGCAACATTATTGACCCTTATGAAGTTGTATCAAATTATGGACTTGATCAAATTAGATTTTTTTTATTTCGAGAAGTTCCTTTCGGAAATGATGGCGACTTTTCAAAAGGATCCATAGCACAAAGAATAAATGCAGATTTATCAAATAATTTTGGAAATCTTGTACAAAGAATATGTTCTTTTATTAATAAAAATTGTAACTCAACTGTTTCTAACATTGTAAATTATAACGATGAAGATAATAAATTAATAGCATTTTCAATTAATAAACTTGATAAATATAAGCAATATATGAATGAACAAAGCATTGATAAGTCATTAAAAGAGGTATTTGAACTTCTGACAGAAACCAATGTTTATGTTGATAAACAAGCTCCATGGATACTAAAAAAAACAAGTTTAGAAAGAATGAATGCGGTATTATTTGTTTCCCTTGAAATAATAAGACGCTCCTCAATACTTTTATTTCCTGTTATGCCTGGGAGCTGTGAAAAAGTTTTTTCTATACTTAATGTTGATAAAAAAGATATTACTTTAAACAATTATCAAACAACACTTTCTGAACCTTATAGAATTAATGAATCGTTTCCAGTTTTTCCTCGCATAGATATCGATGATTGATTCACATTGTCATCTTAATTTTGACAATTTATCTAAAGATTTTTCATCCATAATTGAAAGAGCAAAGAAAAATAATATAACGGCAATTTTATCTATCAATACCAATCCTGAAAAATTTGAAAGACATTATCAATTGATTAAAAAGTACCAATCATTATTTATTAGTTATGGACTTCATCCAGGAAATGTGAATTCTTTTAATGTTCCTACTGTTGCTAATCTCAAATTTTATTGTGAATATGAATATGTAATTGGAATAGGGGAGACGGGGTTGGATTTTTATCGTTCAACTGAATATACATCTGAACAATACCAATCTTTTGAAAATCATATTGAAAGCTCCTATGAAACAAATTTACCATTGATTATTCATCAGCGAAACTCTGAAAAAGAAATTATAGAAGTTTTAAATAATTATCAAAAATCAAAACCATTAAAAGTAGTGTTTCACTGTTTCACAGGATCCAATAAATTAAGAAGTTTTTGCTTGGATAATGAATTTTATATTTCTTTATCCGGCATAATAACTTTTAAAAATGCAAATGATTTACGTGAAGTGATTAGAAATTTTCCACTTCAGCGAATATTAATAGAAACAGATAGTCCGTTTCTAGCACCAGTGCCTTTCCGAGGAAAAATGAATGAACCTTCATACGTCAAACATATAAGCGAATATCTTTCTAATTTTTTTAATATTTCTCAAAAAAAATTTAATGAAATCACTGATAATAATTTTTATAAATTGTTTTCTAAAGCAATAAGATATAATGAAATATCTTAATGAAAATCAGAATATTGGGGTCGGGGGGAAGTTTTGGCAGTCCTTTAGCTTGGCAACGAAATGGTAAAATAGACATTAATAATCGGCGTAATTTTCGAACACGACCTTCAATTCTTGTAAACGTTAACGGAAATAATATTTTGATTGATACTTCTCCTGATCTAAGACAGCAACTTTATGATGCTAAATGCACTCAAATAAATTCTGTCTTGTTTACGCACGGACACTCTGACCATACATCCGGTCTTCCAGATATGCGTGCCATATCATTAATTAATGACAAAATTATACCTGCTTTTGCGCCTATTGAAATGCAAAAAGAAATTTTAAGTTGTTATAAATATATTTTTAAAGGTGATAAAGATTACAGACCTTTTATGGAATTAAATACTGTACAAAATGAATTTCAAATAAACAATATTAAAATTGTGTCGTTCAAACATAATCATGGCTCTATTGATGCCTTAACATACCGCTTTGGTAATTTTGCATACTCTACTGATATTAAAAAATTCTACAAAAATGACATTGACAAATTAAAAAATTTAGATCTTTGGGTTGTTGGATTGCTTCGTTGGGATCCACATCCATCACACGCTGGTTTTGATGAAATTATGGAATTTGTTAATTATTTAAAACCTAAAAAAACAATTTTTACACATATGACAGCTCTTATTGATGAAAAGGAATTATTAAATCTGTGTCCGCAAAATGTCATTCCTGGATATGATGGTTTAGAAATTTCCATATGATTGATCACAACATTGGTTTTATTGGTCTTGGAAATGTTGGTTCAAAGTTAGCCAGCAATATTCTTTATGCAGGCTACAATTTATTTATTTATGATCTAGATGAAAATACATCTAATGAATTAGTTAACAAAGGCGCTATATGGAAAAACAGCGTAAAAGACATAATTGATAACACTTCTTTAATAATTACCTGTCTACCTTCACCACAAGCAGTTACTGAAGTTGTCGAAGGTGAATCAGGTATGATCGATTATATTAATAAAAAACATTTGTGGATTGAAATGAGCACTACAGATGAAAAAGAAATGATTAGATTATCAAAATTAATTGAATTAAAGGGCGCAAACGTTTTAGAGGCACCTGTAACAGGAGGTCAACACAAGGCAGAAAGTGGCAACATAAGTGTTTTGACTGCGGGTAAAAGAGAGAATTTTAATCGAGCGTTTCCAATTTTATCTGAGATCGGTTTTGAAGTTTTATATTGTGGCAAACTAGGAAACGCCTCTACACTTAAAGTAGTAACTAATTATTTAGCTTCTATAAATTTATTATCCATAGGTGAGGCATTAATGGTATGTAAAAAATACGGTATTGATTTAAAAAAAGCTTATCAAGGGATTAAAATCAGCTCAGGTAACAGTTTTGTTCACGAGACTGAATCACAATTAATCTTAAATGGTTCATTTGATATTGGATTTACCATGGACTTGGTGTGCAAAGATGTTGGATTATTTGACCAATTAACCAATAATTTAAACATTCCTGCAGAAGTCAGTCCACTTATGGTTAAAATATTTAATGAAGGTAGAAAAAAATATGGAGATCGTGCATTAAGTACAAGCATAGTAAAACTTTTAGAAGAAAAATGTAACACAGATCTACGCACAGAAGGTTTTCCATCACGACTTCTTGACAAAGAACAGAAAAAAAAAGGAATTGAAATTAAACCCTAAAATAAAATTATCTGATGATTCAAAAGAAAGATTTTAGCCCTACAGTAAAAAAATTAAAAGATGTTCCAATGGATCACATTGACAATACCTCTCAATTTGAAAGTTACTTGAAAACAAGAACATTTACTAAATTGTATGATGAAATGTTATGGGGGGAGGGGCCATGCTACGTACCTCATAAAGATATGCTGGTTTGGAGCGATATCCCCAATAATAGAATGTTAAAATTAATTAATAATAAAGTTTCTGAATTTCGCAATCCCTCAAATTTTTGCAATGGAAACACGCTAGATATTGAAGAAAATTTAATTTCATGTTCTCACGGGGGGCGATGCATATATAGAACAAAGGATTATGTTAACACCACAACTTTAGTGAATTCATACCAAGGGAAGAAACTTAATTCTCCAAACGATGTTGTCGTAAAAAAAGATGGCACTATTTGGTTCACTGATCCCCCTTATGGAATTTTATCAGATTATGAGGGTTATCCCGGCGAACAAAAATACGGGGGATGTTATGTATTCAGATATAATCCAATTTCGAAAAAGCTTGATGTAGTGCTAGAAGATATGGATAGACCTAACGGAATAGCATTCTCACAAGACGAAAAAAAAATATATATCGCTGATACTGGAGAGGATATTAAGCATTTGTATGTTTATGATTTAGATGAAGGCGGTAACTTAATTAATAAAAAACTGATTTATGACTTCAAACCATGGTTTTCGGACGGTTTTCGTTCAGACAAAGACGGCAATATATGGACCAGCGCAGGGAAAGGAATAAAATGTTTTAATCCCGAAGGCGAAATTATTGGTCAAATTTTAGTTCCAGAATTGGTGTCAAATTTAGAATTTGGTGGAAAAGAGGGTAATATTTTATATGTAACAGCGACAAGCTCTCTTTATTCGATGGAATTAAATCAAATAGGTGCAAAATATATTAAATGAAGAATTCTTCGTTAACTCAATTAAAATGTGAACCTTGCTCAGGGAATACACCAAAACTTTCTTCAGATGATATTCAAAAAAAATTGTCAGAATTAAATGAATGGCAGTTAAATGATAATAAGGAAATGATATTTAAAAAATTTAGTTTTAAAAACTTTAAAAAAGCACTTCATTTTACAAATTTAGTTGGTGAATTAGCAGAAGAGGAGGGGCATCATCCCGATTTAAGTATTGGATTTGGATATTGTTTAATAATGATTCATACTCATGCTATTAAAGGTCTGTCAATTAATGATTTTATATTAGCAGCAAAAATTGATCAGATTATTCAACAAAATCAATAATGTTACCGTTAGTGATTTGACAAATTTGTTCAAAAGTAATGCCGAAGACAACATATGGATGTCCTGCTGCGGCATAAATTTTTTCAAAACGCTTTAGATTTAAATCTATAAATATTTGAGCAGGAGTGGTTATATGAGCAACAGGTGGAACACCACCGATGGAATAACCTGTCTGACTTTTTACTTCATTTGCAGATGCTTTTTCAACATCTTCATTAATATTTAATGATAATTTTTTAAGGGACACAAATTTATCACCAGATACCAAACACAAGTAATACAGGTTTTTATTTGAAGGCTTAAAAACTAAACTTTTTACAATCGCTCCAACTTCTACATTAAGAGACTGAGCTGCATCTTTTGCCGTTCTTGCTGTCGTGTCTAAAGGAATAAGAGATAAATTTGGATCAAAGTTTTGCAGATAATCAATAACAGTTCTGACAGTTTTTTTTTCTAAGAGGTTATCCAAATTAACTAATCCTTATATTTTTTATAAAATTGATATAATTTATTAAATATTTCAATATCTTCAATATCGCTTTTTAACTGATTAGCTCTAAAGCTAATTATTACTACATTTCCTTTTACATAGCCTTTTTTTGGATTCATTTTATCAATCGTCGCTAATTCATGTTTGTTTTTTATTCCAAATTTAAATGTTGTACCTAATATTGGGCACTTGTTATCTTTTGGCCATATAGATTTTATATAATCAGAAGTTAAGTCAAATGGTAGTTTATCCCTTTTAGCTCTTCTTTGTGCTAATAAATATAATCTATGATGCGGTATAGCCTCATGTCTTCTTTTTTGTAAAACACCATCACAATGAAGACAATGAGGTTTATGTCTATTTCCGTTTAAATCTGGCCACCCCTTAGATCTTGGACCAAATTTTGAAAAATGCAAAATTTCTAAGCATTCCCAGCATACTCTATATTCAGTAGGTTTTAGTTTATTCTTTCTTGAAAGGGGTTTTAATGGGTTAATAACGCCGATATATTTTTTTTTACCACTTTTAATTAAAGAAATTTCATGATTTTTTTGTAATCCCAATTCTTTATTTGTAATTAGAATATTTTTTAGATTCATTAACCTTTAGACTTTATAAATTAATTTTTTTGGCAGCATTATTCTTGAATAAGTCTGCTTCCTGAATATATTTTCTCACCATTCTTTCAGATTTATGCCCAGTTGTTCGCATAATATCCCTTTCTTCAGCCCCTGCGAATGCTGCAGAAGTTGCAAATCCACTTCTTAAAGAATGACCGGATATTTTAGGGTTTTTCAAACCAGCATTGGTCGCTCTTTTTTTAATTATTAATGAAATACGGTGAGGTGACATTCTATTTAATTGTCCAATTTCAACATTATTAGACTTGTTAATTTTTCTAAATAGAGGACCATCTTTGATATTAAATTTTTTCAATTCTTCATTCCAAAGTTTATAAGAATTAACTGCGCAATACTTAGTATTTTTAGAGTAGGGGATAGCAATATTTCTACCTATACCAAACTGATCTGTTTTTGATTTTACTAATCTTACTTGAAGTCCAAGAATTAATTCTTCAACATTTTCTATGTTGATTGAACTAATTTCAGATCTTCTGAAAGCTCCAAAAAAGCCAAATAAGATTAAAGTTCTATCTCGAATATTCCTGATCCTTGATCCTTCATCTTTATCTTCATCTATTTTATCTATAATTTTTTTAATATCCGTATCAAGTAATGCTTTGGCAGAAATATTGGAATTTCCTTTTTTTCTTGCAATTGCTTCTAAAACTCCCTCGATATATAACTTTCGATCAATAGGGTACTTATTATCCCTGTGTTTTCTAGCTATTGCTGAGTATCGTCTTATAATTGTTGCAGTTTTTAACTTTATTGATCTTTCTTCAGCACAGTAAATTAGATAGTTAGCAATAGTCTCATGAGTTGAAGGTAATGCGTTATAATTATTAAATTTGCAGTATTTTTCAAAATCTATCCAATCACTTTTGTACGCCCTTAATGTATTATAAGGATTTTCTTTATGTATATAATCTTGTAATTTAAAGCTATATGGATCTTTATTCATATTAGGTTCGATATCTCTCCCATATCAAACCTAATATATTAAGTAAATACAAATGTCAATAGTGTTATATATCAGCTGTTTATAATATATTTCGTAGATAGTTTATTATAGTTAATTCTAGATATAGATTTTCACGTGTAATGATCTACTGTATATAGTAGCTAAAATGGAACATTTTAAGCAGTTAACAGCCAATTCGGAGATCTTCGTGCTAACTGGGGCCGGCATTTCTAAAGAATCTGGAATTCAGACCTTCAGGGACCAGGATGGCTTGTGGAATAACCATCGCGTGGAGGATGTTGCCACACCAGAGGCTTTCTA